>JAABUT010001945.1_pt1 | contig 21527 bp, 27 predicted proteins | sample 5559281 | NCBI WGS metagenome assembly JAABUT01 (sample SAMN10711880, study PRJNA513359) | rock metagenome | isolation source: Antarctica rocks | place: Antarctica: Victoria Land, Ricker Hills nord | collected 2016-01-04
ATCTGCAAGCGCTGCCTCAATTGAAGCCATATTGAATTTGTAATTGATTTTTGAAGAAAGATGAAAGTAGTAAAGTGGGGTGTGCACGGGACCGGAACGTGCATCGGGCCGGGAATACTCCTAGCGCAGTGTCAATGCCTCGGCACACAGTGTTCAAAATAAGTGGCTGCGAAACGCTCGGATTTGCCGCCAAGCCTTCCTTCTTTATGCGTCACTTATTTTCAACCTACTTCATCTTACAGTAAGGTAGTATCCAGCCCACACCGGCTTTCATTTCTGGTGTAACACTCCATGCGGCTCCAGGCTGCAATTGTAAATCGAGCGACTTCTTCGCTCGCTGACACTGAAGGTTGGTATGCATGTAGTCGTCGATGATTACAGAATTCCATTCTACTATGAACATACTAAATCTAAGGATTCCAAAGGCACTTATCCAAGCTCTTATTGACTTGAATCAATCGCTCCGCATTGTGCTCCATCGCAACTGATTTTACTTCTCGCTTTACTTGCGCAAATTACGGCTCGCGTCAACGCAACGAAATCAGACTCCTATTTACTCCAAAGACTTTGACTATCCCTTGCTACCATGTTTCTCTACATCGTGCTTCTTCAACTCCTCATTCCGCTTTCCCGAACCCTTCAGATCTCTCTTAAACAGAATGGTGCTTCACCATTGAACGAAGACTTCAATGATCTAGTCCATCGGACGATGAACTATTGGCATGTCCCTGGCCTCTCGATTGCTGTGGTAGATGGAAATGACATCTATAGCCAAGTATTGAATCTCTACGTTGGACGATGTACTGGCTAATCTCCAAAGGGGTATGGGATAGCGACATTTCCATCTGAGAAGGTGACGCCTTCGACTCTATTCTATCCCGGCTCAACCACCAAGTCTTTTACAGCAGCAGCCGTCTCGCTGCTCATTGATGACACAGTCAACTCAAGCACTCCATTGACGTGGCAGACCCAAATCTCATCTATCATAAGAGAAGACTTTGTACTTCCAGATGAATACTCCACGTTCCACGTAACTCTTGAAGACGCTTTATCGCATCGTACGGGCATGCCTCGCCATGACTTCAGCTATGGTGGACCCAATTTTACTGTCCGTGATGCGGTCCGTAGCTTGCGGTACCTTCCTCTCACAGCGGAGATTAGGACCAAGTTTCAATACTGTAACCTTATGTACGTTGTTGTTTCTCACGCCATTGAGACTATCACGAAAAGTTGGTTGGGCGACGTTCTGTTCGAACGTATATGGAAGCCACTAGGCATGTTCAACACATTTTTCTCCCTGGAAGATGCCGAAGCAGCCGTTTCAGCGGGCAAGGCCTCACTTGCCCGCGGGTACATGTGGCTCAATAACACCCAGGAATATGCCGGCGTTCCTTATATAGATGAAACAGCAGCTTCTGGCGCAGGTGCAGTTATTTCCAATGTTCTCGACTATGCTAAATGGCTTCAATGCATGATGACTATGTCTCCTCCGTTATCGCAGGCTGGGCATCCTGCGGTCATATCGCCGCGTATTCATTCTATGATTCCTGATCTGCCTCCCTTTACCGGTCCGGAAAGCTATGGGCTGGGTTGGCAAATTTCTATTTACCGCAACGAGCCACTGATCTGGCATGGTGGTGGCCTGACCGGATTTGGAGCTGCCATGGGGTATCTGCCACGTAGACAATGGGGCGTTGCTACGATGGGGAACACAGCTGGGACAAGCAACTTCGTCCAGCAAATTCTAGTGTTCCAACTTATTGACGATCTTCTTTCCACTCCCGAAAGTGAGAGATATAATTGGACTGCTTCTTTTGAGGAAGCACTTGAACAGAAAAATTATAATCTCCGACACGCAGAAGAGAGGCTTTACCCAGATGCTCCGAAGAAAGAAGACACTTTAGCCTTATCACTCCCTCTGAAATCCTACACAGGGCTATACTCTCACCCTGGTTACCGAAACATAACCCTCACCCTGATCAACAAAAATGAAACGTTCTCCTACTCTGGCCCCTCACTTTCACATTCCAGACAACTTCTTCACGCCGACGTTCTGGATCGAACTTGGCCGCAAATTATCAACCTTCACCACGTCAGCGGAGATTACTTCCTCGGGCACGCCAGGTTTGCGATTCTCAGCAATACCTCCGAAGCATCCACCGACTACCTGTCAGACTGGGATAACATGCTTCCGGCCGAGTTCAGGATTGGCTCCAATGGGAAAGTCACGGAAATGGGATTAGGTAATGAGCCCGAGATGGGTAAGGAGAAGTTATGGTTTCGGAAGATCTAAGTTATAATTTTTCCGCGTTATGAAGCAGTGATACAGCTGCGGGTCTTCCAATTTCTGGATTCTTGGAAAGCCTCAAAGAGTTCACGTTTAGGTCAATGATATATTTTCTGTGGTCTACATCGCTTCTATCACTCCCTTCATCATCGAGGCTGAACAGGAACTGGGTAAAAAAAATCATGCAGGAGGAATATGGAACACTCTCTATGTTATATTCATTGCAGAGAACCCTGACGCAGACTTTCTCTTATCTGGATAGCTACATACCGCACACTCTCGACTTTTAAGTCTATTGCACCGCTTATAAAGGCTTATCAGTGAAATCCAGAACTTCCTTTACTCTCCGAGATTTAGTCTCGTTACTACCGGTGACTGAGGGTGGAGGACAGAAAGTGATTGGAATGGATTGAGTTCTCTTAGTATACCGGAGGAAGAGTATAAACAGATGAATCAAAACATCGTCTGGTTCAATTCTGCACCCATTGCTCTTCCCTCTAAACTTACCATAAACCACCAATACCTCCTAAACTACCCCACCAGCTCGCAGCACCTGCAAATTCTTCTTCTTCTCTTTATATTCCATCTTCCCCTAGTGGTAGTAGCGAAGGACCCTAGACCATCCTTGCCATTTTCAAAGAAACGAGCGTAACCAAAGGTCATCGTGACTTCCACTGCGGAACCTAAAACACTGATATTCTGTTTGTTTTAACTAGAAGAGACTTGGGATACATGTTGGACGGTAGATTTTCAATCCGGGTTCTTGAGGCGGGATACTGTGTATTTCCAACCTACCCACCACCACCACCACGACTTACGCCTCCGGTAAACCCGCAAAACCCACCTCATCATGCATCCCTCTCCCATTCCCCCCAAAAATCCCGCCAAATAACCCCGAAAGCACCATCCCCCCCCCTCCCCAAAACCCCCAGGATACCCCCTCTTCGATTCCTATAATCTTTGAATCAGTGGGATACAAACATCAGCATCCACCGAGCCTCTTTGCGAACTTAACAGCTAAGAAATATCGCATTGGCGAAAATTAGTAGGAAGGCTCCTCCCAATCTGTTTACTTGTCGTGGAACAGAAGAAGGAAATTTGCTTGAAGAATAGAGAAGGATGTGGGAGCGGAAACCCGACTGCTGGATACGGGATCATTGGTAATTGCATTCGCGAAAAGTTTCTTCCAAAGAGACCTTGGCGTTTTGATCTATGCTGATCGTTGCATCCATGCTGCTAAAATCTTGGTGGCCGTTCTCTTGGAGTATATATTTTCTGGATCGCGAAGCTCGATGCGGTAGACGATGAAAGCGTTTCTCTGCACGTTTCAGAACCAGGAAACGAATACTGCAGGTTTATGACCAGCCTTCGACGTATTCTGGAGTCTTGAACCCACCTTGTTATTAGAAGAGATACTTAGAAACTTGCTCGTGATAATTTTTCTGTAGTCCTGAAATCTGCTATAGTCGCTTTGCTCTCTTCCCATGTATGCTTTGTATTATAATGCGCGTGAAATCGACCGGCCAGTTGCTGAATTCTTTCATCCTATTGGTTTTTTTGGCGATCCTCGTCATGCGCTTCATTCTGATCTGTCAGATTTGTGTCGCAAGGGCTTAAAAGATGAGCCAACACGCCTCTGCATAAATTATTGAAATGCGATACAATGCGTCCCATGCTCTATCTTAGCTGAAATGTCAAAGCATCAGGCAAGGACCTTGTGCAGCTGGGGATTTTGTACAATTGGATGAGAGACAGCCCGGGGGAGATCGACTTGGAATCCCCGAGTTGGCGGATGAAAAGGCAATGGGATGGTGTAAGTGCGGGCTATTGTGATATGGTGTGTCAAAGAGAGAGTGGGAAGGATAGCTTGATGGATGTTGTCTTTAGAAAAAGGTTTCAGGCTTTGCGGATGGAGAATGTGGAGCTTGTGCGATGTGGCATTGAAACCTATCTAAGATCGTTCTCGGCTGAAGAGCTTTGATGGAATGACCTATCGTATGCAAAACATCACAAACATCGTAATTGAAGTGGACATGCATCCGTCATTATACCTGACAGTTCTTACTATCTTCTGGATATCTAGGATTCTGATTAATCTCTCTAGATAGAGCTGGGATGCTCACTATACTGGCTCCCTCTTTCGCCACAAGCGAAAATACTGGATAGCCCAAGGAAGAAGAACGATACCACCAGTGTAAGTACCAAGACGAGGAGCTGGCAGCTTTCTGACATTGCTCCAGCGTAACCAACAAAACCACAAAGAGACCCCAGCAAGATTGCCGGCAACGTGACCCAAGTGGTTGATACTGCAGTGGACGGATTAGTTTGATGAGGTTTTTGTTGGTTTTGAGAGCATACTTGTTTGGTCTTGGTGATAGCAGCCACAACACATCGAAGCTAAGGCTATGAAACATATGGACGCGAACAAGGAACCGCCACGGAGATTTGGGCAATGCAAGGCTCGCAATCGTCGCTGTGTGGTGGTGAGGTTAGCTGCTGGGTGATAAGCACTAAAGTTCAGTCGAGGTCCACTCACCCAAGCATGTTATGGCGCAACTGGTCCCCAAGGCCCGTCTAGTATATATGAAGGTCGAATCCAGCTCTCTCAAACCCTCGACCTCTTTTTTCTTCTCAATAATCTTGGCTTCTAGCTCCTTCCTTTCTTCTTTCAGTGCTGCCCCCATCATTACCGTTGCTTCGTTCTCTAACTCTCGTAAGTCATACATCTGGCAATCGTACAGCCGCTCCCGGGAAGAGGGCGGGTACAATGATGGTGGAATGTGATCCAGCAGTTCTTGTAACCCAGCCGCAGAAAGACTAGCGTAAGGATTTGTAAAGTACATTACCGCGCCCTCGATATTCGATGCAAGAAACCCTCCGGCAATATAAGCTAGAACTATCTGTCTTGAGCTCATGACTTGTTTCAGAAGTGGTACATAGGCGAGGATTAACAGACTGCTGTTCCGGACGCTGTTCCAAGTGGTACAAGCGAATGCACTTGTTAATTGAGGTATTAGACTGACATATGAGTGCAGCCAGTCACAAGGTCTTTCGCCCATTACGATATCCATCATTATAGGATCATTTTCATCCGGAAATCGTGGATGCACAACTTTGCTGAAGCTTTGTAGCCAGTGTGCTATCTTTGTGCTTGGCTTCTCTAGAGAGTAGTTGCTGGCGCTGTAGGTCAACTCTATATTGAAGAGAAGCCAGCTAGAACTGAAAACAACTACAAAGCCAAAGACCAATTTTCTTGATATAAAAATGGCATAACCCGTTTCTTTGGAGTCTTGGATCAGTCCTGCGACCCACAGGTATTTATCTCGTGGCAGGGACTTGGCGGTCCGTGGAGGGTCTAGTTTTCTAGATTTGACCGCTCTCCGTGTTCCAGAGAGAGACCTGGCGTCGAAGAAAGTACATGTATGTACCGCCAATGGCTCGACCTCTCCTTGACGTTTTCGTTGCCATTGTGTCTCGAGAGTCTGAAAGTGACTCTTAGGTGCTTTGTACGTTGATAAAGGTCTTACAATGGGTGGCAACTGCCGCCAGTGTGATGCGTGTGTGAGAGAAGAAGCTGAAGTCCACAAAGACCTTTGACCAGACACCCATAGGGCAACACAAGGCGTTCGGCGACTGAGTGGATAAATTGTACAGTCTGAAATAGCTCGGGAAAACGCCTGGCATGCGACAATGTTTGAACAGCTCGGGGGACAATGCCGAGCCAGACTTGAGGAAGCGTAACACAGCCCCATGGTAAGAAAAATGAACATAGACGGTTATCAGGCCGAATATAATATACCAATATCATTCCCAAGAAGAGTCCGTCAAAAGCAGCCTGTAGAGAAGGGAGCTCAGCTATCGCAAGTTCGCAACTGTGCGAAGCCGCCAAGCCTCGCTGTTATTTGCCTTTCTGCAGGCTACAGCGTTCCATGCTCGTAATGAAACGTATGAAGCCTTACGGCAGCAGTGAATCGACATCCCACCATTGTTGTAAGGCTAGCACCATATCTTACGCTTACATATGCATATGCAGGGCGCACTTTGAAGAAGCAGCATCTTATCTTTAAACACTCAGTGTTCATGGACAAAATAGCCGAGGTACGTAGTAATAGGATAAAGAGGCTCGCAAATATTTCCGACGGGTCGAAAAGACAGACATTAATTGAAACCGCCGACACTCTCGGGCTGAAGCTCAGCCTTGCCACGCTAGACCACATACGGCAGACTATTCACTTGGACTCTGCCCTGGAGCCGGTTTTAGGGTTGTAACCCTATCACAAAGCACCCTTCACCGAAATTTGAGGGGAAGGAAATCTTTTCAGTTTACGAACAGATGCAGAACGTCGTAATTATCCTTATGCTAGCTTGACTTATCATCTTGCAATCTAGTATCTCAGATTTCTCAATGTCGAGTTCAGAAACCATTATAGGAGTTGAGGGAAACCGCTTGTGATGAGGCTACAGCTTAAAAATTGGGTTGAGTAGCAGGTTCAGACTTGTGTGTGGGTTTTGGTACAGGTACACCACACCCTTTATATTTAGGGGAGTTGTACGTATAGGAGTTGAGGGGTTTACAAGTGGGCCAGCGGGGTGTACATGCAATGGGACCCTTATATCTCCCAGATTATGGGGTTGGGGAAGACTAAACAGTTCCTTGGGGTCGCGATAGAAGGTTCTGGTAAGTTAGAAGCTGAATGGAAGGACTACAAAATTATCACCTACCCAATTTGCCAAGGAATACTCCTATGAGCATGCCGTGAGCAAATATTAACCCCCACCACGGGCACCTCTTGAAAATAATCCAAAGCCAGCCGTCTTCATCGTTAAATGATATGGGATGTAGGTAGATAAGGAAATTCGTAAAGTTGCACCAATTAGTCACCAAGCAAGCTCGTATGCTTACCCGCCAGTCTCTCGTACTGGCTTGCAGCAGGACTATTCTCCATCTCATATTCCGGCGGCGGTGATCTCTTTAGTCTGGGCGTTGGCAGGCCTCCCTGGTTTTCAATATATAAATGGTCTCGCTGAAGGTTCTTCTTAATGTGCCATTTGGCACGGAATTGTTCTCCCTCTGGGCCGCTTCCACAACTACCTTCCAAGACATCGCTGCTAGGGGAGTTGAGTGATAGCGAGAACAGATTCTGGGGCTCAATGAAGTCGGTCACTAGGCCACCTCGTTTGACGAAATAGGCGAGGCAAAAGACGTTGGTCCCAAAGACGATAACGAGGACGAGGTAGAATATGTTTTGCCACGGTTTGGCGCCCCCTGAAGCGTAGTCTTGGAAACTGATGGTGCCAACGAACTTTTGGTACTGGGGCGTATCCAGGGTACTTGGGAGCGGTGGGTAACTCCAGTAGTGGATTAAGGGTGCGTCCAGGGCGCTAAGAATTAAAGTGCAACCCGAGAGAACCGCCAAAGCTTCGGCGATGGATGGCAGTGACGTATTTAGCGAGTACGTCGTTGGTATTAGTTGCGTTAGCAGCCGAGCATTGCTCGCATTTCCATCCGAGATGCCGGCGCCCAACGACAATGCATCTCCCCAGTTTGCTCCTACTGAGGCCCAGTTGGCATCGAAGACTCCGTCTGTGGCATTTTGTACAATATTATGGTAAGCAAGAGGGTTGGCAGTACCCTCGCAACGCGACCTCATTGAGCCACCTGCTATACTATTGTTATACTCTGTCGAGCACCCTGGTGTTTGGGATGAGCGCAATGAGCATAACGTATAGTTTGAAGGAGCGGAGCATGCAAGTACGTATACGGAGTCAGTATAAGATCCAGAATGATTGAACACGGTGTTAAATGGTAATGGTAACTTTGGGAACACCGGGTGTCGTCGCCCGTACTCCTCGCCAAAACCGAAGACATTATCTACTGAGGTTGTGTTGAGCCAACTTGGCCAGGGAGGAATGTCAGAAGTATTGTATGGCTCATTACTGATATGACCTGGCCATAAACTGGAGATCATGGGTAGAAGCTCCTCCTCGCTCATATTTGCGCATAGAACATTGATCGATGGCGATGGAATAGATGCTTTCACTTGGTAATCACCTAGGCCCTGAAGATTCATTCAGTACAAGGTTCAGACACAGAGAGGACTTGGTAGTGTAATAGGAGCCTGACTTACAGTTAGGTCTTGCGGTTGCATGATTTTATTGATCGGGTCGCGTGTTGCTGCAAAAACACCAGTGTGAGGCATTGCCATTGATACGTTGTTGATGATACGACCATGTGTAGTTGAGAGGTTCGTCATATCCTGTATGTTTATCCAGCTACCCTCGATGGTCGTGTTGTCATACAACAATGCGACTGGTTTCGGTCTTTCTTGCAAGTCCGAAGAGCTATTCCTAAGAGAAGTATAATTCGTCCATCTCTTGAAGTATTGCATGTAGTTATGGAAACTGTTCGGCTTAGTACTTGACTGCGGTGATGGTTATTTGATTTTGGCGACTTACGCTTGGCCAGCATGTTCAATAGCCATACACGTGCTTGCAGAATTGTACGGATCATCCACTGTCGATATAGGTGTTTGACAATGGTCCTGAATGTAGTACATGTTGGCAAATTGTGTGGAAACCTTGCCATACAGTATTTGCTCTCGAGGTACACGAAAACTCAGCTTAGGTGATACTAAAAATTATCAATAACGAGCGGTCAGTCAGCGAAATAATAGTCTAGATGAAATAAAATGGTATCGCTTTCAAGTTTCATTCAGGAACCAAAGCACACACAAGAGAATACGTTCAGTGCCATGTAAGACGACGAAAGTATACTACTGATTCAAACCGATGCGTGACGGTAGACGGGCCTTTGTGAAGATGGAGGGCTACAAAGCATAAGAAGATTTTACTGACCCAAGGTATCCGATGCGGTTGTGTAAAACATTGCCATCAGTGCAGCAAGCAGAGACAGTCCTCCAAGGAAAGTAAATGCGGCGTAACGTAGGGTTTCCCAATGAGTAAACATGGTTCCTGGCTGTGTAATCCACAATCTCATCGACATCTCGGCAATCGTGATGCCCTTCGACTTGTGTACAAGTGCTCTTCTGCTAAGGACCTGGCCCAAAAAGGTAACGAAGACTGCTACATAAGACAATTCAATGGTTTTAGCAAAGGCGGCGCATAGTAGAGACGCTGTCGAGTAAGGCAGGCTGCCATTGGTTGTGATACGTTGACCATAGTGCGGTTTGGTCCACGCGACACCTAACCATAAGCCTGAAAATATGGTTGAATAGAATGATAAGAACAAAATCGACCCAGAAAGCCAGCTCTTGCGGCCGGCCATCAGTTTTGAATCTGCATTGCAATAGAAATCTGAGTCTGAACCTAAGAGAGACGGAGGTCAGCAAAATTAGTTCGTTGCCACTTTCCCGCGCATGACACGGTACAGTACTCGAGGTAGATGGTATATGACGCATTCGGAACGAAGTGCTATTGTACTTCTATGTCTCAAAGCTTGAAAGCTGGTAGAAGCAACACCCGCCACTGCCATAGAATATAGTCCACATACCGGAGGAATCGTGCGGCCTAAGAGAAGGAGATGCATTCTTCTTGTTAAGGCTCTCAAACTCCGAGTCAGCAGAAAAGGGTTGAGGTAGTGACGGGGTTGAGAATTGACTGAACGAAAAGTCTTGATATTCGTCATGTGCTCGTTCGTCCGTATCTCGAGTGTATGATAATCCAAGCTGAGCTGACGGAGGCGACAATAGAGTATCCGTTGACTTGGGGGTATGGGCTTCCCTTCTGTTACCAGATGGAGCCCTCTGGACCGAGGCCTGCTGTGCACTGTTCACATTGTCGATTCCCAATCCTCGCGCATATGATCTGGCCTCAACATTGCCTTCTCGGTACGATGTTTCCGCGCCCTTGTAGGAAAAATCCACTCCTCCTACAGAAGACACTCGACGATAGCCGGCGCGGTGTTGAATTGGTGATGGCGGAGACCCCACGACGGTGGAACTCGAATCGACGGAATAATCCGACACGATCGAGGATTCGTGCCGCAGAGTTGGGGGCGGCTTATCAGGAATGCGGTCCATGGTGGTGTGGGTTTGAGGAGCTCAAAAGGGCTGCTTTGCCCGCAGTAAGGCTGCAGAGGCCAATCTGAGGACAGCCAATGGTCTCACAAACGATCGCCAAGCCAATTGAGTCGTAATTGCGCAAAGCAGTAGAGACCATGTAATGAAGATTGCTCTTGCAGCAAGAAGGTGAGATGGGAGAGACAAAACGAAGAGAAGAAACGGAGGGAGTGATTTTCGGTGTGAATGGTTCCTAGCCTGGTGGCAAATAGCACGGACATCAATCACTTGATAGTTGATACGCCCACGGCGGTGGGTTGCATGAACTTATCGGGAACAAAGCAAACGTGTGCTAGACAATCGCCTGTCTCGGTCAATTGGCTGGGATTTCCATGCATTCAGCCGCAAATGTAATCTTGTTTGGGATGAAACCCGCGTCAACTGCGCGAGAAGTCGAGGGAATTCTACAACCCATCTGGCGCCATTCAACTGGCAGACATCATGCCTACTCGCTCCATAGGACATGCAGGCGTCTTGACATGTTCGAAGTTGATTCTCTCAACAATTCCATGTTCCTTACCTGTTCCTTACCTGAACTTGATACTCCGTACCGTACCTTAGCGTGCTTGATGACGGGTAGCGGCGGTACCTTCATCCGCGCCGGGCGCCTAAAAGTCAATGAATTTCCGGATGCTTTTCCGGACGCTTTACGGACGTAACTGATTTTCCTTACTTTTCTCTCTCAGCCGTATCCACACATCACCAAATACCTACACCAGGCCCGTTCCACAATTGATATCGTGCAACCTTTCATTCCTGGCCAGACAGATACAATCAACTTCGGTTGCACGGATTGAGGAAATGTCGACAAGAACTTTACCACGTGGCCAATCGGTCAGCTTCCGAAAATATGCGACGTGAATACGAGCCGTTATCATCGTGAAACATTTGCCTTACGAGGAAGCTTGGCGACTGCCAGCATGGTGTATCGCAATGATACCAAATTCGGCGCCATCACCATCAGGTTGGTGTTGTCGCTTCGTTCCTGAGCCATTGACACCGAAGTGCCCATTACTAGACACCCTAGTCGTCAGGTCTTGTTTACAGTAGTAGCAAGGCTTTCAGGTACTTCTTTGACATGTGCAGCGTTTATATCGGCGGATAGATTCACTTATCCTGACTGGCATTCGTCTTCGCTTTCTTCACTTATCGTACTCACATGATCCTCGATGATGGTTTGGAATTCACTACGATGGTTGACGTCACCTCTTCGCACCTGGAGTTATCAGAAGACTCCGCCTCAGATCTGACAGTACCTACGAGCTTTCCTAATTCTTACCTCGATCAGCTCCGTTCAGTGTGATGCGCTATCCTCTAAGCTTTCGCTCCGTCTCTCTTGCCTTTTGTGCAATCTCATAGCTTCAATGATTTCTTGTCTTAGACCTTAGTGAGCGGACTTGCCAAGCTGGCATTCAGTATCTTTGCTCAAGGAGCAAAGCCTCATCTTTCTCTTACTTCTTTTGCCCTGGATAGACAAATCTGCGCCGTACACGACAATACAGACTTCAGCATCCGACATACTCCATCAAAGCACGTCTTCACCAGAGTGCGACTAGTTCCCAGCGGTTTGAACGTCTTACTTCCGTCTACTACAACGCATTGTCTCCGCTCTTTGGTCTCTTTCGCACACAAAGTTTTCTCAACTCGCAAATCTAGTCTCAAATCGTCGAGGCCTCAATCAATAGCCGAATGCGTAATTGACGGCATTGACTAGCTTATCTGCCAAGAACACTGGTTTAGAATGAGCCCGTCGAATTTATAGAATCCTCAAGGTCGTTATATCTGACCGAACGATATATCGATAATACTCAGGCATATCCCAAAGAAAGAGCGGGCGGGTTGATATATTCACCCCTTGGGTTCAGGTTAGAGATTGGAGGCCATTGGAGATGGGTAACAAGAAGCTTACAGGTAAGTCTGCAATAACAACTTCGAACTCTGAAGTCAAGGAGATGGTGGAAATCAAATCAAAGACTCGGTATGGACTATGGAGCTGATTGCATTATTCAAGTTTTTACTGGATCTCACGCCCCAAACAAGGCCGACACGAATTCCTCTCGCGCCTCTCCTATGTCGAATAAGCGCAAATTTGAAGCCTTTGAATCTTCAGACGATGAGTCTATCGACTCGACAGATGCAGATGCTACTTTTCTGCAAAATCTCGTTACAGCATCGACTCAAGAAACAGGTCATGGTCGCGAACTAGATCCGCTATATCTCAACGCTGTATCATCCAAAAAGCGAAAGCTTGGAGGCTACTCTTTTTGTGGATCAAGTCTAGTGAACTCCGTGCTGAAGCTTGATTGTTCTCGAAAGGCTAGTCAGAATGTGCCGGATGACAAACTTCCTTCGACTCCGGAAGGTGAGAGCTTGGAGATATCGTGCCCAAAGAGCCCCACAAAGAAAGCACCGAAGGAGACAATGTCAATAGTCCAACGCAAACATTTTTTCGTCATCACTCCAACCGAGCAAATGGAAAAGTCCATGAGAGCCTATGTCTCCAAGGCAAATGTGCCATTTCTTCATCTGCCACCAGCTGACTGCTGGCTTCATCCCTCACCACCACAACCAAGTCGACACACTGGGCGATCGCCCGGTGTCATCAGTTGTCACTTTAGCTGGAAAGATACCGAGGACACCCACCATTCGATTGGAGTCAATTACGGCGTTGTAGCTCTTCTCGTGAAATTCCGTCTTTCATGGACACAGAAGGTGGGCTTCATCTACAATTCATGGCACCTCAGCCATCTTTGTGGAAACTGGACCTGCTGCAACTGGAGGCATTTCACTGTCGAACCAGGGCCAATCAATATCGGTCGGAATGCTTGCTTGTTGTCCAGTGGCCTTCGTACTCGCAAGTCTGACGGCAAGTGCAAACACCAACCTCCTTGCATGAGGAAAAAGAAGATCAAGGTTTTGCTCAAACCTGCTGCGACGGAAAACCATCAAATGAGCCCCGATGTCTAGGAATCCATGCAAACGAGCCCGTCTCTAATTCGCGAAACATCAGGAATGGTAGAACTGCGTACGTGGGTTGGAAAGGCGCGAAAAATCTCCAGAAAAGCCCTTCGGTCTTAGAAGCTGTAACGTGCCACCAAATCCAAACCATTTCCCACGGACACCCTGTTCAGCCTTGCGTCCACACAGCCCGCGAAGGCAAGCCCACGAGGCGTGGGACTAGGCTTCGCCTAGAGCCAGGAGGACTTACTTGGTTTCTCATGATGGCAGCAGCTTATGCTCCGTTTCCTCTTCATGGCCATCACTGTGGACCTCGTGCAGTTGACTTATCCAGCAACTTTCTCCACACGATTTTCCTTGTGTTGGTTTGCTCACAGCCTTATCCTATTTTACTTCGTCTAGCACCGTTCTTGTCGGCAAGTCCATGGAGCCATCTGTCAATCTCATCTTTATTACAAGCGTTCAAGCAGGGAGTTTCTTAAGATACTTGATCTAAAAGGCCAGGCTCCGGAAATTTTCTTAGCGTTCGTGCGTGGGTTGTGCCACATCACTTTGGTCTACGCTTGCATCTTTGCTTCGTTTCAACAGCTGCTGGCAACCAAGGGAATCTGCTGTGGTGAATTTACTGCATATTTGCGATTGGAAGTCCAAAATCTTCTTTTGGCTTTTCCTTTTCCCTTGTTGGCAATTTAAATCTCGAGAATACCATCAACACCAGACGCCGGCACATAGCAACATTCCACACCTCACAAACTCAGACTATCCGCCTTTCGACCTCAACCACCTCACACAACCTACCCCCCGTCCCCCCTTTCTCCCAAAACCTTTCACCCCCTCGCGCAGACCAACTCTCCTTACCCAACATTCCCCAACCGCTCTGCATCTCGTCCCCCCTTCTACTTTCATCAAGTAGACAGGCAAGAACAACAACCCCGTCCCTGCTCCCTCCACCCTTCCCTTGAACCCAACCTTGTCTTCAATCAACGCCCACCAACATCTCCAACCTCTATCTCTTTCCTCCTCTCCATTCCCGCCCTTCCCACGCTCCACCACCATCACCCTTCCCCCCTCCCTCCACCCCTCTCACCCACCCTCACACCTTCCTCTCTCCTCCCTCTCTTCTCCAAAACACACCATCCTCCCTCCCACCACCGTCCACCCCTATCTTCCTTCATCCCCTCCCAGACCCCACCATTACCATCCTGCACTCCATGAATCACCACAACCACCACAACCACCACCACCACCACGACCATCACAACAATGATCATAACCACGGACTCGTTAAAGCAAGTCTGGGTACAAAAAGCATCAAACATGCATCTGCGTCGAGCGGCTAACGTTCTGCGGTTTTTGTACGATATCAGGCGTGTCGAGGGTTGTGAGATGGTTCGCGATTAGGGCTTGGGTGGGTGGTTCATAGATAGCCAGCAATCATCTAATCTTATATCAGCCTTCTCACTCGCAACCAACCCCACCCCCTCGCATCGTCGTCACACCCTTCTTCCATCGCCACCATCATCATATCCCTTCCTTCTCACCCAATTCCCTCAATTTCATAAAAAAATTCCCCATCGCTTTTCCCTCTCACTGCTTCCCCATCACTTCTCGCCTCTTAAAAAAATTAAAAATAAAGAAATCAAACCCCGTTTTCCCCGATCATCTCAAAAACTATCACTACAAGTATTTCTTACACTTAATTTCCCTCACAAACGTCTTTAAGTACTTTTCTTTTTCTAGCGTCATCTTTCTGACTTTCTTTTTCAATCGTCTTGATCATGCGAGAATGTTTTGTATCATTTTCGTTTTACATTTTGAAAATCGCATGCTTTTCATTTGTTCTATCATGCTCGCTCTCATCCTCTCTCTCTCTCTCTCTTTCTTGTTTTTCTCTTATTTATAAAGTCAAGACCTTTAATCAATCTCATTGTTATTCTTTCTCTTCTCTTTTTTCAAACTCTACATCATTTTTCTATCGATGAGAGAGGTTTGAATGTAGAAAAGTTTTCTTGAAAAAGAGGGGTTGAGATCGATGAAGAAGAAGAGGGTTTGAGCAGCCGGGGGTTCGAAAGACAGACATAAGGATTCTGGGAAGGAAAGGGAGGGGGGAAGGGTTTCGAAGGCGTGCTAGGAAGGGATGATGAAAATCTCCATCGTGTGGGGGAAAAAAAGAGGGGTTTGATATTTTGGACGTGCCAGGGTGAGGGAGAGAAGGTTGCGAATTAGCTGAATTGAATGAGTTGAGTTTTTTTATGATATAGAAATCTGAGCATGTAGAACCACAGCGCCTTCAACCAGAGCTCATCTAAATCTCAATATACACATTCACCCTCCCAACCCATCTAAACCTCAACATACACATTCTCCCTCTCAACCCTCTTCACTCCCTTCACCCCCAACCCCCTCCACTCCCTTCACCCCCCACCCCCCCCCCCACCTCCGTCCCATCTACCTCCCCAAAACCCCAACCACCACCTTCAACCCACCACAGCCCCTCCCCCCACCTCCCTCTATTCCCCCCCCACTCTTCCCCAAAAACCAGATGATTGATAAACAGCAAAACGTCACCGAAAAAGCAATGGCTCTACTTTCTGGTGGTTTGAGTCTGGAGATGAGATGGGATGGGTGGTTGTGGATAAGTGGGTTGTTGCGGGGTGGTTGGGTTAGGCGTGTGGATGTGGGTAAAGAATAACGAACGCGTGAGAAAGAAAAAGACGAAGAATGAGAATGCGCGAATAAATAGTAGCTGAAAGCGCCAAAAAATAATAATTTCGATAATAGAAGCAGATAATTCTTTTTTATCCCGCCGAAAGATACAGTATCAAAGACGATGACTTTTTCAACGGGATAAGAATGAGGAAGAGATGCTTGACTTTTTTTGAGGGGTGTGGGTTTTTAAGTCTGGGAGGTGAGGGTTGAGGGCTGAGGGGATGTTTAGGTTAGAGGGGAGGGGAGTGGGACGTGGGCTTTTTGGTGTCGAATTCCTATTTCTTTTTTGGGTCTTCGGCGGTTAGAGGGTCGAGGGCACGGCTAGAGAGAGACCTTGCGGATAATATGTAGTGCGCTTGGGAGAAAGTCCTTCGAAATGCTTTCAGAATTCTATAATATATTCGTAAACCTATCCTTCCCCTTCTCCCCCTCCACCAACCCCTCACCCTCATGATCCCCAACCGGCTTATACTCGCCCCACCGCTCATTCTCCCCTCTCAACCTTCGCCTCAGCAACCACGCCAGCACGGCCACCAGAAACATAAAAACCCCACACACGCTCATGCCTTTCACATAATACGGCTTATCGCTATCCGGGTAGAGCCTCGTGCCGACCAGGGGGCCGAATTGCCCAAGCACGTTCAGCATGGCGACGCCGGTCCCGCGCTTCGAGTCCGAGTCCTGGTTGTTGATGGTCCAGGTGATGATGATAGTGATGGCGCTGAAGAAGCCGGCTGCAGCGGGGTAGACGCCGAGATAGCGCCAGAGCGACCCGGCGCGCAGGTATCCCGCCACAGCGATGAACAGATACCCCGAGGCGCCGAGCAGAGCGTGGAAGATGACAAAGTTGCCGCGGTTCTTGGCGCGGTCGGAGAGGAAGGCGGTGAGGAGGACGACAAGGAAGGAGAAGAGGTAGGGTGGGGCGGAGAGGGCTTGCGAGGCGAGCGGGGTGTAGGACATTTCGTGAATGATGGTCGGGAGGAAGGGGGGAAGGCTGGAGAAGGCGACGTTGCAGCTGAAGAACATGAGGGCGGTGAGGTAGCATTTTGGGTCGGTGAGGGCTTGACCGATGTCGTGGAAGTCGAGTTTGGGGTTTTCTTTGGAGAGGGGGTCTTTTTCTGTGGCTTTGGCGGCTGAGACGCGGAGTTGAGCGACTTTCTTTTCGCGGCGGGTCAGGAATTTGGCTTGGGAGGGGCTGTCGGGGATTTGGTACCAGGCGACCACGGCCGCGACGATGCTTGGGGAGCCCTCTACCAGGAATAGCAGTCTCCAGGCTGCGATTGGGATGTGCTCGCCGGCTTTTGTGATCAGCCAGGCTAGACTGCTCGCGAAGCTTGTGGCCAAAGGCGCTGCAGAGATGAACAGGCCCGTCCGCAGTGCCAATTCTTCCCTCTTGAAAAAGAATGAGAGCAGAAAGGGAATGCCCGGGGAGAAGGCAGCTTCACCGACACCAAGGGCGGCACGTAAAACCACCATGAGCCAGAACGAGCTGACGACTGACTGGAGACAAGCGATCACACTCCATGATGCTATGCACAGAGACATGTAGATGTGAGCGGGGACGATGCGGTAAAGAAGGGTCATCCATTGGAAGAGGATGTAGGTGATGTAAAAGGATGTCAGTAGCCATTCGTACTGGGAGGAAGTGAGGTTGAGGTCTTCGGTTAGACCGGCAATGCGAGCGTTGCCAATGTCTTGCAAAGCTTAGCATCGCATTCTTTGGTTCCAGGACCCGTCAACATGACTTACTGGATCTATCCAGAAACGACAGCATGTACAGCAATGCTACGAAGAGAACGAGACGGCGGTCGAGTTTTCTGATCACGGCACGCTCTTCAATTGGCGAATACAGCTGCGTCCCATCGACATCTTCGTCGTCCGAGATGCTGTTTGACCTTTGCCGGCGACCATGGTGGCGTGGATCGTTGGCGCCGTCGAATGCATGTGAGAGATGCTCAAGCTCAATGGATTCAGGCCCATCTTTGCCAAGGCCCATTGTAATCGGTCTCGCGCCGATGATGGCGTCCAGGAAGCCCCTCTCCAGCAATGATACTACTACCTTACACCGTGAACGACATCGATTCAGCGATGGCGGGAAGGTTCCAACCGTATTAGGACGGGAAGAATACTAGAGTTACTTCGGTACGTGGTACTATCATACTTGAGTGTCAAGGTACAGGAGCCTCCGTACTGTACCTTGTCACGCTTGTGTACCGATCAATGTAGTCTAATAACCGACCTGGAATTCTCCGATAGGATGACTCGATGAGGTCCCCTGCCACGCTTACCTACCCAAGGTACCTTAAGGTACGGAAGTAGGTACGGAATACTTGAGCTTAGGTATTCTACGGAATAAGGTAAGACAAGTCAAGGGTTACCCCTCCCTGCCCTGGAAGACTGATACGGAATAGACAGTTTCAGCCATGCACGCCACGGCTGCTAGCGCGCCGAAGTCTCGGGACCTCACTCGAACCACGTTGTTGTTCCAACCGCCGACGGCTTCTGGATTGCGCTACAGTCGACAGATCTTCTCAGACTCGTCACGGGGCACGGCATAGTCCATAAGGTACTCCGTACTTACTTATTATTCAAGCTTGCGATCGTCAAGAAGAGCAGTACGGAGGTAGTGCCTTCAACTCTGCAATCACCGAAGATCCGTCGGACCCGGCGCAACTGTAAGGTATGGAAATGTAAATTACATGTACTACACCGTACTGTAAGGTAGTAATGTGAGAAAACCCAGCAGGGGTTCATATCCCGATTTTAATGGTGACCCGCCCCAATTTTAAAGTATCTGGGGTCATGCACTAGAAGTAAAGAACATAACAGTTCTACCAATTCCGGGGTTTTCCGAACCCTAGGTACCTTACCTATACAAACGTAACGGATCAAAACGTGAAAACTCTCGCGGAATGTTGGCCATTTCTCTGGATTCGGACGGTTCCTGTCCCAGGCTGTCAGACTCCCATCTTGGGTGGAAGTCGAGCAGGCTGATCATCAACCGCTATCTGGTGTCACGTGTGCTTGTTAAAAGGGCCCGAGCTCATTTGCCATGTGCTTCCTGCAGGGTTCTTTCTTGTCTCAGTTGTCTGGTGTGTCTGACGAATCCTCCCGCTGGGGGCTGAACTCCAGATCTTCCTATCCATGGTCTGCACACCATGTCCGGAGTCGTAACACAGCGGTATACCGTTTGGCAGTTTGCGTTGTTCTGGTTGTGGATCGTTCGAGTCGCTGATCATATCGTTACCAGTACAGAGTAAGGACAGCGCTCTGTCCTTTTCATCAAGACTTGATGCCGTACGGAGTATTGTCTTCACAAATGTCGAAATGTCGTGCGAGGTGGAGAAGGTACCTTACTAGGTAGGCTAACGAGTCAGCACGCCCCAACACACCACCACACCACCACACCAATGCACCAACCACCCATGCTCTATCAAGCCCTAAAAACCAGGACGATTCCTTCAGTTCGGATTTGCGGCACGGAGATGCTGCTTTTTGTCAGTGACCCCTACCCCACACAGTCTCACAGTCTCACTACGGAATACGGAGTACTGCTTTATCGTTGCCAAGACCAGAGCGTTGTGTCACGAGGTATCTGCCGGGATGAGGCACACTATCCCCCGCCGTCTCGGGCGTGCCGTAAGATTGGTAATGATCCTCTACTGAAATACAGTAGTACTGTATGTACACAGACACAGTACCACCCTGAGACTTCGGGACCTTTATGAAGAGGCTCATGCCCACCTGTGTCGACATGTTGGGACTTGACCGACCCCGTCTGCATCCTTAAAAGTACCAAACGATTCACTGGACGGTCAGCCAATACCTCCAAGCACAATGAGTACAGTAAATGCTACCGTCTGCCCCTCTTCCTTACTACTCCCTGCTGGTTGACCTCTACTGGAACAACAGCAAGCTGATAGCATGACAGACGGTCAACTGGGCCCTGACTGGCGTGGCAGGGGCATTGACTCTCGGCCGTTTTGCAATTCGAGCTTACAACTCTAGACGGTTGTACTGGGATGATCTGGCGCATCTGGCAGCATTCCTCGTGCTACTCTCGCACAGCGTCACCAACGAGGCCACACTCAACGCCAAACACAGCCTCGCCATATTAAAGGCCACAAAGACTACACCACAGGCAGAGCTGCTGCGTAGCTATCAGCATACTCACTACTTGAATACGATCAACAACTGTCTCCTGTATCTCGTCTTTTGGCTCGTCAAAATATCATTCTTGTTATTCTATCATCAGCTGTTTCGAACGTCGATGCAGTTCAGAAAGATATGGTGGGCGGTACTCGCTTTTACGCTGGTGACTTTCTGGGTGCCGATTGCAGGTGTGCTTGCTACTTGCGCACATGCGAAAACCGTGGCGGATTACAGTGAGTAGACTCAACTCGGCAAAACGAAACCTGCATGTGAAGACTGACATGTACGACAGAGGCCTGCGGCTCAGCGGCTCATTGGCGTCTGGTAAAGCTGGAATATTCGTGTGCCATCAACGTAGTGTCTGACTTGGCCAGTAAGTTGTATTCTTTCCCTTCCAGAATCGTTGACTGATTTGACAGTCATGGCTCTCCCTCTCTGGATGCTAAAGGATCTCAAAATTCGACCACGGCAGAAGATCGGACTGGCCTTTATATTTTCCCTTGCTACATTCATTGTTGCCTTGGACATTCTCCGTACCGTCGAAGCGGCTGCTGAACACCAAGCAGTCTACACAGTCCTGGAAGTCAATTTCGCCGTCATCGTCTCGTGTCTACCTACCTACCGTGCACTGCTCGCCATAGGTCAAAAGCGAACAACGAACAAGGCATCGAAGCTCACGTCTTATGTTCGAAAAAGTCTGGGCAACGGTCGGTCTCTCAGAGGCGACGACGGCCGTGTTCCTTTGAAGAGTCAGGAGGACACTGGGACCGAACTGAATTCTCGATCGATTCACGTCTCCAAAGGATTTGCAGTTTCTAGTGGAGAACGCGATCCTTACTCATTCGATCGTCTTCCCGATCATAGCGACGAGTTCAACGCACCTAGGCCCGTCCATTTCCACCGACCAACCTTGTCACGTGAATATTCGAATCATGTCTGAAAGCCCAGCCAGCAGAAAATGACCCGGAATGGTGGCCTATGTGTATTGCTGCATCGACGGCCAATCTTTGGTTGGGTATGAAACATTCCGCCCAGATGCATGGCATCCAGTGGTCCTCGACTAATGTCCCCAATTGGACTCGCTCGAATCGGAGATGCCTTCTCCAGTACATGTGGCTACTCGTACTCGGGTAATCATGCATCTCACTACGACATCTGCCGACTGCGATGGAAGATGGTGCTATCACACATCTTCAGGGCTCTACAATTTCAAGGCTAGAAGGGTTCACCTAGCACTGGGCTAAACCTAGCAGTGGGACAGCCCTATAGGGCTGAAAATTCACATTTCATATTTTATTGCTACCAACGTGTAATTCTTCAACATATCAGCAAAACGATGGCAG
>JAABUT010001946.1_pt1 | contig 21515 bp, 21 predicted proteins | sample 5559281 | NCBI WGS metagenome assembly JAABUT01 (sample SAMN10711880, study PRJNA513359) | rock metagenome | isolation source: Antarctica rocks | place: Antarctica: Victoria Land, Ricker Hills nord | collected 2016-01-04
AACGCCGGTGCGGCCAAGAGCAGAGACTTCTTCATGCTTTTCCTCCAAGACAGTGCCGGCACATCCACCGGCGGCGGGTGAAACACACCCGTCATTCGCCACCACCCACCCAACGGATTGGACACACACCCACAGCTCGCTGCGGTGCTCTCGCGGATGGCAACGTGACGGTTTTATTTGACGACCAGTACGCCGTGCATGTTGGAGTGATACGTGCAGTGGAACGGGTAGCTTCCCGGCTTCGACGGCGCGGTGAACGTCGTGACCGCACCCGCGGTGGCCTTGTCATCAAAGCCACCCCCACTGTCAGCGGTCACCGTATGGGCCTCACCATCCATATTCATCACACTGACCTTGGCCCCCGGACTGACCGAGGCCGGCACCGCATACTTGAACTTATCGATATGAATCATCGCCGCCGGCTGCGCCGCAGCCGAGGACCCCGCCATCGACGAACCCGCCGCCGAGGATCCCGCCATCGACGACATCGGTGTGGAAGACCCCGCCATCGACGACATCGGTGTGGAAGACCCCGCCATCGACGACATCGCCGCCGAGGTAATCGGCATGGACGAGGACTGCCCACCGGCCGAACTCGAGCCCGACGAACCACACGCCGACAACAGCACAACAGCAGCCCCACTCACACAAGCTCCGAACCCCACACGCACCCATTTGGACCTAGTCGCCATAACCGTGCAACTCCCCAACGCTTACGCGGCCACCCACCCAACGTGGTGCCATCACACAGCAATTCGCCACCAAACCCACCCCGGATGGGACCCAATGCCATAGCGCCCACCATCGTCGAGCGGGCGGCGAGTCCTAGATCCAGCGACGATGAATCCAGTGCCGTTCCGCAAGATCGAGGAGTCTGGTCGAAGCTTCGGAAACTGTTGCGATGGGGCTCACGTGCGGTTCTCAGGACTGATCGTCCCTTGGTCGTCGGACTTTTCGCCGGCCCCATAGACCTGTCGCAGATAGTCGTTCGGGCCGAGGAGGCTCGTCCGAAGACTGGAGAAGACCTCCGAGCCGGACGTAGGCCCAGTTGTGAGCTGGACCGCGGCTGCCTCGCCTAAGTAGGTCGCGTCTACTTCGGAGCCGTATTGGACGGCTTCAGCTTCGGCCAGTGCTACGGCGTGTTCCACAGAGGTCGCCGCCCAGAGCGTGATCCGTTCTTTGTAGGTCCACGCGGGCTCTCCGTCGAGCAGGGCCGTGCCTACCTGGGCAAGGACGGTTCGGACGGCATACCAGTTCGAGGGTGATGGTTGCATCCCTCCACGATGGCACAGCGAGCATCACTCAAGAAGTTTTCGCTCGGCAAGTTTGAGGTTCGCGCTCCGCCGTGACGATACGAGCAGTCGTACCCGGCGAGGGGCAGTACAGCTACGGCCGGATGACGAGGTAGCCGACTGAGGAGATCAGGGATCGGTTGATCACCAGTACCTGCCAGGGCGTCGCCCGTAAGCCGCACCGGCTTCAGCATGCGGCGACGCTCTGCGGCACTTACCCGCACGAAGCGGCCCTTGGGTTCGCCATGCCAGGGATACAGCGGCAGCGCCGCCGTGTCGAGCAGGTCGGACTTCGAGACCTGGTCGGCATGACCTTTGACAACGACGCTCCAGGCGGTGCGTGAATCGGCGGCATAGCCGTCTGCCTCGAACGCGACGCCGGGATGTGCAGCCACTGCCGTCCACTTCAGACCTACCGCCGTACGGAACACGACGGTCCCGCCGTCGACCACGTAGTTCACCGGGAAGATATCGGGATGGTCGTCGACCAGCACCGCGAGCCGCCCCACCGTGACCGACCGCAGCCGAAGGTAGGGCAGGAAGTCCCACCTCGACGGTAATGCTGAGCAGGCTGAGGCACCCGCACGGTGTCTTCACTCCCGGCGCGCTGGGCGATGACCAACGTGGAGGCGATGTGACGATTCGACCATCCTTCGATCAGCAGCCGATGATCTCCAGCTCCCGACCTGTCAAGCCGTGGAGGTTGTGGGGTTTGGCGAGCACCCGTGACGACAAGACTCGCTTCGACCGCGACAGCAGACACACCGAGGCAACCGTGCCGAGCGACCACGACCGGACCGTCGGCGACGCGCTGATCCGGCTGCGCGACGCCCCTGGGCAACCGACTCTGAATCGTCGGTTCTTTCCGGCCGGACGCTGGCGGTTTCTGTGGTCCTGGGTGGCAGTTTCCCCGAAACCAGTCCGTCCCCCGCTTGACCGCTGGAGGTCGGCGCGTCGAAGCCGTCGTGCGCCCATTTCTTGCAACAGTGCAGGGATGACGAGCACCGGCAAGACGTCGACAGGTCCACGCAACTTAAAAGGTGTCAACACCGGTGTCCGGCTGGGTGTGTCGCTCGCCGTCGGGATCGCGATTGCGGTCATCGTCGCCTTGCTCGGCGCTGGCAGATACGCACCCGCTGTCGGGTGGGATGCCGCGGCAGTGACATTGCTCTTGTGGCTGTGGTTCACGATCTGGCCGATGGGCGCCGAGGCTACCGCCGAACGAGCGACCCGGGAAGATCCCACCCGGCCGCTGAGTGACACGCTGCTGCTGGCGGCGGCAGTGGTGAGCCTTGCCGCGGTGGGCTTCTTCCTACTGCAAGCCAGCTCGGCCAAGGGCACCACACAAGACATCCTGGCCGGAGTGGGAGTCGCGACCGTCATCCTGTCCTGGCTCGTGGTCCACAGCGTATTCACGCTTCGGTACGCGATGCTCTATTACACAGGCAAAGACGGCGGCGTGAACTTCAACCAGTCAGCGCCACCGCGTTACAGCGACTTCGCCTACCTGGCCTTCACCCTCGGTATGACGTTCCAAGTGTCTGACACCGACCTGGAGACGCCGGCGATCCGGGCCACCGCACTGCGGCACGCGTTGTTGTCCTATCTGTTCGGTGCCGTCATCCTGGCCACCACCATCAACCTCGTCGCGGGCCTGGCCAGTAGCAGCGGTGGAGGGTAATGGGTGCGCCGTTGAGCTAGCGTGGGACTCCCTGGCCGACCAACCTGGCCCGACCAGGCATCGATACCCGCTTCGGAGTCGACAATCACGTGTCCCCTCTGCGGTGAGCAGGCGTGCGAGACGATGCAGCTGGAGCATCAGTAACGGATCCCCGCTGGCGTCATGAGACTTTCCGGCGCATGATCCCTGCCGTACGACATTGAGGACGATTCGTCCCGAACATTGTCGAGGGTGAGTGCGGAGGCGACTGATGGTGCGCAAGTGGCGACGATGGGCTGCGGCCGGAGCGGTACTGGCTCTGACGGGCATCGGAATTATGGCTGGCGAGGCTGCGGCCGACTCACATCGGCGGTCCTCTCGCCCTGACGCTGAGGAGGTGGAGGGGGTCCTTGCCGCTCCGAACTCCTCCACCGGCAGTTGCGGGGTTGAGCGTTGGTCGGTGAAGACCGGGACGGACGCGGACGCCGGCAAAGTCACGCTGCAGTCGACCACGCCCACCACGATCGCCGCTTTGGCCTCCCTGAGCGCACCTGCCAGCTTGCCGGCCAACAACCGGGTGTTGCCGACCGAGGCCACGGTGTTTCGGTTGAGCGCGACTATGACGCAGTACAAGCTAGAAGCCGATTCGGACTATCACCTGGTGTTGTCCGATGGGTCGGGGCACACCATGATCGCCGAGATCCCGGACCCGGCCTGCGTCGGTGCTGGTAGCCCGCTGGCCGGCAGCATCCAGAAGGCGCGCGGCGAATTCGACGCCAAGTACACCGCGACCGGAAGCTTCCAGACCGCGAACACGGCGGTCACGGTGACCGGTGTGGGCTTCTTCGACTTCTTGCACGGCCAGACGGGCGTCGCCCCCAACGGCATCGAACTGCACTCCGTCCTGGACGTGCAATTCGGTACGGCCGGCTCGAACACCGTGACCGTGACCAACCCTGGCAGCAAGACCACGACGGTCGGCACCGCGACCAGCCTGCAGGTCAGCGCCTCGGATTCCGCGTCGGGGCAGACACTGACCTACGCGGCCAGCGGCCTGCCCACCGGTCTGGCGATCAACACCACCAGTGGTCTGGTCTCCGGCACACCGACCACCGCGGGGACTTACACCGTGACACTGCGCGCTACCGACAGCACCGGGGCATCCGGATCGGCTTCCTTCACGTGGACGGTAGCCGGGTCGGGAAGTGGCTGCACCGGGCAGAAGCTCGGCAACCCGGGCTTCGAAACCGGCACTGCGCCGCCCTGGACCGCCAGCACCGGGATCATCAGTAACAGCACCGCGGAGCCGGCGCACACCGGCACGTGGGACGCATGGCTGGACGGCTATGGCAGCGCCGTGACCGACACCCTGTCCCAGCCGGTGACTATCCCGGCCGGGTGCCATGCCAGCCTCAGCTTCTGGCTGCACATCGACACCGCCGAAACGACCACCAGCACCGCCTACGACACCCTCACCGTCAAGATCGGCACGACCGTCCTGGCCACCTACAGCAATCTGCAGCACAACACCGGCTACCTCGCGAAAACATTCGATGTCTCCAGTTACGCCGGGCAGAACCCGACCCTCACCTACACCGCCACCGAAGACAGCCAGAAACAAACCTCCTTCGTCCTCGACGACATCGCAGTGACCCTCAGCTAGGGCCCCGACGCCGTGTCATGTTCGGTAGTCGACGCGGGTCATCATCCCCACCTCGGCGTGATAGGCGTTGTGGCAATGCAGCATCCACCGCCCCGGGTTGTCGGCATCGAAGTCGACCGACAGACTCCGCATCGGCAGCACGATGGCGGTGTCCTTGCGAACCCCTCGATTCCACCGGCCGGGTATGAAACCGACCGGTGGAACGGGGACAGCGAGGAGGTGCGGCTGGATCAGCCCAGCGCACTCAGCAGGCTCTGCATGGTTGTGACTTCCTTCGCCTGGGAGTTGCTGATCGACTGAGCCAAGGCCTTGGCCTGCGGGTACTGCCCGCTTGCCAGTTCCGTCTTGGCCATCGCGATCGCACCCTGATGATGCTTGATCATCATCTGGACCCACAGCTTGTCGAATGCGGTGCCGGTGGCGGCGTCGAGCTGCTTCATCTCGTCGGCGCTCATCATGCCGTTCATGCTCGTACCGCCCATGTCCATGCCCGGCATCGACGACGACGGCACGGGAGCGTCCCACTCCTTCAGCCAGCCGCTCATCGTGCTGATTTCGGGGTCTTGGGCGGCCTTGATCTGGATGCCCAGTTGCTTGACCTGGCTGTTGGTGGCTTTTTTCACCGCCATGTCGGCCATGTCGATGGCCTGGCCGTGGTGCGGGATCATGCCGGTGGCGAAGGCGAGGTCAGCCTGGTTGTGGCTGTCCGACATCGACATCGACGATGAAGGCGATGCTGCGGGTGCGGAGCCGCCGGATGTCGACATCGAATCCATCCCGGAGGTCTTGGACGAGCCGCAAGCGGCCAGGGTCAGAGTGGTCGCTGAGGCGAGGAAGCCCGCGGCGACGCGGGTAGCGATACGCATGGTGAAGTGCCTTTCGGAGCTGGAGATTGCGGCTATCAATCGGTACGAGGGCGTGACCGCGGCCACTCACGTCCGGCTGATGCACAGCTCCACGATCGACGCGGGCCGAGGTCTTGTCCGGTGCCTTCGTCGGGCCGCGTCGCCTCCCAGTGCCGCGACCCCGCCCACCGGCCTGCCTGTGATGGCGAGTGCCGCGGCCAGCAGCGCGAGCCCTGCCAGTGCTGTGAGCACTGCCAAACACGTGTGCAGGAGATCGTGTGAGCCGTGTCCACCACCGGGGAACGGCATCGGGATCGGGTGACCCGTACGGGCCTCCGCGATCATTCCGTGGACGGCGTGCGGGGCGGGCGTGATCACCACGGAAGCTGTCATCGCGGTGACGTGGCGGCTGCCGCGGATCGCGTCGTGCGTCGTGTCGGCCATAGTCAGGCCGTGCATGGCGAACAGCCCCAACAGGATCGCGCCCGCAAGGACCAACCGGCCCCAGGTCAACAGCCCTGCCGAACGCCGCTTGACGTATCGGGAGGTGCCGGCCATCGTGTTCACTCGCCTCACGTTGTCTTCAGGTTCCTGGCCGCCGGCTTCAATGGCGTGGTGATGCAGTGGTACACATGCTCCTCCGGCGGCTGGGCAGCGGCTTCTCATCAAGATACCCCCATCGGGTATGACTGCAAAGCCAGCTCATTCAGTGGACGGCGGCTAAGACACGATGTCGAGATGACCGTCCGGTGGATGACCGCCTTCCTCGACACACCGCGGTCCCGACAGTGACACCTTCCTGCGCAGGCGATTCGCTTCGAAGTGCCGGGCGTTCATCTGGATCTGCACACCGACGATCTGGTGGCTCTAGGGCGACCGGGCCGGGAACCCAGGCGCGTCCGGGCACACCGCGGAGGATGGTGCGCCTTACAGCGGATCCGGCGGCGCGGTGGCTACTCCACGTGGGTGGGCGCCGGCAGGGCTGGTGTGGATCGTCACCGCGGTGAGTCGCGGCAACCGTGCGAGCAAATGCGCTTCAGCGTGGTGGGCGAGCTCGTGCGCTTGGAGCAGTGTCAGGTCCGGGGTGACATCGAGGTCCACCTCGGCACGGAGGGTATGTCCGATCCAACGAATCTTGAGGTCTGCGACATTCACGACGTCGTCGACGTCGGACACCGCGTCCCGTGCTGTGTCCACCAGCCCGGGATCGACCCCGTCCATCAGGCGGGTCCCGACGTGGCGAACCGCGGAGCGGAGGACGCCGAGGATGGCGACCGTGATCAGCAGCCCGATGATCGGGTCGGCTTGTTTCCAGCCGAGCGCGACGCCGAGGGCGCCAACGAGTACGGCAAGACTGGTGAAGCCATCAGTACGCGCGTGCAGCCCATCAGCGACGAGCGCGGCGGAACCGATCCGGCGCCCCACCTGAATCCGGTATTGGGCGACGAGCTCATTGCCGGCGAATCCGACGACCGCCGCAGCCGCCACGGCCCACAGGTGCGTGACGTCGCGCGGGTGCAGAAGCCGATCGATCGCCTCGTAGCCTGCGAAGGCGCTGGAGGCAAAGATCGCCGCGACAACGAACAGTCCGGCGAGGTCCTCGCTGCGGCCGTAGCCGTAGGAGTAGCGGGAGGTCGCCGCTCGCCGGGACAGTGCGAAGCTTGCCAGGAGCGGGAAGGCCGTGGCAGCGTCGGCGAAGTTGTGCGCCGTGTCGCCGAGCAGTGCCACAGAGCCTGAGAACAGAACGACAACGAGCTGCAGGGCGGCGGTCACGGCCAGGACGGCGAGGCTGATCCACAGGGCGCGCCTGCCGGTGGCGTCGGCTTCCAACGCGTCATCGATCTGGTCAGCGGCATCGTGAGAGTGGCCGCCGAGGAACTCCGACACCTCATGCACAATCCTCTTCCGGACCGAGGCGCCGTGTTCGTGGTCGTGTGCATCGTGCTGGTGCACATCGACGATACCCGCCTCCGGCCGGACGCCGTCGGACGTGCGCAGGTGGCTCATTGACGGGTCTGCTTTCACACGAGTGGGGGAAGGCTTTTCGTGGAACGGTACCAGTACCTTCATATCTGCGAATATGAAGTAGCACGCAGTAGGGTGTGGCTATGTCTGCCCGGCGCATCACGGTTTCAGCACCTGCCGATGCGAAGCCGACGACAACCCATCCCGACGATCTGACACCTGCCCAGGTGAGCGCCGCGGTGACGGCATTCGCGCTGCTGGCTGATCCGACCCGAGTGCGGATGCTGTGGGCGCTGCGCGAGGCTGACCTCGATGTGGCCACCCTGGCCGCTGTCGCCGGCTGCCGACCCACCGTCGCCAGTCAGCACCTGTCGAAGCTGCGGTTCGCGGGCCTGGTCGAGGGCACGCGAGCAGGTCAGCGGGTCGTGTACTCGCTGCGCGGCGGTCACGTGCGGACGCTGCTCTCAGAGGCGCTGTTCCAGGCCGACCATCAGGTGTCGGGCGTACCTGTGCACGATTAGCGTCGCGACGACACCGTTGTGAGTCTCAACCGACGTCAGGATCGCTTCAGCTCGTTGAAGCCGCGGTCATTGAAGCTGCAGCTCATTGAAGGCGTCAGCGGGTGGGGCTCACTCGCACCACGGTGAAGTTGAAGCGACCCTCGATGAAGTAGCTCGTGGTGTGCATGAACGGCCTGGCACGCTGGTCGTAGTGCAGTTGATCGAGCAGCACAAAGAGCTGGTCCGCGGCGAAATCTTCGTCCCATGCGACCTGTGGACGGGCTACCGCGTGCACCCGGGCCAGCGCACGCAGGGGAGTGGGGCCGTCGTGCGCGGCCAGGAACGCGAACACCGAGCCGGTGAGCTGGTCGGGCTGGAAGTCGTCCGCGAACACCCACCGCGGTAGCACGTCGTAGGAGTACGCGACCGTGACGTCGTCGGCGAGGATCTTGCGCTGGATGTCGAGAACCTGGTCACCGTGGTCCAGATCGAAGATCTCGCACTCCTCCGACGATGCCGGTCTCAGTATCCGATGGTGGTAGATCATGTCCGGCTTGTGGCCCATCTGGGCGATTGTCGACGTGATCGAAGTCAGCTCCTGCATGCCTGCCCTGATCATCGCGTCGCTGGACACGAAGCTGCCACGTCCCCGCCGGATGATGATCAGCCCTTGGTTCTCCAGCGTCTTCAAGGCCTGACGCACGGTTGTCCGCGAGACCCCGTACTCCGCCACCAGATCGGCCTCGGTCGGCAACTGTTCCCCGCGTCGCCACTCCGCCTTGGCCAGGCGGTCCCGTAGGTCGTCCGCCAACTGGGTCGGCAGGGTCTTGCGGTTACCGAGCCGCGGCCCGCCCGTGTCCAACACCTTCGTCCACCTCCGCCCCATCGCGTCCGGTGTCGACGGTACCGTGAATTTGACTTGACAGATGTCAGTTGTCCGACAACTATCAAGTTCCGCAGGGTATGACACCGGGGGAGCGACACGATGGACTGGACCTCCGGCTACGTGCCGTTGGACGAGCAATCGGTACTCGACTTCGCCCGCCCGTTTCTGGACGAGGACCCACTCGACGCGACCGAGATCGGCGACGGAAACCTCAACGTGGTCTTCCGCGTCCGCGGTGCGACGTCATCAGTCATCGTGAAGCAGGCGTTGCCCTACCTTCGGGTAGCCGGCGAGGCTTGGCCGCTGACCAGGCATCGGGCGCGCATCGAGGCCAATGCCATCGACGTCCACACCAAGCTTGCGCCCGGCGTGCTTCCACACACCATTGACTTCAACGAGCAGATGTCAGCGCTGGTCCTGGAAGACCTGTCCGAGCACGTCACCTGGCGAGAGTCTCTGATAGCCGGCCAGGTGCTCGACGGCGTGGCGGATGCGGTCGGCCGCTACAGCGCCGCGGTGATCCTCGGGACCAGCGACTTGTTGCTGCCCAGCAGACAACGCAAGGTGCTGCGCCAGGGCTTCGTCTACTCCGAACTGTGCCTGGTCACTGAGGACCTGATCTTCACCGCGCCGTACACCGATGCGGAATCCAACCGCTACGACGACGAGACTGCCCCACTCGCCCGGGCGCTGCAGCATGACCGACTGCTACGCAGCGCCGCCGCCGAGATGCGGTTCGCCTTCAAAACCCGGGACGAGGCGCTGATCCACGGCGACCTGCACACCGGGTCGGTGATGTCCAAGGCCGGCGACACGCGGGTCATCGACCTTGAATTCGCCTTCTTCGGACCCTTCGGCTTCGATCCCGGCGTGCTGCTGGCCAACTTGGCACTGTCCCGGCTCGCTCACGAGGAATCCGGCAACCTCGCATTCTGCCGAATAGTCGACGGCTATGCCGCCGGCTATTGGGCCGCCTTGGTGGACGAGACCAAGCGGCTGTGGAACCCGGCTGAGCCGTGGTACGCGCGTTTCCTGTCCCAGTTCATCGGCGACGCCGCCCGGTTCGCCGGCCTCGAGATGATTCGCCGGATCGTCGGTCTGGCGCATGCCAAGGACATCGACTCACTTGCGTTACCCGCGCGGGCGATCGCCCAGTCGCGGGGGATTTCCGGTGGCCGTGCTCTGCTGCTCGGCGGCACCGTCCATACCTTCGAGGACCTGTGGCATCGCGCCGTGGGAGAGGACGCCAACCCATGAGGAAGCTCATCAACGATCCGGACAATTTCGTCGACGAGGTGCTCGACGGCATCCTGCTCGCCCATCCGGACGAGCTGGTCACCGCTCCGGGTGAGCCGCGCGCGATCGTGCGCGCCGGTTCGCCGGCCGGACGCGTCGGCATTGTCACCGGCGGCGGATCGGGGCACCTGCCGGTGTTCCTCGGTTACGTCGGCACCGGCTTGTGTTCCGGGGTCGCGGTGGGCAACGTGTTCTCGTCCCCTTCGGCCGAGCAGATCCTGGCAGCCACCAAGGCCAGTGACGGCGGCAAGGGCGTATTGTACCTGTTCGGCAACTACGGCGGGGACGTCATGAACTTCGGTCTGGCCGCCGACCTGGCCGAGTTCGAGGGCATCAGCACGCAAACCGTCCTCGTCCACGACGACGTGCTCAGCGCTCCTGCCGAGAAGGCCGATACGCGACGTGGTGTTGCCGGCATGGTGCTCGCCTACAAGTGCGCGGGTGCTGCCGCCGAGCGCGGTGACAGCCTGCCAGAGGTGGCTCGGATTGCGGTCAAGGCCATCGCGTCGATGCGCACGGCCGGAGTCGGACTGTCGCCGGCGATTCTGCCCGCCGCAGGCAAGCCGACCTTCGAACTACCCGATGGCGACATGGAAATCGGGATCGGAATTCACGGTGAGCCGGGCAGCCATCGCGGGCCGTTGGAATCCGCCGATGAGGTGGCGGACCGGATGGTGAACGCCATCATGGATGACCTTGCACTGGCCGAGGGCAGCGAGATCATGGTGCTCGTCAACGGACTCGGCGCCACCCCGCTGGAAGAGCTGTATCTGCTGTACCGGCGGGCACACCAGCTGCTGGCCGAGCGCGGTGCCCGTATCGTCCGCAAGTACATCGGTGAGTACGCCACCAGTCTGGAGATGGCCGGCGCGTCGATTACCGTGCTGGTCCTCGACCGCGAGCTCACCGAACTGATCGACGCCCCGGCGTCCTCACCCTTCTTCCGCCAGTGAACGCCGACGAACTGCGCGCCGTCCTGGACGACTCGCTCGTCACCCTCGAGGCGGCTCGGGACGAGCTACGCGATCTGGACGCGGCGATCGGGGACGGGGACCTCGGGATCACCGTCAGCGCCGGTGCACGCGCGATCCGGGCCAGCCTGGCCGAACTGCCACCGGACGCCGATCCCGCACTGATCCTGCGCACCGCGGCCACCAGGTTCGCGTCGGCCAATCCGTCCACGATGTCGGCGCTCGTCGCGTCAGGCCTGCTCGCCGCGGCCAAGCAACTCGGTGCCACGAAAGTCCTTGACCGGCAGGGATTCCTCCTCATTCTCGAGTCGGCGACCACAGCCATCCAAGCCCGCGGTGGTGCCCAGCTCGGTGACAAGACGATCCTCGACGCGCTGGTCCCGACCATCGAGGTGCTCGAGTCGGCCGGGGCCGACGACCGTGCGGCGCTGGGCGCCATGATCGAGGCGGCCCGGCAGGCCGTCTCGGACACCGCCTCACTGCAATCCCAGCGTGGCCGAGCCGCCTGGGTCGGCGAACGCACCATCGGACACCCCGACGGCGGTGCCACCGCCTACCTGCGACTGCTCGAGGCATTCGCGCGAGCGAACCCGGAGGCATTGCCCGACGAGGTGGTGTGACTCACGCCGCTCAGCCGTCCGGCAGGACAGGAAGACCCGACGATGAAACGGAGATGGCAATGCAGGATTACCGGGTTACCGCACTGAAGCTCGGCACCCTCGGCGTTCCCAAGGCTGCGATGACGTACATGTCAGGCTTCGGGGAGTCCATCAACCTGCCGGTCTGGGCCGCCGCCGTCGAGGGCAACGGGTACAAGATGTTGATCGACACCGGTATCCGCGATCATGACAAGTGGGACCGTGAGCTCAACCCGTGCTGGCGGGAGCACGACGAGAGCATCGAGAACGCGCTCGGCGAGCTCGGCTGGTCATTGGCCGACGTGGACATCGTCATCAACTCGCACCTGCACTACGACCACGCCGAGAACAACACGGCTTTCCGCAACGCACGATTCGTGGTCTCGCGGGTCGAGTGGGAGTACGCGAAGAACCCCATCCCGTCACAGACCAAGTTGTACGACTTCGCCTGGACGGACGAATCGATCAGCCATCTGAACTACGAGCTGATCTCGGTCGACGACTACGACGTGTTGCCTGGGATCCGCCTGATCCAGACTCCCGGGCACAGCAAGGGACATCAGTCCGTCCTGGTCAACACGGCGGAAGGTCTGCTGTGCGTCGCAGGCGATGCCGCCTGCCTGCCGGAAAGCTTCTACCGGCCGTCTCCGCCCGGCGGCGCGACCTCCATCGAGCAGGGATTCGCATCGCTGGAACGGATCCGTACCAGCGCGAACCTGGTGCTGATGAACCACGACCCCAACATCTCCAAGTACCAGAATTCGGGGTTTCCGACTATCCCGGCCATCGGCAGCGAGCCGCTGCCCGGCGACATCAATTCGCTTCCCAACCGCAACGCGGACGCCTGACCAGCGTGCGCACCACCACTCACGACCCCGTGATCAGCAAGCAAAGGAGCACCACAGTGACGTCAAAGCATCCTGCTCGTCTAGCCGTCCTGGCGGCGGTAGCCGCACTGGCTGTGACGGCCTGCAGTTCGAGCAAGACCAGCACCGGTGGCTCCGGAAACGGTGATACCGGCGGGTCAGGAACCGACTACTCCGCAATGCTCGACAAGGCCCGCGAGATGGTTCCGGCCACCTTCACCGGACCGACCACGCCGGCGAAGGCGCCATCCGGCAAGAAGATCGCGGCCATCACCTGCTACAGCATCCTGGAAGGATGTGTCATCCCGGCCAACGGCATTGCCAAGGCAGCGACGGCAATCGGCTGGCAGGCACGCACCTTCGACGGCGGCGGCACACCGACCACACAGAACACGCAGATCCTCAACGCCGTGTCGTGGGGCGCCGATGTCATCGCGTTGATCGCCATCACCCCGAGCGCGGTGCAGACCGGGCTGGCCGCGGCGAAGAAGGCTGGTGCGTTGATCGTCTCCGGATCGTCGGGCACCAGCAGCCCGAACGCCGTACCGGCGGCGGCAGCCGGCCAGATCCTGCCGGCCGTCGACGTTTCACCTGATTACAAGAGCCTCGGTGAGCACCTGGCGAACTGGATCATCGGTGACTCCAAGGGGAAGGCGAACGTCGCGGTGTACGGCGACAAGGAGTTCGACTCCATCAACGCCCAGGAAACCGGCATCGTCCCGGCGCTGAAGGCCTGCACCACCTGCAAGTCCTCGGACGTCCAGTACTTCACCGCCACCCAGATCGCCTCCTCGCTCGGGCCGCAGACGGTCAACTACGTCCGTACACACCCCGATGTCGATTACCTCTACTCCGCGTTCGATCCGCCGGCGGCCGCGCAGGTGCAGGCTCTGCAGACCGCGGGCTTGGGCAAGAACGTCAAGATCGTTAGCGCGCTGGGTAACGCGCAGAATCTGCAGTTCGTGAAAGCCGGTCAGGTGCAGGCAGCGGATGCCGCCTACGACAACATCTACATGGGTTTCGCCATGGTGGATCAGTCGATTCGACTGCTCAACAAGCAGCCACTGATCGCTCCGGCCGGTGAGGGCCTGCCGTTCCAGGTGCTCGACAAGACCAATCTGCCGACCAAGGAAGGCAGCTGGACCGCACCGTATGACTATCAGAGCAAGTTCATCGCACTCTGGAAGAGTTGATCACGATGGCTCTGCGGACCGTGTCCACGCCGACGATGTCCCTTGACCGGATCACCAAGCGTTTCGGTGACCTGGTCGCCCTGAACCAGGTCAGCCTCGATCTCGAGCCTGGGCAGATTCACGCCCTGCTCGGTTCCAACGGCAGCGGCAAGTCGACGCTGGTGAAGATAATGTCCGGCGTCTACGCCCCGGATGCCGGGGCCATCGAGTTCTCGTCCGCTCGGCTGGGGGGCATGGGCTCGCCGGCCGAGGCCGCGGCACGGGGCGTCCGGGTCGTCCACCAGGAAGCGCCACTGATCGACACCCTCAGCGTGACCGAGGCGGTCGCGATCTTCCGGGGCTTCGGAGCGGCCCAACTGGGTCCCATCGCCTGGGGCCGGCTGCGTCGGCAGGTCCAGCGGTTGCTGGATCGGATGGACGTGCCGGTCAGTGCGGCGCAGCAGTGCAGCACCGTGCAGCCGGCCGATCGGGCCGGTTTGGCGCTGGCCATCGTGGTGGGGGATCTCTTCGACGACAACGCTGCTCCCGGTGCTCGTGCCGATCCGGGCGGGGGTGGTCTACCGGTGAAGTTGTTGATCGTGGACGAGGTCACCGCCGCGATACCGGAATCGGAGACCCAGCGCCATCTGGATCGGCTGCGGTCGGTCGCTGACATGGGCGTCGCGATCGTGATGGTGACGCACCGCCTCGGAGAACTCGAAATAGCGGACGACATCACGGTCTTGCGGGCGGGGAGCGTGGTCTACCGGGAGGCAGGCGCCCCCCGTCGTCCGAACAGCGAGCTGGTCGCCGAGATGGTGGGCCAGCCCCTCGTGGTCGGGCCGGGCGATACACCGCCGACTCGGTCCGGCGCCGGACCGGATCGGCTGACGTCGCTGTGGAATGCCGCGCCGGTACAAAGGACACTCTCCTCCGCGCAGGACCGTTCGTCGGGCCCGGTGATCCGCGTGGAGAATTTGCGCGGCGCCGAGTTGCACGGATTGGCTTTCCGTGCCGAAGCGGGTGAGATCGTCGGCTTCGCGGGACTGCGTGGCAGCGGCGTCGAGGAACTGCCGAGGCTGCTGTCCGGGGACGATCCGTGGCTGGCAGGACAGGTCGAGATCGGCGGCAAGATCCTCACCAAGGGCGGCCGGCCTCGAGCGATGCTCGACGCCGGATTGGCAGCGATCCCGGCCGATCGGCTGCGCGCGGGTGGGGTGGCATCACTGTCGGTGAACGAGAATGTCATCCTGCCGTCGCTGGGCGAGTACTGGCACAAGCCCTCGCTCCGGCAGCGCGTGGTGAACAGCGTGATCCAGGCTTTCGACGTCCGTCCGCCGAAGGCGGAGAACCTGTTCGGCGGATTGTCCGGCGGCAACCAGCAGAAGGTGCTGCTGGGTAAGTGGCTGCTCCTGCACCCGTCCGTGCTGGTGCTCGACGACCCCACCTATGGCGTCGATCCCGGCGCTCGGGAGACGATCTTCGATGCCGTCGCGGACGCCGCACGGCGTGGCGTCTGTGTGCTGTTCTTCTCGACCGAACCCGAGCAACTGGTCCGGATCTGCAACCGGGTGCTGGTGCTGCGATCCGGCGAACTTGTCACCGAAATACCGCGGTCCGAACTGACCCTGGAGACCGTCATCGAGTGGAGTTACCAATGACAATCGAGACTGAGTCGACGCTGCCCGAGCCCGAACCGACGGTCTCGTCGACCGGAGAATCCCGCCCGTCTCTCTGGCGAGCTGTTCTCGCCGGTGGGCGCAGCTTCGGCACCGTCGCTATTCTGATCGTCCTCATCGTGGTTTTCGCGCTGAGCACCGACGCGTTCCTGACCCTGCGCAACGTGCAGAACGTCCTCATCGTGCAGACCATTACCGCGCTCATGACGTTCGGCGTGATGTTCCCGCTCATTGTCGGAGAATTCGATCTCTCCGTCGGATACCTGATCGGGTTCCTCGCCGTGCTGGGAGCATTCCTCGCCGGGCACGGCCAGGGTGCGCTCGTCGTGATTCCGGCGATGATCCTTCTCGGCGGAGTGGTCGGCCTCATCAATGGCCTGCTCACGCAGAAAGTGGGGATCAGTTCGTTCATAGCCACCCTGGGCGTCGGCATCGTCCTTCAGGGATTCACCCAGGGTGCCAGCGGCGGAAAGGTCCTGTTCAACGGGATCCCCAGTGTGGTCACCAAGATCGGTGGAGGCTATGCCGGGCCGCTCGCGATTTCGGTATGGATCGCCATAGGCTTCGCGATCGTGCTGTTCTACGTGCTCGAGCAGACACCGCTCGGCCGGAGCTGGTACGCGGTCGGCGGCTCCGAGCGCGTGTCGTTCCTGGCCGGTCTTCGCACCGCACGGTTGAAGATCGCCGCGTTCACGGTCAGCGGTCTGATGGTCGGTGTGGCCAGCGTGCTGGCGCTGGGGCAGAGCGGTAGTGCCAACCCCGGGTTCGGGCCCGACTTGTTGTTGCCGGCGTACGCGGCCGCCTTCCTGGGCGTGACGACCTACCGGGCCGGGCGGTACAACGTGATCGGATCGGTCGTCGGCATCCTCCTGTTGGCCGTCGGGTTCAACGGGCTGAGCCTGCTCGGTGTGCCGTTCTGGGTACAGCCGATCTTCAACGGCGGGGTATTGCTTGTCGCCGTGATCGTGGCCCGGGCCGAGGCCCGCAAAGTGAAAGTCGGCACCTGAGCGGTCCCAGGGGCCTGTCCGTGGGCAGAGGTGACGGTTAGGCCGTGGCGGGCGGACCGCAAGACCACCTCAAGCAGCTGACCAAGACGGTTCTCAAGACCGCTCAGGGAGGAAAGGACCGCTATTGGTGGTGGCTGGAGCCGGTGGATCCCCGGAGGATGAGTTCGGGCTGGAAGAGAAGTTCGTTGCGTGGTCGGGGAGTGCCTTCTATTTCCGCGATGAGTGACCTGACGGCGGCGCCGGCTAGTTGCTCGACGGGTTGTTTGAGGCTGGTCAGGGGAGGGTCGGTGAAGGACATGATGGGCGAGCCGTCGCAGCCGAGGACGGAGATGTCGCGGGGAACGTCGAGGTTGAGGGCGCGGACTCCGCGGATGATGCCGAGCGCGATCATGTCGGAGGCAGCGACGATGGCGGTGCAGCCGCGTGTGATGAGGTCGGTGGCGGCGGCATGGCCACCTTCGATGGAGTAGTCGCCGATGTGTTCGGCAGTGACGGCATCGGTGCGGTGGCCGCGCATGGCTTGTCGGAACGCGGCGAGTTTGCGGGTCGATGGTACGTAGCGGCTGGAGCCGGTGGCTAAGCCGATGTGTCGGTGACCTAGTTCGAGCAAGTGTCGGACGGCGAGGTCCATCCCGGCGAGGTCGTCGGTGGCGACGAAGGTGGCGTCGAGGTCCGGTATGTGCCCGTTGATGAATGCCAGCGGAACGCCTTGGTCTCGCAGCTCGTAGTAGTGCGCATGGTCGGCGAGGGTGTCGGAGTGTCTGCCCGAGACGAAGACGATTCCGGCGACGCCGTGTTCCTGGAGGAGTTCGATGGTGGCGCGTTCGGCCGGTCCACCGAGTTGGCGGGTGCACAGCAGTGCGTTGTACCCGAAGGACGGTAGGGCTCGTTCGATGGCTTGCGCGAACAGCGGAAAGATCGGGTTGTCCAGTTCGGCGATGACGACGCCGATGAGGCCGAGCCGGCGTGGTTGCAGGCTGGGCGGGCGTTCGTAGCCGAGGACATCGACCGCGGTCATGACGTTTTTGCGGGTGACCTCGGCTACCCCAGGGCGGCCGTTGAGGACGCGCGATGCGGTGGCCACGCTGACGCCGGCGTAGGCGGCGATCTCGTTCAGCCGGGCGGCCACGCTGTGACAGTAGTCGAAGGATCTTCCACACCGGTAATACATCGGTTGATGCGCCCTTCCAAAAACTGAAACTTGTTGCTAACGTCCCGTGCTGGCACTACTCCCTAGCGCATCGCAGGTTGTCGAGGAGCGATATGAACCGGAAGTCCTGGCTGGCGTGCATGCTCAGCGTGTTCACGGCCCTGTCGATCACGGCGGTGCCGATGATCGCGTCGGCCGCTCCTGCCCAGCCCGCCGCCGTGTCGGTGTCGGGCACCTTCGGCGCCCAGGTCGGGTGTCCCGGTGACTGGCAGCCGGAATGCGCCCAGACCCAGCTCACTCGTCGATCCAACGACGACGTCTGGTCGACCTCGCTGGTGTTGAAGGCGGGCAGCTATCAGTACAAGGCGACCTTGGACAAGTCGTGGGCCGTCAGCTACGGCCAGGGCGGGTCGAGCAGCGGGGCGAACATCACGCTGACGGTGCCGGCGGATGGTACGAAGGTCACGTTCTACTACGACAACGCCACCCACTGGGTGACCACGAACCTCGACGGACCGATCGTCACGGCAGCCGGCAACTTCCAGGCCAAGCTGGGCTGCCCCGCAGACTGGTCACCGGACTGCCTACGGTCCTGGCTAGAAGACCCCAACGGCACCGGCGTCTACACGTTCACGACCACCGCTATCCCGGCCGGGAACTACCAGGTCAAAGCAGCGGTCGGCCTGTCCTGGGACGTCAGCTACGGAGCCGGCGGTGTCCCCGGCGGTCCCAACATCGACTTCAGCGTGCCCGCCGACGGAACCAAGGTCGTCTTCTCCTACGTCGCGGCCACCCACGTGCTGACGGTGTCCCACAACGCCCTGCCCAGCCTGAAACCGCTCAAGGCCTACTGGTTGTCCCGTCACTACATCGGGTGGAACGTCGACGCCGCCACACCCGCCGTGAGCTACCGGCTCTACGCCGCACCGAACGGTGGCCTGGCCGCCACCCCGACCGGCATCACCGGAGGCAGCTCCTACCCCCTGACCGTGAACCCCGGCGGGCTGCCCGCTTCGGTGAAGACCAAATTCCCGGCTCAAGCTGGACTGCGTGCCCTCAAGCTGTCCGACCGCGACGCCGCCCACGCCGCCACGATCCTCACCGGCCAGGTCGCCGTCGGCGCGTTCGACTCCGCCGGCAACCTGATCGATGGCACCGGTCTGCAGATCCCCGGCGTACTGGACGACATCGACGCCGGCGCGGCCACCGCCACCCTCGGCCTGAGCTGGCACGACGGCGTCGCCAAGCTGGCGTTGTGGGCGCCCACCGCCCAAGCTGTCTCGGTCGATGTGTACGCCTCCGGACACATCACCGACCCCATCAGCACCATGCCGCTCACGCGCGGCGCCAACGGCGTCTGGAGCGTGACCGGCACACGTGGCTGGAAGAACCTCTACTACCTGTTCACCGTGCAGGTGTACGTGCCCGAAACCGGCAAGGTTGAACACAACCTGGTCACCGACCCCTACAGCTACGGGTTGTCCACGAACTCCGAACGTAGCCTGTTCATCAACCTGTCCGACCCGAAGACGGCCCCACGCGGGTGGGATGACCTCGGCCGAACCAAACCAGCTCTACCCAAGCCCGTTGACCAGTCGATCACCGAACTGCACATCCGCGACTTCTCCGCCGGCGATCCGACCGTGCCCGCGCCTGACCGCGGCACCTACCTGGCCTTCACCGACACCGCCAGCAACGCCGTCAAACATTTGAAGACGTTGGCGAAAGCCGGCATGACCACCGTGCACCTGCTGCCGCTCGCGGACATGGCGACCCGGTCGGTGAACGAAATCAAATCAATGTGGCAGACGCCCCGCTGCGACCTGCCCTCGTTGCCGCCGGATTCCACCGAGCAGCAGGCCTGCGTGACCGCGGTCGCCAGCGACGACGGTTACAACTGGGGTTACGACCCGCAGCACTACACCACTCCTGAAGGCTCCTACTCGACCAATGCCGAGGGCGCGGCGCGGACCGTGCAGTTCCGCCGCATGGTCGCCGCGCTCAACCGCGACCATCTGCGGGTCGTGATGGACGTGGTTTACAACCACACCGCCGACTCCGGTCAGACAGGCACCAACGACCTGGACCGGATCGTGCCCGGCTATTATCACCGCCTCGACGCCACCGGCAAGGTCACCACCTCCTCCTGCTGCGCCGACACCGCCTCCGAGCACCTGATGATGGGCAAGCTGCTCATCGACTCGGTCATGACCTGGGCGACCCAATACAAGGTCGACGGGTTCCGGTTCGATCTGATGAGCTTTACCCCCAAGGCCGTTATCGAGCAGCTTCGCCACAAGCTGGACGGCCTCAAGCTGACGCACGACGACGGAGTCAACGGCAAGCAGATTTACCTATACGGTGAAGGCTGGAACTTCGGCACCGTCGCCGACAACGCCCTGTTCGTGCAAGCCAGCCAGGCCAACATGGCCGGTACCGGTGTCGGAACGTTCAACGACCGTCTTCGCGACGCCGTCCGCGGCGGCGCGTTCAACGACACCGACCCGCGCACCCAAGGGTTCGCCTCCGGCCTGTTCACCGACCCCAACGGTGACAGCGTCAACGGCGACACCGCCACCCAGAAGGCGAAGTTGTTGTCGTACGAAGACCAAATCAAGATCGCGCTCACCGGCAACCTGAAGGATTACACGTTCACCGACCGGACCGGGCCACGGTGAAGGGTTCCCAGGTCGACTACAACGGCCAACCCACCGGCTACACCTCCCAGCCGCAGGAAGCGGTGAACTACGTCGACGTCCACGACAACCAGACCCTGTATGACTTGCTCACCTACAAACTGCCCGTCGCCACCACGATGGCCGACCGGATCAGGATGCAGACCCTGGCCCTGTCCACCACCGCGTTCTCCCAGGGCGTGTCGTTCTGGCAAGGCGGCACCGAAGACCTCCGGAGCAAGTCCTTCGACGGCAACAGCTACGACTCCGGTGACTGGTTCAACGGACTCGACCCGTCCTTAACCACTAACGGTTTCGGCAAGGGCTTGCCGCCGGCGGCGTCCAACCAGGCCTTCTGGCCCTACGCCCAGCCGCTGCTGGCCAACCCAGCCCTCAAACCGAACCACACCGACCTGCTCGCGGCTGAAGCCCAGTCCGAGATGCTGCTCAAGGTCCGAGCCACCAGCCCGCTGCTGCACCTAGGCTCGAGGGGTTTGATCCAACAGAAGCTCAGCTTCCCCGACAGCGGACCCAACTCCACCCCTGGTGTGATCGTCGAGCGCATCGACGACACCATCGGCCCGAACGCCGATCCTGCCCTCAGGGGGATGGTCATCGTGTTCAACGCATCCCCGAGCACGACCACCCAGACGGTCGCCGGCACCGCTGGCCAGCATTACCGGCTCAACCGGGTCCAGGCCACCGGCAACGATCCCATAGTCAAGACCTCGACCTTCCACCGTGCCGCCGGCACCTTCACGATCCCAGCCCGCACCGTCGCCGTCTTCGACCAGCCCTAGCGACTCTTTCATGGGGGACGGCGGCGACCGTCCGAGTAAACGGTGTTGCGGGCCGGACACGCCGGCCGTAGGGAGGGCCCGCGTCGCGACCACTCAGGTTCTTGCCGTCGGCAAGGAGATGGAGGTCGGACCGATGGACGCGAGCGGTGCCGACGACGACTCGCCGCCCTGACTCAGCACGCGCCCGTTTAGGCGGCACCGTGGATCACGGGGTGCGGTCGCCGCTACGGCGCCTGTCCTTCGCACTGTCACGGGTGGATTCGGACGACATGACGGCGCGGGTCAGACTGGCAGCGGAGCGGTGAGGTAGCGCTGGATACCGCCGCGTCCCGGCTGCCGAGCACCTGGACCTAGTGTCGCGCTAGGGAAGTAACGTTACTTCGTGGGATCATGATGTATGCCGTTGACTGTGGGTGTGCAGGTTTCCGAACGTGACCGTGAGGTGCTGGC
>JAABUT010001947.1_pt1 | contig 21497 bp, 20 predicted proteins | sample 5559281 | NCBI WGS metagenome assembly JAABUT01 (sample SAMN10711880, study PRJNA513359) | rock metagenome | isolation source: Antarctica rocks | place: Antarctica: Victoria Land, Ricker Hills nord | collected 2016-01-04
GCGCGACGGATGGATCAGACCCGCGAGCAGACGGAGCAGGGTCGTCTTGCCCGCGCCATTCGCCCCCACTACGGCAACGGACTCGCCCCGGTGCAGCTGCACGTCAATGCGGTCGAGCGCCACGCGGTGGCCGCGCTCGTATGTCACCGCCGCCGCTCGCAACAGGAGTTCACCCGGCATCGCATGGTGGGCGGGGCAACCGTGAAGCGACAGGCGCCGGGCGCGCATGATCACTGCGGCTTCGCCGGGCGTCGTCGGTCTTTCGGGCAAGCCTGCGTTGATGAATAATTGGGTGACGCTTGGAACGGGTAGGTCGCCCACATCGAGCGCCGCCCGCAGCGCCTCCGGCAGCGTCCCATCGAAGCGGAGACGGCCCTCCCGCATGACGGCCACGCCGGTCGCATCCGCCCACGCCGGTTCCACCCGGTGCTCCGCAACCACGACGCCCGTGCCGTCGCGATTGAGATCGGCGAGCAGCGTCCAGAGGGACGCGACGGCGACGGGATCGAGCGCCGCAGAAGGCTCGTCCAGGACGAGGAGCGGCGGGCGCATCGTCAGCACACACGCGATCGCGACGCGCGCGCTCTCACCACCGGAGAGTTGGTGCGTGGGCCGGTTCAGGAGATGCGTGATCCCGGTCCGTTCGGCGGCCCATCGGATGCGCGCCGCGATCGCTGCACGCGGCACCCCCTGGTTGCGCGGCCCAAAGGCCAACTCGCGCTCGACCGTCGCATTGAAGAGTTGCGCCTCCTGATTCTGGAAGACGACGCCGACCTTCGCCGCGAGGTCGCGGACCGCATCGTCGCGGGTATCGACGCCGCTGACCCGCACCGAGCCGCGAAACTCACCCGCATGGAAATGCGGGATCAGGCCATTCGCCATTCGGACGAGCGTTGATTTCCCGGAACCGCTGCCCCCCGCGAGCAGAAGCAACGATGTAGCGGGCACGGCAAGATGCACATCGTCGACCGCAGGGTGCTGCCCCACACCGACGGCACGCGCATTGTGCGCCACCTCGTACCGAAAACTCGCACCGACGTATTTCAGCATGTCAGTATCTCAGCATTGCACATTGCGCGTTGCATGTTACTCGCGCGGTGAAACGGCGACTCGTCCCCTCCCCTGCGGTCGCAGATACCCCGCTGCGGCCAATCCCTTGAGCACGACAACCGCGACGATGGAGCCGACGATGGTGCTGCCGAGGAAACTGAGGCCGATGACGCCCAGGGCGAGATTCTTATGCAGCATGTTCGGGGCGACGATGTAGACCGTGACGAGTGACCCGAGCACGCCCGTCCCGATCACTTCACCGAGCGCGCTCGCGTAGATGTTGCGCGTCGCCCGCCAGACCAAACCCGCGAGCGCCGCGCCGATCATGCTGCCCGCGAAGGCGTTGATCGTGCCCGTACCGAGCAGGTTGCGGATCAGCGAGGTCGAGAAGGCGACGAGGATCGCATACCACGGCCCGAGCAGCACGGCGGAGATGACGTTCACCATGTGCTGTGCGGGAAAGACTTTCGTCGCCCCCACCGGCACACTGAGCGGCGAGAGCGCGACCGCAAGCGCGGTGAGCAGCGTTGCGCGGGCAACATCCTTCGTCTGTATTCCTCTCACGATGCATCCTCCCAACATGTGCGCCCGTGGCGCGCTGCTTACAAGAGCTTGATCCGCAGGCCCGAAACGCCGCTGTCACGCAGCGCGGCAACCGCATCGAGCAACCGTGCGCGAAAGGTCCCCGGGCCGGGGAGCGCCCCTCCTGCCACCGGAACGGCGGCACGCTCGGCGGCCACCCCGTAGAGACCGAGCGCGAGCGCCGTTTGCATCGCCGCATCCCCGCCAGCGGTGAGGAGAATGCCGACTGCCGCGCTCGCCATACATCCCGACCCGGTGATCCGCGCGAGCAGCGCATCCCCATTCCGCACCGCATACGCGCCGCTCCTGTCGGCAATCACATCAACGGCCCCCGTCACCGCCACCACAAGCCTGAACCGGTCGGCTGCCGTGCGCGCGACAAATGCGGGATCCTCCGTGCCCATCGCGTCAACGCCACTGACCACCCCACGACCAACCAGCGCGCCCACTTCGCCCCGATTCCCACGCAGCACGGTAATTGGCAGTTCGGCGAGCAGGCGCAGCGCCGTCGCCGTCCGTAACTGCGTCGCGCCCACACCGACCGGATCGAGGACGATGGGGATTCCCCTTTCGGCCGCGACGTGACCGGCGATCATCATCGCCTCTATCTTCGCCACCGACGGCGTCCCGAGGTTGATGACGAGCGCCCGCGCGACGGCAGTGATCTCCGCAACCTCCTCCCGCGCCTCCGCCATCACCGGGCGCGCATTGAACGCTAGCGTCACGTTCGCGACATCATTCGCCACAACCGCGTTGGTGAGGTGGTGGATGAGCGGTTGCGCGGTCGCGATGTGCGCGAGCGACCGCACCGCAGCGGCGTCAAACATCGGGGCGTTGTGCATCATTCTCCCGTGTACTCCCCGGAGCCGGGCATTGGCCCGTAATTCCTTCCATTACGCACCGCATCCGTCTTCCCGCGCCCTACACAGCGCATGGGCAACAAAAAGGAGGAGGCCCGCGCGTTGGCGATGCGCGACGGTCTCCTCCGGGTGTGCGATTCTCGCAGGCACTCGGCGCGCATCCCTCCGCCGGTATGACCCGGATCAGGTTCGGCGGTTGGTGACGGACGTGGCGGCCACCCTCTCAGCCCGACTCCCCGGGCCCCCGCTGCAATACCCTTCTGTTGTTGACACTACAGTAGTTTGTCCACCGTGGAGCGTCAAGACCATTTTCTGGCGAACTGCGTACCTGCCACGGCTGACTTCTTCCGGCAGGCTGGCCGTGTATAATCACCATCGAGGTACAGAAAGGAACCAAAGCAATGCCTGAACCGATCCTTCTCGCGCAACGATCCTGGCCGGAGACGCGCGAACTCCTGAAGACGAACGCCATTGTCCTCCTGCCCGTCGGGGCGCACGAGCAGCACGGGCCAGGCATCGCGATGGCGACGGACACGATCTCCGCCGATGGCCTCTGTCGGCGTGCGGCGGCGCTGCTCGGCGATCGCGCCGCCGTCGCGCCTGCCGTCCCCTTCGGCGTCTCGTGGCACCACATGCACTTCCCCGGCACGATCACGCTGACGCCGGAAACCCTCTCAACGCTGCTTGTGGAAATCGTCTCGTCGCTCGCGCAACACGGCTTCCCGCGCGTCGCCATCGTCAACGGCCACGGCGGGAATAGCGCGGCGATCAACACCGCTGTGGAGACGCTGCGGCAGACCGTCACCGGCACGCGGGTGATCGGCCTCTTCGGGTACGCATTTATCGGTGAGCAGGCGCGTGCCCTGATGCCGGAAGGGTCGATGGGGCACGGCGGCGGGGATGAGGCGGCCGTCGTCTACGCCGAAGCGCCGGAGTACGCCAAGCCAGGGGCCTTCTGCGCGCCCGAAACAAATACTGAAGCGGCGTCGTTCGCGGCACGTCTGCGCGTGTACGGCGGCGTGCATGGCGCGTACTACGACGAGATCACGCGCAACGGCGCGACGGGCGACACCCGCCATGCCACGCCGACGATCGGCAACGAAATTCTGAACCGTGCCGCCGCCAATCTCGCGACGCTGCTCGAAGCCTTCATCACCCAGACATCGGGGCTGCCAACGATCTAACGGCGGCATAGGCCGCAGCTCGTCATCAGATTGCCGACTGGAACATGCTACCGGGAACACTGAGGTATGCACGGATGTCGGAAAGCCACTTGTTGCGGCGGCGATGCTCCGTTATGCTTACGATCACACACCAGTTGCACTGTCTCAGTGGCCCGGTCGGTACGCACCGCCAAACGACCCGACAACGCGACAGTGAATAGTTGAGCATCGTGAAGGGACGAGAGAGGCATGGACGACATGACGAAACAACTAGCCGACGCACCGAAACGTATTGCGCTGAGCCGCCGCCGTTTCCTCGCCGGGGCGACCGCCGCCGCCGGGGCCGCGATCCTCGCCGCCTGCGGCGGGAGCAGCGCCGCAACCGATACGCCGAAGCCCTCGGGCGGGACAGGCGCAACGACCGCTGCCGGTGCGGCAACCACCGCGCCCGCAACCAGCGGCTCCGCAGCCGCACCAACCACCGCTGCGGCGGCGCCGACGACGGTCGCCGCTGCCGGTGGCAAGGGCAAGGCGCTGAAAATGTCCCGCAACGCCGAGCCGCAGTCCGTGCTCATCCCGTGGCAAGCCGACGACAACCCATCGCTCTTCATCCTCGTCAATATCTACGACACGCTACTGCGCACGACGAAGGACGGCCTCGGTGTTGAACCGGGCCTCGCGACGAAGTGGGAATCGAGCGCCGATGGCCTGACGTGGACGTTCACCATCCGCGACGGTCTGAAGTTCTCCGACGGCACGCCGGTGAAGGGACAGGACTTCGTGACCTCGCTCAAGCAGGTGTCACAGGGAGAGAAGAGCGCCTGGAAGAGCAACTACAAGGCGATCAAGGATATCCAGGCGCCGGACGACAAGACCGTTAAGATCACCCTCAGCCAGCCGCACGCGCCGATCCTCTCCGAACTGGCGATGTTCTGCGCTGCGATCCTGCCCGCGCAGATGGCGACCGACAGCGATAAGGAAGGCTTCGACCCCACCAAGACCAAAGGCACCGGCCCGTATGTGCTAAATGGTTGGAAGAAGGGTGATCCGCTCATCCTGACCCGCAACCCAAACTACTGGAAGGGCACGCCGAGCCTTGACACGGTCACGATCGAGTACGTGCCGGACGATAACACGCGCCTCCTGAAGTTGCAGGGCGGCGAGGCGGATGTCATCGACTTCGTGCCGCTCAGCCAGATCGCGACCCTCGGCCAGCAGCCAAACCTGAAAACACAAGCCTTCGTCATCCAGCAATTCGACGTGATCGGCATCAACATCGAGAAGAAGCCGCTCGATGATGTGATGATCCGTCAGGCGATGAACTACGCGCTGGATAAGGACGCAATCATCAAGACGGTCTATTTCGGCCAGGCGAAGTTCATGAACTCGCCGATCCCTCCCGGCACGTACTACGACAAGTCTCTGCCCGGCTATCCGTTCAATCTGGATAAGGCGAAGCAACTGATGGCCGCGTCCTCCTCGCCGAGCGGCTTCACCCTCGATTATCCGATCGCGTCCGGGAACAACGTCTCGCAGCAGGTTGCCACGATCGCGAAGGATCAGTGGTCGAAGATCGGCATCACGGTAAACATCCAGTCGCAGGAGAAGAGCGTCTTCCGCACGAATTACCGCGAGGGCAAGTCCTCGGTCTACCCGACCGCCTGGACGAACGACATGAACGACCCGACGGAGGTCGTCAATTACGAGATGCGCGGCGGCGCAAGCCCGTTCGCATACTGGACGCGATACAACAACCCGGAACTGAACACCAAGATCACCAATGCCGATCTGGAGCAGGACCCAAAGAAGCGCGAGACCATGTATGCGGAGATTCAGAAGACCTATCTCGATGCCGCGCCGATGGTCTTCATCGCCTACCCGCCCGCGACGGCCGGTTGGCAGAAGTATGTGGACGGCTTCTTCATCGACGGCCTCTCGTATTATCGGTTCGAAGACGTGAAGGTGAACAAGTAGATTGGGACGCGCGGCGTATATCCGCAAACGACTGCTGTTAATGATCTTCGTCCTCTTCGGGGTGACGGTGATCATCTTCGGCATGATCCATCTTGTCCCCGGCGACCCGGCCTTCCTGATCCTCGGGGACCGCGCGACCGATGAGAAGGCCGCCGAACTGCGGCACCAACTCGGCCTCGATCAGTCGTTGCCGATGCAGTACTGGCACTTCATCTCCGGCATCGCGCACGGCAATTTCGGCTCGTCGCTCCTCTACCGGCAGCCAGTCAATAGCATCGTGTTCCGGCGCATCCCCGTCACCTTCTTCCTCGCGGGCTACGCGATGGCGCTCACTGCGCTCATCACCCTGCCGATCAGCATCTGGGCGGCGACGCACAAGAACAAACTCTCGGACCATCTGATCCGTGCCGGGTTTCTCTTCGCCCTCACGACGCCGAGTTTCTGGCTCGGCATCCTGCTTATCCTCCTCTTCAGCCTCCGGCTTCACCTCTTCCCGGTCGCCGGGTATGGAGAGAACTTCGCCCAACATCTCCGCTATCTCTTTCTGCCCGCGTTCACACTGGCGCTGCAACTCTCGGCGGTGCTGATCCGCAACCTGCGCAATGGCATCATCAACACGCTCGACTCCGACTTCGTCCGCACGGCGCGGGCGAAGGGGCTGAACAGCCGCACGGTGCTCGTCGCGCATGTGCTCCGCAATGCGCTCGTCTCGACGGTCAGCATCTTCGGTTTGCAGTTCGGCGCGCTGGTCGGCGGCACGGTGGTGATCGAGACGGTGTTCGCGATCCCCGGCATGGGGCAGTTGCTCTTCACGTCCATCACGGCGCGCGATTACCCTGTCGTGCAGGCGATCACCGTCATCACGGCATTCCTCGTCATCGTCGTCAACCTGATCGTTGACCTGTCGTACTCCTTCCTTGACCCACGGGTGAGCTATGAGTGAAACCGTCCTGACGACCCCGGCGGGCGGCATCGCGACGGCCGCGCGGCCGCTACGCCCCGTCTCCTTTGTGCAGCGCCTCAATATTCGCGGCACGCTGCTGCTCGGGTTGATCCTGCTGGCGATCATCCTGCTCGTCGCGCTCCTCGCGCCGCTCCTCGCGCCGTACAACCCCATCGAGCAGGACCTCGGCGGGGCGTTCGCCGCACCGCTGAGCCACGGCCATCTCCTCGGCACCGACAACTTCGGGCGCGACATCCTCAGTCGGATAATCTTCGGCACGCGGCTAGACCTTCAGATCGGCTTCTTCTCTGTCCTCTTCCCCTTCCTCGCGGGCAGCCTGATCGGCGTGACGGCGGGGTATCTGGGCGGCAAGACGGACACGGTCGTCATGCGGATCGTCGATGTTCTCCTCGCGTTCCCCTTCCTCGTGCTCGTCATCGCCCTGATGACGCTGCTCGGTCCGGGGCTGCGCAACCTCTACATCGCCGTCGGCATCTTCGGCTGGATCACCTACTGCCGCCTCGTGCGCGGCGAAACGCTTGTCGCGCGGAACCTGGAGTACATCCAGGCGGCGAAGACCATCGGCTGCACGGACCGGCGCATCATCTTCACGCACCTCCTGCCAAATGTGATCGCGCCCTCGCTCGTCTACGTCTTCACCGGCATGGTGCTGGCGATCCTCACGGGCGCGACGCTCAGTTTCCTCGGCCTTGGCCCGCAACCACCGACGCCGGAGTGGGGCGCGATGATCGCCGAGGGGCGGCAGTTCCTCCTGCAAGCGTGGTGGATGCCGACCCTGCCCGGCATCGCGATCCTCCTCACCGGCGTCTCGTTCAGCCTGATCGGTGACGGCCTCGCTGAGCGACGGCGGTGACGCACGTCGCATGTGAGTAAGGGGGAGCCGCGCATGCAGTGGGCCGAGACGATCCTCGCGAACCTCAAGGAACACGATGTCCGGCTCGTGACGTACGTGCCGGATAACATGCTCATCCCTCTCATCGATGGCGCGCACGCGGACGCGCACTTCACCGCCTTCACCGCCACGCGCGAGGAGGAGGCGATCGGCATCGCCTGCGGCGCGGATATGGCGGGGATGCGCGCCGTCGTGTTGATGCAGTCGAGCGGCTTCGGCAACACCGTCAACGCGCTCGCCTCGCTCGCCGTCCCCTACCAACTCCCGTTGCTGCTGCTCATTTCGGAGCGCGGCGTGCTCGGTGAATTTAACTCCGTGCAGATGCCGATTACCCGCGCGATGCGCCCCGCGCTCGACGCCCTCGGCATCCCGCATGTCACACTTTCCCGCGAGGACGAGTTGCAGTTTCTGACGCACCGGATGATCCGCCAGTGCTTCCAGACGCACACGCCGACCGCGCTCTTCCTCTCGCCCCTGCTCACGGGCGGCAAGACAGACGTGTAGGGAAGTGCTGAGTGCTGAGTGCTGAGTGCTCGGTACTGAGTGCGGCGTGTGTCATTCTCGTTCGGTTTCTCATGGTACGTCGATTGTTGGGAGGTAACATTGGCAGACCACACTCAGCACTCATGCCGCCCAGAGGGCACCCGCAGTACTCAGCACTCCCATTCCTCCCTCGCGCGTCTGGAGTTGACGCGCGCGCTCGTGTCGCTACTCACAAATGAGGAGGCAGTCGTTGCGGGGATTGGGAATACAAACTTCGACCTCTTCGCCGCCGGGCACCGGCCGCAGAATTTCTACATGCTCGGCAGCATGGGCCTCGCCGCGCCTATCGCGCTCGGTGGGGCGGTCGCGCAGCCGGGGCGACAGTTCTTCGCATTGGAGGGCGACGGCTCGATCCTGATGAATCTCGGCTGCCTCGCGACCATCGCCAGCGTCGCGCCCCGCAACCTCGCCATCATCATCTGGGACAACGGTGCGTACCAGATCACCGGGCAGCAACCCACCGCGACGGGCGGCGCGACGGACATCGTCGGCGTGGCGCGAGCGGTGGGCATCGCGAAGAGCGCATGGGCAACGGACGAGGCGGACTTTGTGCGGCTCGTCATCGCAGCGCTCGCGGAGGACGGCCCGCACCTGATTGCCGCCCATGTGGACAACGCCCCCGGCGCCGCCCGGCCCGAGCGCGACCCCGTCCTGCTCCGGGATCGCTACATGCGCGGCATTAGGGAACGCAGCAACGAGTAGCGAGTAACGAGGGGGATATGCTCCGTCTCGTTACTCGTTACTCGTTACTGCGTACCGTCCCGCGCGGCGACCGAAGACCGCGCCGCTCGTGAGGCCGCTACCGCCGGGGTAGTTGGAGAAGAAGAGGCCGCCGACGAGTTCCCCCGCCGCATGGAGGCCGGGAATTGGGCGGTTCGCGCGGTCGAGCACGCGCGCCTCGTGATCGATCTTCACGCCACCGAAGGTGAAGGTGATGCCGCAGGTGACGCCGAAGGCGAGATACGGCGGCGTGTCGAGCGGCACAGCCCAATTGCTCTTCGGCGGCACGATGCCGACCGTGCGCTTGCCGTCCTTAATCGCCGGGTTGAAGTCGCCCGGCTGGATGGCGGCGTTGAATTCCGTCACTGTCCGCAGCAAAGCGTCCGGATTCAGCCCGATTCGCGCCGCGAGATCGGTGATGCTGCCGGATTCGTGATGCGAGACGCCGGGCGCAGTGTACTCGTCCTGCCGCAGGAGCGGGGCGGTCTTCGCGTCAAAGAGTTGGTACGCGACTGCGCCGGCCTGCTTGAGGATTTCCGCGCCGTACTTCGCGTACGTGTAGTTGCGAAAATCCGCGCCTTCGTCGAGGAATCGCCGGGCGTCCCGGTTGACGACAATGCCGATGGGATATGACTGTTTCGAGAAGCGGTGCGCGATCTCCCGGTCGCCGCTCGGTGGTGCGCCCACATCCCACTGGATCGCGTGGCAGCCGCTCCAGTGGCCGTACGGTTGCGCGCCCGCGTCGAGTGCGAATTGCAGCGCCTCGCCGGTGTTGTACGGTGTGCCGCGCACCTTCGCGACATCCCAGTTCGGCCCGAGGTAGGCGGCGCGCTGCCGTGGGTCGGCTTCGAAGCCGCCGCTCGCCAGCACGACCGCGCGCGCCGCGATCTCTTCGCGCCCGCTCCGTCCCACCACGAGAACACCCGTGACCACGCCCGTTGTGCCTTGACTGAGGCCGATAACCGGGCAATCGTAGCGGATCGCGATGCCGCTGCGCAGCGCACTGGCGGTGTGCTGCGCGATCAATCCCTTCCCTTCGCCTGCCGTCCCCAAGGGGAGATTGCCGAAGAAACGGGATTTCTCCCCCACCCGGAACGACTGCCGCTCGTACATCAACTTCCAGCGGATGCCCTTCGCGTGCATCCAGCGCACAACCGCCGCCGCGTCGTTAACGAGGATAGACGCGAGTTCGCGGTCGCACCGCCCCTCCGTGACACGGAGCATGTCGGCCATGAATGCGTCAGGGGTGTACGGCGGCAATTCCACGCCCGCCGCCTGCTCGTCCGTCAGGTCATCGAGGATCGGGCGCAGATCGTCCAATCCGTTGAAGGTCGTCCGCGTCGCGCCCGCCGTGAAGTAACTGTTGCCACCGGCCCATTCCTGCGGCGCTTTCTCGACGATGAGGACGCGCGCGCCCCGCTCCCGCGCCGCGTGCGCCGCGCAAAAGCCCGCGTTGCCGCTCCCCACCACCACGACATCGTACATTTCCGGCATGACCCCTCCCGGCAAAACTGCGGGCGCATCGTTGGCCGCGACCCGCGCGGCGGCAAGTTTAGCACGCAAAGGAGCGTTGGGAGCCACGCAGGGATACCCGCCAACGGGAAGCAAACACCGCCCACCCGCGTTGTCAGGATGTGATCGGGGTGGATGACCCATTCACTCCCACACGCATGGCTGACCAACGCTTCGTTCATCGTTCATCGTTCGCATCGTGATTCCCATGACAGAAGGGCCACAGCACTATGGCGGTACCACTCTCAATCCTCGATCTCTCCCCAATCGGCACCGGCTCGTCCGCCCGGCAGGCGCTGCGGAACACGATCGACCTCGCGCGCCTCGCCGACCGGCTTGGGTACACGCGCTACTGGCTCGCCGAGCACCACAACATCCCCGGCGTGGCGAGTTCCGCGCCCGAAATCCTTATCGGGGCCGTCGCCCGTGAGACGGCGCGACTGCGGATCGGCTCCGGCGGCATCATGCTGCCGAATCACGCGCCGCTGAAGGTCGTCGAGACCTTCCGCATCCTCGAAGCACTCTATCCGGGGCGGATCGATCTGGGGATTGGCCGCGCGCCCGGCACGGATCAGGTGACGGCACTCGCCCTTCGCCGGTCGCGGGAAGCGCTCGGCGCGGACGACTTCCCCGCGCAGTTGGGGGAACTCCTCGCCTTCTCCGCCGGTCAGTTTCCGGAGGGGCACCCGTTCCAGTCGGTGCGGGCCGTCCCGATTGATGTCGAGCTGCCGCCGATCTGGTTGCTCGGGTCGAGCGGGTACAGCGCGCAGGTCGCCGCGATGATCGGCGTGGGGTTCGCCTTCGCCCGGCACATCAACCCGGACGGCGCGGTCGAGGCGATGCGGATGTACCGGGAGCAGTTTGCGCCATCGGAACGGCTCACGGAACCGCACGCGATCCTCACGACCTCCGTTATCTGCGCCGACACGAACGAGCGCGCCGAGGAACTCGCGTCGTCCGTCGGCCTCTTCTTCCTGCGGCTGCGGAGTGGCCGCCCCGGCCTGCTGCCCAGCCCGGAGGAGGCGATAGCGTACCCGTACACGGAGATGGAGCGCGCGCAGATGGAAGCCTACCGCTCACACCATATCATCGGTGATCCCGCGACGGTGCGGGCGCGGCTGGGCGGAATCATCGACCAGACGGGGGCGGATGAACTGATGGTCACGACGATGGTCCACGCCCATGAGGAGCGGTTGCACTCATACGAGTTGCTTGCGGAACTCTTTGCGTTACCTGGTGCCGCTCCACTTGAGGCAAATGCGGTGTGACTCAGCCCTTGAAGCATTGCAGCTTTTTCGGTGCTATCAAACTCAAGGCGTGATCGCTTCCTGGACTGAAGCAGCGGTTTGCACACCGAGAGGCACGTCCCGGCCCGGCTTGACACGCATGGTCGCGGCGGCGTCGCGATCGGAGAGGGTGAGCGCGATCAGGGCCGCCGTCAACGCGAAGGCGGCGGCGACGAGGAAGGCCGCGCGATAGGCCATCAGGTTCGGCTGCGCGCTCCCATCCGCGCCGGGGCGCGTCGGCCCGACCGCCGCGAGGACGCTGCTGAGCATGGCGACGCCGAGGGCCGCGCCGAGTTGGCGTTGCGCGCTCGAGAGCGTCGATGCCCGCCCCGTTGAGGCCCGCGAGATCGTCGCGAAGCCCGCCGCCTGCGCGGGCAGGAAGACGTACGCCATGCCGACGCCGATCATGAACATCAGCAGCCGCACGAGCCACGGGCTGCTGTCCAGTTGAATCGTGCACAGGAGCGCCATGGCGGTCGCCACGCCGACGAGTCCCCCGGCCATCAAGCGGCGCGGCCCGACGCGCGGGTAGAGCCGCGCCACGATCTGCGCCGAGCAGACCACCCCGATCGCCTCGGGGAATGTCGTCAGACCCGACGCCAACGGCGATGCGCCGCGTACTTCCTGCAAGAAGAGCGGGACGAGGAACAGGACACCGATGAAGCCACCGGCGGCGAACAACGTGACGAGGTTGGTGGTGCGGAACAGACGATTCCCCAGCAGGTGCAACTGGACCATCGGCTCGGTTGTCCGCAACTCGACGGCGACGAACGCGGCGATCGCAAGCGCGCCGACAACCCCGCAAATCACAATGCCAGGGGACGCCCAGCCGTGCGACGGCCCCTCGCTGAGCGCGTACATCACGAGCGCGAAGCCCGCGCCTGCCAGCAGGAAGCCGGGCAGATCGAAGCGCCCGGCGGTCGGCTCGCGGTGCTCGTGCAGGAAGGCGAGACCGAAGAGGAACGCGGCGATGCCGACGGGCACGTTGACATAGAATGCCCACCGCCACGACAATTTCTCGATCAGGACGCCCCCGAGGATCGGCCCCGATGCCGGCCCCAGAATCGTCGCGAACATGAGGATGCGCGACGCCTGCACCCGCTGCTCGGGCGGGAACGTCCGAAACAGCATGGCGGTGCCGACGGGTGTGAGCATCCCGCCGCCCGCCCCTTGCAGCACGCGGAAGAGGACCAACTGGCCGAAACTCCCCGAAAGGCCGCACAACGCCGACGCAGTGGTGAAGAGCGCCAGGGCAAGCAGGAAGATGCGCTTGGTGCCAAACCGGTCGCCCAGCCACCCGGACGCCGGGATGAAGACCGCTAGACTGACCAGATACCCGACCACGACGCCGTCAATCGAGGCGGTGGAGATATTGAACTCGCGGCTGAGCGTGGCCAGGGCGACGGTGACAATCGTCGAGTCCAGCGAGTTCATCAACATGCCACAGATGTAGACGACCGCGACGACCGCCTTCTGGTTGATCTGACGAGGCAAAGGAAACTCTCCTCAAATGAAACGCGCCGCGACCGGCAGCCGAAAGATGCACGCACGGCAACGACCGTGCTCCGTCATCCATAGCATATCCGAACGGCGGTACGTTACACGCGCACTGAGATCAGGGCGTCGTCACGTAGATGATACTGAGCGCGGCGACGCAGGCGGTGGCGGGTTTCGTCGCCGGATCGTTGACGAAACTACGGATGATCGCCGTCGCACACGACCCACCGTTCGCGATCACGGAATGACCGATGCCGGGCGACTCGACGTAGACGCTGTTGATGAGCGTCTGCGCCGTCGATTGCCCGAACGCGGGCGGCGTGACCGGGTCGTTCGCGCTCTCCATCACGAGGGTCGGGATGTCGCTCGTCACGGGCTGATGATCGCGCGGGTCGGGTTGCTTCGTCGGCCACTGCGGGCAGAGCGTGAAGTTCGTCAGGATGTCGACGCCGAAGCTCTCCCGCACCTCCGGCAGCAGGACCTGCTCGGCGGCGACAGCGCGGTCGCGGCTATTGAACGGCACGTACTCGTTGCAGCGCACCGAAATACCCATGCCGATGCTGCTGCGGTTGAAGTAATTGTCCTGGATCAGTGGCTGCAACAGCCGCTGCGAGCCGCCCTTCACCTGCGCGATCAGGGCGGGGATGCGCGCGATGCCCGACGGGTAGTAAAGCAATTCATGCAGGAACTCGACGAAGCGCATCCCGTCGATCACGAGGTCATAGTGCGCGCCGGTGGAGGGGCTTGTCACGGGGACAGTCACCGGCTGGGCGTTCAACTGGCGATAGACCTGGCTGAAGTCCTCCCGCACCGTCGGATACGCGGCGTTGCACCGGGCGTCCGCCGCACAATTCGTGAAGAGGAGGTTGAGCGCGCGGTCGAAACTGACGGCGTACTCCTCGTAACTGTTGATGTGCAGCGGGGAGACCGAGTCGAGGATGACGCTCCGCACGATGCCGGGGAAGTCCCGCATCACCGTCAGCCCCAGACGGGTACCGTAGGAGATGCCGAGCAGATTCAACTTCTCGTAACCGAGGACGGCGCGAATATCGTTGATGTCGGCGGCGCTCTCGGCGCTGTTATACGCGGTGAGATTGATCCCCGCGCCCGTCAGCCGGTCACGGCAAGCGAGTTCGGCGGCGATCTCGTCGCCCTGCTGTTCAAGGATGCTCAGCGGGCGGACATCGTCGCGCAGCCCCTGCTCGCGGACTTCCGGGCAATCGAGGTTCGGCTCCGAGTACCCCGTGCCACGCTGATCGAACGCGATGAAATCCCGCGTCGGGGTGAAGAGGTCCGTGAATCGCCGCGTGAAACCGGAACTCAGCGTCGCGCCGCCCGGCCCCCCTTGCAGGAAGATCACCGGATCGGGCGCGGGGTCGCTTTTCGTGCTGTGGAAACGGGCAACGGCGAGCCGAATCGTCGGGCCATCAGGCATCGCGTGCTGCTCCGGCACGACGACGAAGCCGCAATCGACCGTTTTCCCCTCCGCCTGCCCACCCGCGAGGCGGAACGGGCACGTCGTTGCCTCGAAGCGCGGTACGGCGTCCGCCGCGACCGGCGCGGTTGCCGATAGTGGCATGAGCGTGAGGGCAAACACCCCCACAATGGCACGGCAGACCCACTGGCGCATCGAAATCCCCTCATCTCCCCGCACGTCGTTTGCATCATTTCGTTTCTGACGAGTGAACAATACGGGAAGATGTCGTCGCTGTCGAATTCCGAGGACCGCCGCCCGCTGCCACCCCACCGACGGGCGTGCGATACTGGCGGCGACGTTCCGTGAGCGGAAGGAGGAGCGGACGATGCCAATTGTGGACCCACCGGATGCGCGCTCGATCATGGCCATCGCCGCGCACCCGGACGACATTGAGGCGTGGTGCGCCGGAACGCTCGCCCGCGCCATCGATGGCGGCGCGACCGCGCGGCTCCTGCTCGTCACCTCCGGCGACAAAGGCTCCAGCGACCCGGCGACGGACCCGCGCGCCCTCGCCATGCGCCGCGAGGATGAGGCGCGGGAGGCGGCCCGCATCCTCGGCATCGCGGAGGTCGTCTTCCTCCGTCATATAGACGGCGAGGTCGAGAACAGCGTGGCGCTTCGGCGCGATCTCATCGGCTGGATTCGCCGCTGGCAGCCGGAGATCGTCTTCACCTTCGACCCGGAGCATCCCCTGCCGCCCTACCTCAGCCACCGCGATCACCGCATCATCGGGCGCGCGACGCTCGACGCGATCTATCCCCTCGCGCGCGATCCGCTCGCCTTCCCGGAGCAACTGCGCGACGGCCTGACGACGCACAAGGTCGGCGCGGTCTGGCTCTTCGCCAGCGCGGTCGCGGATGTCTACGTGGACATTGCCGCGACTTTCGAGCGCAAAGTCGCCGCCCGCCTCGCGCACGCCAGCCAGACCGCCGACTCCGCCGCCCTCCCCGAACGCTTCCGCAAACGCGATAGCGACGCCGGCACCCCCGTTGACCTGCCCCTCGCCGAAGCCTTCACCATTGTCACCATCGGCCGGTGACGCCATAAAAGGAGTTGACCCATGCAGCTTCGAGAGTTCGATAACCAACCGGATGACGTGACGATTGGACGACAGCCGAGCGCAGTGTCGCCCGCGACCGCGCGGTCGGCGGCATGGGCGGGATATGCAGCGTGTGCCTGGGCGTTCCTGTTCGCCGCGCTCAGTTTCTACTGGGCCGCTGGGGGAACCGCCGGTGTCAACACCAACGCACCCGCCATCACGAAGCCTGTCCTCGCCCGCGACCCGACATGGATCGCGATCCTGTGGGGCACCGGCGCCCTGAAGGTCCTCGCCGGACTGCTCGCGCTTGCGCTCGTGCGGCCATGGGGTCGGGCGCTCCCCCGCTGGCTGCTGCTCACCGCCGCGTGGACGGCAGTGGCGATCATCGGCGGGTACGAGGGCGCGGCGAGCCTCATCCAGCACGCGCTGATGGTTGCTGGTGTCATCGCTGTCCCCAGCGGGTTGGGCGAGACTTCGGCCCGCTGGCATCTCTACCTCTGGGATCCGTGGTGGTTGGTCGGGGGAATCCTCCTTTGCATCGCAGCGTGGCACTACAGCCGCCGGTCGAGGTCGGCGCGTCAGGGCGCGGTGTGAGCCGTCCGTGTGCATCTGCCGATGGGACTGCGATACACTTTGGCCCTGTCATCGAGCAAGAGACGCATAGCGGAGGGGAGACAGCATGAGCAGCGAGCGACATTGGAGCCGGGAACCGGGGCGGTGGGAACCGGGATTCACCCCGGCGGCGTACGCGACGATCCCGACGATTGCGACGCCGCGCCCGTCGCCGAACGGGCGGTTCGTGGCGTACAGCCGGGGATACGACGGGCGCGTGGATCTAATGGTCGTGCCCACTGAGGGTGGCGCGCCCCTGCAACTGACTGACGATCCGACGATGCAGGGGCCGGATCCGAGCCAGCGTCACGCATCGAGCATCGCGTGGACGCCGGACAGCCGGACGGTCGTCTTCGCCTCCCGCACGGAGGGCAACCTCTTCACCGTCCCCGCGACGGGTGGCAGGGCGCACCAGATCGACGAGGGGCCAGGGAATCACCACTCGCCCACCGTCTCGCCGGACGGGTCGCGCGTCGCGTACGTCGCGGAGCGCGGTGAGGAGGTGGACATCTTCATCGCCGCCCTCGACGGCACATGGGCGCGCAAGGTCAGCCGGGGCGACGACTACGTGTTGGAGCCGCGATGGTCGCCCGATGGGAAGCGCCTGCTCTGGTGCGCGTGGCCGCACTACGACATGCCGTGGGACGAACTCGCCATCGTCGTCGCGGACGCCGAGGGGAACGACGCGTGGGTCATCGCGGGCGGGGGCCGGGTGACGAACGACTACCCCGCGTGGTCGCCAGACGGCCAGCGCATCGCCTACATCTCCGACCGGGACGGCGATTTCGGCAACCTCTGGGTCGTCGGCGCGGACGGCAGCGGCGCGGAACGGCTCGTCCACGAGACGGCGCAGCACGGCGCGCCCGCGTGGTCGCCGGACGGCAAGCGTATCGCCTACACGCGCAACGACGACGGCGATGTGCAAGTTCACATCTGGGAAAACGGCGCGTCACGCCAACTGACCGCCGCGCCCGGCGTGCACGAAAGCGTCGCGTGGCTGAATGGCGACCAGATCGTCTATGCCTTCAGTAGTCCCGTTCAGCCGACGGACCTCTACGTCCACGCGGCGGACGGTTCCCTGCGGCGACCGCTGACGCAGAGCGCGACGGGCGGCATCCTCGGTGGCGACCTCATCATGCCGGATCATGTGCAGTGGACGAGCCGCGACGGTTTGGAGATTCACGGCCTGCTCATCACACCGCGCGAGACGGTGCCCGGCGATCACCCACTCGTCGTCTCGATCCACGGCGGGCCGGTCGGGCAGACCCTGTGCAACTGGATGCCGCAGGTGCAGTACATGGCGCAGCGCGGCTGGATCATCCTGCAACCGAACTACCGGGGCAGCAAGGGGTATGGCCGCGCCTTCATGGAGCAATTGTACGGCGACTGGGGCGGCGGCGACCTCGACGATTACGTGACGGGCGCGGAAATGGTGATCGGGCAGGGGTTGGCGAACCCGCGCAAGGTCGTCGCGATGGGCGGCTCGGCGGGCGGCTACAGCACGCTCATCTGCATGACGAAAGCGCCGGATTTCTTCCGCGCGGGCGTCTGCCGCTTCGGCGTCGCGGACCTCAGCACCTTCACGGACAAGACGTGGATCTTCGAGCGGCACTACATGGCGAAACTGATGGGCGCGCCGAGCCGGAACAGCGCGCTCTACATCGAACGCAGCCCGATTCACCACGTCGCGAATGTCAAGGAACCCTTGCTGATCCTTCAGGGCGAGGAGGACATCGTCTGCCACCCGAGCCAGATGAATGCGATGGTGGACGCCCTCCGCGCGGCGGGCAAGGACGTTGAATACCACACCTACCCCGGCGAGGGCCACGGCTGGCGCAAGGTCTCCACCCTGATCGACGACGCCCACCGCACCGACGACTTCCTCGTCCGCAAAGTCTTGAACCGATAGGGAGAAACCAATTGAACCGCAGAGGCGCAGAGGAAAGGGAATTGAACCACGAAGGCGCGAAGAGCGCGAAGGAAAGAGAAGGAAAGAAGAGACGCTTTTTCTCATCTTCGTGTCCTTCGCGCTCTTCGTGGTTCAATTCCCCCTCCGCGCCCTCTGCGCCTCTGCGGTTCTCCCCGGTTTGTCAACCCCATGAATAGGACAGATCGGCTGCTGGCAATTGTGCTGGAATTGCAGCGGGTGGGGAAGGGGCAGCGGCGCGCGGAGGACTTGGCGGCGACGTTCGAGACAAGCACGCGGACGATCTACCGGGACATGGAGGCGCTCTCGGAGGCGGGCGTGCCAATCGTCGCGGTGCCGGGGCGGGGATACGCGCTGATGGCGGGCTACTTCCTGCCGCCACTCTCCTTTCGCACGGACGAGGCGACGATGCTCATGCTCGGCGCTGACGTGATGGCGCAGCAGTTCGACGCGCAGTACCGCGCGGCGGCGGAGTCGGCGGCGGCGAAGATCGAGGGCGTGCTGCCGGAGTCGCTACGCGCCGAGGTGCGCGGGCTGCGGGAGCGCATCCGCTTCTTCGCGCCCGGCGATCCGGCGGAGCAGGAGACGCTGCTGTATCTGCGCCGCGCCCTCCTCGACCGGACGACCGTCCGCTTCCGCTACACGGCGCGCAATCCGAGCGACCCGGAATCGCCGCCCTACCGCGAAGTGGACCCGTACGGTCTCATCCATGCCTCCGGCGAATGGCTCATCTCCGGGTACGACCACCTCCGGCGCGACCTCCGCACCTTCCGCCTCGACCGGATCGAGGACCTCACCTCGCTCGAACGCCGGTTCGAGCGCCCACCTACGTTCACGATGCGGCGACCAGTAGAGGATGACCGGAAGATCGTCGTCCGCGCCCTGTTCGATGCCGAGACCGCGCGCTGGGTGCGCGAGTCGCGCTCTTTCTACACCGTCGCGGAGGAAGAAACGGCGGACGGGCTGCTCGTCACGCTGACTGTGCGGCGCGAAACGGACGTGTTGCAATGGCTGCTCGGCTGGGGAAGGCATGTGCGCATGCTCGAACCGGAGTCGTTGCGGGCGTTGATCGCGGCGGAAGCGACGGCCTTGCTCGACCACCATCACGCTTCCCTTTCACTACTGACATAACGGTGTCACGCGCGGGCGATATGCTGGTTCCAGACAGGCAATCGCGGGATTGCCGGATACGATCAGGAGGAACTGCCATGACGACCACGACGACGACTGCCCCCGCCCTCGGCTTCGCGCTGATGTGGGTGGAGGATGTGGACGCCTCGTGCCGCTACCTCAGCGAGCAACTGGGTCTCGTGCGCGAAACGGAAGGCGACGGTGATGGCTTTCGCCAGTTCGCGGCGGGATCGGGCGGCATCGGCTTCGGGCTGATCGCCACCGGGCCGCAGGGGCCGCAGGCGGGCGCGGTGCGCTTCTACTTCTACACGGACGATCTCGAAGCCCTGCGTGGTGCGCAACAGGGGCGTGGTGTGGCGGCTGGCGAGGTGAAGCGGATGCCATTCGGCGCGATCTTCGATGTTCCCTCCCCCAATGGCGAGCCGCCGCTGACGATGATGCAGCAGCCGCAGTAGACCGACAGCATCAGGATGTGCAGCATATGGGTGGGCATCACCCGTATGCTGATCGGATCATGGAAAGAAACGAGGAGGTACACGCCATATGTTACGAGGACTTACCACCGTCTCGTTTTACGCTGCTGATCTGGAGGCGGCGAAGCGCTGGTACACCGAGCTGTTGGGTATCGAGCCGTACTTCATCCGGCCGATACCGCCCGACCCACCAGGGTATGTCGAGTTCCGCATCGGTGACTTCCAGCACGAGCTGGGCCTCATCGACAGTAGGTACGCGCCCAACAGTGCGGCGACCGGCCCGGCTGGTGCCGTCGTGTACTGGCACGTCGACGATGTGAACGTGACCCTCGACCGGTTGCTGTCAATGGGAGCAAAGGAGCGCGAGGCACCCACAGAGCGCGGGGAGGGGTTCATCACTGCTTCGGTGGTCGATCCATTCGGGAACATCCTGGGCATCATGTACAACCCTCATTATCTCGATGTATTGGCGGGCTTTTCCTGATTCATGGTTCATCGGTCAGATAACGGCCCCCTCTCCTTCGCTTGTTAGCAAAGGAGAGGGGCGAAAATGCGGTTGGAGGGACACTGACAATGCATGACGTTGCTGCTGAGTTGATGCCGAAGGCACCGTTCGATTTCGGGCAGTCATTGGCATTCTTGCGCGGATTCCCGCTGACGCGCGGCGAGCGAATGATCGGGGAGTGCGCACTGACGCGGGCGGTGAGCAGCGAGGGGCAAACCGTCGTCTTCCGCGTTGTGGACGATGGCGCGGTTGATGAGCCGCGACTGACCTGCACACTCTGGTCGGATCGGGAGATCAGCGCTACGGTCAAGCGCGCGGTGCGCGACCGGATCGCTTTCTTCCTGAGCATCGAGGACGATCTCGCGCCGTTTTACGCGATTGCCCGCATGGACGCGCCGATGCTACCGGTGATAGAACGATTGCATGGATACCATCAGGTGAAGTTCCTCACGCCATTCGAGAATGCCGCGTGGGCGATCCTCTCGCAGCGGACGCCGATGGCCACCGCACAGAAGATATGGCAGGCGCTTGTGCAGCGGTACGGCGATTCCCTGACGGTCGATGGCGAGACCCATCGCGCCTTCCCGACTGCCGACCGGCTTGCGACGCTCAGCCCAGACGATTTGTTCGCCATCGTGCCGAACACGCGGAAAGCGCCATACCTGCACGCCGTCGCCCGCGCCTTCGATGACGTGGATGAAGGCTGGCTCCGCACCGCGCCGTACGATGACGTGCGGGCGTGGCTGCGCGCAACCCCCGGCATCGGGGAATGGTCCGCGACCTTCGTACTGATCCGTGGGCTGGGCAGGATGGGGCAGATCAGCAATGAGGAAGCAGTGCTGCGGGCGGCGGCGCGCGTCTACGGCCCCGCCGCCGGGACGCCCGATGACGTGCGAGAACACGCGGCGCGGTACGGGGAGCATCAGGGGTATTGGGCGCTCTATCTCCGCACGTATGCGATGGATGCGGTATCATCCTCGTAGCGGCTCCATGCGCTCCGTGCGGTGTGAGGGAAGGATTTAAGGTCGAATGCGTGGCACACAACCAACGAGAAACGCGCTCATCGGCGGCTGGCTCTGCATCGCGGTCGGCACACTCCTACCAATCTTTCTGATCGTCGTCGGGGTGCCGCAGGGCGTCGCGCTCGCCTTCCCAGTGGCGGCGGCGCTCCTGATTCTCGGCCTGTTCATGGTTGCCGGTCGCTTCCCATCCCGGCGCGACCCATCCTAATCGGATAGTTAGCCTCACTCGCATTCCGGTGGCGGCGGGCTTCAGCCTGCCGAACCCTGC
>JAABUT010001950.1_pt1 | contig 21486 bp, 20 predicted proteins | sample 5559281 | NCBI WGS metagenome assembly JAABUT01 (sample SAMN10711880, study PRJNA513359) | rock metagenome | isolation source: Antarctica rocks | place: Antarctica: Victoria Land, Ricker Hills nord | collected 2016-01-04
GACCCAGGTCGGTCACGTCGCTGCCACGTCCGTTTCCCGCTAGCACAGAGTGGCTCCCGCGGGCATTGTTGGTGTGGTGATCACCGATCCGGAGGCCGCATACCGCGCCGTCGAAACCCGCGACACCCGGTTCGACGGCCAGTTCTACACCGCCGTCCGGACCACCCGAATCTACTGCCGGCCCGGCTGCCCGGCCCGCACCCCGCATCGGCGCAACGTCGACTTCTTCCCGACATCGGCAGCGGCCCAGGCCGCCGGGTACCGGGCCTGCAAACGGTGCCTGCCGGACGCCGCCCCTGGATCACCGCAATGGAATCTCCGCGCCGACACGGTGGGCGCCGCCATGCGGCTGATCGGAGACGGCGTCGTCGACCGGGAAGGCGTTCCCGGGCTCGCCCACCGATTGGGGTACACCCCCAGGCACCTCGGACGGCTGCTGTCGGCGGAACTCGGCGCCTCCCCGTTGGCGCTGGCCAGGGCGCGGCGGGCGCACACCGCCAGGATGCTGCTGACGTCGACCGGGATGCCGGTGTCCGACGTGGCGTTCGCCGCCGGCTTCGCCTCCATCCGACAGTTCAACGACACGATCCGGGAAATCTTCGATACCGATCCGTCGACTCTGCGTCGCGTCGGGCATCCGCCCGGAACGCCCTCGGGCACCATCGAACTCCGGCTTCCGGTCCCAGCGCCGTTCGCCGCCACCCACTTGCTGAGATTCCTTGCTGCCAGGGCGATTCCGGGCGTGGAACAGGTGGACGGTCGGACCTACACCCGGAGTCTGCGGCTGCCGGCCGGATCCGGCGTCGCGGCCATCACCTTTCCGGATGACACCGCCGACCCGGCAGTTCGCCCGACCGTTGGCATCTCGCTGAAGCTGACTCAGCTGGCCGACCTGGGACCGGCGGTCGAACGCTGCCGCCGACTGCTGGACGCGGATGCGGATCCGGTGGGGATCGATGCGGCACTGCGCACCGATCCGATGATGGCCGGACGCGTCGCGGCCGCGCCGGGAGTTCGGCTGCCCGGCGCCGTCGACGGGCCGGAGATCTTGATCAGAGCGTTGCTGGGACAACAGATCTCGGTCGCCGCCGCCCGCACGGCTGCGGGCCGGCTGGCGATGCTGGTGGATCAGCGGCTGCCGATTCCCGATGAGCGCGTCAACCTGTTGTTCCCGACCCCGTCGGCGATAGCCGCGCTGGGAGCAGCCGCCATCGGCGGCCCCCGGCGACGCGCCGACTCCATTGTCTCGACTGCCGGGGCGATGGCCTCCGGCGAGCTGCGCATCCACGCCGGCCGACGCACCGCCGAACTGACCACCGAACTGATTGCCCGGCAAGGGATCGGGCCGTGGACTGCTGGTTATGTCGCGATGCGGGTACTCGGCGACCCGGATGTGCTGCTCACCGCAGATCTGGTGCTCCGGCAGGGCGCCGCGGCCATCGGATTGCCCTCCACGGAGCGCGAGCTGGCCGACCGCGGACACCGTTGGAGCCCGTTCCGGTCCTACGCCGGGCTGCACCTGTGGCGGGTAGCTCCGGCTCCGGCGCGATCTCTGGGAAAATCACCGACACCGGAGAAGTCCCGCAGACTCATGCAACTGAACTCGACCTCGAAGGAATCCTGATGCGCACCACAGCTTTTCGATCGTTCCCCGGCAACGGTGTGGCGGCATCCGGCGGCGTCGGACTGCTCGCCACCGTGCCGACCCTGATCGGCCCGTTCAGCGTGATCACCACCGATCCGGGGGACGACCCCGATGGCGCCGCCGCCGTCCTGGCGTCCGGCTGGACCGACGATCCGGCCGCCCTGCTCTGGCAAGTGGCGAAGTCCATGCGGCCCGGCCACCTCCGGTCGGTCCGGTCCGTACCCGGAGTCACGGACGCGGCGATCGCCTACCACGACGGCGATCTGACGGCCATCGATGCCGTCCCCGTGCGGCAGCGCTCCGCGGCATTCCGCTGCCATGCCTGGGATGTGCTGCGGACGGTCCGGCCGGGGTCGCCGGTCAGCTATTCCGAGTATGCCGCGCTCGCCGGCCGTCCGGCAGCAGTCAGGGCGGCGGCCGGAGCCTGCGCCAGCAATGCCGCGGCTCTGTTCGTGCCCTGCCACCGGGTGCTCAGGTCGGACGGAGCGCTGGGCGGATTCCGGTGGGGGCTACCGGTGAAGAAGTGGCTACTTTCCCATGAGCTGGCTGGTTGCCCATGAGCTGGCCGGCGCCTGACGCCCGCCCCCTGGGTCGGCGTTCATCGCACCGGGAGACCTGCGTGCGAGGTCAACCTCAGGTCGCGCTGCCGGGCTCGCGCGAGTTTGCCGGTCAGGTCGCAGCGAATCACCGTGCTGCACCCGTCACAGAAGCAAGACGCGGCGGGTGGACGTCGATCGCGGTGGCCCTGGCCGAGCCGCTTCATCGGTCAGCCCCCTGAGCCGGCTTGGTGGCGCGGATGATCGCGGAGTGCATGCCGTCCGCGGCTTCGTGGGCGAAGGTCACAGTCGCGTCGGCGAATCCGGCAGCGGTGAGCCCGTCGAGGTACTCGCTCCGGGACAGGGCGCCGGCGATGCAGCCGACGTAGCTGCCCCGCTCGGCCCGCTGTTCCGGGCTGATGTCGTCTTCGGCGACGACGTCACTGATCCCGATTCGGCCGCCCGCCCGCAGCAGGCGGAACATCTCCGCGATCACCGCGGGCTTGTCTACCGACAGGTTGATCACGCAGTTGGAAATGATCACGTCGACCGAAGCGTCGGGGAGCGGAATGTCCTCGATGCTGCCCTTGACGAAGTCGACGTTGTTTGCGCCGGACTTCTGAGCGTTCGTGCGCGCCAGCTCTAGCATCTCGTCGGTCATGTCCACGCCGTAGACGAACCCGGTCGACCCGACCCGGCGAGCAGCGAGTAGCACGTCGATGCCGCCGCCGGAGCCGAGGTCGAGCACCGTTTCGCCTGCGTGAAGGTCGGCGACCGCCAGCGGGTTGCCGCAGCCCAGGCTGGCTGCGAGGGCCTCGGCGGGCACCTGGGTTTGCTCGTCGTCGCTGTACAGCGCGGCGCCGAAGCCCTCCTGCACCTCTACCGGCGAGGCGCCCGAGCAGCAGCCACCGGACTCGCCTGTCGAGCAGCATCCCCCCGCGGCCGAGGCGGAGCCTGTCCGACAGCCGCAGCCCTGACCGGCGCTCACGGCGGTTGCGGCGGCCGCATACCGGACCCGAACCTGCTCCCGGGTCTCCTCATCGCTCTGCGTTGTCATGCCCTGCTCCTCCCATAGACGGTGATCGATACGTGTGTGCACGACGTATCGATGACTGTCAATGGATATGGCATGCTGGTTCCTATGTCGACCGTCCAGCTGCCGCTGCTCACCGACCCGTGGGTCGCCTCGTGCTGCGCTCCGGGGGAAGCCCTGGATGCTGAGACCGCACAGCGCCTGGCCGGGCTGTTGAAGGTGATCGCCGATCCGACCCGACTGCGGCTGCTGTCGATGGTCGCGGCGCACGCCGACGGCGAGGCGTGCGTCTGCGACCTCACCGAGCCGGTGGCGTTGTCACAGCCGACGGTGTCGCACCATATGAAGGTGCTCGTAGAGGCTGGTCTGCTGGAGCGGCAGCAGCGCGGGAAGTGGGCCTACTACCGGCTGGTGCCAGGCGCGCTGGACGCGCTGGCGCGGTTGGTCTCCGCCGCGGTTGCCCAGTCCGGCTGACCGCCGGTGTCAGCGCGCGGCGCACCGCCGAAGGGCGCGCGGCGCCCGTAGATCGGCTAATGCTCGACAGCGTGCGGTCCGCGGCTCGTCCTGGGCGTCGGACGACCGCGCGGAGGTAGTCACTTGTCGGACGCCCGGATCAAGGCCAGGACTGCCGGAACCCAGTGCGCACCGTAACGCCGGCGTAGCTCGGCGCGCGGCCAGTGTGTAGGCGTCGATCCACCAAGTGTTGGGGTCGCAGCTGTGATTTCCGCGGCCGTTCGGGGTGCCTGCGGGTAGTACGAGGTGCCGGTCGGGCGCCACGGTGATGCTGTCGACGTAACCCCGCTCGGCCCGCTCGACCTGTCCGAGCATTGCCCGGAGCTCGCCGGTGCTGATCAGCTGGCCGCCGAGCCGCGACACGGTCGTGCCCGGCGCCAGCGGAGCGAACGCGAACAGGCCCAGACCGTGCACCGGCGATCGGCGCACCTCGATGTCCGGGTGGAGCCAGCAGACGTCCGCGCGCACGCTGCCCATTTTCCTCCAGTGACCCGCGGCGCCCCCCTGCGTCCCGGAGCGGCGAACCGGACCTCGACGCGGAATCGACCAGGCTCAGGGCCGGGGGTCGACGTCGCCGGAGCCCTACCTGCACATGCGGCCATCCGATTCAGCTGTCCGCTGATTCCTCGAGCAAGACGCGCAGTGATGGAGTGCGCTGCTGGCATGCGGGTTCTCGTCTTGGTTGGAACAGCGTGGCTCGGCGGACACGTTGCGAGCAGCGCGCTGGCGTCATGTCATCAGGTGACGTGCCTCGCCCGCGGCTCCTCGAGTGCACCCGAGGGGGCGGTCCTGATCCGTGCGAACCGGACGCGACCGGGTGCGTACGACGAGGTCGCGGAGAAGCAGTGAGACCTCTACGAAAAACTGCGCCGCCGTGCACGCCGCAGGACAAGCTCCCTACGCGAGGGAGAGCCCGGATGCCGGTCAGGCCTGAACCGAGACGGCTACGGCATCACCTGCGAGTGACCGAATCACCGCGATAGCGTGACGGCGTGCGGCGGGCGATGGTTGCCAGCTCTCGATCGGAGAACCAAATTGCGGACCAGTTTCGATTTTTGCGATTATTGTTGCCTGATGACGTCGACACACAGCATCACCGAGCGGCCGATCTTGCCGCCCACCACGAGCGCGCCTAGGGCGGAGGTCGCCCACCTGCAGGCGCTCGTGCTGCGTCAGCCGCAGCACCTGACGTTGTCGAACGGTGACGAGCACGCGCCGCTACCGGACGAGGTCGTTGATGCGCTGCGCCAGGCACTCGTCGCGCTCGCGCATGACCAGGCGGTCACCATCTTGCCGACTGCCACCCTGCTTACCACGCAACAGGCGGCCGACGTTCTCGGGGTCTCCCGACCCACGATCATCAAGATCCTGGACGCCGGCGAAATTCCCTACATGACTCCCGGCCGGCATCGGCGGATCCAGCTGACCGACCTACTGGCCTACCAGCAGCGCAGCACCGCCCAGACCTCCCGCGCGCTCGATGAACTGATGCAGGACAGCGCCGAGTTCTACACGACAACAGCGTCAGCAGACGACGACGCCGTCACCCGCTGATCCGTCACTGTGAAACTGCATGCCGTCCTCGACGCCTGCGTCCTGATCCCCATGCCGCTGGCCGACACCCTGCTGCAGCTCGCCGAAGCCGGCCACTACCAGCCCGCCTGGTCAGCGACCCTGCTGGAAGAGACCCGCCGAAACCTTGTGAGCAAGCTGAGTCTGCCGCCCGCCCGCGCTGCCCGCCGGGTCGAGCTGATGCGCAAGGCCTTCCCCTGGGCTGAGGCCGATCCGCCCTCCGGTCTCATCGACGCGATGACCGTCGACGCCAAGGACAGGCATATCGCGGCCACAGCCGTGGTGGTCGGCGCAACTCTGATCGTCACCCAGAACCTCAAAGACTTCCCCGACGAGGCGTTGTCCCCCTACGGGATCAGCGCGATCCACCCGGACGAGTTCCTGCTCGACCTACTGGATCTCGACCCCAGCGGGGTTACTGCCGCACTGGATCAGCAGCGGCGGCGCCTCAGATCGCCTGCGCTGACCGTTGAGGCGTTCCACCAGGCGCTCTCAGTGAATGTCCCGCAGTTCGCTGCCGAACTGGCCGCGCTGCCCACCCTGAACGAGGACGGGGCCCAGGATGGGGCCGAGTCGGCGGACATGCCCATGCCGATCGTCGGCCGCACGCTCGACGAACTCAGCGAAGCGCTCTTCCCCGGAGGCAAACTTGACGCTCTGACCCCCGAAGGAGTGATCGCGCTCTGGTACACCGCAGCGGTCCAGTTCGACCACCAGGAGTCGCTCACGACGCTTACCCGGCTCAGCTATGATCCCGCCCATTGGGATGACTACTCCGACACCGCCGCATGGGTCAGCGGACACGCCCTCGCCGAAGCCCGGCACCCAGACCTCAACTTCCCGGACAACTTCTGCTACTTCAAGCTGATCGAGACCGACGTCGGCGGGCAGATGTTCGCCGCCCACGTCATCCAAGATCCAGTGCTTTGGGTGATGCTCGCCCGCAAGGACCTTTACGACCCCTGGAGAGTTCTCGCTCTGGGGGCGCGGCCATGGATCGACATCCCCAGTGCCGCCGGCGGCCCCACCCCAATGGGTGAGCTGCCTCACGGGTAGATCCTCAGACCTCCACAGCCACGGTAGGCGCACGTGCGCGCGAAGCGGTGCTCGATCTGATGAGTGGCACCGTCCTTCACGAGACCGATCAGATGTGGCAGGACGAGTCGTTCGCTCCTCCGACCGAGGCTCATGACCGGGTCGGCGGGGCGTGTCACCCACGTCCTGGCCACCTCGATCTCGCGGCGTGGAGTGACCCTTCAGACGTGGCCCGCGCCTTGCGAGTGTTCGAGGTGGCGATGGCGCATGTTCCGTCCCGTCGAAACGCTTCAGTGGGATCCGACCGAGCAGATTGATCGACTGCGGCGGCTGTTCCAGCGATGGGAACATTTGAGTGCTCGGCGGTCGGCTGGTCGAGCGCCCTCCGGGTCGGCTTAGCAGCGGGGACCGGACGCCGCTCACCAAGGTGGAACCGCTGGTCGTGACGGAGGTGCAGGCCGACGGCGCCTTGCAACGGACCCTGTCGGACACCCTAACGTGGGAGCTGTCTCGCAGTTCACCCGGAACACGTTTAGCCGGCCATCCGGATTTCGCCGGGGCCCGGCCGGACATGGTGATCCGATTGGCCGGCGACCGGCACATCCCGGTGGATGCGAAGGTGCCGTTCCAGGCCTGGCTGCAGGCGCTCGACGCCGGCCCTGTCGGTACCAGGCGTCATCCTGGGGTCATGGACATCACTTTGCTGATCGGCGCGCTGCTGCTGGCGATCGGGATCGCCGGAGGTCTGTGGCTCGGCTTCCGGCTGGGTCGCAGCGCAGCCCAGGACACGGTGGACCCGGTGGGCGCCGTCGCGGCCGCACTCGGCCCCACCAGCGCCGCTCTCGCCAGGGTGCAGGACGAACTGCACCGGGTCGAGCGGGAGCGTGTGGGCAGCTACGCGGGCCTGCGCGAGCAGGTCGCCGCGCTGCACCGCACATCCGCGGATCTCGGCCGGCAGACCCGATCGCTGGTCGGGGCATTGCGAGCGCCGACCGTCCGCGGCCGCTGGGGAGAGGTTCAGCTGCAGCGGATCGTCGAACTCGCCGGCATGGTCGAGCACTGCGATTTCGACACCCAGGTATCGTTCCGGGCCGGCACCGACGATCCGGATTCCGCCGGAGCCCGGCCGGACATGGTGATCCGGCTGGCCGGCGACCGGCACATCCCGGTGGATGCGAAGGTGCCGTTCCAGGCCTGGCTGCAGGCGCTCGACGCCGGCCCCGATGCCGACGGCGAACGGCACCAGGCCGTGTTGATGCGCGAGCACGCCAGGGCCCTGCGAGCGCACGTCGACGCCTTGTCGAGCAAGGCATATTGGCGCCACTTCCAGCCGGCGCCGGAATTCGTGGTGATGTTCGTTCCCGGTGAACCGCTGCTGGACGCGGCCATGACGATTGATCCGGATCTCACCGAGTACGCGTTCGCCCGACAGGTGGTGATCGCCACCCCGACCACCCTGATCGCACTGCTCCGGACGGTGGCGTTCAGCTGGCGGGCGGAACGCTTGTCCGCCTCGGCCGAGCAGGTGCATGCGCTCGGACGGGAGTTGCACGGTCGGCTGGCGGTGATGGCGGAGCACCTGGGAAGGCTCGGTTCCAGCCTGCAACGCTCGGTCGAGTCCTACAATTCCGCCGTCCGCTCCTACGAGAGCAGGGTGCTGGTCAGTGCCAGGAGGTTCGCCGATCTGGCCGCCGCCAGCGAGGAGTTGCCGACACCCGAGCAGATCGACACCTCCGCGAGGCCGCCCCTAGTGCACCCGGTGTCTGACCTGCCGCTGCGCAGACCCGGCTGACGCCGCCCCGGGCCGGTTGACGGCCGACCGGGTACTCCTCCCGATACCTTGGGGGGGTGACGACTGCATCCACGCGCCCGGCCCCCGCGGGTATCGACCGCCATCACGCCTCCGTTCTGCCGGCGCTGCCCGGCCTGCCCTGGTACGGCGCTGTCCTGGTGTCGCTGGTACTGACCATCATCGGAGCGGTGATCGGCGGCAGCAAATTCAGCAACGGGGTGCCTGCGGCGATCTGGATCTGCTTCCTCGTCGGGGTGATCCTCGCGGTGCTCGCCGTCCGCCGGCGGGCGGTGTTCACCGCAATGGTGCAGCCGCCATTGATCGGCGCCGCGGTGATCCTGCTGGCCGGGAAGATCATCGATGGGCAGGCCTTCGTCTTCTCCGGGATCAACGTGGTCAAGTGCTTCCCGATGCTGGCAGTCGGCACCGGCATCGCCGTCGTTCTGGGTCTGGTCCGGATCGCGGCGCAGCCACTGCGCAGTGCGTCGGCTGTCCGCCCGGCCCGCCGAGCCGCACCAAGCGGGCGGGCCGCCTCGTCTGGCGGGGTCGATCCGGCCGATCGTCAGACCGGCTGACCGTCAAACCGGCTCGGGGCGCGACCGCAGTTCCTTGGGCAGCGAGAAGGTGAGCGACTCGGTGGCCGCAGCGACCTCTTCCACGTTCCCGAAGCCGTTGCCGGCCAGCCAGTCCAGGACGCCGTCGACCAGAACCTCCGGCACCGACGCGCCGGAGGTGACGCCGACAGTTGTCACCCCTGCGAGCCAGCCCGGGTCGATCTCGGACGCGAAGTCCACCAGATGCGAGGCCCCGGCGCCGGCGTCCAGCGCCACCTCCACCAGCCGCACCGAGTTCGACGAGTTTCGGGAGCCGACGACGATCACCAGATCGCAGTCGCCGGCGATCTGCTTGACGACCTCCTGCCGGTTCTGGGTGGCGTAGCAGATGTCGTCACTCGGCGGGGACGCCATCAGCGGGAACCGCTTGCGCAGCAGGGCAACGGTGTCCAGCGTCTCATCGACCGAGAGGGTCGTCTGGCTGAGCCACACCACCTTCTCCGGGTCGCGCACGGTCACCTCATCGACGTCGGCGGCGCTGTCCACCAACTGGATGGCGTCCGGGGCCTCGCCGTGGGTGCCTTCGACCTCCTCGTGGCCGTTGTGGCCGATCAGCAGGATGTCGTAGTCGTCGGCGGCGAACCGCACCGCCTCCTTGTGCACCTTGGTCACCAGTGGGCAGGTGGCGTCGATCACCTGCAGCCCCCTTGCTGCCGCCTCGGCGTGCACGGCCGGCGACACTCCGTGTGCGGAGAAGACAACGAGGGCACCCCTGGGTACCTCGGAGGTCTCCTCGACGAAGATGGCCCCGCGCTTCTCCAGCGTCGCCACCACATGCTTGTTGTGAACGATCTGTTTGCGGACGTACACCGGCGCCCCGTACCGCTCGAGTGCCTTTTCCACCGTCACCACCGCGCGATCGACGCCTGCGCAGTACCCACGGGGACGGGCGAGCAGGACACGACGGGTGGGGGCAGTCATGGTGCCATGGTAGGCACCTTGCGCGCCGCAGCCGGCGCGTCGGATGAGTGGCGTCCCGCGCCAGCCGGACCGCGGCGGAAATGCGCCTGGCGACAAAAAGGGCGGGCTCGATGACGGGATACGACCGGGACCAGTTCGGCCAAGCGCGGACCGATGATGTCACGACCCCGTTGGGGGCACAACGGAGTGATACCCGCATTATCTGCACTCTCACACTGATCGCTCCATGAGGGAGGTGAGTGCAAAATGAGACGAACTGGATCTGATGTCGCCTTTCATGGGGTCGGATGGCCAGGGTGTCGGCCGTCGAGTTCGAGTTTGTCTGGTTCATGGCGTGTTGGGCTGACGACGGGCGGTGAACGGCCCACGGCCTCTTCGTCGATTCTGAACGTTTTGGCCTTCCCGCGTGTCTATGAAGGGGAGCAAACCCACACGCCACGGTCAGGAGAGGATTGGAGCATGGCAGACCAACATCAGCTTCCCCGAGACCGCCAAGGTGAACAGACCAAAATGGCAGAGGTCGAGACATTCGTTCGCACGAGTCTTCCTGCGCTGTACCGACTCGCTCATGCTCTCTGCCAGCACCAAGGTTCCGCCGAAGACCTCGTCGCGGACACGATCGTGACCGTTGTGGCTCGTTGGCACACTGTGACCACCGCGCCGATGGCGTTTACACGCCGCGTGATGATCAACCTCTTCCTTAACCAGATGCGCCACCGGAACGTCGTCAGGGAAGACGCCGTTGAGTACCTTCCGGATCGCCCCGACTCGGGACCGAATTCGGTAGATGGTGTCGCCTCGCGGATCGACATCGCGCGCGCGCTCGCCAAGTTGGCACCGGACTTGCGAGCCGTCGTGGTGCTCCGATTCTTAGCGGACATGTCCGTCTCGGAAGTCGGACTAACCCTCGGTCGACCATCCGGAAGTATACGTCGGCTGACGCACGAGGCAATAGTCTCGTTAAGAAAAGAGTTCCTAACAGAAGGAGTCGCGAATGCTTAACGATAAGAGCCAACGCGCGAGAGTTTCGGCATCGTTGCACAATCACTATGACCGCTTGCCCGTTCCAGCAAATCTCGCCAGGCGAGTGGAATCCGTCCTAAATGCAGATGCGGACCAGGAGAAAGTGCGCGAGTCGTTCAATCTGGGGCGAGCCGACATTCGCCGCACCCGCCCAGGTCGCCAGCGGATTGCGGTGCTTGCATCGGCCGCTGCTGTAGCCGCCGTAGTCGCAGTCGGGGCGGTTCTCATTCATGGCCAAACAAGTGCGCCAAACGTGGGGCAACAACCGGCGCCCACCAGGGGCAAGTCGAGTATTACGGCGTGCAGTTCGCCTGCCAGCCCATTCGCCCACTTCTATATCTATAATCGATACGGGGCCGATGCGGGGGCCTATGCGGGCATCGTCCAGGTTGGCAGCGCTAAGGTGCCTACCTCATCGATCTACGCATCGAACGGCCCTGCAGGCACAGGATATCTGTGCCTGAGCAACACTACGGGCGCATCGAAGACCGATCCTGTGCGAGCCTTCCTCACTCCGCAGAATGGGCCGATCCGTTACCTCGGACTGATCGATGGCGACCAGCCGTGGGGGGCCGTCGATCCGAATGTGACAAGCATTGTGATCAGCGCTAGTGGCCAGCCCGACGACTCGTACACGCTGACCAGCCCGGATGATCAGAGGCTACGCCCGATCGGAGGCGGCTGGCACGTCTTTAATTCGTGGAGCGGTTTCAGCGGAATCGGGCCGATATCTCTGACAGTTAAGGCCTACGCAGGGTCGACGTTAGTGGACACACGCTCGATTGAGACAGTCGGTGCGCGGTCGTCGCAAACCTCACCGACGCCTACCGGCTGATATGCCGTTCGTTGTAAGTGTGCTCGGCGTCAGCCTGCTCGGCAGAACTGCTGGTAAAACGAGGTTGCTGACGATCCGACGGGATACATCAACGTGCTCGCAGTACCGCACGTGGCGCTGAAGGAGTTGCTCTTATTCATGACAATCGGGCTGACCGCCTGGTTGAGATAGGAGACGGGCGTTTGCCCGTTCCAGACCGTGTACATCCGAGGGCTGGTCCAGGTCATGGTAGTAAACGCCGGGATGTTCCGAACGGGAGGCCCAGTCACCCGTTTAGTGATAAACAGCGCATCGGTCCCGGTATTTGCGCCACTCGGCAATGAATACTGCACGTTGATCGCAAGCTTTCCGGCGAGCGCGACCTGGTAGTACGTTAAGCGAGTGGCTGGGTTGTACGAGGTGACCATCGCAACGTCCTGGCCCCCGGAGGCGATCACGGACTTGTTGAATGCGGGCGCGGTGCATCCGCTCAGTCCGGCACTTGATGGGCAATACAACTCCCAGACCGGCCATCCGTGAGCTGCATCGCTTACGTCGTTCCACGTCCCGGCCTGAATAAGTACAGATTTCGGGCCGGAACCAGTCAAGCCGACCCAGCTGTTCATAGCCGCGTTGGTTGTGTTGTTTACGGTCGGTTGAGAGAAGTGCGTCGCCACCTTTTGGTACCCTCCCGCGCTGTCTCGATATCCCGACCAAAATGTGGATACGATATGAGAGACGGATTCTGGCTGGACAACCCCGAATGATGTTGGCGATCCGGCAAGATTCGCCGCGCCTGTGTTGTGCGAATCTGCATTTCCAAAACACCACTCCGGAGCCACTTGATACGCGCCCTGATACGCCTCGGCCTGATCGGTCCAGTCTTGGAGCGCGGACGCTGAGGCGGGACGGGGAGCGAAATTGTTCTCCGCAAGTTCGTCTGCCGAAGCCGTTGCCGGGTTGAACGATGGCGACGGGACTATGTCGGTGAAGGCCGCTCCCGAGGGGGCTTTGTACGAGTACTGCTTGGAGCCGTGTGGAGTTGTGATGACCTGGCTGGCGGTCAGAGGTGGCGTCCCATCGGGACACAGAGAGACCACTGCCGCCGACGCCGGATGGACAAACGTGGAGGTCAGGACCCCAGCAGCAAGACTCAGTGCTGGAAGGAGCCAAAATCGTCGAAGTGTCCGTCTTGAAACGTCATGCCGGTCATCCCCTTGTTGGTCGATCAACTTCGTCGCCTGAGACAAATCGCGGTGCGCGTGACTCAGGTCACTGCTCGTTGACCTATACTGCCCCAGCACTCACGACGGCGCAACAGCGAGGGGTACGCACCTGGGACCTGGCAGACATAGCCAAGTCAGCGAGACGCCGTGACCGGTCTCGGGCCGGTCGGCAATGAGCGGTTCAGCCGACCGGAGGTCGCCGGATCCTGATCGGACCGCTAGCCGAATCGGGGTCGACCACCCGGCCGGCTTGAGTGATCTCCACTTCCCCACGGTCGGCGAGGCGCCGGGCGGCGGCCCGGACGTCCTCCATCAGCGGCCGCCACTGTGTCGGGGCGACCGCCCTGGCCGCGTCCGACGGACAGATGCTGGCGGACTGTTTCCGGGTCCCCAGGAGTCGGATGATCGCCTCTTCCAGGGCGACGTCGTCACGGCGGGTGGACGAGGGCATCGGCCATTGTTCAGCCGGACCGATCCCGCCGCGCCATCATCGGCACCCGCGGACATCGCAGTCCGGCGGCCTATGCGGCAGGCTGTGGGAATGCCGAACACTCTGCCGTTCCCGATCCGGGTGGCCGCCGGCCTGGTGTCCGCCGGTATCGAGACTTTTCGCCGGTTACCAGCAGATCTACCCGCGATGGGTGTCGAGCTGGCCGGCACCGTGACGAAGGTGGCACTTCGGGTGCGTCAGGAGATCACCGATCTGGCGATCCGCGGTGACGAATTGCTCGAACCGACGCAGGAACCGGTGGAACGCCCCTCCTGGGCCCGGTTCGACGACGATGCGCCGGTCGGCGCAGGTGCCGAAGAAGTGCCATTCGACCAGCACATCGACGTCGTGACCCCTCGTGCCGCGGACACCGGTCCGACCAGCACCCCCGAACCGTCCGACATACTGCGTCGTTCGCCGGCTCTGCCCGGCTACGACGGCATGACCCTGGCCCAGGTCCGCGGCCACCTGCGGCGGCTCGCGGTCGGTGATGTGCAGTCCTTGCTCCGGTACGAGCAGACCGCCGAGAACCGGCCGGCCTTCGTCACGATGCTGACCAACCGCATCTCCACCCTGGAGCACCAGGCCCGGTGACAGCCGCCCCGTTCGATCGGACCACCGTGCCCGCCGTCGCCGGGACCGATGCGGGTGGAGCCGAACCCGGGCAGGGCGCCGTCGATGCGGAGCGCCCGACCGGGCCCCCAGCGCGCGCGTCCGACACCTCTCGGGAGAACCCGTGGCCGGTGCGGGCCCTGGCCCAGCGGATGGTCGAGTACATCGGCAAGGCGCCCGGGGCATGGATCGAGGGCCAGATCGCCCAGCTGAACCTGCGGCCGGGCGGCACCACCGCATACCTGACGCTGCGCGACACCGCTGTCGAGATGTCGCTGCAGGTCAACTGTCATCGATCGGTGGTGGACAGGCTACCGACACCACCGGCCGACGGGGCAACGGTGGTGGTGCACGGCAAGTTCGAGTTCTGGCCGGCACGTGGATCGCTGTCGTTCAAGGTGGACCAGATGCACCCGGTGGGGCTCGGCGAACTGCTGGCGCGGCTGGAGCGGCTGCGCCGGTTACTGGCCGCCGAAGGGCTTACTGCCGCGGCGCGCAAACAGCGGCTGCCGTTCCTGCCGCTGGGCATCGGGTTGATCACTGGGCGGGACTCCGCCGCCGAGTCCGACGTCCTGGTGAACGCCCAGAAGCGTTGGCCGGCAGTGCGTTTCACTGTCGAGCATACCCTGGTGCAGGGAAACCAGGCGGTGCCCCAGATGCTGGAGGCGCTGTCAAGGCTGGAGGCCGATCCGCGGATCGAGGTGATCGTCATAGCCCGCGGCGGTGGCAGCGTAGAGGACCTGCTGCCGTTCTCCGACGAGGGCCTGTGCCGAGCGGTGGCGCGCTGCCGAACGCCGGTGGTATCGGCGATCGGGCACGAGCCGGACCATCCGATCCTCGACGACATCGCAGACCTCCGATGCTCCACGCCGACCGACGCCGGCAAGAAGATCGTCCCGGACGTGGTCGCCGAGACCGCCCAGATCGACGGCCTGCGGCAACGGGCCCGCCGGGCTCTGGTCGGCTGGGTGACCACCGAGCAGGCACGACTCGGACGGCTCACCTCGGCAGCCGTCCTCGCCGACCCCTACGGCCCGATCCGGGCCAGGGCGGCCGACGTGTCGCGGTCGGTGGAACGCAGCCGGCGGGTGATGCTGGCGTCCATCGAGGCGATCGACAGGGAGCTGGCACACCGGCACGCTCAGCTCTCGGTGCTCGGACCGGCCGCCACCCTTGGCCGTGGTTACGCTGTCGTGCAGATTGCCGGCTCCTCCGGCGGCGGAACTGTGCTGGCGTCCACCGCCGACGCTCCGGCCGGGACGGGGCTCAGGATCAGGGTGAGCGACGGGGCGATCACCGCCACCAGCGACGGACCAGAACACCAGGAGACCCGATGACCGCCAAGACATCTCCGGCTGCCACGGCCACTGTCGGCAGCAGCGACCAGGCCGCCAGCTATGAACACGCCCGCGACGAGCTGGCGCAGGTGGTGGCGAGGCTGGAGGCCGGCGGCCTCGGCCTGGATGAGTCGTTGACCTTGTGGGAACGCGGCGAGCGGCTGGCCGCGCAGTGCATGGCATTCCTCGACGGCGCTCGTCAGCGCGTGGACTCCGCCCTGGCGCAAGCCGAAGACAGTTCCGACGACTGAGTTCGCGGCCGAGCGGCAGCGAGCGAGCACGGTCGCGAGCTTGCCCGGCCGGGCCGGCCGCCGCACTAGGAACCTGCGATGGATGCAGCCAGCGTCCGGAATGCCGCGACATCGGCGCTGCCGGTGATCAGGTAGGTGACCCCGCCGGGTGCGGCGCGATACCAGGCGGTCTCTGCCCTGACGCCCGTGGTCACCGTCCAGACGGCGCCGCCGGCGGTCACCCGCCCGGTATCCGTGGGCGCCGCACCGAACTCGGAGCGCAACAGTTCGTCAGGCGCCGAATTGCTGGCCACCAGAGCGATGAAGCGACCGCCGGTGACCAGCCAGCCCCCACGAACCGTCAGCGGAGCGCCGGCAGCAACGGTGTCCGGGTTGGTGATGGCGGCGCTGTTGGCATGCCAATCCGCAGGGACCCTCGTCGGGACCGCCGGGGTGAACGGCAGCCGGCGCGGCGCGTCGGCGAACGCTTTGATCGCATCCGCGGTTGGTGCCGGGCCGGAGTCGGTGGGCCGTCCGGGCGAGAACGAGAACCCGCCGTAGAGCCCCACGAACAGCAGGACCACGACGACGATCACCCCCATGGACAGCGCCATGTCCCGGGTCGTCTTGTTCTTCCGAGCTGCCGGGTTCGTCGCTGGGGGATTCGTCGCTGCCGGGTTCGGCGCTGATCCCTCCGGCGGGGTCACCTCCGGCGCCGTTCGCTCAGGTGCTGCTCCCTCCGACACGCCGCCATCTTCCCACGCCGCGTCGCCCACGCGGTGAACGAGCAGGGTGAGCGAGCTGACAGTGACCGTGCGCACCCCAGGGGCCGATCCAGTTCCGTCGCCACGCCACGGGCGGATACGGTTTTCCCATGGCTGATCACATCGACGTGGCGACCGGCAGCGGGCCGGCCAATGCTCCCGCCACCGCAAGTTCCGCGGACGACTTCCGGATCGAACGCGACACCATGGGTGAGGTGCGGGTACCGAAGAACGCCAAGTACCAGGCGCAGACCCAGCGCGCCGTCGAGAACTTCCCGATCTCCGGCCGTTCGCTCGAGCGCGGCCAGATCAGGGCGCTTGCGCTGATCAAGTCGGCGGCCGCGACGGTGAATGCGGATCTCGGCGTTGTTCCGACCGACATCGCCGCCGCCATCGCCGCCGCCGCCGATGCTGTCGCGGGAGGAGACCACGACGCAGACTTCCCGATCGACGTCTTCCAGACCGGCTCGGGAACCAGCTCCAACATGAACGCCAACGAGGTGATCGGCACCCTGGCGTCGGAGGCGTCGGGCGGGAAGGTGCATCCCAACGATCACGTCAACGCCTCGCAGTCCTCCAACGACGTCTTCCCGACCTCGATCCACGTCGCCGCCGCCGAAGGCGTGGTCACGGACCTGGTGCCGGCGCTGGAGCACCTGGCGGCAGCGTTCGAATCCAAGGCCGCGCAATGGGAATCGGTGGTCAAGTCGGGCCGCACGCACCTGATGGATGCCACCCCGGTCACCCTCGGGCAGGAGTTCGGTGGCTACGCGGCCCAGGTGCGTTACGGCATCGAACGACTGAATGCCTCGCTCCCGCGGCTCACCGAACTGCCGCTCGGCGGCACAGCGGTCGGCACCGGCATCAACACCCCGCCCGGCTTCGCGGCGGCGGTGATCGCCCGGCTGGCGGAGATCACCGGTCTGCCGTTCACCGAGGCCCGTAACCATTTCGAGGCGCAGGGCGCCAGGGACGGCCTGGTCGAGACCTCCGGCCAATTGCGATCCATCGCGGTCGCACTGACCAAGATCTGCAACGACATCCGCTGGATGGGATCCGGGCCGCGGGCCGGACTGTCCGAGATCCATCTCCCCGATCTGCAGCCTGGCAGCTCGATCATGCCCGGCAAGGTGAACCCCGTTCTTCCGGAAGCCACCCTGATGGTCTGCGCCCAGGTGATCGGTAACGACGCCACCCTGGCCTTCGCCGGCAGCCAGGGCAACTTCGAACTGAACGTGATGCTCCCGGTGATGGCCCGCAACCTGTTGGAGTCGATCAGACTGCTGGCCAGCGTGACGCGGCTACTGGCCGACCGGTGCGTCGCCGGCATCGAGGCAGACATCGAACGCTGCAGGACCTATGCCGAATCCAGCCCGTCGATCGTCACCCCGCTGAACAAGTACGTCGGCTACGAAGAAGCCGCCTCGATCGCCAAGCAGGCGCTCAAGGAGAGGAAGACCATCAAGGCGGTGGTGATCGAGCGCGGCCATGTCTCCGCCGGCGCCCTCACCGCCGACCAACTGGACTCGATCCTGGATGTGCTGTCGATGACCCGTCCGTAGCCGGCACGCCCTGGTACTAGTGCCAAGGTTGGATTGTGCTCCGACCGCGCAGTGACGGAGAAAGGACGTACACCACTGCTGACAGGAGCTCATCATGAAACGCTTGATCATCACCGCCGCGGCCGCGGTGCTTGCCTGCCACCACTGCCGGAGACGGCAAGTCGCAGCGGCAATCGGACCTTGGTACTAGTGCGGCCTGCGTCGAAGCTCTGAGACTGTTTACCCGGCGGGCGGCTCCCACGGCCCGCGGTTCTGATCGTCCCGGGCGCCGGAGCTGCCGGACGGGCCGGCCGGGCCGGACGGGCCGGACCCGTCGGCCGGGCCGGACCCGTCGGTCTGGTCATCGGCGAACGGATCGAACTGCTGGGTGCCTGGCCCGGCGGCCGCTGCGCCGGGCGGGTCCCCGACCGGAGGGTGATCCGGCCGGCCCTGCCCATCGGGCGTGAAGTCCGGCTTCCACACCCCGGTCGGATCCCCCGGCCGGGGTTCCCCGGTCGATGTCCCGATCGCCGTTGTCGGCGCATCCGGATCGCCGATCAACTCGGTCGGCGGCGAGTAGTTCTCGGCCTGCCGATGAGAGAACAGGATCGGCCGGTCCGGGTCCTCGTCGTACTCCGGCGGAATCGGAGCCTGCGCCACCGGCGGCTCGGGCGGTGTCGCGCGGACGATCTGCACCGCGGCGACGTCGGAGAGCTCGCTCTCCCTGGCGATCAGGTCGGCCTCCGCGGTCCTGCGATGCCGGCGGCCGAGATCGACCGCCCCGAGGACCAGCGCCAGCAGAACGATGCAGGCCAGCAGGATCCACAGCCACCACGGCGTGGTCGATGACCGGCTGGTCGCCGCTGTACCCGGCGACATCGTCGGCGTCGCCGCCGACGACGCTTCGGAGGTAGCAGCAGTGCTGGTGACGGTCGCGGCCGGACCGGCAGCCGACGACGTCGGGCCGGCGGTGGACGATGCCGGGCTCGGTGTGGTCGAGCCCCCGGTAACCGACGAGGACGTGACCTGGCGCGCCACCACGCTGAAGTCGGCCAGGCCGATTCGCTGCGACTGCAGTCCTTCCAACCGCATCGAGTACCGCCGGACCGGGAAGTCCTCGGGGACCTTCCAGCTGATCCGGAACCGCCCCCCGGCGTCCGCCGTCGCCTGCGGAAGACCGACCGGCGGGCTGGCGACGATGGACACCGAAGCCGGTTCACCCGGCTGGAACCCGGTGAACACCACGACCTGCTCGTCGCCCTGCCGCACCTGCTTGAGCAGCACGCTCTGCGCCGGAACAGTGGTCGGCACTGGAATCGTGCTGCTCGCACTGGAGGCGGAGGAGGACGAGGCGGAACTGGCCGAACTGGTGGTGGCGCTGGAGGTGGAGGCCGTCGACGGTGGCGAGGACGTGGTGCTGGAGCTTGCCGTGCTGGAGACCGACGTGCTGGTCGATGTGCTGGTCGATGTGCTGGTCGACCCCGAGGCGCTTGATGGGGCCGAGGCACTCGAACTTGTTGTCAAGGAGCTCGACGCCGAACTGGCGGAGGCCGACGTGGGCGCCTTGAAGGCGATCGGCACAGCCATATCGTTGCCCCCCGACTTCTGGGCGTCCCGCACGACGACCGAGCACTTGCCAGCAATGCAATCAGCGGCCTGATCTGCCCCGCCGGCCACCTGCAGTTTCACCGTGAATCCGTTGTCGCTCCAGGGCACCACCACCGGCCCCGGCGGCGCCTGACCGGCGTTCTGGGTGACGATCCCCCAGGATGTGCTGGCGTTGCCGTCCGGGATCGGACCGCCCAGGCACCGGGTGAGATCTTTCGGGGCGCCACCCCCGTCCTGGCAGATGGCAATCCAGATGTCGTTCTTGCCGGGTTTGAAGCCTGTCCCGGTCACCGTCACGGCGGATCCGCCGGTGCCGATGTCCTGTGCGGGATCGACCGCCACCGAGAGCTTGCCCTCCTTGACCGTCGTCGGCGCCATCGCCGCCACCGCCCGGATCGGTCCGGCGGCCGGTACCGCCCCGGCCACCAGCGGCTGGGCAGATGCTGCGACCTGGGCGGGCGCGCCCATGATCAGCGCGGCGGCCACCAGTCCGGCGATCGAAGCCGGCACCGCCAGCACCGTCCGATGTCGCGGTGTGCGGTTGCGGTGCGCCGGCATGACAGTCCCTTCCGTCGTGGGCAGGGGATCCGCCTGCCGTCACCGGACATTGTCCGTCACCGCCGGCACCGAACCGCGCAGGCGGGAGTCACGCCAGATCGGGCAGCTCCAGCATTTCAGTCACCAGCGCGGCGATCGGCGAGCGCTCCGAGCGGGTCAGGGTGACATGTGCGAACAGCGGGTGACCTTTCAGCGCCTCGATCACCGCGGCGACCCCGTCGTGCCGTCCCACCCGGAGGTTGTCCCGCTGCGCGACGTCGTGGGTGAGCACCACCCGCGAGTTGGTGCCCAGCCGGGAGAGCACCGTGAGCAGCACGTTGCGCTCCAGCGACTGGGCCTCGTCGACTATCACGAACGAGTCGTGCAGCGAGCGGCCGCGGATGTGCGTCAGCGGCAGTACCTCGAGCATGCCGCGGGCGATCACCTCCTCGATCACCTGCGGTGATGCCACCGCGGACAAGGTGTCGAAGACCGCCTGGGCCCACGGGCCCATCTTCTCGTGCTCACTGCCCGGCAGGTACCCGAGCTCCTGACCGCCGACCGCATACAGTGGGCGGAAGACCACCACCTTGCGATGCGCCCGGCGTTCCATCACCAGCTCGAGGCCCGCACACAGCGCCAACGCCGATTTGCCGGTGCCGGCCCGGCCGCCCAGCGAGACGATGCCCACCTCGTCGTCCATCAGCAGGTCGAGCGCGATCCGTTGCTCCGCCGAACGGCCGCGAAGGCCGAATGCCTCCTTCTCTCCGCGCACCAGCCTGAGCTGTTTGCCTGGCGTCACCCTCCCGAGCGCGGAACCCTTGGGCCCCACCAGCTTCACCCCGGTGTTGCAGGGCAGCTCGCGCACCTGGTCGATGTCCGCCAGGCCGCCCGCGTACAGCGCATCCACCTGTTCGGCGGTGCCAGCGATGATCTCCATGCCGGTCCAACCGGACGGCGGGATGTCCTGCGCCCGGTACTCGTCGGCCGGTAGACCGACCGCGGATGCCTTGACCCGCAACGGCATGTCCTTGGACACCAGGGTCACGTCGGCGCCCTCGGCGCGCAGGTTCAAGGCGCAGGCCAGGATCCGGGAGTCACCCGAGTCGTTGCGGAAGCCCGCGGGGAGCACCGCGGAGTCGGTGTGGTTGAGCTCGACATGCAGGGTGCCGCCGGAAGGTCCGTCGGTCGTTCCCACCGGCACCGGGCGGTCTAGCCGGCCGTGCTCGATCCGCAGGTCGTCCAGCAAGCGCAACGCCTGCCGGGCGAAGTACCCAAGTTCCGGATGGTGACGCTTGTCCTCCAGTTCGCCGATCACCACCAGCGGCAGGACGACGTCGTGCTCGGCAAATTTCCCGATCGCCCACGGGTCGGCCAGCAGCACCGAGGTGTCGATGACGTAGGTGCGACGAACCGGTGGCTCGACCGCGTCGGCGCCGGTCGCGTTGCGCTCCGGCGATGTGGAGGTGACCCTGCGAGCAGTCACGTATCGGCTCCCTGACGGACGCGGGACTCCGCGCGTCCAGGCGTCCTCGGCGGCCGGTGGACCCGGCGGCTGCGGCTCCGGCACTACCGGCATCCGCACCCGCGAGAGCCCGGAACCGGCCCCCATTCCAGTAGAGCTGTGCGCTCGACCATCGTTC
>JAABUT010001952.1_pt1 | contig 21465 bp, 25 predicted proteins | sample 5559281 | NCBI WGS metagenome assembly JAABUT01 (sample SAMN10711880, study PRJNA513359) | rock metagenome | isolation source: Antarctica rocks | place: Antarctica: Victoria Land, Ricker Hills nord | collected 2016-01-04
CAGCAGCCCACGACCAACACGGAGACACCGGACCCCGGGCCGGTGCCTCGTGCTGCCCTGACACCTGTACGTCGATTCCAAGATCACCAAGCGCCGTAAGAGACCTCTACTGAAAGGCCGGGGTTAGTGCGGCATAGGTCTTGAGCTTGTCCGAAACCGGCCCCTGCCCGTCGACGTGGTCGACGATCGCCAGCCCCGGGCGGGTCACGATCGCCTTGCGGTCGGGCAGCATCCTGATCTGGAACTGATGCAGGACGAACAGCTTTTCCGGTAGCCGGTGCCGCTGCACGAGCCCGGCCACGTACGCCGACACCGCGTTGATCGGCGCGGCGTCGCTGGAACCGATCTGACCAAGCGGTCGCTGACCGGCGGTGAGCTTCCACTCCGGGTCTAGGGCGACGCCGAAGTCGGGCTGGGTCAGGTAGCGCTCCAGCCCCCGCACCTGGGTGAGGAAACCCGCGCGGCCGGGCTGAACGTCGAGTAGCAGCAGCATCTTGTGCCGACGTGCCGCCGCTAGGTAGCTGTTGATGGTGGCGTCCGGGAGCCGGTAGGAGTAACTGCCATCCACGCCCGGGTGGGACTGGGCGACCGTGGCGATCAGCTCCATCGCCGGCTGGATCGGACGTCCGTACGCCGCGTACGGCGCCGCCGCCCGGGTGATGGCGGCGGCGGCCTGCTCTGGAGTGCCCTTGCCCAAGACGCCCAGGGCCGATCCGCCGGTCGAGCCGTAGTAGGCCACCACCCGGAACTTGGGGAAGATCGACCGGCCACCGAGCGGCAGTTGCGCCAACGGCTTGATCGACGGCGACGGCGATGGCGACGGGGTGGGCGGAATCGACCGGGCGCTGCCAGAGGGCGACCGGGTCGGCGGGATCGACCGGGCGGTGCCAGCGGCCGACGAGGTCGAGCTGGTTCCGCCGGGGGAGGACATCGGTGGCGCGCTTGCCCTGGGCCCTTGGGCGACCGGGCTCACTCCCGCACAGCCGGTCACGAGGACGACGGCGCAGCTCGCAGCTACCCGCGACAGCGGCCCGCGAGGAGCCGCGACGGGCCGATCGCCGGCCTGGCGGGGGGCTGGGGCGGACGTCGCACGGGTTCGCATGCTCATAACGATATCCGGACGGAGGACCAGGAACAGGTCCTACGCCGGCGCGTCTACGACAGCCCCAACTTCCACCTACTTCCGGGCTCTTGACCGAAGCCCCTCATCTGCAAAGATGATTATGCGCAACCCGCCCTTCCCGGGCGAACAGAGGTCGTTTCCGAGGCCGGGTCGGGCTGAGATTGGACGGGGTCAGGTCCGAGTCCGAGTCCGGTGCGTACCGGCACTCGCGGCTCCGCGCGGCCAGCAGGACCTCCATCACAGGTAGAAGAGCCTGGCGGGGGAGGGCGCGTGCGGGCGGAGACCGGCGACCCTTCCCGTCGGTCAATTCGGCGTGTGTCCCGTTGCGGCGTCAGGCCGCGCTGCCAGCTCGCGGCGGTCGGCAGGAAGTCCTGGCCGATCACGGGTGCTCTAGGACCGAGCAGCGCTGGCGGCATGCGCCAAGCGAGTAGATCATTCGCTGGCCGGCCGGGACCGTGGAACAAGGACGGAGGCGTCGGGAGCCGGCTAATCTGCCATGAGCGAAGCATGCAGCCATGGCTGCGTCCTGGTCGTATGGTCGTATGGTCGTATTATGGTCGCCCTTGAGCCGCTTCCGTACCTGTACCGACTTCAGTTGGGTATCGCGAACGCCTACCTTTGGACAGGTGATGGGGGTGTCACCCGCGTCGACACCGGCCCGGCTGGCAGTGCACCGCTCATTCGGGCCGCGTTGGATGAACTCGGGCTGAGACCCGAGGACCTGCGGCGTATCGTCCTGACCCATTTCCACGATGACCACGCAGGCTCGGCCGCGGAGGTCGCCTCCTGGGGCGGAGCACCGATCGCGGCGGGGATAGCGGACGCGGCGATCATCCGAGGCATGGAAGTCGGCCCGGCACCGAACTTCACGGACACCGAGCGTGCCCTGCACGCGCTGGTGGCCGGCGACTTGCCGCCCGCACCGCCCGCCTGTGTCGATCAGGAGGTCGACGAGGGTGACGTGCTGGACTTCGCGGGCGGCGCGGCCGTGCTGTCCGTTCCAGGGCATACCGCCGGCAGTATCGCCCTGCACGCGCCTGGGCACGGCTTCCTGATCACCGGGGACATCATCGGTGAACATGAAGGTTCCATCGTTCTCGGGCCGTTCAACACAGACCGGCCGCTGGCGTGGACGTCGCTGCAGCGGCTGGTGTCCCTAGACTTGGAGGGCCTCCGGCTTCGGGCATGGCACGCCGTTCGTCGGGGCGGCGTCGACCGCGCTCCGGGGCGCAAGCGACCCACTGGGCTGACAGCGTTCAGCCGGCTGGGTGCGGCCCCGTCTCGTTCGTCCCGGGCGCCCTACCGGCCCCCGGACCGACCAGCATCCGAACGGGCGCTCCTTCCGCTTCACGACCTGCAGAGCGGGCGGCGCGACGGCTCGACTCGCGGGACTCTTCGCCTTCGTCCCTCCCGTCGGGGCTGCGGATCCGCGACCGGCCCGACGCGGCGGCCCCGAGTCGCCGCTGGCAGGGCGGCTCCGCAGGTGCTTACGGCGGCGAGGTCGCCCCGGGACTTCACGGGATCTGGGTCTGCCTGTCGATCTGGGGCCATGCCGTTCGACGTATGGGTGAGTGCGCCGGGAACGGCCTTCCCCGGCGGTCACGGGACGCCGCGCGGCAAGAACCACCGCCAACGAACCCGACTGTGCGCCGATCAGGCCGCACGGCGGGCCACATGTGAAGGATTCACGATGAGGAAGCTCGTTTCCGGCCTGTCCATGTCCCTCGACGGCGTCGTCGAGGCCCCCGAGACCTGGCACCTCCCCTACTTGAGCGACCAGTTGCGGGCGGCGCTCGGCGCGTACTTGGCCAGCGCGGACACCCTCCTGATGGGCCGCAACACCTACGAAGCGTTCGCCGGGTACTGGGCGACCCAGGGCAGCGACGTCCCGTTCGCCGACCACATCAACAACACCCCGAAGTTCGTCGTGTCGTCGACGATGACGCCGCCTACCTGGCAGAACACCACGCAGGTGAAGGACGAAGTCCTGGCAAAGGTCGCCGAGTTGAAGTCCGCCCCGGGCAAGGACATCTCCGTTGCCGGTAGCCCGACGCTGGTGCGCGCGTTGCTCAAGGCGGGGCTCCTCGACGAGGTCTGGCTGACGATCCATCCGGTCGTCGTCGGTCCGGGCATCCGGTTGTTCGACGAGTCCGCCGGGCGATTGGCCCTCGCGCTCGTGCATTCCGAGGCATACGACAACGGCGTTTTGAGCGTTACCTACCGGCCCGAGGCCGGCTAGGTGACCGAGCCCCGCTCCCGCCCCGCCCGGGCGACTCGAGCGTTGACCCTGCCCGGCCGGCTGCGGACCGCCCACGCGGCGAAGAACCCATGACACGAGGAGCAACGTGTGGCGCATCGCCGAGTTCGTCCTGCACCACCGCAAGCTAGTGCTCGCCCTTTGGGCCCTGACCCTGGTCGCGGGGGTGGTCTGCGCCGGCCTGACCAGCAAGAGACTGATGTTGGACTTCTCGCTGCCCGGCCAGCCGGGCACGCAGGGGCCCGGCAGATCGAGCGTGAGTTCGGCATCGGGGGCAGCACCTCCCCGTTCCTGGTGAGCGCGACCGCCCCCGGGGTATCGACCCTGGACGGGAACGAAGCCATGGTCGCCGACGCCTTCAGGGCAACAGCATCAGCACGGCCCCGACTCCGGGGCTCGCCGAGAGCAACACAGGGGACCGTGCCTTCCGGACGCACGACAACCGGACCGCGTACGCGTTCGTGTTCTACCCGTTCGTCCACAGCGGCTCGTTCACGCTGCCCACGCAGGACCTGCGGCGGCGGCGCAGGCGGCGTTGCCCGCCGGTTGGTCCGTCGGTGTGACGGGCGCGGATGCGCTCGCAGTCGGCGACAGCAGCGACAACGGGGCCGGTGTCGTCGCGGAGACGATCATCGGCGTGGTCGGTGCGCTGCTTGTCCTGTCGTTCGTGTTCGCGTCGTTCCTGGCCGTGCTGCCGTTGGTCGTGGTCGTGGTCGTGGCCGCGGCCTCGGCCTCGATTCTGCTGTCGTTCGTCCTGCTCCTGCCGGTCACCTACGCCACGGACGTCTCGTTCCAATTCCTGATCTCGCTCATCGGCCTGGGGGTGGCGATCGACTACTCCCTACTGCTGGTGAACCGTTGGCGTGAGGAACGTGCCCAGGGACGAGGCAACCACGAAGCGGTCCTCGTCGCCATGGAGACTGCCGGGAGGGCAGTCGCGTTCAGTGGCGTGACGGTCGCGATCGGTCTCGTCGCACTCGTCGTCCTTCCAGTCCCGTTCGTGCGAAGCATCGGTCTCGGGGGAGCGCCCGTCCTGCTGGCCCGCGTCATCACGACCCTCACCCTCACCGCGGCGATCCTGGGCGGCATCGGCCCCCGGGTCGACTGGCCGCGCATACGAAGGGTGGGCAACGCGAGCCGCGCGTGGACCGCCTGGGCGAGAACCGTGGTCCGCCACCGGCTGATGGCTGCCGGGTTCGCGCTGCTCCTGCTCGGAGGGCTCAGCGCCTCCTTGTTCGGAATCAAGATCGGCCTCGTCGGCTCGCAGTCACTCGCGGTGTCCAGCCCCGCCTATACGGCGTCCCATGGGCTCACGGAGAAGGGCAGCCTCAGGGGCTTCTCACGCCACTCCAGATCCTGACCACCATCGACGGAGCCCGTCCGGCGGCGGAACGAGTCTCGCGGGTCAAGGGCATCCAAAGGGTCGTCGTCGACACTGGCCCGGGCAACGTCCGCAACGGACATACCGTTCTGGTCGCCGTGCCGGAGCACGAAACAGCCAACTCCGCGACCGTCGGCCCGGTCAAGCAGATGCTCACCCTGCTGGCCGGCGACCCATCGGTGCTGGGCGTCGCCGGGCCAGGGGCGGATCAGATCGACTTCCTGCACGCCGTCTACGGGAACTTCCCCTCATGATCACCCTGATCGCGATCCTGACGTTCCTGCTCCTCGCGGGCGGCTTCCGGTCGGTGTCGCTGCCGGTGAAGGCCGTGCTCTTGAACCTGTTGACCCTCACGTCGACCCTGGGTTTCATGGTCATGTTCTGGCAGGACGGCCACGGCGCGAAGGCGCTGTTCGGGGTGCACGCGACCGCCGCGGTGACAGCGCCTGGGCGCAGGCGCACGCGGGCAACGCTGGACGGTCGGCGAAGTACCTGTAAGCGGCGTTCGGGGGATCTCCACTCGACGTGACGCCTCGGCAGCACCACCGCCGTCGGGCGGTCCTCCGGTGCAAGAGCAAGCCCCGGTTCCAGCAGCACGGGTCGCGGGTTCCCGTGTCGGCAGGTACTCCGGCGCCTTGGTCATTCGTAAACGACCAGGTGCGATTGGCCCTGATGGTCTATTGTGTGGGTGGGCGTCGGTCCCGGCCGCGGCGACGGTCGGGTCGACGCCCGCCGTCTGTGGAGGAGCAGTCGGTCGGTCGCGTTCAGTCTCGGGCTCTTGCGTCATGGACCGCGCGGACGCGCAGGCAGCCCGACCAGGATCGGGTCCGTCGGGGACGGCCCCGTCGGCTTCAGCAGGCCTGTCCTTGGTGTGTGATTCCGACCAGCAACCAGCGCAGGCCCGCGGTGAAGTTGGCGGCCAGCTCGTCCTTGTCCGGGGGTTGCTGAGGTCCGATGACCGGGTCGGCCTGAGTGGTGAACGCTGCGAACCCGATCGTGTAGACGAGGAGCACTCGCAGGGCCGCGCGGTTCGCCCTGCCGCCGACGCCGGCCTCGGCCAGCAGGGCGGTCATGACGCCGCCGAGTCGCTCGGCCTGGGGGCCGCGGGACCCCTGTCGGGTCAGGTAGAGCGGCACGAGCTCGGGGTGGGCGAACAGAACTCGGTAGGTCGAGGCCATGAGGTTCTCCAGGCCGTGCGCTGGGTTGTCCGCGTCTGCGGGGGTTGCCTCTACCTCGGCGAGGAGATCGTCCAGGAGTTGGTCGACGAGCGCGGTCTTGCTCGCGACGTGGCTGTACAGGGCGTTCGGGGCGACGTGCAGCCGGGTGGCGAGGGCGCGCATCGTCAGGCCTTCCGGTCCGGCGTCGCGGAGCAGGTCGTGGGCGGCGGAGAAAACCGCGCTCCGGGTGAGTCCGGCGTGTTGACCCGGCAGTCGCGTATCCACTCTTCTACTGTACGCTGTCCAGCATGTGCTGTACGCCGTACAGCCGCGAATGGGGAGGACCTTATGGCCACCATCGCCTTGTTCCACTCGGTGCTGGGCCTGCGTCCGGGGATCGCCGACGCCGCCCGGCGCCTTCGCGAGCAAGGTCATGCCGTGTTCCCTGTTGACCAGTACGAGGGGAGGGTCTTCGATGACTACGACGAGGCGGGTGCCTTCGCTGGGGCGCTCGGCTTCCCCGAACTGATGCTTCGTGCGTTGACGGCGGTGGAGTGGTTGCCGGACGGTTTCCTGTGCGTCGGCTTCTCGAACGGCGGCGGCATGGCCGAGCACGTCGCACTGCACCGGTCGACGGCCGGCGTGGTCATGTGCTCCGGGGCGCTTCCGCTGTCGATGCTGGGCGCGAACGCCTGGCCCGCAGGCGTGCCTGCCCAGATCCACGTCGCCGCAAGGGACCCGTTCCGGCAACCGGGCTGGGTCGAAACCGTCGCGGAGTCCGTGGCGACGGCATCCGGGCAGGTTGAGCTCTTCGAGTATCCGGGAGCAGGGCACCTGTTCACGGACGCGACCCTCGGGAAGGAGTACGACCAGGACGCGACGGAACTACTCTGGGGCCGAGTGCACGCGTTCTGCCAGCGGCACGGTTGATCGAACGGTCCCGCCTGGCCAAGCGTGACCTCTCGTCGTGGGAAGCCGGTGCTGGCCGCCACGCCGCTGCCTCGGGCGGCGGTGCGTCGGCCGTAGTAGACGCTGCGCAGCCAGTTCTACAGCGCTTGGGCGTGAGCCGGTCAGCCTGGTCCTGCTGGGTGAAGGGGGTCAGGGGGGTCGGGCTGTCGATCTGCTGGCGCAGAGCAAGCGCTGCGGGGGAGGCGGCCTGCAGGTGCGCCCGGCGCTGGTTGGCAACGGTGACGCGGGTCGTGACGAGGTCCTTGATGGCTCGGCGGGTCGCTCGCAGCGTGGTCGTCGCGGGACTGTCCGGAACGAGCGCGCGCAGACGACCGCGGTCGGTGCGCAGGGTCTCAGCACACAGGCAGGTGCCGAACCTGTCGTCCTTGTTGCGGGCGCTGCCATAGCGCGACCGGAGGTTCTTGGCCAGATGCCTCCCTGATCACGACCACGATCAGGGAGGCAGCCAGCAGTGTCTCAACGACGGGGCCGTCTGGCCGTTCGAGGGCGACCTCGGCGCTGCCGAGTACGGCCACCCGACGAACCACCGATGAAAGGCCGGGCTCTAACCACCCGCACACCGGCCTTCCTGCCCGGTGCTCACCGCATCAGGCAGCGGCCCCTGCATCTGGGAGGCGAGCAGCTCGGCGTGTCCAGATTGCAGAGACTCGGCGATGTGCACGACGGTGAACAGCAGCCGGCCGATCGGGTCGGTGGGTCGTGCACGGAACCGCCCAGGTCCAGGCGCACGCCGCGAGCGGTCAGCTCGTCGACGATGCCCCGGGTGTCGGGACGTAGCGGGCGAGCCGGTCGAGCTTGCTGACCGCGAGGGGTCGCCGGTCCGGCAGGCGGCCAGGGCCTCGCGCAGGCCGGGGCGCCGCCGTGGGTGCCGGTGATGCCGTGGCCGCCGTAGACCCGATCGGGTTGCAGGCGGAGGGAGGCAAGGGCCTGGCGCTGGGCGGTGAGGTCCTGCCCATCGGTGCTTACCCGGGGGCAGCCGACTTGATTCCGGGCCCCGCCGGGGTTCGGCCGGTTGACCCTCCCTCACCGGGCACGTGTGCGGGCGGATCGTGCGGCAATGGCTCTGACGCTCGAGGATGGACCTTGGGTGTGGAGCGCGGCGTTCCGCTCACGGGACTGCGGGGCGACGTATGGGATGTAGGCCGTGATCGGGTGGTGTGCTTGTGCCGCGAGCGCCGCCGGGGGAAGCCGGCGGCCCGCCCTGGCGCGTAGGTCACGGTGTGCTGGTCGCGGCCGTCTTCACACTCTCCTGGTGACGCCATTGGCGCAGGATCGGATTGATCGCGGCGAGCGCAGTTACTGCTACCAGGCAGGTCAGGCCACCGGTGACCGCGGCAACGGGGGCCGAGGTGAGGGAGGCGACGGCTCCCGCGCGAGCGTTGCCGAGTCCGGGCCCGGCAACGCCGACGACGTTCTCCACCGAACTGATCCGGGCCAGGTAGGCGTCGGGAGTGGCCAGCTGCACGACGGTGCCGCGGGAGATGACCGAGATGGTGTCGGCGGCTCCGGCTACGGCCAGGCAGCCCAACGTGGGGGCGAGCGTATGCACGGCGCCGAAGCCGGCCAGGGCCGCACCCCAGCCAGCGGCGGCGGCGAGCATGACCGCTCCGGGACGGGGTGCCCGGGTCACGGGACCGGAGATGAGGCTCGCGGCGATTCCGCCGACGGCAATCGCGGACAGGAACAGACCCAGGGTCTGCGGGTTTCCGCCGAAGCGCTGTTGGTTGAGGACCGGGAACAGAGCGATCGGCATGGCCAGCACGGTGGCCGCCAGGTCGGTGGCGACCGAGCCACGGAGGACGGGTCGGTGAATGAGGAAACGCCAGCCGTCGACGAGCGCCCGAGGGCCGACCGGCGCGCTGCTGCCGATCGGGGGCATCCTCGGCAGGCGTACGACCCCGTAGACGGACACGGCGATGGCGGCGGCGTCGAGCAGATAGCAGGAGGTCAGGCCCCAGCCGGCCAGCACTAAGCCGGCCAGGGCGGGCCCCCCCAGCATGGCGAGCTGGAAGCTGATGTGGTTCAGCGCAACCCCCGCGGGTACCTGTCCGCGCGGTAGCAGGCGGGCGATGAAGGTTCTGCGGGCCGAGAATCCGAGCGCCACGCACGAAGTCTGTACCGCCACCAGGATCAACACCGTGGCCAGTGATCGGAGATGCAGGCCAGCTTGGACGCCGAGCAGCCCAGCGGGGACTACGGCGCCGGCGGTGGTGGCAATGACCAGACGGCGGCGGTCGACGGCGTCGGCTAGCACGCCGCCGAGCAACCCCAACAGGGCGGTCGGGACGGCGTCGGCGAGGCCGATGGCGCCGACCCAGGCGGCGCTGTGCGTGAGCTGCCACACTTGGTAGAGCACGGCGACCACGGCCAGCTGACCGCTGAGGGCCGCGGTCGTGTTGCCGATCCACAGCCGGCGGAACGCCGGGCTCGACCGCAGTGGCCGAAGGTCGACCAGGCTGCTTCCGGGGGTCACGCCTGATCCTTAAGGCTGGCGGCCGCCGGCGTGTCGGCACTGCTGGCCACCGCTGTCGGCGAACCAAGCTCGAGGTTGATGCGCTCGAGGAAAGACCGTCCCTCCAGCGCGGCCGCGAGATCGGCGACCACACGCGTGAGCGGGTAGGGAACCTCGTCCTCCAGCTCGACCCAGGCCCGCTCGGTGGCCCGCCACTCCTCCTCGAGAAACGGCACCAGGGCGCGGCCCTGCTCGGTCAGCTCGACGGTGCGGGTACGTGCGTCGTGCCCGGCCGAGCTGTCCACCAGGCCGTTCCGGCGCATCGCCGTCACCGTCTGGCTCATCGCCGAGTGCGTCACCTCGATCTGCTCGGCCAGCTGACGGATCATCATCGGCCCACGGTGATGCAAGCGGATCAGCGCCATGCTGAACCGGGGCCGCACCCCGCCAACCCCGTGCTCGGCGTACAGCCGGGCGATGTCGTCGTCCATCGCGTCGAGCAGCCGCCGAAGCGGGCGCAGACCGCTATGCAGCGTCGGGTCGTGGTCTGTTCCGTGGGCCGGATCTCGCGCGTCCTCAATCGTCACAGCACTAATATAACATCGCTCACACGTTTGCGAACAGGACAGCCATGAGTCCTGGTCCTGGGTAGCCCGCGTCGTAAAACGGTGCTCCCGCTCCCCTTTCGACCCCTTGGCAGCGGGCACGCCACCATCGCCGCCGCCGCCGCCGCTCTCGCCCAACGCCTCGGCCCCGGCGAGCTGCGCTTCGACACCCTCGCCGGGCCCGTCCCGGTCGCGACCCAGGTCGGTGAAGCAGGCGCAACGGCGACGCTGACCAGCGTTCCCACCCCCACCCGACCGGCCCAAGACGACGAGCTTGATCGGGCGCTGCGCGCCCTGCGCTGGGACTGGGACGGCCTCGACGCCCGCTACCCGGCGCACGTCGCCTACGCCGGCAACGAACACCTCATCCTCGCCCTGCGCGACCGGGACCGGCTCGCCGAGCTGGACTACGACTACCCGTACTCGCCGCGCTGATGGCCGAGCGGGCCTGGACCACCCTGCAGCTGGTGCACGCGCACAGCCCGGTGCTGTTCGCCGCGCGCAATCCCTTCCCGCCCGGCGGCGTAGTCGAGGATCCCGCCACCGGTGCTGCCGGCGCTGCGTTCGGCGGCTACCTGCGGGCCCTTGGCCTCGTCGACGTGCCCGCCCAGGTCACCGTGCTGCAGGGCGAGGACATGGGCCGGCCCAGTCGTCTACTCATCGACATCACCAACGACGACCGGGTACGTGCAGCGGCAGCGCCTCAGCGCTCCCCGCCGCGTAGACCGACGGTCCGCCGTCCCGCTCGCCATCGGCATACGCGACGGGGTGACCATGCTTGAGCTGACAGGGTCGACCTACCGGTGGACGTTCGGCTGACCTCGGCGTCGGGCAAGTCGACTGATGCGCGACGACATCCTGGTCGTGGTTAGCGCAGGGTGCGGAAGAACTCGCGAATGTCTCTCACGAGCGCGTCGGGTTGCTCCATGGCGGCGAAGTGGCCGCCGTGCTTGAAGGATGTCCACCGGACGATGTTGTTTGCCTGCTCGGCCTTGTGCCGCAGCGGGATCTGGTTCTCGGCCGGGAAGTCTGCCACGGCGGTGGGCACGAGTGATCGCTGCACGCTGTCGTAGGTCGTGTGGGCGCGTTCGTAGTAGAGCCGGGCGGAGGACCCGGCGGTGCGGGTGAGCCAGTACAGCATCACGTTGGTCAGCAGGTGATCACGGCTGGCGGCTTCATCGAACCGGTGTGTCGAGTCGGTCCACTCCTTGAATTTCTCGGCGATCCAGGCAAGCTGACCGACCGGCGAGTCGGTGAGGCCGTACGCAAGAGTCTGTGGCCGGGTGGACTGGATAGCTCCGTAGCCGTCCTGGTCGCGGTCCCACTCCTGACTGCGTCGCCACGACGCGAGCCACCTTTCCCGCTCGGGCGGGTCGACGGCCGCCAGTTCCTCTGCGGTTGGCTCCGAGGTCGCCTGTGCGCCCACGACCAGGTTGAGATGAACCCCGATGAGTCGGTCCGGGTGCAGCACGCCGAACTCGCGGGAGATCGCCGAGCCCCAGTCGCCGCCCTGCGCACCGTAACGCCGATAGCAAAGGCGGTCCATCAACGCTGACAAGGCCCTGGCGACGCGCCGGAACTCCCAGCCGGTCTCGCGCGTGGGGCCGGACAGCCCGAAACCGGGGATGCTGGGAAGAACGAGATGGAACGCGCCGGCCGCATCGCCGCCGTGGGCACGTGGATCTGTCAGCGGCCCGGCGACGGCTTGGAACTCCACGATCGAGCCGGGCCATCCGTGCGTCATGACCAGCGGCATGGCGTCTGGCTCGGGGGAGCGGATGTGCGCGAAGTGCAGGTTCGCGCCGTCGATCGTCGTTACGAACTGCGGCCAGGAATTGAGTTCTGCTTCGGCCGCCCGCCAGTCGTAGGTGTGCCGCCAGTACGCGGCCAGCTCCTGCAGGTAGTCGAGTGGGACGCCGTACCGCCAGCCAACTTCGGACAGTCCATCGGGCCACCGGGTGCGGTCCAGACGATCGTTGAGATCGTCGAGGTCGGCCCGCGGGATGGCGAGGCGAAAGGGACGAATCTCCTCGTCAGCCACAGCACACCCTTGCTGGACCCTCCTCGATCAGCTTCACAGCCGGCATCCTGTCACGCGTCGCAGCCAGTGCTGTCGGCTTTCGGCTGATGACCAGCAACAGGGAAGCCCGGATTACATCCGATAGCAGATCCCTACCGGCGGTCCGTCGTGGCTGCCTGCGGCCATCGGATCTTGTCTGGTGTGCGGCGCTGCCCCGCGAGTGCGCCGTTGACGTCGGCGGTCGGCGGGGTCACCTTCTGAGGTACGCGTCCGAATGCCGTTGTCGCGGTGACCTTCCAGTGATCTGGCACGGCGAACTCGGCTGTGAGTCCGGCTCGATCGAAGGTCCTGAACTGACGTACCTGTAGCCCGAGGGCCTGGGCCTAGAAGGACATTTGTGCCACGGCCTGCCCGAGGTCATAGACCGCAAGCTCCGAGCACACCCAGTCGGTGGCCTCGACGAGTAGGTGCGAAAGGTTGGCCACAAGCAGCCCCGCGTCCCGGAGCCCACCATGCAGAGCTCTTGGCGAGATGCTGGACCCGCCGCTGGAGATCTGGCTCGCCACGCCACCCAACGATGAACGCCCAAAACTGCGAGTTGCCCGCTGAGGGCGCTCCATGGGCGGCCTTGAGCAATGACTCGACTTCACTTGAGGTGACCTGCGCTGAGCACGCGAAGGTGGTGGGACTCCACCGTGCTCTAGGTGGCTGGTGGTGAACGGGTGTCTACGGGTCCGGTGTGATCGTTCCGGCGCCAGTTCGTGGGCTCTACGGGTGTTCGTGACTGATGAGTCCTTATGGTGACAACAGGTCTCGGGGCTGCTGTGAGTCGTTGGCAGCGCTCCACGGGGCCCGGTAGGTGGTGTCCTGGGTCCGGTGCGTGTCTGCTGACCCTGCCCGATCTGGTCGGCTGGGCGCTACGACCCACCGGGCCCTGATGCTCGGGTGAGTCCGAGCACGCCGAACCGGGCGAGGTTAAATGCGGCAGCAAGGAGGGGGAAGTCGGCGGCGACTTTGGTCTGTAGGCTGGCCCGGGCTCGCCGACCGCCGCGTCGACGGTGCGTCAGGTGGCCGATCTTGCGTTCGACCTTGGGCCTGGTGGCCCGGTAGTCGGCCCGCTAGGCCGGGTCGGCCCGGGTGGTCCGGCCCGGACGAACTCAGCTTCGTGACGGCCGATCCGGGTGACGCGGTCCCCCCTGCCGGCCTTGGCCGCCCGGATAGGGACGACTGCGAGCATGAACGTGCCGCCGCCCGTCGGGCCTGGCCGTTCAAACGACCGGCCCCTCGGGTGCCTTCGGGTTGATCGGTCGGTCCGCGCCGGTGGCATCAGCGACCAGGGCCGAGCTGTTGTGGCGGATCGGGACCGACAGCGATGCCCCTCGCGCCCAGCACGTGCAGGACCTGTCCGGGGGTCCTGGCTGGCGCACCTGAAGAAGTCGACCGACCGCACCCCGCCCCGCCGATGCTGGTTCGGGTCGTGGACTACACCGTCGCGGACGCCGCGAGACCTACCCGGCTGTTCACCACGCTGCTGGATCCCGAACGGGTGCCGGCCACCGAACTCGCCGCGGTCCGCCCGGACCGCCCGCCTTGCCCTTACCGGGCCCAAGCTTGACCCGCTGCCGACGACCTTCGAAGGGAGCGTCAGTCTCGGCCCTGTACCGTCGTCCGGTCACCACGTGATGCCGGTGAACTGATGACGAGGAGTCGCACGTCGCCCGGCCCCGAGTTGGCGAACGTGTGTGCGACCCCAGGCTCGATCTCCACGCTGGTTCCGCGGTCAAGCTGCACGTCACCCTCCTTGGTGCGCATGAGCGCCGAACCGTCTAACACGTAGAAGAGCTGTCGCGCGCGGGCATGCACGTGCCATTCTTCTTCGCCGCCCGCCGGGACGAGTTCTTCGATCACAGACAGGTCTGTGCGGTCGAGGAGACGCCATCCGTCGCAGATCCCGCCCCACACGAAATGGTGGGCGTTGGTGCAATCGATGACCGTGGGCATAGATCAACTATAAGGGCACCTACCCTTTCTGGTGCCGCCGGGGCTGATAGCGGCAGCTACCCTTTGCGCGGGTGGTCGTGGCCCTCACGGCTTCAGGGGTACGAAAGCGTTTCTCGGCGGCATCGGCGGCTACGCGGGGAAGTATCTCCATCGTCCTTCTGAAACCACCTCGACGGAGTCGTCCACTACCTGGATGGCTGTCTCGTCGTCCATCGCGTATGCGGGACTTGAGAGTGTTGCTGCCCACGCTTCTGCCTCGGCCATGGAGTTGCCCGGCATGCCGTCCGGGGCCAGGTGCGGGCAAATGGAGAAGTCGACGACACCCAATGTGCTGTGGTCACCGTCCGCTGGTCTCCACTGGACGAAGTCGTCTCCCACCTGCGGTGTCATCACCATGCTCCCGGCGCTGAGCCCGACCCAGACCGTCTCGCTGAGGGACGGAAGCAGGTCCGCCAGCCCGGACTGCCGCATCCAGTGGCACAGGTAGAGTACGTCGCCGCCGGCAACGAGTAGAGCGTCGGCTTCCCTGACGGTGGGAACCCAGAGCTCGTCGTCGAGGCTCGGCAGCGCCGTGAGCTCCAGGACGCCTACGGAGTTCCATCCCAGGTTCACCATCGAACCGACGTTCCCGCTGATGAACTGCCAAGGCTTGATGCCTGGGCCGACCATGGGGTGCCCGTACATCGCGGTGGGAATGCACAGGGCGCTCGCGTCGCTGATCGGCTTTCCCAGTAGTTCCGCCACCGCCTTGCGGATGCTGGCATTCCTGACGCCAGCGGATGTAAGCAGCAACTTCATCGGGCCTCCTGAGAAGGGATCCAGCACAGTTCAAGGACGTTGACTCTAGGCACCACGCGACTCCTCGCCGCGGAACGCTGCTACCCAGACGGGCGGTGCGCGTCCGGCACCGGGCGCAGGTGAGGCCGGCTGCTGCACGGCCTGTGTCCCGTCCGGCCCGGACCGCTCGCTTCGCTTGTGTCCCGGTAGCGCGCTGCGCGGTGCCTGCGACCGTGAGCCGGTGGCAGGCGAGTGCGCGAACTGTGGCGTCGGGCTCGACCCGAACGCCCCGGCTGTGCGTCGCCGCTTCGGTGTGGCGTGAGCTGGGGGCGGCGTGCCGCACGGTCCACGAGGCGTACGCGACGTACGCCCCGCCGAGCAGCTAGGCGGGGGCGCGTACCTGCTGGCCGAGACCCTGCTCTACCTGTTGGCGCTGCCGGCCGACGAATTCGTCCGTCGATGCTGGTCCAGCGTCGTGAAGGACCGCCGGGGCAGCTCCTTCCTCGGTGGAACCGATCGCGTTGTCAGCCACAGTCACAGGGTCCTGGCAGTGCACAGCTTGCGTGACAGCCAATATGGACCGGGGCAGCCTGGCCCTGTCGTGGCCTCAACCAGCGACGGTCTTCTTGATCAGATCTGCGAGCAGTTGGCGCCGGGCTATGAAGAAGTCGGCGAAGTGCTCCGCCGTCGCCGGGAGCGAGCCCGGGAGGGCGTTCCTGCTGAGGTAGTTCCCGAGCTTGGTCTGGTCGGGAAACTCTGTGCTGCTCCATGTCGCCGGGTCCTGCCCGGACTTGCCGATGTTCTGCGGCCCTTCGAGGAGTTGTAGGTTCGGCAGCAGGTCACGTTGGTCTTGCAACGCTTCGATGGCCTGGTCATCCAGGCGTAGGGCCTTGAGCTTCGGCTTGTGCATCAAGGTCTGCGGGAAGACATGGTCGACGTGGTGCACGTTCCTCGTGTCGACGTGGGGGAACAGCAACGCCAGCAGCGCGAATGTCCTGTTCTTGCCGTAGGCAAGTGCGAGGAGGTCATCGACGACTTCGTCCGTGAAGACGAGGGCCTTGCCGCGGGCCGCCATCTTCTGTTCGATCGTGGCGTTCGGGAACCCGTTCGCGCCGTCGTCGTCTATGGCTGTCCGCACGTCGCGCAGCAGGGTGTCCAGACCCGAACCCCAAATGCCGGGCATCACCAGGGAACGCAGCACCCACTGCCGGAGAAGTGCGCGGTCCCCGGCGTAACCGGAGGATGTTCGATAGGGCTGCTTGAGCCCACGACGATGGACGTAATAGGCGATCGGGATGACAACGCTGTCGGCGGGCAGGGTCGCGTCGGACAGACCGAAGTCCGAGAGAAGGTCCACCGCGAGTCGCAGTGATTCGGCGATCGTGTCCCACTTCTTGTCGAGTAGGGCCATGTTGGTGGCGTTGAAGTTCTTCACCTTGAAGGCGAAGTCGCCGATGCCGGCAAGGACGAGAGCAGACTTCAAGACCGCGTCCTTGGACAGGTTGAACCCCTGCCCGGTCGAGTTGAGGCCGTCGACGAGCTCGAGAACGGTCTCCCTGGCGTCACGCTCCTTCCACTGCGCGGTGGCGATGGACAGCAGCAGGTCGCTGTAGGAAAGCACCGTGCCGCCGGAATTCACCCTGATGAAGATGTCGAGGACGCGTTCGACGTCTTGGTCGGTCTCTTCGTAGAAGTGCAGGCTCGACCGCTCGTGGACGGCGCCCCACAGAGTGCCGATCCGGTCGGCGGCCCCCTCGTCGTTCCCGAGGCCGTGCTTGGCGAGAACCTTGAGAAGATCGGCGGCGGAACGTGCGGCGTAGATGTCGGGTACGGGGAACCAGTACCTGGTCGGGTCTTGTCTCTCCGCGGCGATCTGGTCGTCCCGGATCAGTCGCAAGTCGTACAGGAGACCGGATTCGTTCTCGGGCGCGTCACCCAGGACGTTCAGGTAGAGGCGCCGTGGCGGGTAGGCGGCCTTGTTGGTGCGCCAGCCTCCCCGGATCCGTTCGGCGAAGGAGCCCCGCAGGCCGATGTTGAGCGAGGTCAAACGCTGCTGACCGTCAAGCATGGCTGTCACGGTCTTCGTAGGCGGTACGTCGAGGGAAGGGCAGTGGAAGTTGTCGAAGCGGCTGTAGTCCCTCATGAAGCCGTAGAAGCGGAACTGTTTGATCGTCGGCGGCTCGACCTTCCATGAGAGGAAACCGCCGACGGGGTAGCCCCGCATGACGGAGTCGAACAGGGTGACGACCTGATCGACCTCCCACACGTACTCGCGCTGGATGGCCGGCAGGATGAGCTCGCCGGCCTGAATCTGTGCGAGCGTCGACGCGATCGTCGCGGGTGGCAGATATCCCATGTGATCCGATTCCCTTCTTCGGCGGCTGCAGCAGCCCGTGACGGCCCGATGCAGCCTCGCACGTTGCGAAGCATCAGTTGCCGTCTCATATCAGTCGAGGACCGGCGATTCGCGATCCAGTTCCATGCAGCCCGATCCCACGACCCCGATCTGGCGCAGCCGCGACCCACCCCTGCCGGAACCGCTCGCCAGCCACGCCCAGTAGGCGCTGAGCGAGCACGGACTTGGGATCGACTCCTGCTGAACCATCGGGGCCGCCGTCATCAGGGACCGGTGCCGGCCTGTCGGGAACGAGCCGCACAAAGCGACTGGACCATCATCCGAGGCCCGTCGAAGGCGGCCTCGATGTCCTGGCGGGAACTCCGTGTGAGGGCCGCGCTGGACGACGACCCCGCGAAGGCGTCGCGGAACTGCCCCTTCAACCTGGCGATACGGCCGTCAGCCCGGACGACCCGGCACCACGGCCTGTACGGCGTCACCTCGCCCGTTGGGCGTCGCGCAGGCGCCGTACCGCCGCGACGCCCCCGCCCACGTTCGGTTCGGTGAGGTCGACGTACATCTTGCGGGTGATCTCGGTGTCGCTGTGGCCCATCCACTCGCTGACGTCGAACAGGTCTGCTTTTGCCTCCCGGACGAGGAACGTCGCGTACCTGTGCCGGAGCGAATGGGGGTCCACACTCACCCCCTGCACTTGGCGCCAGCAGCCGTAGGTGACTCCTCGACGCGCTGCCAGCCGCATGCGGCGGCCACCGGCCCCCAGACCCGGCTGCTGTGGGTTCCGGCCCGGACGGCCCCGCCCCGCGGGGCGGGGAACAGCAGCGCAGTGTCGGGACGGCCCGTCAGGCTGCGGTCCCGGCGGATCCCGGCGACGAGGCGTTCGAGGTCTTCGGCGACCATGTTGCGGTCGTAGAAGGCGTGCCGTGCCCGCCCGCCCTTGGGTGGCTGGCCGAGGCGCAGGGTCGGGCCCCCGTCGCCGTACCGGCGGGGGGATCTCCACGGCCTGCGTGCACACGTGGACCGAAGGCAGGCCGGGGTCGAGGCTGACCCGTCCGACCCGCAGGTCCGCGTGCTCGCCCCACCGCACCCCGGACGCGCGCAGGAACCATGATCCGCAGTGCCTCGCGCCAGTCCCCGGTGAGCCAGCCGACGACGTCCGCGAACTCCTCGATCGCGTCGTCGCCGGGGACGGCGCCGGGCGGGACGGCTCGCACGGCGGAGTAGCGGTCGCGGGGCTCCTCTGGGCGGCGCTGCGGCCGGGCCGACGGCGGGTTGTAGGCGACGCCGACCCTTGCTCGGCGACCTGCTGCTGGGTGGGTGGACCGCTCAGGTGCTCCAGCCAGCCCACGGAGGCGAGCACGATGAACTGGGTCGGGGTCAGGCCGAGTGGGCGCAGCCGTGTGTCGAGCTCGGCCCGCCAGCTCAGCGCCGCCTGCTGTAGCCAGAGCCCGGGCGACAGCAACGGTCCCGATTCCGCCGCCTGGGTCACGCCCGGTTATCGGCGCGTCGGGCGACCTCACGCACCAGTGCCACCCAAGTCTTGCGGCGGATCGTCCCAGCCGGATCGTCGACGAGCGGCCTCGCGGAAAGCTCCTCGAAGAAGTTCGGGAGGCGGTGTCGGATCGGGGCGGTGGTGTTCGTAGTAGGGGGGAGGCCGCCCACAAGGGGCGGCGCGAAGTTAAGGAACCGCGAACATGAAGCTGACGACCATGACTCAGGTCACCATCGATGGAGTGATGCAGGGAAACGGTGGTGCGTCGGACGAGGACCGCAGGAACGGATTCGAGCGCGGCGGATGGGCCCGGGGGGGCGAGGGCGACACCGAGACCGACGCGTTGATCAACCAGACCTACCAGCGCGCCGATGCGTTCCTGCTCGGCCGGCGGACCTACGAGCTGTTCGCCGGTTCGTGGGGGTCCTGTGCGGTCCAGGATGTCCCTGGCTGGGAGCCCGTCATGCGGGCCTTGAACACACGGCCCAAGTACGTGGCGTCGACTACGCTCGCCGATCCGGCGTGGTCGGGCACGACCGTACTGCCCGGAGACGTCGCGGCCGCCGTTCGAGCGCTGAAGGCCAAGTCGGGGGGTGAGCTGCAGGTGCACGGCAGCGGCGCCCTGACCCGGTGGCTGCTGGAGAACGATCTGGTCGACGAGATGACTCTGATTGTGGTCCCGGTGCTCCTCGGCCAGGGCGCACGGTTGTTTCCGGAGACCGGCCCGGATCTTGCGCTCGACCTCGTCGAGTCGCGGGTCGACTCGAACGGCGTGACGATCCAGGCCTACCGGCCGGCCGGGCGCCCGCGGTATGCAACGGCCTGACGTCCCTGACCAGAGGAGATGATCTTCGGATGCAGTACCTAGTTTCCGTGATCGATGACAAGAGCAATCCCGGCAGCAGGGACAGGCAGCCCGCGATCAGCGCGTTCAACGAACGACTGATCGCCGAGGGTTACTGGGTTTTCGCGGGCGGACTCGCGGACGTTGACGCGGCCACGGTCATCGACAGCCGGGGCGAGGAGGCGGTGTTCAGCGACGGGCCTTTCGTGGAGTCGAAGGAGTACCTCGCGGGCGTCTGGGTGTGGGAGGCCCCCGATCTGGATGTGGCGCTCAAGCTCGCCACCGAGGCGTCGAAGGTCTGCGATCGGAAGGTCGAGGTGCGGCCTTTCCTGGACGCGTGAGCGGGTCCGACGTCCGGGAGGCGATCACCCGCGCCCACCGTGAGGAGTGGGCGCGGGTCGTCGCCACCGTGACGAAACGGTTCGGTGACCTCGACATCGCCGAGGAGGCAGCGGCCGAGGCGTTTTCGACCGCCGTCCAGCGGTGGCCGGCCGACGGCGTGCCGCCCAACCCCGGCGCATGGCTGACCACCACCGCCAACCACAAAGCGATCGACCGGATCCGGCGCGAGAACAAGCGCGACGACAAGCACAAGGGGGCTCAGATCGTCTACGACGACCCGCCCGAGCCGTCGGGGGCCATCGACGACAACCGGCTCCGGCTGATCTTCACCTGCTGCCACCCGGCGCTGGCGATGGAAGCCCGCGCGGCGCTGACGCTGCGCATGGTCGGCGGCCTGACCATGCCCGAGATCGCCCGCGCCTTCCTGGTGGCCGAAAGCGCCATGGGGCAGCGGATCACCCGCGCGAAGGCCAAGATCAAGACGGCTCGGATCCCCTACCGGGTGCCGTCCACCGAGGATCTCCCGGCCCGTGTCTCCGGCGTGCTCGCCGTCCTGTTCCTCCTGTTCAACGAGGGCTACCTGGCCACCGGCCCCCACACCGATCCTCTACGTCACGAGCTGACCGCCGAGGCGATCCGGCTCACCCGCCTGGTCCGTGCCCTCCTGCCAACCGACGGTGAAGTGGCTGGGCTGCTGGCGCTGATGCTGCTCACCGACGCCCGCCGCACCGCCCGGATCTCAACCAGCGGCGAACTGGTCGCGCTCGACGAGCAGGACCGCGGCGCCTGGGACACGGAACTGATCGCCGAAGGTCATCGGCTGGTGCGCGAACGCCTGGTCGCAGCCGCTGACGGGGTGGCTCCGGGTCGCTACCAGATCCTCGCTGCGATCAACGCCGTGCACACCTCCGCCCGCGATATCCGCGACACCGACTGGTCGCAGGTCCTCGCGCTCTACGACCAGCTCGTACGCCTCGACCCCTCCCCGATCATCGCCCTCAACCGGGCCATCGCCGTCGCCGAACTTGATGGACCGGAGGTGGCACTGGCCATCCTCGACCGCCTCGCCGACGCGTTGGCCGGCTATCACGCCTACCACGCCACCCGCGCGGACCTGCTGCGCCGGCTGGGCCGCAGTCAGCAGTCACGCGCCGCCTACGACCGGGCCATCGAGCTGGCTGGCAACACCGGCGAAACCGCCTACCTGACCCGACGCCGAGACCAGCTGCGCTAGCGCCCCGCTTGCACGCGCACTTGCTAAGCATTCCCACCCGGCGTCGTCCTGTGCCGAACCGGATCCCTCCCTGCGGTTGTTCGTGCTCCCGCGTGCCGCGAGCCACACGACGACTTCGACCAGGCTCCCGCCCGCAGACCGTCATGCACCGGCGGCGACCTTGAGGAATGGTGCGCCGTCGCCTCGACACCACCGCCGTCGGTTCGTTGACCAGCGCCGTGCCTGAAGTTTCTCGAAGACCATTTCGGGGCGGGTCAGGGGCCGTTCGTAGTAGAGGTGGCCGGCCACCCAGGTAGGGCGCCCGAGCGTGGAAGAGAAGGACGTTCCTCATGACGTAACTAGTCAGGTGGTTTGTGGGCTTGGTAGCCATGGGTGCCCGGCGGCGAGCTGGGTGAGCGCCTGGTAGAGGTTGATGTTTTGCTTGCCGGCGGTGCCGGTGTAGGAGCGGATAGCGGCGA
>JAABUT010001953.1_pt1 | contig 21462 bp, 18 predicted proteins | sample 5559281 | NCBI WGS metagenome assembly JAABUT01 (sample SAMN10711880, study PRJNA513359) | rock metagenome | isolation source: Antarctica rocks | place: Antarctica: Victoria Land, Ricker Hills nord | collected 2016-01-04
GCGCGGCCCCAAGCCCGCCGCCGCCGCCAAGCCCGCCGCCACCCCCAAGGCCGCCACCCCCGAGGCCGCCGGACTGGCCGAGGCCGCCGCCCAGGCCGCCCCCGCCGCCCAAGCCGCCCCCGCCGCCGAGGCCGCCCCCGCCTCCCAAGCCGCCGCCGCCCCGGCCGGAGCCGAACTGCAGCGGGCTGGACCCCGGGGCAGTTTGACCGAGGGCCGTACTGCTCGGCTGCGCCGTCACCGCATTGGGGGTGAACGCCTGCTGCAGGACATAGGCGACGTCGTTCGCGCTGCCGTTCTGCAAGTAGAAGACGTTCCACGCCCGCACGGTTTCTAGCCGGGTGCGGTCCACCAGCGAGAACACCCGCCGCGCCTCGTCTATGAGCTGCCGGGAGCTGGCGACCACCAGCACGGCGTTGACCCGGTCCATCGGCACCACCCGCACCCGCCCGGCAAGCGCGCCCCCGCTGCCGCCGCGCAGCGCCGTTTGCAGGGCCGTGGCGAAGTCCTTCGGGTCGCCGGATCCAACGGGCAGCAGGGCGTATGACTGTCCCGCCAGGATGTCCACGTCGAAGGCGCGTATCAGCGTCACCAGGCTCTCGCGCACTGCCGGCTCGCCGCCGACGAGCAGGACGTTGCGGGTGGTGTCCGCCACGATCCGCCCGTTGTTGCCGGCATAGGGCTGCAGCACGCGGGCCAGGTCCTCGGCCGAGGCGTAGCGCAGCGGGACGACGGCGTTGCCGCTCAGCCCCGCCCCACTGGCAACGGCGGCGCTGGCCGCAGGGGATGCGATGGGCACGACCCGGTACAGCCCGTTTGCCACCAGGAGCGTCGCACCGTTCTGCGCCAGCAACGCCTCCAGCGCCGGCGTGACCTGGTCGCGCGTGAGCGGAGTTGCGGTGTGCAGGGTCGCGGTGCCGCGCACGGCCGGGTCTATCGAGTAGTTGACGTGCAGGATGTCGCCGAGGATGCGCGCCGTCACTTCCCGGATGTCGGTGTCGGCGAAGTCCAGCGAGATATCGCCCCCGCTGCCGGAGGTGCCGGCCGCAGACCTGATCCGCACCTCCGCCTCCCGGCCGTAGGACAGCCTGGCGGCGCGCTGCGTTTCCGTGGTGCCGACGGGGCCGTTCACCCGGGGAGCGGCGGTTTCCAGCGACGGTTCCGGGCCGCCCAGCGGGGTGAGCGCCACGGTGCCCTCCCTCGCACAGGAGGCGGCCAGCAGGCACGCCATCCCTGCCGCGGCGGCACGCGCCGGGCCTGCCGCTGATCCGGCGCGCCTCATGAGCGGCTGCCAGCGGCGCCGGCGCGGAAGGCTATGATCGTCAGGCTCGCCTCCATGCCCTCGCGGCTGCCGAGGGCAAGCGAACGCTGAAACCGCAGATCATCCACCAGCATCGGCGGCGACGCATCGGCGACCCGGCGGAAGACCTCCATCAGCTTGGGATAGGTCGTCGAGAGCGACACGCGCAGGCCGATACGCTGGTAGGGACCGGCTGCCTCGGCAGGAAGCGCTTCAGCGCTGGCGACCGTCGCCCCAGCCTGCTGTGCCAGAGCCTGCACGCGCTCCTGCAGTGCCGCCGCGGCCAGCGCGTCCGTGGCTTCGGGCAGCAACGCCGGGGCAGCGGCGCCGGCGCCCTGCGCGGCCTCTGCCTGGCGCCGGTAGCCGGGCAGGGCTGCGGCGACCGCCTCCATGCGCCGGGCGAGGGTGCTGCGCTGGGCCAGCGTTTCCGCCCGGTCCTGGTATAGATGGACCAAGGGGTCCACCACCGCCGCCCAGATCGAGGCAAGCGCCACGACGGTCAGGGCCAGCGCAAGCGCCCGGCCGCGTGCGCCCTCCGGCAGGCCGGCAGCGCCGGTCATGGCGAGACCTCCGCCTGCAGCGCGAATTGATCGCGTCCGCCTTCCCCCCGGGTGACCGGTGCCGTGAAGGCAGGGCTGTGGATGGCCGGATCGGCCGCCAGGAGGGCGATCAGCCGCGGGGCCGACGCTGACTGGCCGCGCAGCGCGACCTTGCGCTGGTTCAGGGCGAACTCGGTAAGGAAGGTGTCGTCGGGCAGGATCTCGGTCAGGGTGGCAAGGGCGGCAAGCGCGTCGCCGCTGCGGTTGCGCTGCCCGGCGATGGCGTCGCCGCTGGCCTGCGCTTCGGCAATGCGCCGGCGCAGCGTGTCCGCCTGAGCGGTGAGCGGGCGCAGCGCCTCGATACGGTCGTCCACCGCAGCGAGCGCCACCGATTGCCGGATCACAGGCACTGCGAGCGCCGCCAGGCCCAGCACGGCGCAGGCGGCGGCAGCGGCGACGGTCAGGCGGCGGTTCCATCGTTCGCGCACCGTCAGCCCCCGCTGCAGCCGGACCAGCCGCGGCGGCTCCCCGATGCCGGCCTGCAGCGCCGACACGGGAAGCCCTGCCTGGTCCAGCCAGGCCAGGATGGCGGCGACTGGCGCACGGGGGATCAGCGACAGGCGCAGCATGACGCGGTTGCGCGCCCGGTCCCGCGCCAGAAGCTCATGGCTCCAGATCACGTCCTTTGCCTGGAACGGGGTCAGCCGGTCCATCTCGTAGCCGAGCACGCGGACCAAGTCCCGCTCGGCTGCCAGGGGCAGGCTGATCTCACGCTCAAGCAGCATTGCGGCGGGCACGCGCAGCACGGTTTCTGCGCCGGGCCGCTTCCTGGCCAGCGCACGCAGGCGATCCTTGTCGTCCGGCAGTTCCGGGTCGAACTGTCCGAGTTCTGCCTCGCGTTGGCTGCGCCGGAGCGAGACGGTGAGCATGTCGCCGTTTGTGCCCTGTCGCCGGGTTGTTGCTGCGATCAACGTCGCACGCATTTGCCCGTGCCGGTCCGACCGGCCCGCCAGCAAAAGGCCGGACATCTGCCGCGCCCACCAGTTCAGCAATTCTATGAACATGGGACGGGATGAGACTGATTTCTTGCCCTGGGTCAAGCTTATACGGCTGGCGCTACGCCGATTCCGAACGGCTGCGCTTCATCGGAGACCATCGAGTCCGTTGCATACTAGGAATTACCTAGAATAGGACCAGCCGTACGATTGAGAGTGCGAGAGCGTACATGTTCGTCGGAACCGGCGCATGCGGCACAATGGCCTTACTGGAGGCTGGTGGTGCCGTCACGCCGTGGCATCGGTGGTGCTTTTCTGGCCGTCCGCACGCCGTGATACGGGCTGCGCTGCATATTCCGCCGAAATGGCACGCAACCATGCCGGGCTGATGAATTGGTGGAACATTGCAGTTCCATTAGTTTGGCACGGCATTGGGATGGTTAAGTGGCCGGCACCCACTGAAGTCACGCGGATGTTACCGTAGCTCCTCAATCTAAGTGCGCCGCCTGCTGCATCCAGTGTGCGGTTCAGTCAGTAATCACGTATGGCAAAGGCGTGAAACCTCCGCAGCGACGCGGCTGGTTAGGCTCGAGTCGTTTATTGGGAGGGTTCGACGATGACTCTAGATGTCAATGATGCCGATGTGGTCCAAAGCGCCGAGGGCATGAACCGCCGCTCGCTGGTGGGACGCATCGGCGCGGGCGCAGCCGGGGCGGTGGCGCTCGGCGCGATGGCGACAGGGATGGCCGTCAGCACCTCTGTGCCTGCCCAGGCGCAGACCATCACCGATGCGGACATCCTGAATTTTGCATTGAACCTCGAATATCTTGAGGCGGAGTACTACATCCGCTCCTTCCTGGGTGTTGGCCTTGACGCTGCCGACCGCGACGGTGTGGGGGGGTCAGGCTTCGTGCTGGGTGGCTCGAAGGTGCCGTTCAAGACGCCTGCCATCGCTGCCTATGCCCAGAAGATCACGATTGACGAGGTGAACCACGTCCGCTTCCTGCGTCGTGCACTGGGCACTGCGGCTATTGGTGCTCCGAACATTGACTTGCTGAACAGCTTCAATGCGCTGGGTGTCGCGGCCGGGCTGATCCCGGCCGGCACGCAGTTCAATCCGTTCGAGAACGAGCAGAACTGGCTGCTCGGCGCCTTCATCTTCGAGGACGTTGGCGTGACCGCCTATGCCGGGGCCGCGCGGCTCCTGCAGAACAAGGACTTCCTCGACGCCGCGGCCAGCATCCTTGCCATCGAGGCTTACCACTCCGGCAGTATCCGGACCACCATCGGCGCGCTGGGTCTGCAAATCCCTGCGAACGCGATCTCGTCGGTCCGGGCGAGGGCTGGCAATGGCAAGGATCAGGGGGTGTCCACGAGGAACCTGTCCATCAACATCTCGCCGTCCGACACCGATTCACTGGCGTATCGTCGCACAACGACCGAGGTGTTGAACATCGTTTACAACGGTGGGAAGGGCGGCGGCGGCTTCTTCCCGAACGGTGTGAACGGCGTCATCCGCTAAGCAACGGCCGGGCTGGCCCGGGTTGCGGGCCGGCTTGAAAAGCAGCGCGCCTTCCCTGTTGCTGTGGCGACGGGGAGGGTGGCTGTCACATGCCGATTCAACCCACGCTGGCGCCACGCCAGCCGGTCCGGCATCAACCGGCGATCTGCTGCCTTTGCTCGGCGGAGTCCCGGAATTGGCCTTGCAAGTCGAACCGACAGGACTTCGAAAATTGCCGTTTATGGTGCGGCAGCGGGGATGCCGAGCAGCCGGGCTGTGCCGAGGGTCACGCGCCGCTCACCGCCATCCATGTTCCAAGCGATTGTCACGTTCAAGGCAAACAGCGCAGCCCGGGGCGCTGTCCGGGCGGCGTCCGGCGGCAGCCCGGCAAACGGCGCGCTCGCGGTTTGCCTGATTTGCACGCGCCAGGTGTAGCCGCCGCCATCGTCACCGGATGTCTCGCCCGGGATCAGCCGGGCGCCGCCGCCTATGGTAGCCAGGCGGGACTGGGCGCGGGCGAGCGCCGCCTCGTAGTGTGCTGCAACCCCAGACGTCCGCACGCCGCCGGCCACGCCGCTATAGAATGCCCCGAGGGCCAGCGCCGCGATGGCGAACGCAATCATGACCTCAAGCAGCGTGAAGCCGGCGTCAGCGCGCAACGGCCTCGCCCACGCTGACCCGGCCTGTCAGCCAGTCCACGCCGACCATTGCGCTCCGGCCGCCGGCGGTGAGGGTGATGCGGCCGCCGCTGGCGCTTCCGTCTGACGCGAAGCGGAAGGCGGCGATGCCAGCGGCTGGGCCTTGCACGGCTGTCGCCTCCAGCACGACGCCCTTCGGCAGGGTTTGGGCGGGACCGCTGCCGATGCGGAATGCGTTGGCGGCCGGGTCCAGCGCGACGACGACCTGCCGGTCGGTCGCGATGGCGCGTGCACGGGCAAGCCGCAGGGCCTGGGTGATCATACCGGTGGCAGCCCGCAGGTCCAGGGCGCTGCTGCGCAGCGGCCCGCGGGTGGTGAGCAGGGCAAGGCCAAGGCCGAGGATGACCAAGACGACTATGACCTCGATCAGGGTGAAGCCGGCGGTGCGGCCCCCGCTACTGTGCCTGTTATTGGGCCAGGTCATTCAGGCTCAGCATCGCCAGCAGCAGCGAGGACACGATGCCGGCGACGGCGGCGCCCATCACCACGGTGATTGCCGGCACCAGCAGCGCCACCATGCGCTGGGTTGCCTGCCGGGTGCGCTCCTCGTGGATCTCTGCGGCATGGATCGCCATGCGGCCGAGCTGGGCGGTTTCCTCGCCCAGGCGCAGCAGGTGCAGCATGCGCGCCGGGAAGATGCCGGACTCGGCCAGCGGCCGGGCCAGGCCGGCGCCGCTGCGGGCGCCGAGCGCTGCCTGCTCCACCGCCTGCGCCGCCGCCCGGTTGCCGACCGCGTCGGGGACGATGTGCAGCGCCGGCAGCAGCGCAACGCCGTTCAGCAGCAGCGTGCCGAGGGTGCGGCTGAACCGCGCGGCCAGTGCTTCCTGCGCCAGGCCGCCGAACACCGGTATCCGCAGGGTCAGCCGGTCCACACGCAGCCGCACGCCGGGGCGGCGCAGCGCCTGCACCGCCAGCAGGCCGAGCACCCCCAGTCCGGCCAACGCAAACAGCCCATACCGTCCGAGGGCGTCGCCGGCATCAATCAGGAACCGCGTCGAGGCTGGCAAGGAGGCGCCGCTTTGCTCGAACAGTGGGACGAACTGCGGCAGCACCGTGGTCAGCAGCAGGACGATGGCGCCGACCGCTGCAACCAGCAGCAGCGCGGGGTAAACGAGGGCGGTCTTGATCGTGGCCGCCAGCTTCCGCTCCCGCTCCAGCAGCCCGGCCAGGTGGTCCAGCGTCGCGGCCAGGGTGCCGCCGGCCTCACCGGCGCGCACCAGGCCGACCAGCAGCGGCGGGAAGCTCCGCCCCTCATTTGCCATCGCCGCAGCCAGCGCGCCGCCGTCGCGCACCGCGTCGCGCAGGCGTCCAACCACGCCGCCGACGCGGGGGTTCGGCGCGGTCTCCGTCAGGAAGCGCAGCGCGCGGTCGAGGTCCTGGCCGGTGGAGAGCATGACGGACAATTCCCGGATGAACTCCGCCGTCTCACTCCGCCGCAGGCCACGCTGCGACACCGGCGCCATCAGCCCGGCAAACGCCGAGGCACCCGCAGGCTCGGCGCGCAGCGGCAGCTTGCCCTCGCGCTGCAGGCGGCGGACGACCTCGGCCTCGTCCACGGCGTCCATCTCCCCGCGCGCTGTTTGCCCGGACGATTCGATAGCGGTGTAGCGGAAGCGGGCCATGGAGGCTCCTGCCTGCAAAGGGGCGGCGCTTTCATCCCGCATCCGGGACAAAGGTGCAAGCATTGTGACAAGGGCCTATGACGACCAGGTCGGGCGGGAGCGTCGTTGAGGGTGATGGCGGCATTGGTTTTGGTGCTGGTGGCGGCGCCGATTATCGGCAGCTTCCTCGGCGTGCTGGTGCGCCGCTTGCCAGCCGGGGAGGATGTCGTCCACGGCCGCTCGGCCTGCGAAAGCTGTGGGCGTGCGATCCCGGCCCGGGACTTGGTGCCGGTGATCAGCTTCGCCGTCCTGCGCGGCGCCTGCCGGCAGTGCGGCGCGGCGATCCATCCGATGCACCTGGGGATCGAGTTGGCGGCGATGGCCGTCGCCGGGTGGGCGGCGCTGTCGGCGGAGGGGCCTGAGCTGTGGCTGGGCTGCATCCTGGGCTGGACGCTGCTGGCGCTGGCCTGGATAGACTGGCTGTATTTCCGCCTGCCGGACGTGCTGACGCTACCGCTGCTGCTGGCCGGGCTGGCCGCAACGGCCTGGGAGGCGCCGGACCTGGCGGCCGGCCATGCCTTGGCTGCGGCCGCTGGATATGCCGGGTTCCGTGCGGTCGCCCTGGGGTATCGTGCCCTGCGCGGGTGGGATGGCCTGGGGGCTGGCGATGCGAAGCTGCTGGCGGCGGGCGGGGCTTGGCTGGGGCTGGACCTGCTGCCGATGGCGGTGCTGCTGGCGGCGCTGCTGGGACTGGCGCTGGCGCTGGTACAGGCAGCACGGGCCGGGCGGCTGTCCGGCACCGCCGCCATCCCGTTTGGCCCGCCGCTCGCGCTGGCGATTTGGCTACTATGGCTATATGCACGAGATGCGTCGGCTGGTCCGATGCTGTAACGAGGTCGCCACGGTCATGAACCTGTTCCGCAACGTCAGGCGCGAATCACCCACGCATCAGCTATTGGCGCCTGAGGCGGCTTCGGCAGCCGATCCGATGGATGGCTTGGCCCGCGTTCTGGTGGCGCGCGCCGCCTGCGACGCCCGCACGGTGGAGCGCGGGCGCCGGGTCGCCGAGGAAAGCGGCCAGCGCCTGGATGCCGTGCTGCTGCAGCTTGGCCTTATCACCGAGCGCGCCCTGGCTGAGGCGTATGCCGACCTGCTGGGCCTGCGGATCGCATCACCAGAGCGCTATCCGGCGGCGCCGCTGCTCGCCGACGTGCTGACGGCGCGGTTCCTGCGCAGCGCACGGGCGGTGCCGGTCGCGGTTGAGGGCGAGGACCTGGTGCTGGCCTGCGCCGACCCATTGGACCGGTTCACCCCCGAAGCGGTGGCCGCTGCCTGCGGCCGCCAGGTGCGGACCGAGATCGCGATCCCCATCGAGTTGGAGGCGGCGCTGCAGCGCTTATACCCCGACACTCCGCCCGAGGGCGAGGCGGGCCGGGATGCCGAGGGCGGCGGCGCCGCGCAGGAGGAGGACGCGGAGCGGCTGAAGGACCTGGCCAGCGAGGCGCCGGTGATCCGCCTGGTCAACCAGATCATCTCCCGCGCGGTGGAAACGCAGGCGTCCGATGTCCACTTCGAGCCGTTCGAGGACCGGCTGCGCGTCCGTTACCGCTACGACGGGGTGCTGCACGAGGCCGAGGCGCCGCCAGCCCGGCTGACGGCAGCGGTCACGTCGCGGATCAAGATCATGGCCCGGCTGGACATCGCCGAGCGCCGCCTGCCGCAGGATGGCCGCATGAAGATGGCGGTGCGCGGGACGGAGGTGGATTTCCGGGTGTCCACCGTGCCGGCCCTGCATGGCGAGACGGTGGTGGTGCGCGTGCTGGACCGCAGCGCGGTCGCATTCGACTACGACAAGCTCGGCCTGGCGCCGGCGGTGGTGGCGCGGCTCGGCACGGCGCTGGCACTGCCGAACGGGATCGTGCTGGTGACGGGTCCGACAGGCAGCGGCAAGACGACGACGCTCTATACCGGGCTGCTGGCGCTCAACTCGGTATCGCGCAAGATCATCACCATCGAGGACCCGATCGAGTATCAGCTTTCGGGCATCAACCAGATCCAGGTCAAGGAGGCGATCGGGCTGAAGTTCGCCACCCTGCTGCGCTCCATCCTGCGGCAGGACCCGGACGTCATCATGGTGGGCGAGATACGCGACCTGGAAACCGCCAACATGGCGGTGCAGGCGGCGCTGACCGGGCATCTCGTGCTGTCCACCCTGCACACCAACTCCGCCGCAGCGACGGTGACGCGGCTGCGCGACATGGGGCTGGAGGACTACTTGATTACCGCTGTGCTGCGCGGGGTGCTGGCACAGCGCCTGGTGCGGCGGCTGTGCATGGAGTGCCGCCGGGTTGGGCCTGCCCCGGCCGAGTTGGTCGGCCGCTTCCGCCTGGACCGGCGGGGACCAGGGCCGGTGGAGCTGTGGCATCCCGTCGGCTGCCCGGCCTGCCGCGGCACTGGCTATCGCGGCCGGATCGCCGTGGCCGAGTTCCTGCAGCCGGACGAGGAGGTCGAGCGGCTGATCTTCGCCCGGGCCGATCAGGCTGCAGTTGAGCGTGCCGCAGTGGCGTCGGGGATGGTGACGATGTTCGAGACCGGGATCGAGGCTGCGCTGGACGGGATGACGACCATCGAGGAGGTGGTGCGCAGCCTCCGGGTAGACGCGTGACCCGGGACCTCGCGGCCGTTCAGCCCTGGTAAGCCGCCACGAGCAGGGCAGTGCGCGCACGGCGTACCGTATATTGGAACACGTCCGGCCGGACGATCGGGATCAGACCGAAGCGGTTGGTGTCGTAGAACTGGTCCCGCAGCCGCACGGCGCAGAGGACCGTGTCTGCCCGTGCGGTGGGAACCTGGCCGACGCTGCGGCCGTCAACCTGCGCGTCGTTGCCGGCCTTGGACAGCAGGCCTGCGACGGCGTCCAGCACCGCCGTGCTGCCGCAGATCGGCCCATCGCCGGCAAGGGCGGGGAAGGGGATGACCAGCCAGCCGAGGAGGAAGGCGAACGGGATCCGGCGCATCGTGGGCACTCCCGAGGTGAGCTGGGCTGGCCACGCTAGGCATACCCGGTGCTGGAACGCTGGATGCCGGCAACCGTTCATATTCATGCTGCCTCTTCGTCATTGTGCTCGCGATGCTTTCAGGCGGGGGCCGATGTGGTCGTGTCATGGCCAATGCCGATGGGGCAGCCCAGGCAATAGGTGCCTTGGGTGTGGGTTGTGACCAGCCCGCCCGACGATCCAGTGATGCGATTGAGGCAATGATGTCCCGGCAGCGATGCGATGGAGCGGACGGGCATGCCGCAAACTGGGTTTCCGCGCGCTAGCGGAGGTGTTCGAGCCACGCCGGGGGCCGCACCCGCAGAAGCCGGATGCGGTATCCGATTGACTACGGCGGCATCCAAGGCGCATCTTCATACGGTTCAGCCGAGATGCCTGGGGCCATCAATGCCAAGCGCTGCCTTCTTGCAGTTCCGTTCTTGGCCAGCCAGTCCAGATCGGTCGTTCTTCAAATTATTTGCTACCTGGAGTGCGAGGGCCATTTGAAACTCCCCGATAGCATACGCGTATTGATTTCATAAGCGATGCCGGTGAGCCCATTGAACGGGATTGTCGCCGGATCAACATGTCTCAGAGCTTTTGTGAGATGGCCGGTTAGGAGCAAATAGCAGTTGGCGCATCAAGACGATAAAGCTGGCAGCGGACTTGAGCCGGAGATGTCACAAGGCCCCGGCGCCGCTCGGCAGCCCGCAGTGGGCGGCTACGGGGTTGCGGTCCGTCGCACCGGGAAGGCAGTCGAGATCACGCTGACTGCCAACGATGAATATGCTGGCATCGAGCTGTATGACAGCCTGGTACAATCAATAAAAAAGGGCCAGCTCCGCCTTGAATTGAGCTTTTCCCGCTCTTGAGGTGGCTCGTCGCAGGGATTGTGTGGTTTATGCATTCGTTCCGATGTTGCCGTTGCTGTGTTGCATGTGTTCGAGGCCGTGAAGATCGGGGCGCTTGATTGGAGATCATAGCGCCCCACTCCCTTTATGCAGTCACTATACCGAGGTAGAGGCAGGAACAGTGAACGGCACGTGGAAGTCTCCAGCCGAGAACAAGGTTCCATTACTCCCGGCGAGTTGAGTGCCGTTCTCATCCGTTGAGTTGATATACAAGTTTCTGTCCGTCGCTGCTGTTCCAGCCCACGCGTCATTTATAAAAGAGACCGTCAGGTCGTGTATCCCGGCGGTAAAGCTGCCGTTGAAGATGAATTCCTGAGTCTGACCTAGCGCATGCAACGCCGTCACTGGTTGTGCCTGGCCCAGTGCCTGTCCATCCACCTTGGCGATGAACTGGGCATCACCCTGGTAGGCGTCCTCTGACAGGTGAAGCGCCAACGTGGTGGGCGTGATGGGCGCAGATGTAGTTGTTGAGAACGTGGGGGTAACCGGCGCAGGAGTCGGGGCGTTGGCCGTGCTAGCTTGGACGGTGGGGGTGGCGGCCGAGGCCCAGGGTGAGGTCGTCGTCAGCGTCGGCTCTGTTGCCAGTGCGACGTTGCCAGATGCCGTTGCGGCACCAAGGATTACGTGGTCTGCAACCAGGCCATAGATGCTGTTTCCCGTCACGCCGGCCGGGGCTTCCGTGGCGTTCCAGACTGCGGAGGCCGATGGCGAGATGAGATCGTTCAGGATGGTGTTGCCGGTCACGTTCAGCACGGACCCGGCATGGACGCCGCCCTCCTCGCCAAAGGCGATGATGGCTGGGTTCTGCGAGGCTGGCCCCTGCTGGATGACGTTGCCCCGGATGGTGGCATTGCCGCCGTTCGGCAGATCTATGCTGTAGCTTGCGGTGCCGGTGGCGCCGTCCTGGATGCGGCTGTTGGTGATCGTGGTGTTCTCGGCCCGGCTCTTGATCTCGTGCCCGACCACGGCGTCGTGGAAGTAGCTGCTGTCGATGATCAGGCTGGCGATGTCGCCGATGTAGATGTTGTGGGTGCTGCCGTCGCCGGTGCCGTTGTGGCTGAACTCGCTGTTGCTGATGCTGATGGTGTCAGTCGGGATTGAGTTACCCAGAATGCCGTCCTGGTTGTCGTGGACGTAGCAGTTGGTCATCACCAGGCTGCCGCCCTGGTAGCGGACGCCGGCGCCGTTCCGGTCGGCGACGGCGGCGCCTGAGAACTCCAGGTGGTCGAGGGTGATGTCGGTGTTGGTGGTCAGGATGGCCTTGCCGTCTGGCGGCGGGAGGGTGGCGACCAGGTGGGCCATGCCGCCGACGCCCTGGATGGTGATCTTGGTGTTCACGGCGGCGAAGTCGTTGACGTAGGTGCCGGCCTGGACCTGCACGGTGTCGCCGTCCCGCGAGGCCGCGACGGCTGCGGAAATGGTAGAAAATTGCTGGCCCGAACCGACCGTAAGTATCGACATGGCATCATTCTCCGATAAATGTAACATCCACTAACAAAGAGTAGAAGCGGTCTCGATTACTCTAGTTTCAGTGTCGAATGGATGTTCCTGGTGCCTGTGCGTTGCTTCTCTCTCTCGGGTTCGTGATTGCAGCTACTGCCACGATGGTCAAGAGAGGATCGTTTGTTCGATGATTTCACCTTTCGAGCATCCATTATGAGGAACTCACCTAGCATCCTCATCACCGCGGGCGTGAGGGCACATGAACTGTTGCGGATAGAACAGCGCAAGGCATGGCCGCCGGCCTACGATCAACTTACCTTCCTCGTCGGGGCGTCTCACAAGTTCATGGCGTCGAGCCGGACGACTTTGCCGGGATTTGCCGGGTTGGCGGCCGCTGCTGGCCTGATGCAGCTTGGCTGAATCAAGAACGTACGCTGGTCGCTGCCGCGTCGGCATCGAGGGCATGCTGCCCCTGCGCACCTGTGAAGGGCCGGCACCATCGGGCTGGCCAAAACCCATCTTTAGCATGTGCTCACGGCTGCCGCCGTCAGTCTTGACCGCATCCGCACTGGGACCGCAGGCGAACCATGCGAATAGACCCGACGCTCCGACTTCACCCCGCTCATGGCCGCCCCGGACACAGCCTGACGACTTCGCCAGCAGCATCAGGAGCGGGGCGACGTCAGGTCCGCTCAGCCATGCCGCGCCAGGGCCAAAGCAACTGCTTCGGACTTTGATGGCGCCAGCCGGTGTGCAGCCCACGAAGCCGTCCTGCGGTTATTGCCGTTTAGGTCCAACGCCGATAGGTGTCGTCGGATGTAACGGCTTTGAGGTCCACGATGCGCCGCCGTTTCCTGCTGCTTGCCTGGGCTTGTGCCTTGGCCTGGTCGCCGTCTTTGGCCCGTGCGCAGGAGGTGACGGTGATGGCCGCTGCCAGCCTGACGGACGCCATGAAGGAACTGGGGGCTGCCTGGGCGGCCCACGGCCACCCGGTGCCGCGTTTCGTCTTCGCCGCTTCCTCTGCCCTTGCCCGGCAGATCGAGCAGGGTGCGCCGGCCGGCATCTTCGCGTCCGCCGACGAGCCTTGGGCGGACTACCTGCAAGAGCGCAACTTCCTCGTGCCCGGCACCCGCAGCAGCCTGCTCGGCAACCAGCTCGTGCTAATTGCCCCTGCCGACCAGCCAGGTGAGGTCGCGCTGACGCCCGGGGTGGACCTGCTGGCGCGGCTGGGGCCGTCCGGGCGCATCGCCACCGGTGACCCGGCCAGCGTGCCTGTGGGCAAGTACGCCCAGGCCGCGCTGACCAGCCTGGGCATCTGGGGCAAGGTGGCGCCCCGCCTGGCCCGGGCCGAGAACGTGCGCGCCGCCCTGCTGCTGGTGGAACGCGGCGAGGCGCCGCTGGGCATCGTCTATGCGACGGATGCGGCGGCGTCCGAGGGCGTGCGGGTGATGGGCACCTTCCCGGAGGACACCCATCCGCCCGTGACCTATCCATTCGCGCTGCTCAAGGGGGGCGACACGCAGGAGGCGCGGGCGCTGCTCGCCTTCCTGGTAGGGCCGGATGCGGCGCCGACCTATCGCAAGCTGGGCTTCTCCGTCCGCCAATGACGCGGGATCGTTGACCGTCCTCGGTTGGCTGACGCCTGACGAGTGGCAGGCCGTGTGGCTGAGCCTCGTGGTGGCCGGGCGCAGCGTGCTGTTCGGGCTGCCGCTCGCGGTGCTGGCGGCGCTGGCCATCGTGCGGGGACGGTTCCCAGGCCGGGCGCTGCTGGACGCCGTGGTCCACCTGCCGCTGGTGCTGCCGCCGGTCGTGGTGGGCTGGGGGCTGCTGCTGCTGTTCGGCGTGCGCGGGCCGGTCGGCGCCTGGCTGCAGGACTGGTTCGGCGTGCGGCTGGTGTTCACCACCGCCGGCGCGGCGCTGGCGACGGCGGTGATAGCGTTCCCGCTGATGGTGCGCGCGATCCGCCTGTCGTTGGAGGGCGTGGACCCTGGGCTGGAGGCGGCGGCGCGGACCTTGGGCGCCGGGCCGGTGGACCGGTTCGTGACCGTGACCCTGCCCTTGATGGCGCCGGGCATCCTGGCGGGCGCGGTGATCGCTTTTGCTGCCGGCTTGGGCGAGTTTGGCGCCGTCATCACCTTCGCCAGCAGCATCCCCGGGCAGACCCAGACCCTGCCGCTGGCGATCTACGCCGCAACGCAGGTACCTGGTGGCGAGGCGACGGCGGCGAAGCTGTCCCTGGTCTCGTTTACGCTGGCCATCGCCGGGCTGCTGCTGTCCGAGGTGATCGCGCGCCGGATGCGCCGCCTGCTGGGCATGTAGTGCTGCATGTTGCGGCCCAGGGCGGCACGGCGGGAAAGGGGCATGGGCAACCTCCTCGGTCCAGAAGTTCAGGTGCCGCCAGTCCGGGGCATAAGCCCCGGCAGGCCCGTCATCCAGAACACGCCGCTGCGGTGGCGCTTCGCCTGCGCCCGGTCCCAGGCCGACACGGCGCTGTCCACCCGGAATACGGACTGGCCGGTGGCCTGGCGCGTCCGCGATCACTGGGCATGGGCGACCCCTACCTGTTCCAATCCATCGCAGCGGTCGTGATTGGCGGCGTCGCCGTCCTGGTCGGCCGCGGCCATTACATCGGCGTGGCCGCAGGCACGGTCAGCCTCATCGCGCTGGTCAGCGTGCTGATGGCGCTGAACATGCCGGAGTATGGCCGCAGCATCATCCATGACGTCACCATTCCGGCCGTGCTGCTGCTGTATGGGCGGGAGCCGGGATGCGTGTCATCAGACCGTCCGCGCGCCGTTGACGAACAGGAACACCTGATACAGCGAGGTCGTGCCGCAGATATAGAGCCGGTTGCGCTTCGGCCCGCCGAAACAGACGTTCGCCACCACCTCCGGCACATGCACCTTGCCGATGAGCGTGCCGTCCGGGTCGTAGCAATGCACGCCGTCCGCGGCGCTGGTCCAGACGCGGCCGGCCTCGTCCAGCCGGAACCCGTCGAATAGCCCGGCGGTGCTGTCGGCGAACACGCGCCCGTCCGCAAGCCTGCCGTCCGGCTGCACGTCGAAGACCCGCATGTGCGCGGGGTGGTGCGCGCCATGCGTGCGACCGGTGTCCACGATGTAGAGCTGCTGTTCATCCAATGAGAAGGCCAGCCCGTTCGGCTTGATGAAATCGTCGGCGACAACCGTGATGGCGCCGGTCTGCCCGTCAATGCGGTAAACGTAGGAGGCGCCAATTTCGCTCTCGGCCTTGTCGCCCTCGTAGTCGCTGTCAATGCCGTATGTGGGGTCGGTGAACCAGATGCTCCCGTCGGTCTTGACCACGACGTCGTTGGGGCTGTTCAGCCGCTTGCCCTCGTAGCGGTCGGCGAGGGTGATGATACGGCCGTCGTGCTCGGTCCGGCTGACCCGGCGGTTGCCGTGCTCGCACGACACCAGGCGGCCGTGCCGGTCCACCGTGTTGCCGTTGGAATGGCCGGAAGGTTGGCGGAAGGTGGACACGTGCCCGTCCGCCTCGTGAAAGCACAGCATCCGGTTGGCCGGGATGTCCGACCAGACAAGGCTGCGGTGCGCGGGGAAGTAGGCCGGTCCCTCGGCCCAATGGCACCCTGTGTAGAGCTTCGCGACATGCGCGGTCGGGTTGAACAGGCGTGCGAACTGGGGGTCGAGCACTTCGTAATCCGCTGCCGCCATGCCTGGCCTCCTGCAATGCCGCCGGTGGTGACGGACCACCGACGCGGGTTGGCGCGGGGCAGGTTGGCCCCGTTGATGCTGATTGTCAGCAGAAACCTGGCTTCCCTATGCCACTGGCGGGGGCGTGTGACTTTGGCCTGCCCCGTCATTGCAAGCCGCGCTCGCGGCCGTACCGCCGGTCGCCAACCGGCTGCGGGTCATCCGGCGTGGCGGTTCGCAGGTTTTAGATTGTCCGCCCGCCATCCACCGGGAAATCCACCCCGGTGATGAACTCGGCCTCGTCTGATGCCAGGAACAGCGCGGCGCTGGCGATGTCGGACGGGCGCGACAAGCGGCCGAGCGGGATGGTGGCGATGAACCTCGCCCGGTTCTCCGGCGTGTCCGGCACCCCCATGAAGTTCTCGAGCAGCCCGGTCTCGCCCATGACCGGCGAGATGCAGTTGACCCGGATATGCCAGGGCGCCAGTTCGACGCCAAGCGACTTCGACACAAGGTTTACCGCCCCCTTGGTGGCGTTGTACCAGGTGAGGCCGGGCCGCGGCCGAATACCGGCGGTCGAGCCGACGTTCAGGATCACGCCGCCACCGTTATCCCGCATCAACGGCGCAACCTCGCGGACGAACAGGTAGATTGATTTCACGTTCACCCGGAACATGCGGTCGAACTCGTCCTCGCCCACCTCCAGCAGCGGCTTGTTCTTGTGTGTGGTGCCGGCATTGTTCACCAGGATGCCGGGCGTGCCCAACCGTGCCGTGGTCTCCCTAACGACCCGGGCCACGTCTTCGGACGAGCCCACGTCGGCCTGCATGGCGATTGCCTCCTTGCCCAGCGACTGCGCCACCTGCTCTGCCGCCACGCCGCGCAGGTCAACTACGGCGACCCTGGCGCCTTCCTCAATGAAGCGTTTGGCGATGCCTTCCCCGAAGCCGCCACCCGCACCCGTCACGATTGCGACCTTGCCTGCGAGCCTCATTCCTATCCCTCCCATCGTCATCTCCGACCCCGCTTCAGCGCGGGAGCATTTGCGTTTTGACCGGGTCGGCCCGCGGCGTGACGTTGGGCAGGCCGGCCAGCTACGCCCTGCCTTCCCGGCTCGCGAAGGCGGCGTGCCGACCGTCCTCAGTGCCGGAAAACAGCTTGGTTGAAGCATCGTAGCCGAAGCCCTTTGGGACGACCAGGTTGACACCATAGCCGTTCTTCTAAAGCCCCTCCTCCGGAAACCCGCTGCGGAAGGGGATGATCGGCTGCCTCAGCGGACCCTTGCACGTCGGAGCGGACTCTAGGGCCAACATGCCCCTCCCAGCCGCGAAATGTGGCCAGTGTGCAACGTCGTTCCCGGTATCGTGTTGCGCGCTACCGTCGCAGATACCGCTGACCTTGACTACTTCATGTTGCACTGCACAATAGCGGTGGATCAGACGGCGTTGCCGCGATCTCCGCACATAGCGGGTTAGTAGGGAGGAACTCCGATCAACGTGACAGGAGTTTCACATGACGGCTTTATCGAATTTCACCAATGCTCCAGTTCGCGGCCGCGCTGCCTTCGGAACGGTGCTGCATCAGCTCGGCATGCGTTGGCAGCGCGCCAGGGCGCAGCAGCGGGAAATTGCCCGGATCACACGGGAGTTGCAGAGCTACACTGACCGCCAGCTCATAGATCTCGGCATGAGCCGCGCCGATATCCCCGATGTGGCGCGCGGCACGTTCCGCGCCGGCTGAGGTTTGCGGCGGGCATTACTTCTCCTACTCGGATTTCTCGTCACCCGCGGCCTGAACCCGCCCGGGTGCCGGGCCGGCGGGCCTGCCTAATCCATCTCGCATCCATCAATCCAGCAATGCCTGCCGTCACTCCGCCAATTCGCGCATGACCCGGATCAGGTCCGCCTTACCCTCGAAGCCGATGCCCGGCAGCTCCGGCATGGTGATCCGGCTTCCCTCCACCCGCACCCCGTCTGGGAACCCGCCATAGGGCTGGAACAGGTCCGGGTAGCTTTCGTTGCCGCCTAGCCCCAGCCCGGCCGCAATGTTGAGCGACATCTGGTGGCCGCCGTGCGGGATGCAGCGGGACGGCGACCAGCCCGCAACATGCAGCGTCTCCAACGTTCGCTGGTATTCGCACAGGCCGTAGGACAGGGCGCAGTCGAATTGCAGCCAGTCCCGGTCCGGCCGCATGCCGCCGTAGCGCAGAAGGTTGCGCGCATCCTGGTGGCTGAACAGGTTCTCCCCGGTTGCCATCGGGCCGGGATAGAACTCCGCCAGCGCCGCTTGCAGCGCGAAGTCGAGCGGGTCGCCCGCCTCCTCGTACCAGAACAACGGGTAGTCGCGCAGCATCTTGGCGTAGGCCATGGCGTCCTCCAGCGCGAGGCGGCCGTTGGCGTCCACCGCAAGCTGCGCCTTGCCGTCCAACTCCTGGAGTACGCCCTCGATGCGGGGCCAGTCCTCGGCGACGCTGTTGCCGATCTTCATCTTGACCACGGTGTAGCCACGGTCGAGGTAGCTGCGCATCTCGGCGCGGAGCTGGTCCACGCCCTTGCCGGGGTAGTAGTAGCCGCCGGCAGCATAGACGAAGACCTGCGGGTCGGCCTCGCGCCCGTGCCGATCGGCGAGCAGGCGGAACAGCGGCTTGCCGGCGATCTTGGCCACCGCGTCCCAAACGGCCATGTCGAGCGTGCCGACCGCGACGGAGCGCTCGCCGTGGCCGCCGGGCTTCTCGTTCTTCATCATCGCGGCCCAGATGCGGTCCGGGTCCAGGTTGTCGCCGGCGTCATTCATAAGGCTCGCCGGCTCGGCTTCGAGCAGGCGCGGCGCGAAGCGCTCCCGGATCAGGCCGCCCTGGCCGTAGCGGCCGTTGGAGTTGAAGCCGTATCCGACCACCGTGCGGCCGTCGCGCACCTGGTCGGTCACGACGGCGACGAGCGAGAGGGTCATGCGGGAGAAGTCTATGTAGGCATTGGCGATGGAAGAGGCGATGGGCGCCGTCACCTCGCGGACGTCAACGATACGCATAGAGGGTCTCCGTTGTCCTGATATGCACGGTATGGCCGAGGCGCGGCGTAGTGGCCAACGCCGTCCCCGGGCGGCCCGGAGCGGCCTGCGCGCCCGCCGGAGCGGCCCCGGGCTACAAGGACGGCGCCGGCCGCAAGGGCCAATGCCGCGGCGCAGATCGTTCTCAGCCTATGCATGTCATCCTCCCTTGTGCCGCCAGCTTGCCTGGCAGGCTTGTTGCAGCTTGGCGGCGCGGGCTTGCGGCTTGGCTCCGGATCGGCCTTCGCTGCCGCATCACGCGGCAAACGCGGGCCGCACGACATTCTCGCAAGGCTCCCCGGCATGGCGCTTGCGGATGTTCGAGGCGATGGCGGCCTGCCGCCGGCGTATGGTGCCGGCGGTCCAGCCGGACATGTGCGGCGTCATCACCAGGTTCGGCAGGGTCTCGAACAGCAGCGCCGACGGCGTAGGGCCGGGCTGGCCGGGGGAGGGGTAGCGATACCAGGTGTCAATCACCGCGCCAGCGATGGCGCTGCCCTGCAACGCCTGGAATAGGGCGTGCTCGTCCACGGTTGCGCCGCGCCCGACGTTCAGCAGCACCGCGTGGGGCCGCATGGCGGCGAAGGCCGCGGCGCCGACGATCCCGCGGGTTTCCCCCACCAGCGGCACCGACACGACGAAGCTGTCGGCGGACGCCCAGAACGCCGGCAGCTCTTCCAGCGTGAAGGCGCGGTCCACGAGCGGGGAGGCCGGGACGGCGCTGCGGTTGGCGATGACGACCTGCATCTCGAATGCCTTGGCCCGCTGTGCGATTGCCTGGCCGATGTGCCCGAAGCCGAGCAGCCCGACTGTCGAGCCTGCTAGCTCGCCATGCGCGCGGTCCGCGGCGCCGGCCCAGTAGGCCCAGTCCCCGCGCCGGAGCCGTGCATCGGCATCTGCCAGCGGCACGGTGCGGGCCAGCAGCGCGGCCATGACATACTCGGCGATGGCCTGCTCATGGCCGAAGCAGTTGCATACGACGGCAGTGCCCGGCAGCGCCGCCAGGTCCACCGCGTCGTATCCGGCGCCGGGCACCTGGAACAGCCGCAGCGCGTCGGGGCGCGGCAGCGCGGCATGGAAACGGGTGCCGATGATGGCCTCGGCGCCGGCATAGGCCGCACGGTCGCCCGCGCTGTCGAGCGCATCCGGCAGCACGGCGATCTCGGCGGGGATATCCAGCAGGGCGGCGAAGCCCTCGCTGAACGATGCTGCGTTCTCGCCGTGGAACACGATAGGTGTAGCGACGCGCAATGATATACGCCCCGACGCGCAATCGAGGGCAGTTTCCGGCGCACGTTGGTTGAGACTGGAGCAGGTGTCCGACGCAGGCTGTTGGAGAATGAGCGCACGGTCGGTGAGACGGACGCGAGATCATACAGGCCGGCGCACGGTTGGTGAGACGGATGGAGCTGGGGGTCCGGTAGCAATGGAATCGGAAGTTCGATTCGGTTAATCAAAGGCATGACCGGATGCCAATTACCCCTCGTCCAGCCATCTTGCCGCCGCATCGGTTGTATCGTTTGGGGAGGTGTTGAACGCGATTGGCGTCCCAGCAGCGCCGCGATGGACGGCGTTGATGACCCGCTCGAACAACGGCAGGCTCCGTGACGGGACGCGGATGCCGCCTCCGATGACGATGCAGTCCCAGCGCCCGGCGAGCGACGCGGCGATCGTCGCCTCGGCGCTGCCGTCTGGTAGGATCGAGCAGAAAGCTCCCTCCCATCCGCTTGCCTTCATGTCCAGCAAGCAGCACCAGGCTCGACCTCAACTGACCCAAAGTGGCGGCTGGTGACACGAGTGTTGAGTCAGGGCCTTGTGGGTGATTCTCGCGCGTATCCTCAACTAACCCCTCATAGGCAAGGGTCACCCGTCCGATCGTCTGGCCCGCCTTCATCGCCTCCGCCTGCCAGCGCTCCAGCAGCCGCAGCAACGCGCTCGGATCCGGCTCAAGCTTCTTCAAAGGCTGGCGGTCAACGCCGGGAACCAGTCCGGCAACCAGCCAGCTCGCCTCACTCATCTCGACCACCAAGACCAGACTGGTATTCTGATCAAAGGCGGCGAGAGAACGGCTCAGGTCATCAACTTGGGTCATGGGGGAACATCCATCCGTTGCATCGACCAACGATGATGCATAACCTTCGCTGGTCGCCCCATAGCTTCTTCTGACCCACATGGACCTTCTTCCGCCCCACATAGGGCGTCTTGCCGACCGCGACCGCAACGCGCTCGAGCAGCGGTGCGGGATTCCCCGCGCGGCAAGGCTTGCTAACTGCCTCCCGCGTTTTCTACACACTTGCGATCGAGAGTTCGGAGCGCAGCGATGACGGACACGCCGAAAGTGGATGCGACATCTGTCTGGGACCAGCGCTACCAAGCGGGCGAACACGTCGGCACCAGGGCGAGCACGCAAGGCCATCCTGGGGATTACACCCAGCATCCCTTCCTCTACAGGCACGCCGTGGCGATGCCCACCACAGGCTCCGAGGACGACTGGATCACTGACTACCTCGGGCGCAAGTACCTTACCCCGCCTCCTGGGCAGGCCCTGGCGATCGGCGTCGGGATGGCATGGATCGAAGAGCACCTCGTCCGCCGGGATTTCGCGCATCACATCACCGCGTATGAACTGTCGTCATCCGCGATCAAGGCGGCCCGCGAGCGAATAAGCGACAAGGACTATGCGACACGCCTGGACCTGCGCACGGGCGACGTGCTGGAGGCCAATC
>JAABUT010001955.1_pt1 | contig 21455 bp, 36 predicted proteins | sample 5559281 | NCBI WGS metagenome assembly JAABUT01 (sample SAMN10711880, study PRJNA513359) | rock metagenome | isolation source: Antarctica rocks | place: Antarctica: Victoria Land, Ricker Hills nord | collected 2016-01-04
CAGCAGCGTCGTGGCGTGGGGCTCCAGCAGCGTCGTGGCGCGGGGCTCCAGCCGCGTCGAGGCGCGGGACTCCAGCAGCGTCGAGGCGTGGGGCTCCAGCAGCGTCGTGGCGCGGGACTCCAGCCGCGTCGAGGCCGGACCATACGTCGCCGTCCACCTGCACTCCCAGCGCGTGAGCCTCGAGGGCGGCGTCGTCATCGACCTGACCGTTCTCGACCTGGCCGACCCCGCGCAGTGGGCCGACTACCACGGCATCAAGAAGACCGCCGAAGGAAAGACCATGGTATACAAGGCGGTTGACGCCGACCTGAACGCCGGCCACGAATACAGGGTCACCGCCTACACCATCGGCAGTGCCGTCACCGCACCCGATTGGGAGCCGACCCGATCCTGTGGTCAAGGTCTGCATTTCGGGATCACGCCGTCGCACGCGCGGATCTACTTCAACGGCTCCGGCGAGCCGCGGTTCCTCGCGTGTGAGGTCGACGCCGCGGCGCTGATGCCGCTGGACGACAAGTGCAAGTCGCAGTCGTGTGTCGTGCTGCATGAGGTCGACCTGCACGGTGAGCAAGTGGCGTCATGAACGTCATGAGCGCCCTCCCCGCCATCGCGGACACCGGGTCCCAGATCGACCCGAACCTGGCCTGGGTGATCCTCCTCCTCGCGGTCGCCGCCCTCGTACGTCACATCTGGCGGGGTATCGGCCGCCGATTGGACGCCCAACTCGAGGACGTCACCGGCGCACCGATCGACTGGGACGCCCGCGCTGAGACCAGCGGCTACGGATGCGAGGGGGGAGCGGGATGAGCCACCCGTATCGAGTTCTGGTCACCGGTTCGCGTCACTGGTCGGACCGTGACGCCATCGAGCGCGGTCTCCGATCAGTGGGCGACGAACCATCCGCCGTCCTAGTGCATGGGGCAGCCCCCGGCGCTGACACCATCGCTGCCGAGGTAGCCACCGCGATGGGATGGGACGTCGAGGCACACCCGGCCGACTGGGACGCCCACGGGAAGGCGGCCGGTCCACGGCGGAACCAAGAGATGGTGGACGCCGGGGCCGACACGTGCCTTGCGTTTCCACTCCCTGAGTCGCGCGGCACGTGGGATTGCCTCAGGCGGGCAGAACGAGCCGGTATCCGCGTCATCGTCTGCCGAGCGGAGGTCCCGGCATGAGCGCCCCGAAGCGGATCCAGCGCAGACGGACCAGAGGCTGGCGGATGCCCGAGGGCGCCGTCTACGTCGGGCGGCCGACACGGTGGGGGAACCCGTTCGTCGTCGAACGCACCAAGGGTGGGCATGTCGTGCTGCTCCGCGGCGTCATTCGCGAGGCTCCCACATTCCAGTTCCGGTGGACCAAGAGCAGAGTCGCCGCAGCAGGGGAGGCCGTGTATCTGTTCAGCACCGCACTCGGCAAGACGATTCGGGCAGGAGAGATCGACCCTGCCGACCTGCGCTCTGCACTGAGGGGCAAGGACCTCGCCTGCTGGTGCCCGCTCCACCAGCCCTGTCACGCGGACGTGTTGCTGGAGATCGCCAATCGTGAGGCCACGTCATGACCGCCGTCGCGAACACCGGGTCCCAGATCGACCCGAACCTGGCCTGGGTGATCCTCCTCCTCGCGGTCGCCGCCCTCGTACGTCACATCTGGCGGGGTATCGGCCGCCGATTGGACGCCCAACTCGAGGACGTCACCGGCGCACCGATCGACTGGGACGCCCGCGCTGAGCTGGTCGGGCTGCGACCCCTCGACCGGGACGAGCCGTACGACCAGGTGTTGGACGACCCCGACTTCCGCGCATGGTCGCGGGAGCTGGCGTCATGACCCTGCACGCGACCCCCGGCGGCATGACGAACGCCGTCGCTCCGAAGGCCGAACAGGTCGTCGACGGCGCCACCTGGTCCGTCGAGCTCGACCTCAACCCGATCGCGTCCAGCCTCATCGGCGACCTGGCCCACGCCCTGCGCGGCCACGCCCACTGGCTCGTCGTCCTCTCCCACCTACCACCGACCAGCGTCGAGTACACCGCCGTCCTGGCCGACGTCCTCGCCCTGTCCAGCGTCCGCCAGGCCCTCACCCAGGCCATCACACCCCAGGGCGCGCAGGACCTGTCCGGGCAGCTGTGGGACGCCAAGGACGAGCCGGACCGGTGCCGAACCGAGGACTGCCCGAACTACGCCACCGTTGGCGACCGCTGCGACTCGTGCCAGGCCGACGCCGAGAACCGCTCGCCGGTGAGGTTCCGATGACATCCCCACGCCACGCCGAGAGCACGGCTCTTAACATTGCGCCGGGCGATCAATACGGGCGTCTGCTCGTCCTCAGTCGGGGCGAAGATCGGATGACGCCAAAGGGCCGACGTACCATCACCTGGCAGTGCCAGTGTGAGTGCGGAGCCGTTCGCGATGTCCGAGGACAGGATATGCGCAGCGGTCATACGACCTCCTGCGGATGCGCTCGCACCGAGGGTGTCCGGCGGTCACTGTTCCAAGACCTGACTGGCCGACGCTTCGGCCGACTTCTCGTGGAAGGCGAGGGTGAGTCATACGTCTCCCCCTCCGGCACCATTCGCCACGTCAGGTGGCAATGTAGTTGTGATTGCGGCGAGGTCACCATCGCGGACGGGTCCCAACTGCGGAGCGGTAAAACCCAGTCCTGCGGGTGCTTTCTTCGTGACGTGACTATTGCTCGCAACACCACGCATGGATATGCCGGGCGCGGATCGGAGCACCCGCTGTACGGCGTCTGGCGCACCATGAACACCCGATGCCGCAACCCCAAATCCCCGACCTATCACTACTACGGCGGACGCGGCATCACCGTCTGCGCTCGGTGGCGTGGCCCGCAAGGTTTCCAGAACTTCCTGCACGACATAGGGCCTCGGCCCGCGACGCCCAAAGGGGCGCGTCGCTACTGGTCCATCGACCGGATCGACAACGACGGTCCCTACTCGCCTGACAACTGTCGTTGGGCAAGCCCGGATATGCAGGCCGCGAATAAGCGGGGTCGTGCGTCATGACATCGCCCCGTTTGGCAGAGAACACAAGTCGAGGCCGCTACTACCGGTACCCCCAGGGACACCCGAGGCAGGGAGAGCCCGGCCTGATCTCCGTCACCAACGCCCTGTCAGTGGCGATGGCGAAGCCGGCGCTCGTTCCATGGGCCGCGAAGATCGTCGCCGAGCACACCCTCGACCACCTGCCGCAGGTCGTCGCACGGTCCCGCACCGACCGCGACGGCCTGCTGAAGGACCTCAAGGGTCAGGTCGGCGTGTCCCGGGACAAGGCCGCGAACCTCGGCTCCCGCATCCACGCCCTCGCCGAGGCGCACGCTACCGGCCAGCAGGTCGCGTGGCAGGACGGCGACGACGAGTGCGCCCCGTACGTGGACCAGTACGTGAAGTTCCTCGCCGACTTCGACGTCGACCTGACCAGGCACATGGTGGCTGCGGAGATGACCGTCGCCGACCCACACCTGGGGGTCGCCGGCACCCTCGACCTGATCGCCGAGCTCCCCGTCGGGGTCGAGGCGACCTCCACGGGTGTGCAGGTGTACCAGCTGCCGGACGGGGAGCGGCACGCGTTCCTGATCGATCTGAAGACCTCGGCCACCCGGCCGAGCACGTCCGTCTACGGCGAGTACGCGCTCCAGCTGGCTGCGCTGCGGGACATGCGTGAGGCGTGGATGCCGGACGGGTCGATCGAGCCGATGCCGCGCGTCAGTGCGTGCGCGGTGCTGAACCTGCGGCGCTCCACCTACGCCCTGATCCCGCTGCCCTTCACCGACGCGGAGCGCAAAGCCTGGCGGGCGGTCGTCGCAGTCGCGAAGTGGTCGCACTCGACCGGCAAGGACATCAACGGCGGGGAGTACCGCCCCGTCACCCCGGCTGGCGTGAGCAGGCCGAAGCAGACGCGCAGCCCGAAGGTGGTGGCGTGATGGCCTCGACCCCTCTCACTACTTCATTCGACTCGCCGACCAGAAAGGCACTAGAGCATGTCACCCATTAGTCCGCTCGTCCTCCAGAGACGTCACGCTCAGTTAGGCGCAATCCGGTTGGGCGACAAGGGTTCGAAGGGTCAGCCGCAGAAGTTGACCCGGTTCCGGATCACCTCGCCGAACCAGCGACTCGTCGAGTCTCTTGCCGCTCGCTACGGTGGCGAAGCGCGCCCCTGGGACAACAGCGGAAAGGCCGAGTGGGAGGTCTACACCGAAGCGACCAGCCTGCCCGTGATTGTCGTCCGGGGTGGACTTTCGCAGTGGATGGAGACCTGGTCCGGCGGCGGCTGCCAGCGTCGCTGCGACGGCGAGCGGGAGATGATCTCCGACGGGCCGTGCATCTGCGAAAGCGAACCCGGCGACCGCCGCTGCAAGCCCACGACCCGCCTGTCGGTGATGCTCCGCGAGCTCGACGTCATCGGGGTGTGGAAGTGCGAGTCGCATGGCTGGAACAGCGCGGCAGAGCTCCCCGGCTTGGTGGAGCTGGCGCAACAGGTGGGTGACCTCGTGCCCGCCAATCTTGTGTTGCGGGAGCGCGTCCAGATCAAGGACGGCAAGACGTCCAAGTTCGTCGTCCCGGGCCTCGACCTCGAGGTCTCCCCCGCACGTCTGGCTGCGATCGTGTCGGGCACGACGTCACCCGCTGCGATCGCCTCGTCTGCCCCGGCGAACGCTATCGCCGCCGCCTCCGCGACGGACTGGGTCGGGCTGCTCCAGGACGCCACGACTCCCGACGAGTGCCGGGCGCTGTGGAAGCAGGCGGGCGAAGCGGGCGCACTGACGCCCGAGCTCGCCGACGCCATCAAGGGCAGGGCGATTGAGGTCGCCCCGAAGTCCGACCCCGGGTCCGCTCCGGCCACCTCGGCCGCCCAGGGCGTGGACGACCTGTGGTTCCTCGTCACGACGGAAGCGGGCCGGCAGGACCTGACTGACGCAGCGGTCCGGGAGGCGTTCACCCGGGCGTTCGAGCACGACGTGGCCGAGGCGACCGTGGCCGAACTGGAGCAGTTCCTCGCCGAGCTCAAGGGCATGGCGGTCCCGGCATGAGCGCCTACGTCCTCCGGCAGATCGAGGATCGGATGACCGCTGCCGTCGACGAGGGTCTCGAACAGCTCGCGTGCGGCTGGCTGCCCCACGAGGTGGCCGGCGTCCTGGAGGACGCGGCTGCGGTCATCGGGGACCTCGCCGTCCAGGCGCGGGGTGCGTCATGAGCGCCGACGAGCTGCGCCGGGCCGCGCAGACGCTGCGCGAGCGGGCACGTGCAGCGACGCCGAGGCCGTGGGAACGCGGCGATCACTGGCACATCCAAGGTGCCAGGTTCTGCCCCTGCCAACCCTCTTGGGGCAAGGCGGAGGTTCGCCGCATGGACATCAACGGGCAGATGATGATGCAGGCCCAGGCCCACATCCACCGCCTCCCCGACCGACTGGGCTGGGACCACGGCATCTACTCCAAGGCCCAAGACGCCGACGGCTACTACCCCAACGTCGTCAACGACACCGACGAGTACGGCCTCATGGGTGACGCCGACGCGGAGTGGATCGCCACCATGCACCCCGGTGTCGGCCTCGCACTGGCCGACCTGCTTGAAGAGGCGCTGGCCGACTTCCGCGACATGGGCTCGTACGAGACCTGCACTTCGATCGGGAGTGCGGCGCGAGACCTCGCCCGCCTCATTCAGTGGCCTGAGTCGGTGACGTCATGAGCAACTTCGTCGCGCGTTACCCGGGCAAGTGCGCCGAATGCGACCAACAGTTCGAGCGAGGCGCGTGGCTCCGGTACGAGGACGACGACGTCGTCCACGTCGACTGCGAGCGGGAGTCCTGGCAACCGAGTGACCCACGGCCGCTGCCGGCTGAGCGCTACGGCCCGCGCGTGTGCCCGACCTGCCACCTGACCAGCTGCGACTGCCAAAGGAAAGCGTCATGACCGCCGACTACGACACCGTGGTGGGCCTGGGTCTGCTCGCCCTCGCGTGGATCGAGGCCCAGCGATGAGCGACATGTGGGACGAGATTCAGATTGAGATTGATCGGTCCGCGCCGTCGAGCCTGGCCGCACACCTTGACCGCGACCGCTCATACGACGGGCAGCCGCACACCGACCACGGCGAGCGCGGCCGAACCCTCGTGACGGGTCTGACGATGCGTGACGTCATCGACTGCTATGTGCGGGCCTGCTACGACTCCTCCGGGCTCTCCCCTGGGGACTGGCCGAGCGACCTCTACGGATTGCCTTGGGACGACATGGACCCGGTGGCTGTCGGCCAGAACCTGACGTGCTGGGTCGAGCGGTACATGGGCATCTACCCGAACGTCCGCAAGGTGGTGGAGTCATGACGGCCCGCGCCGACGCGTCCCTGATCGACGGCCCCGCCCGCACCATCGTCCTCGTCCTCGGCGGACTCGCCTGCGCCGCGTTCGCCCTCGCGTGGCTGCTCTGCCGGGCCGCCGCTGCCGGCGACCGCATCGAGCCCGGATGCGAGGCGTCCTGCGACGGCACCCCTGCAGACGCCGCGTGGTCCTGTCTCATTTGCGACGAACCGCAGAAGTACACGTCCACCGAGGTTTACGACCACCTTGCCGTCGAAGCGCTGTACGCCGACCTCGACGCATGGAACAGGCGGGCGTCGTGACCACACTCGCGTTCAACGTCAACGGCATACCAGGCGCTCAGGGATCGAAACGTCATGTGGGTCACGGCGTGATGGTCGAATCCAGTGCCAAGGTCAAGCCGTGGCGCTCCGACGTCAAGGCCGCCGCAGAAGCCGCCCTCATCGCCTCCGACACGTGGGAGCGCGCCACCGGGCCCGTCCACGCCACGCTCTACTTCCGCTTCCCCCGACCCAAGTCGCACTACCGCACCGGCCGCAACGCCCACCTCCTACGCGACGACGCGCCCGCCTACATCACCTCACGCGGCGCCGGGGATATCGACAAACTCCTGAGATCGAGTTACGACGCCCTGACCGCCTCCGGTGCCATCGCGGACGACTCGCTCATCGTCTCCGTCAACGCGATCAAGATCTACTGCGACGACGCCACCGCGCCCGGCGCGCACATCAAGCTCATCACCATCCGTGCGCGCCGCAGGTGGTCATCAGCAATGACCTCGAGCCCTGCCCCACGCCCGTGAGGGTGGCCATCACGCCATGAGCACCTACGACCCCCGCTGGGCCAAGAAGTGGCGCGTCGACCACGACCGCGGCATCCACCGCTACGTCGACGCCGCCCCCGCCAGAACCCACGCCCAGACACTCCTGGACGCGGGCGCCTCCCGCCGCGCCGTCGCACAAAAGGCCGGCATCACCCCCACCGTCATCACCCGCCTCCTCGCCGGCCAGGCCCACCTGCGCCGGGAGACCGCCGCCGCCCTCCTCGCCGTCACCCCCGCCCACATCCTCGACCGCGACGGCCACGAGGACTTCGTCCCCGCCATCGGCGCCCGCCGCCGCATCCAAGCCCTACAAGCCATCGGCCACACCAGCACGGTCATCGCCGCACACGCCGGCCCCGGAGTCACCGCCGCGATCATCCACAACGTCGCCAAGCATCCCGGCCAATGGATCTCCCGCCTCAACCACGACCGGGTCGCCGTCGCCTACACCGCCCTGTGGGACAAGCCCGGCACCAGCCTGCGCGTCAAGGCCCAGGTAGCACGCCGGGGATACGCCGTCCCCATGGCCTGGGACGACCTGGACGACCCGCACGCCCGGCCGCAGCATGACCTGTCCGACCCGGCCGAGCTCGACGTCGACGAGGTCGCGGTCGAACGCCGCGCCGCCGGTGACCACACCGTCGCGCTGACCCGCGCAGAACGCCTGCTTGCCGTGCAACGCCTCCATGCCGCCGGCCTGAACGACCAGCAGATCGCCGACCGGCTCGGCCACCCCGCCCGCACGGTCCTACGCGACCGGCAACACCTCGGTCTGCCCGCCAACGAGCAGACCGGCAAGCACCGCACCAGCCATCGCACCGACGAAAGGAAGACAGCATGAGCCGCCGACCAACCACGAAACCCACCCGACCGGGCTTCGCCCCCAAGGCCGCAGACGTTCGCCTCGGCCAGGACGTCATCTACAAAGGTGCCGCCTGGTCCGTTTGGGCTCAGCATCCCGACCTCGGCCACTACTGGCTCAGCCGCTGGGTCGACGGCACGAACGAGACCGCCGCAGCCAAGCTCTCGGAGCTGGCCTACTCCCACACCACGCACCAGCGGGCACCCCGATGAGCGCCCTGCGGTTGGGCGTGGGGGTCGACGGCGCCACACATCGGCTCATCTGCGCGGCCCGCGCCACCCAAGCCACAGAGGGCGTTCCCAAGGAGTCCGCCCGCGCCCTCGTCGCCCTCGCCCGTGGCGTTCGCCTCTACCTGGAGGCCCGCCAGGACCGGCTCGCCCGCGCCACCCTCGACGACATCGACAAGCTGATGACCGGAGCCGACGAACCCCTCCTGGTCGCCGCCTACGGCGATCTCATTCAAGGCGTCCGCAAAGCCCTCGGCTGGCCCACCTTGGCGAACAGCACTGCGTGACCGACCGCCCCCACCCGATCCACCTCGTCGACGAGCCACCCGACGACGAGCAACCAACCCTGCCCAACGACGCCATCCTCGAGCGGATCGTCCTCGCCGGCTGCCTCACCTGGCGCACCGACATCGACGACGTCACCGCCGCCATCACCCCCGCCGACCTCCACCAGCCCCGGCACGAGCTCATCCTGCACGCCATCACCCACCTCTACGCCCGCGGCGACCCCGTCGACATCGGCTCCGTCACCACCCGTCTACGTGAGCTCGGCACCCTCAACCGCATCGGCGGCCAGCCCTACCTGCACGAGCTCGCCACCCACGCCATCACCCCCGGCAACGCCGGCTACCACGCCCACACCCTCGCCGCCCTCGCCACCCGCCGCCGCCTCATCAGCGCCGGCAAAGCCATCGAAGCCCTCGCCTACAAGACCGCCGACGACGAGCACACCCTCCATCAGGCCGCCCTCACCTACCTCGAGGAGATCCCCCGCGGCGTCCCCGGCGTCGACGGAGGCGGCCCCGCGTCCAGCTGGGCACCCGTCGACCTCGAGGACATCCTCACCGGCAACCACCAAGGCCCCGTCGCCACCGTCTGCAGACGCCGCGACGGCAAAGCCCTGCTCTACCCCGCAGCCGTCCACTCCGTCTCCGGAGAGCCCGGCTCAGGCAAGTCCTGGTACGCCCTCATCGCCTGCGCCCAGGAGCTCGCCGAAGAGCGCCCCGTGGCCTACATCGACTTCGAGGACCGCGCCCAGTCCGCGGTCGCCCGCCTCCTCGCCCTCGGCGTCAAACCCGACCAGATCCGCCAGCACTTCCGCTACGTCCGACCCGATGTCGCCCTCGACCTGGCCGCCACCACCCACCTCGACCGCGCCGTCGCCGGCACTACCGTCGCCGTTATCGACGGCATCACCGAGGCGATGACCATGCACGGCCTGTCCCTCATGGATAACGAGGACGTCGCCCGGTGGCTCGCCCTCGTCCCCCGCCGCATCGCCGACCTCGGGCCCGCCGTCCTCCAGGTCGACCACGTCGTCAAGAACAGCGACCAGCGCGGCCGGTTCGCCATCGGCGGCCAGCACAAGCTCGCCGGCATCACCGGCGTCGCCTACAAGATGCTCACGATCAAGTCGTTCGGCAAGGGCGTGAAGGGCCACGCCAAGCTCGTCATCGACAAGGACAAGCACGGCGACGTCGGCCCCAACGGCGTCACCGCAGCCGACCTGCACCTCGACGCCACCGACCCCGCCGGAGCCCTCTACGGCTGGCTCGACACCCCTGGACAGGACACCGGAGAGGACGGGCACTTCCGGCCCACCACCCTCATGAAGCGCGTCTCCGGGCTCCTCAGCGCCCAACCCGGCGCATCACTCAACGAGATCAAACTGGCCGTCCGTGGTAAGGACCAGTCGATCGCGGACGCCGTCAACGCCCTGATCCTCGAGGGCTTCGTCAGGACCGAGCCGGGACCCAACCGGGCGTCCCACCACTACCTCGACCGCTCCTTCGAGGAGGAGCCGTGATGTCCGTTGACAGAGGTCGCGGTGATTCCCCGGTGGTTCCTAAGTGGTTCCTTTCCGGGTGTCACCGAGCGGTGGTTCCCGGTGCCCTCTCCCTACGGGCACCGGAACCACCGCGGGTGGTTCCCCAGGCACAACCCACAGCGAGGAACCACCCGACCAGAAAGACGAGGACCTCGTGAGTCTCGAGCACACCCTTGCCACGTTGCAGAAGATCATCGACCGCTGGCCCGACCTCGTCGCCGCACGCATCAAAGGCACACCCCGACCCGCCATCCCCGGCACCCACCTCAGCGACAACGGACGCGAGCGAATGAACCAGCAACGACGCGACGACCTCGCCGACGCCGACGACCGAGCCCCCGGCAAAACCATCCCACCCCTACACATCGACATCCTCGACCTCATGACCAAACTCCTCACCGACGCCCACACCCTCGCCAACCACGTCATGCAAACCACCGGCCAGCAACCGCTACCCCCGCCCATCTCCACAGCGATGAGCCCACGGCCCTACCTGAAACGGATCATCGAGTTCCTGCCCCAGGCATGCGCAGACGACGAGGACATGCTCGAGGCGATCACCGAGAAAGCCGACCTCATGCACGACGAGATCCTGATGGCACTCGGTGAAGTGTTCGACGGGCAACGACTCAACGCCGTCTGCCCGTTCTGCATGGGCCGCACATCCAAACGCCTCGCCGGCGAACTGACCATGCGCGTCCGCATCCGCGACATCGGCACCAACGAGCACCCCAACCTGGCCGAGTTCCTCGTCGTCTGCGAGAACCCCGACGGCATGTGCCAGCCGTTCGCCCGGGAGGTCGACACGTGGGTCGGCACCAACCCAGCCTGGCGTTACCCGCGGTGGCCGTGGCTGGCCAAGCAGCTGCACACGGCGCGCCGTGTCGGATGACTTGCGCCCGGAGTTATCCACAGGTATGGTCCTGGATTGCGAGCCCCCATGCCCAACGGCGGGGGCTCTTGCTATCCCACCTCGTCATCACCGCCGAGGTCGAGGACCCCTACAGACTCAGCCCCGACCGTTCACAACACGGCCGGGGCTTTCCCATGCCCACGCCTGAGGGAAGGAACCTCCAAGTGATCCGCTTCCGCGTCGCCCTCGCCTTCTTCGCCGCCATCCTCCTGGCCCTCATCTTCCCTGCGCCCACACAGGCCAGCGCTACCATGCAAGCCTCGGGCAGCAGCAGCTCCAGTTCCAGCAGCAGCAGTAGCTCCAGCAGCAGCACGCAGAACAACACCGTGTCTCAGAGCAACAGCAGCAGCAACAGCAACACCACCGTCCAGACCACCGTCCAGACACGCACCGTCACGCACCGCAAGCGCCCCGCACCGCCGACGAAGCCGACACCCACGACACCCACGCCACCGCGCTCCACGACCGTGTTCCGGGTCGACGCCTCCCGCGCCGGCAACCTACCCATCGGCGTGTCCAACGCGGCATGGTCAAAGGACACCAACGTCACCCTCGTCACCCAGGCGTGCAGCGGATTCCGTTGCATCACCGTCCAGCAGGTGAACCAGACCGGCTGCGGCAGCAGTTCGCGCTTCGTCGGGTGCGCCTTCCGGTACTCGGACGGGTCGTGCACCGCGCAGGTCCTCGGCTCGCTGTCCGCGTCGCTGAAGCGCGCCGTCCTGGAACACGAGACCGGCCACTGCCTCGGCCTGGGTCACAACACGAGCGACCGCAACTCGATCATGCAGCCCGTCTTCGACTACGACCGCCTGCCTCCCGGCCCGGATGCCATCGACCGCGCCAACGTGCGGGCACTACACCGGTGATGAGCGCCGGCGCCGAGTAGGCCGTGGAGCCTGATGCTTACCACGACCGAGCCGGTCACGGTCGCGCACCCGGAACGGGAAGACATGGGCAACCCACGACGAGCCAACGGACACCGACGCGACCAGGTCAGACGCCGGGTCCTCGCCGAGGAGTCCGACTGCTGGCTGTGCCACCAGCCCGTCGACAAGACACTGCCGCCCTACCTCGAAGGCTCACCCGAAGTCGACGAGATCATCCCAGTCAGCCTCGGAGGCTCACCCTTCGACCGCAGCAACTGCCGGCTCAGCCACCGAGGATGCAACGTGCGACGCGGCAACGGGACGCGACCGACGAAGCCGAAGGTCGAGTCGTTCCAGACGACGCGGACCTGGGGAGGGACCCCCGCGTAAACGCCGCGGCAACCTCTCGGCATAGGGCCGATATCCCCCCGACCTGAAACGAGGGGCGCGATGACCGCTCCAGAGGGGCTTCACGAGCGCGGAGCGGCCCTCTGGGCGTCGCTGGGGCAGAAGGCGGGAACACCTGCCGGCGATCTCGCGCTTGAGGCATCTAGGACGGCAGACCGGCTCGATGAGTTGGACCGGATCATCCACGGCAAGGGCGTCCTGAACCTATTGAGCTTCCGGTTGAGCTTGAACTTCACTGAAGGCGACGAGCGGACGGTCAACGTCAAGGTCGACTTCGCGGACGTCATGGCCGAGGCGCGCCAGCAGCAGATGGCGTTCAAGCAGATGCTGTCGGCTCTTGGAGTCGAGAAGGGCGTCAAGGTCGAGCCGGAGAGGAAGGCGTCCCCCCTCGATGAGCTCAAGAACCTCCGCGAGCGGCGGGGCAAGCCGGCCGCGCGTTCGGGTGGCGCCCCCAAGTCGGCGGACCGACGGTGACCTCGCCGCGTTCTTGTCGTCCTCCTACGGCCTGACGCCGGACGAGTGGCAGCAGCTGGTCCTTGATGACTGGCTCGCCCAACGTGCCGACGACCGGTGGTCGGCGTTGACGTGCGGTCTCGCGGTTCCTCGCCAGAACGGCAAGAACGGTGTCATCGAGATGCGCGAGCTGTACGGCATGGTCGCGCTGGGCGAGAAGTTCCTTCACACCGCTCACGAGGTCAAGACGGCCCGGAAGGCGTTCCTCCGGCTCGCGGCGTTCTTTGAGAACGAGCGCAGGTACCCCGAGCTGGCCGCGATGGTCGCTGAGGGTGGTATCCGCCGCACCAACGGCCAGGAGGCCATCGTCCTCACGAACGGTGGCTCGGTCGAGTTCGTTGCACGGTCCAAGGGTTCCGGCCGAGGCTTCACCGTCGACGTGCTGGTGATGGACGAGGCGCAGGAGTTGTCGGATGACGCCCTTGAGGCGCTGATGCCGACCACTTCTGCCGCACCGCAGGGCAACCCCCAGTGGATCTTCACGGGCACCCCACCGGGGCCGGCCGCCAATGGTGAGGTGTTCACCCGCACCAGAGACGACGCGCTGGGCGGCAACTCGATCCGTCTGGCGTGGCACGAGTGGTCGGTCGACGGCGACGTGGACCTGGACGACCGGGCCAACTGGTTCGTCACCAACCCTGCTCTCGGTGGGCGCTTGCAGTTGGACGTCCTTGAGGGTGAGCGGGCGCGGTTCTCTGATGACGGGTTCGCGCGTGAGCGACTAGGCCGCTGGTCGTTGTCCGACACGGCCGCCAAGCTGTTCCCAGCGTGGGATGACCGGGTGGCCCCCGGGCCGGGCGACGACGTGTCGCCGAACGGTATGGCCGTAGACATGAGCCACAGCCGGGTGCTGGCTGTGGCCGGCTGCTGGGTGACCGAGGGCGCTAGACACGTCGAGCTCCTGGCGCTGGATCAGGTCACCGATCTCAACTCTGCCGCCCCGTGGATCGCGGAGCGCGCCGGGCGCAAGGTCCCGGTCGTCATCGACACCGCCAGTCCTGCCGCCCCGCTGATTCCGGTCTTGGAGGGCTTGAAGGTCCACGTCATCGCCAGCGCCGGTGAGGGCGCGGACATGGCGAAGGCGTGCGGCGGGCTCTATGACGACTACCTCGCTGGGGTGCTGACCCACGCCGGCCAGCCGCAGATGGACGACGCGGTTGCTGGCGTCAAGAAGCGACTGATCGGCAAGGCCGGCGGGTTCGGCTTCGACCGCTCAGACCCATCCGTCAACATCGCACCGTTCGTGGCCGCGGCGCTCGCCCGGTTCGGTGCCGTCTCCGGCGGTAAGCCGCCGTCCAAGTCCTACGCGTTCTGAGAGGTGGCCCCGACGTGCTCGACTCTCCCCAGCCGGGCACCCCGAAGTGGTGGCTCAAGCGGCTCGACACCGAGCTCGCGAATCGTCTCCCGGAGATGAATCTGTACCGGGATCTCGTGGACGATGTTCACGCGTTGCCGGAGTCGGTTGAGACGTCGCAGAAGTTTCGGCGGATGGCGGGGTTGGCGACGACGAATCTGACCGGGTTGGCCGTCGAGGCGACCGCTGAGCGGATGAACGTCGAGGGTATCCGTATCGGGGACGAGCCGGACGCGGACAAGGGCGTTTGGGACGACATCTGGCAGCGGTCGGACTTCGACGCGGGCAGCCAGGAGGCGATCACCGCTGCACTGGTCTACTCGCGGTCGTTCATCTCGGTCACCCCGCCCAACGGTGACCGGCCGGCGCGGCTGAGCTATGAGGACCCGCGTCAGGTGGTCCTCGCGTACACCCCTGAGGGTGAGCGGGCTGCGGCGCTGAAGGTGTTCACGGACGAGTGGACCGGGGACACGTTCGGGACGCTGTACCTGCCGGGCGTGGTCGCGAAGATGGTCCGCCAGCGCTCGCCGTTCGGCGGCGACTCGCAGTGGATGCTGCGGCAGGTCGACCAGAGCGTGATCGCTAACCCGTTCGGCGAGGTCCCGTTCTTCGAGCTGCGGAACCGGCTGACGGGGGCGACCCGCTCCGAGGTCGCCCCGCTCGTCATCCCGCAGCGGCTGCTCAACCAGACGATCTTCAACCTCCAGGCCCTCGACGACTTCGGTTCGTTCCGGCAGAAGTGGGCGGCCGGCATCGAGGTCCCGCGTGACCCGGTGACCGGGGCTCCGGTAGCGCCGTATGAGGCGCACGTCTCGAAACTGTGGGTCGCGGAAGGTGCGGACGCCAAGTTTGGCGACTTCGCCGCGACCGATCTACGGCCGACGATCGAGTGGGCGCGGGAGATCGCGGCACACATCAGCCGCCTGTCCCGCGTCCCGATCACTTACTTCCTGTCGAACATCAGCAACCTCGGCGGGGACGCGCTCGCGCTTCTGATCTCCGGGCTCGTCCTGAAGTGCCAGCGCCGCGTCAAGGGCTACGAGCCGGCGTTCGAGGGGTCGATCCGGCTCGCGCTGAGGTCGATGGGCGACCCGCGAGCGAACGCGGCCAACATCGAGGCCAAGTGGGCTGAGATGGAGACCCGTTCAATGGCGCAGTCCGCTGACGCGGCGCTTAAGTTGACGTCCAGCGCGGACCCGGTTATCACCCCGCAGACGGCTCAGGAGAAGTTCCTCGGAATGTCGCAGACGGAGCGTGACCGGGATGACGCGTGGCGTCGTGAGGGCCGTGCCACGTCGAACTTGTCCGCGATCCTCACGGCCGCTGGCGCGGCGCCGCTTCCGTGACCGTCGATCAGTTGACGCAGGTCCACCGCGCTCAGCAGCTGCTCCTGCGTCGTGCGACGGTGGCGCAAATGGCGCGGCTGTGGCCGGCGCTGGACTGGGCTCGGCTCGACGAGACCTTCCCCGATTTCGCGCTCTCCGTGGGTCGTCTAGTGACGGCGAACCGGCAGACGTCTGCGGGGCTCGCGTCCCAGTACCTGCGGGCGTTCCGGCAGGCGTCCGGCGTTCCCGGTGAGGTGAACACGGTGTTCGCGGAGCCGCTGAACGTGGACCAGTTCGCGACGTCGCTGCGGGTCACTTCCGTAGTGCCGCTGAAGACCGCCGCCGCCGCCGGGACGCTCGAGGTCGACGCGATGAAGAGCGCGCTCGTCCGGGTGTCCGGTGCGATGGCCCGGCAGGTGCTCGACGCAGGCCGGGACACGATCGTGCGAACGGTGAAGGCCGACCCTGCCGCGCGTGGCTGGCGGCGTGTCCTCGGCGGCCACGGCTGCGACTTCTGCCGACTCTTGGCTTCACGGGGCGTGGCGTATGGCAAGACGACCGTCGGATTCCAGTCACACGACCACTGCGTCCTGGCGGGGACGGTAGTGACTGGCCCGCGGTTTGAAGCCGCGTACCGACGGTGGTACGAGGGGGAACTCATCGTCATCGGCTTTGCCGACGGCGGCGAGCTGTCCATCACCCCGAATCACCCTGTACTCACAGACCTGGGGTGGGTTGACCCGCAAGCGCTCCGCCCAGGCGATCAGGTAGTCCGTCGCACGGGGGCAGAGCCGGTACTTGGTCGTGTCCCAAACGAACAGGATGTTCCAACCCGCATTGAGGATGCGTGGAGTACGTACCGCGTGGATGGATTTGCTGCTGTGCCAGTTGCCGCCGAGGACTTCCACGGCGACGGGGTGAGCGCTCAAGGCGAAGTCCAGGTTGTAGCGCCCCACGGCCTTCTCCCGGATGTGTTCTATTCCGGCTTCGGTGAGCATCTCCGACAACCGATCGGCGCCTGGGCTGGTTCGCCCCCCGTAGCCGCTGCGCTCTCTGCCGAGCGCGATCTTGGCGGCGTGCTCCTCGCTCATCTGGACCCCACGGGTAGCCGCGTGGGCGGCATCGGCCTTGGCCGCTCTGTACTCAGCGGTGGTCTGTGCGAGGAACACCCCGGCGGCTTCGGACGGCCCACGACGCTCTACTCCGAGCTCGCCGAGCCAGCGTTTGATGACCGCCCGCGAGACGCCGTACTCAGCGCCGAGGCCCTTCTCGGACTGGCCTTCGAGGTAGCGCCGCGCGACGTCTTTGGGTACGGGCTTTCGGTTCCACGCGGGCTGAGTGCTCCGTGGCCGCGCTACGACCCCGGCCCGACGAAGGATCAAGCGCAACGACTCCGGGTCCATGCAGACCTCGGCCGCCGCCTCCTTGAACGTCTTGCCGGAGGCATAGAGATGCGCTCCGTGAGCGATCTTCGCAGGGTCGACTTTGCGGGGCATGTGTTCAATCTCCGAACTTCCGAGGGCTGGTACGACGCCAGCGGCGCGGTCGTGTCTAACTGCGGCTGCACCACTAAACCAGTCTACCACCGCTGAAGACTTCCCCCAGCCGCGAGGGCTGGCGGATGCACCACGAAGGAGAAGCCGCGATGGCTGACGACCCAAACCCGACCCCGGCACCGCCGGAGACGGACCCCAAGACGGAGCTTGCCAAGGCCGCTCCGGATGATGCCCTCGGCGACGCGGGTAAGAAGGCGCTGGACGCGGAACGCAAGAACGCCCGCGAGGCGGCGAAGGAGCGCGACGCTCTGGCGGCCAGGCTCAAGGAGTTCGAGGACCGCGACAAGACCGAGTCGCAGAAGCTCGCCGACCGGGCCGACGCCGCTGAGAAGCGAGCGACGGAACTGGAGACGCGGGCGCTGCGGCTGGAGGTCGCGTCCGAGAAGGGCCTCACGACCGCGCAGGCCAAGCGCCTCGTCGGGGTGACCCGCGAGGAGCTGGAGGCTGACGCCGCCGAGCTCCTCGAGACGTTCCAGGGCGCCAACGTCGTCCCACCACGGATCGACCTGGACCTCGGCACCCGCCACACGGCGCCCGTAGGGCAGGACTTCAACAAGACGCTGCGCCAGGCCGCCGGCCGGGCGTAACTCGCAGCACCAGTCCGGCATGGCTGGCCCCGCTGCACATCACTGACCTAGGAGGTCAACCATGCCGTTCAACAACCTTGTCAGCCGCACCAGCGCCCAGGCGCTGATCCCGGAGGTCGTCAGCAACGACATCCTCGGCGGTCTCATGAACCAGTCCGCCGCGCTCAACCTGTTCCGGCAGGTTCGGATGGCGTCGAACCAGACGCGGATGCCGGTCCTGTCGGCGCTGCCGACGGCGTACTTCGTCAACGGCGATACCGGTTTGAAGCAGACCACGCAGGTCGACTGGTCGAACAAGTACCTCAACGTGGAGGAGCTCGCCGCGATCGTCCCGATCCCGGAGGCGGTCTTTGACGACGCCAACTTCGACGTGTGGGGCAGCATCCGCCCACTCCTCGAGGACGGCATCTCCCGCGCTCTCGACGCCGCGGTGTTCTTCGGCACGAACAAGCCGGCTGCCTGGGGTGGTGCGATTGTGACCGACGCGACCACGGCGGGCAACGTCGTAAACCGGTCGGTCGGCACGGCACGGACGGACAAGGCCGGTCTAGCCGGCTACCTGTCCGACGCGTTCGCACAGGTCGAGGGTGACGGGTTCGCCGTCGACGGCATCGCTGCGAACGTGGCCTACCGGGGGCTGCTCCGCAACACCCGCGACGCGAACGGCAACCTGCTCTCCGAGGTGTCGCCGGACTCGATCTACGGCGTCCCGGTGAAGTACCCGATGCGTGGCCTGTGGCCCGCTACGGCTGTCGGCGCGGCTGAGGCTGTGGTCGGCGACTTCTCCCAGGCCATCCTCGGGATTCGTCAGGACATCACCTACAAGGTGCTGACCGAGGGTGTCATCCAGGACGGCGCCGGCGTCATCCAGTACAACCTGCCGCAGCAGGACATGATCGCGCTGCGCGTCGTGTTCCGGTGCGCCTTCCAGACGGCGAACACGCTGAACTACGACAACCCCGCCGCGGGCACCCGTTACCCGTTCGCCGTCGTGAAGCAGGCCGTCTGATGGGCACGCCGACGCAGGTCGCCGGCCTCGCGTCGGAGTCCGCCGCACCACAGCAGGCCAACGGGTTCCTCGGCTGGTCACCTGAGGCCGACCGGAGTTCCTACACGGTCCGCAACGGCGCCGACGGGACAGCCGCAGCGGCCTACACGACGCTCACGGTATACGCGGTCGGCAAGACGATCACCGACGGTGGCTTGACCTACGTCGTCCGCACCGCGGTCACCGCCGCCAACGCGACGCCGCCGGCGTCGAACGTCAGCTTCGTGCTGACGGACAACCACCGCGGCCCGTCGGAGAACGCCGACGCCGTGACCCGCCGCAAGCAGTACAACCGCTGAAGGAGCGAACATGGCAGCCAAGAAGAGCGACAGCGGCGAGGCCGAGGTTCAGGCCACGGTCGACGCCGAGACCGAGCAGGGGTTCCGCGGGTCGCGCACCGACCCGACCCCGCTTGAGCACTACACCGTCGAAGGGGTCACCAGCGACAAGCCGACCCCCGAGACGGACGAGGACAGCGCGGCGAAGGCTCGCAAAGCCTCCGAGGGTCGCTGAGCGCGATGGCCGCCGTGAACCGCACCTTCATCACGGCGGCCATCGCCAAGCGGCGCGGCACGACCTACCGGCAGCCCATCGCCAACGGTGACCGTCGCACCTCGACGCTGTCCCTGATGCCGCCTAACCCGGCGCTCGCGGCAGCGGTCAAGGCTGCGTGGGCACCGATGCTGACCGGGCAGGCGGTTCCGATGCTCGGCGAGAGGACGTCGTCTCAGTGATCAACTTTCTGACCGTCTCCGACCTGCAGGTGTTCGCTCCGGACATCGAGCCGGGTCGGGCGCAGGGGATGATCGACGACGCGACAGCCATCGCCGCGGTCGTGGCCCCGTGCATCAACGGGGTCGCGTTCACGAAGGTCGACGCGGTGCGGGCGATCCTGCGCGGGGCGATCCTGCGTTGGAACGACGCCGGTTCGGGTGCGTTGCAGTCGGAGGCGGTCGGCCCGTTCGGTCAGGTGTATGACACCCGGCAGCAGCGTCGTGGCATGTTCTGGCCGTCGGAGATCACGCAGCTGCAAAGCCTATGCGCGACCGGGAGCGTCTACACGCTCAGCATCGCCGGCCCGGACCCGGCCGTCCTGCCGTGAGCTACCGCCGCGGTGAGCCGGTGAGCCGGCTGCGGGCGACGCTCGTCGCGGACCCGTACTCCGGTGAGGCGACGCGCCGGGACTGGGGGACGCCCGCCACCCTCTCGCTGCGGGCCGCGGTCGCGGACTCCGGGTCGGTGGAGCCGACCGAGCCGGGACGCACGCCGGTCGACTCGGACTTCACCCTCTACTTCGACGGCCCGAACCCGGTCGATGTCCTCGCCGGTGACCGGGTGGTCGTCCGCGGCCTGACGTGTGACGTGGCTGGTCGTCCGTTCTTCTGGCGGTCGCCGCTCACCGGATGGGCGCCGGGCACTGTTGTCCACGCGAAGATCCGGGAGGGCTGATGGCGCGCATCGAGCTCAACCACCGTGGCATGGAGGAGATGCTGAAGTCAGCCGCGACGGGCGCAGCCATGCGAGCCATCGCGCAGCCCATCGCGGCGACCGCGAAGGCGACCGCCCCGGTCCAGTCTGGCGAGTACCGCGACTCCATCCACGTCGAGCCGCACACCACCGACCGGGCCGGCATGCGCGTCGTGGCCGGCACAGACCACGCCGCCGAGGTCGAAGCGAAGACGGGGAACCTCGCTCGCGCCGCTGGCGCTGCTGGGCGCCCCTGATGGGCGTTCAAGCGGTCGTATCAGCCGATGCCGTCGCCTGGGCTACCGGGTACCTGCGGACGCGCCTGAGCGGCTTCTCCGGCATCTACGTCGGCACGGACACGCCGGAACCGTTGCGAGAGTGGACGGTGACCCTGCGACGTGACGGCGGGCCGCGGGTTGATGCGGTGCAGGACGTGGTCCGGCTGGGCGTCAACGCCTGGGCGGCCACCGAGTACGACCTCATGAACGGCACCAACGGCCTCGCGTCGCTGGTCCGTGCCCACCTACTCGTCGCCGCCGGTAACGGGCCGGTGACGGGGGTCCGGGAGGTTTCCGGGCCCATGATCCTGGCCGATGCGTCGCAGTTCGCGCATGCCTACATGACGTTCGAGGTCGTCGCGCTGGGCGTCGGCCTGACCTGATGACAACACGAAAGGGGCCGACAGTGGCTACCAGTAAGACCAGAGCGGCTGACGCTCCTCAGAGCGATGAGGTCGAGAGCGACGCGACCGAGGAGTACCGGGCTGCGCAAGAGGACGAGTGGGGCACCTACGTCGCCACTGCGGCCATCGACCATAGCGGCGTGCGGGCGTACAACGTCGGCGACCCCGTTCCTGTGTCCAACGTGAAGGCCCACGGCTACGCCGACCAGGGCCTCGTCGAGAAGAGGAGCTGACCGATGCCCACCACCGCGACCCCCAACATCCTGAGCGACCCGGGCTACCTGTTCTACGCCCCTGCCGGGACCGCTGAGCCCGTGAACACCGTCGCCGGCTCGAAGTTCACCGACACTTGGCCGGTGGCCTGGGTGTCCGTCGGCGCGACCGAGGACGGCTCCAAGTTCAAGGCGTCGGTGAAGACCGAGGCCGTGAACGTAGCCGAGTTCTTCGACCCGATCAAGTACGTCACCACGGACCGCTCCTCGTCCATCGCGTTCGCCATGGCCGACTTCACCCTGACGAAGCTGAAGTGGTCCATGAACGGTGGCACGCCCTGCCGGCGAACACCCCGCCCGACCCGATCACCGGCGTCCTCGCCAAGGACAGCGCCGACATCACCATGGAGCGGCTCCAGGCGATGACCACCGCGCTGCACCGCAGCACCCGCGGGC
>JAABUT010001956.1_pt1 | contig 21443 bp, 18 predicted proteins | sample 5559281 | NCBI WGS metagenome assembly JAABUT01 (sample SAMN10711880, study PRJNA513359) | rock metagenome | isolation source: Antarctica rocks | place: Antarctica: Victoria Land, Ricker Hills nord | collected 2016-01-04
GCCGCATCCGATGGAAGGGTCATCGGATGCGGCCGTTGGTATCAGATGGCGGCAAGCAGGGCCAGGCGCATCGCCTGCGGCGAGAAGCGTTCCCGTGCATAGGCGATCTGATCGGCGCAGCAGCGCTCCCAATGCGCGTCGTCGGTCAGCAGCCGCACCGCCGCCGCGGCGAACTCCACCGGGCTCTGGTGCACGGCGACGATCCCGGGCAGCAGCGGGCACCCTTGGGCGCCGACCGGGGTCGTCACCAGCGGCACACCCTCCCGCAGCGCCTCGGCAACCTTCAGCTTGACGCCGGCGCCGTAGCGCAACGGCACCACCGTGACGCGGGCGCCGCCGTAGAAGTCCCGCAGCTCGGCGTCGCTGACGTTGGCGTGCACCGTTACCGTCCCGCCTGGCACCGTCTCGCCCGCCAGCGCGCGGACCTTCGCCGTCGGGTTCGAGCCCACCACCAGCAGCCGCGCCGACGGCATGGCGGCGCGGATGAGCGGCAGGATCTCGGCCACGAACCACAGCGCCGCGTCCTCGTTGGGCGGATGGGCGAAGCCGGCGACGAACAGGATGTCCGCGCCGGCGACCGCCGCCCGCGGCTGCGCGAAATCGTCGAAGGCGTATGGCGCCACGGCGCGCACCGTCACTCCCGGCTCCATCGCCGCCACGATGTCCGCTTCCTCCTGCGAAGGGTACAGCACCGTGTCCACCAGCTGCCAGACCGAGCGTTCCAGCTGCCTGGACTCGTCCGCCTCGCGCATCGTCGTCGCCGCCGCGGCCGGGTCGCCGGCCACGGCCTGCAGCGCCAGGCGGGCGAAGTGCAGGTCGTGGCCGTAGAAGGTCAGCCTTGCCGGCGTCCTGTCGCGCAGGACGCCGATGTATTTCTCCGCCACGCCCGGGCGGCTCAGCAGCACGCTGTCCAGGTTGGCGCCGTGCTGGCCGACCCAATCGTCGAAGCTGCCGGCACTGTGGCAGACCTCGATGCCCAGCTCCTGCAGCGCCTCGGTGTAGCCCGGGCTGTAGGCGCCGTTGTCGGGCCACAGCTTCACCACCATGCCGGCGTGCAGCAGCGCGGTCATGAAGCCCACCATGGTGCGCGACCCGGCGTCGCGGTCGGGCTGCGGCACGTAGTGGTCGATCACCAGCACCACGCGGCGATGGCGCGCGCGGTCCCGCGCACGCAGCACGTGGGTGCCGGACGGCAGGTGGTCACGCATCAGCACGTCGCCCCAGCGCTCCATCAGCTTGGCCTGGTTGCCGACCTGGTAGGCCTTGACGCCCTGGCCGGTGTCGGTGCCGTGCGACACGCCCTCGAAATGCACCACCTCGGAGCGCGGCTGGTACAGCACCTTCAGCCCGAGCGCGCGGATGCGGAACGCCAGGTCGGAGTCCTCGCAGTAGGCCGGCGCGAAATGCGGGTCGAAGCCGCCCAGCTGCCGCAGCACGCTCGTGCGCACCATCAGCGCCGCGCCGGAGATGTAGTCGGCCTCGCGCACGTAGTTGTAGACCGGCCGGCGCGGATCGTCGAACCGGCCGTAGTTCCAGCCCGAGCCGTCCTGCCAGATGATGCCGCCGGCCTCCTGCAGCCGGCCGTCGGGGAACAGCAGCTTGGCGCCGACCGCGCCGGCATCCGGGCGGGCGTCCATCAGCTCGACCAGCGCGTCCAGCCAGCCGGGCAGCACCTGGGTGTCGTTGTTCAGGAACAGCACGAAGCGGCCCTGCGCCGCGGCGGCGGCGGCGTTGCAGCTGTGCAGGAAGCCCAGGTTCCGCGGATGCTCGATCAGGCGGATGTTGGCCACCTGCCGCAGCAAGGCCATGTCGGGGTCGCCCGACGCGTCCTCGGCGACGATCACCTCGAAGGCTGTCGCGGTTGTGCCGCGGCCGATCGAGGCCAGGCATTGCAGGGTGAAGTCGACCTTGCCGTAGGTGGGTATGACGATCGACACGGCGGGCCGCGCGTGCGCCGGGATGGTGATCGACACGGGCGCGGGCAGCGTCTCCGGCAGCCGCGGGACCTGCATGCCGACCACCGTGCGCCGGATCGCCTGCGCCTGTCGCCACAGGCCCCAGCGGCGGTGCAGCTGCAGCGTCGCGGTCCACCACATCACCTGCATGGCCCGCCGCATGTGCCGCGACGCGCCCGGAGAGCGCCGTGCGAGGCGGCGCACCGGCCATGTGGCCTTCCACAACGTGCTGGTTTCGAGCGCGTGCAGGCGCTGCTCCGCCGACGCCGCCTCACGCGTCGCGTGGTCCAGCGCCCGGCTGGCCAGGGCCAGGCGCGCTTCCAGCGTCTCGACCGCCTTCTGCCGGGCGGCCAATGCCGCGGTGTTCTGCTGCCGCTGTTCCTCGCCGTGCGCCAGCGCCGCTTCCTGCCGGCGCCGCAGCTCCTCGCTGTGGACCAGCGCCGCCTCGGCCAGCGCCGCCTCGGCCTGGCGCCGCGCGGCCTCGGCCTGGCGCCGCGCGTCCTCGCTGTGTTCCAGCGAGGCCTGCAGGCCGTTCCGCAAGGTCATGCTTGCGGCCAAGGCGGCACCGCTGGCGTCCAGGTCATGGTCCAGCCGCCTGGTTTCGGCCTGTGCCGCGAGGACCGCCACGCGCGCGTCCTGCACCCGTGCCGCCGGACCATCCAGGTCGGAGCTTTCTATATACAGGCTCGCCGGATGGTCCACCGGCCGGTCCGACGCGACGCCGACCACGTGGCCGGCCTGCGACAGCCCTGCGGTGACACGCAGCACGTCCTTGCCGCGGCGTTCGAACACCATCGGCGCTTCCCGCGCCGTGCCGCCGTCAGGGACCAGCGCCGAGCCCGCCAGCGGACGCTGCAGCGCCACGGCGACATGAACGAAATGCCGGTTCAGCAGGCCGGTGAATTCGGCGCGGTTCAGCTCCCGCACATGAAGCGGTCCGGATATCGCACCGGCGGCGTGAAAATCTCGATCGGGCGAGCTCGCGATCAGCAGGCCTCCCGGGCGCAGCACCCGGCGGACCTCGCCCAGAAACGCATCGTGACCGTGCAGCTGCTCGATGGTCTCGAACGACACGACCACATCGACGCTGCCGTCGGCCAGCGGCAGCGCCATGGCATCGCCGACGACAAAGCCAAGCGACCGGCGGGCGAAGTTGCGCTGTGCACGCGCGACAGCCACCGGGTCCCGGTCCACGCCGATCACCGAGCGGGCGGCCTGGGCCAGCATGGCGGCGCCATCGCCTTCGCCGCACGCGACATCCAACACATCCAGTCCGCGACAACGGCTGCGGGCAAACGCGTAGCGGTGCAGGTGCTCGATCCCGGCCTGTCCCCCGGCCGGCCAACTCAGGCGCACGCCCGCGAAGCCCGGCTTTTGCGGCGCGCGCGGCTGCAGGAAGAGCACCGCGCCCTCCGCCGCGGGCGCATGGGCGGCGGCAGGCGCCGCGGGCACATGGGCGGCGGCAGGCGCCGCGGGCACATGAGCGGCGCCAGGCGCCGACGGGCCGGGGGTCACGCGCGCACCGCAGCCGCGAACGAGGTCAGCTGGCGGCTGCCCGCGCAAGCTGGCCGACATAGCGGGCAAGCACATCCGCCGCCGGACCGTCGTCGTGGATGCGGCCTTGATCCATCCAGATGACACGGCTGCACCAATCGAGCACCACCCCCGTCATGTGCGACGACAGCACGAGGATTTCCGCGCCGCGCACCATGTCCTCCAGCCGCAGCCGCGCCTTCTCAATGAAGACGGCATCGCCGGCCAGGAACCACTCGTCCATCAGCAGGACCTGCGGGCGGATCGCCGTCGCCAGTGCGAAGCCCAGCCGCACGACCATTCCGGAGCTGTATATCCGTACCGGAAGTTCGAGGAAATCGCCGAGTTCGGCGAAGTCGTGCACGTCGTCCTCAAGCCGCGCGAGCGCCGCCTTGGACAGGCCGCTGAACAGGCCGCGCAGCATGATGTTCTCGCGCCCGGTCAGGTCGGGGTTCATGCCCAGGTTCGGGTCCAGCAGCGCGCTCAGGCTGCCCTGCACCAGCACCCGCCCGACCACCGGCTCATAGATGCCGGCCAGGGTGCGCAGCAGCGTGGTCTTGCCGGCGCCGTTGGAGCCGATCAGCCCCAACCGGTCGCCGCTGCGCAGGGTGAACGAGATGTCGCGCAGCGCCTGCACCACCACGCGGTGCTTCTGGTCCTCGCCCAGCCGCCCGGAGGCGGCAGCCATCACGGTGCGCTTCAAGCTGCGGCTGTTGCCGTGGTACAGCGGGAAGTTCAGCGACAGGTTGGTGACCTCGATGCACCCCTTGCCCAATCTTGTTATCGGCGACAGTCTTGTCATCGGCGACAACCTTGCCACCGGCGTCAAACCCAGAACGCCAGGCGGCCGCGCACCCGCACGAACAGCACCCATGCGGCAAGGCACAGGACGGCGCTGTAGGCGATGGCGCTGCCCCACACGATCGCCGTCGGCGCCTGGCCGAGCAACGGCCCGCGCACGATCTCGAACAGCGAGAAGAACGGGTTCAGCGGCAGCAGATGCTGGCGGTCGAGCACCAGCTCCGGCTTCCACAGCACCGGGCTGACGAAGAAGGCGATCTGCATGATGCTGGCGACGATGGGCGGGATGTCGCGGAAACGGGCGCAGAACGCGCCCAGCAGCAGGGTCACCGCCAGCGCGTCCACCAGCCACAGCAGCACCGCCGGCAGCACCAGCACGGCATACCAGCCCGGCCAGGCATCGAAGATCGCATCCACCGCCACGATCACCACGATGTTGTGCGCCAGCACCAGCAAGTTGCGGATGACCGAACGCACGGCATACATGGAATACGGCATGCGGATGGAGCGGATCATGCTCTCCGCCCCGGTGAAGCAGCCGCACGCGTCGCCGACCAGCGTCGCCAGGAAGTTCCACAGCACCAGGGACAGGGCCAGGAACGGCAGATACTCGTGCAGGTTCATGTGGAACAGCGTCGAGTACAGCACGCCCAGCGCGCCGACCATGATCGCGGTGGACAAGGTCAGCCAGAACGGCCCCAGTACGGAACCACGGTAGCGCAGCCGGACGTCCAGCCACCCCAAGGTCCAGCACAGCCGCCACTGCCGCAGGCCCAGCGACATGTCGGCCACCGCCTGGCCCTGGCGCCCGGCGAAGGTGGCGTGGGGCGCCAGATCGATCGTGTTGTTCTGAAGCTCCGAAACAGTCGTCATGGACAGCGGCCTACCCGATCCGCCCGCGGGTCGCAACCTGTGGTCTGGACGATGAAGGCAAGCCAGGAAGGCCAGAGCGCCGCCCTGAACCCACAAAGGGGCCGGCGGCCCTTTGATCCTGATACTTTAAAGGGAAACGGCTACGCGGAGGCCGACCGCCTGGAAGTCGCGCGGGCGACGGTCAAGGTCGATCCGGCCATTTTCGTACTCGGCCTGCAACTTGGCGTTGGGCGAAAGATACCAGTTGAGGCCGGCTGTCCAGATGCGCTGCCGGCCGCCGCGGGTGGCGCCGTCGCGCAGGTCCACGGTGCTGTAGCGCGCCGCCGCCTCGACGGCGCCCCAGTTGCCGGCGGACGGATCGATCCAGCCGGCCGTCTTCGGCCGCCCCCAGGTGCCGGTGGCGCGGCTGCGCTCCCGGGACGGACCCAGCAGCGGCACCGCGCCCTCCACGTACCAGCCGTCGAAGCTGCGCGAGCCGCCGCCGGCCACGTCGATGCCGACATGCTGGTAGACGGCTTCGACGTAGACCGGCCCGATGCGCCCGGCGACCTCCGGGCCGATCGCGTAGGACCGGTCGGCGCGGATGCCCGCGGTGTCGAGGAACCGGCGCGAGTTGCCGCCGCGCAGTTCCGGATAGTCGCGCAGGCGGATGGTCTCCAGGCTCGGGCTGGTGCCGGCATTGAACTGGGCGGCGCCGTCGAAGCCGATCTGGATCTGCGCGCCCGGCTCGTCGATCGCGACCACCACCGCCCGCCCCACCAGGCCACGCTGGCGGTCCGACTGCAGCGTGGCGGGCGAGCCGGCGGCGACGTACAGGCTGGTGTTCCAACGTGCGCCGCGCGCCTCCAGCCCGACGGCGTTGCGGGTGTCGCCAGACGACAGGCTGGTCACGATGCCGGTGATCGAGGCCCGCTCCATGAACGGCAGGTCGAAGGAGCTGCCGGCGAACTCGGGCATGTGCTGCAAGGTGAAGGCGCCGACCCGCACGGTGCCCCAGCCGAGACCGTTCCAGCCGATCTGCGCCTCGAACGGGACGTTCGTCCGGTTGGGGAAGCTGCCGAACTCCCATGTCAGGTTGTACTCGAAGTCGCGCAAAAAGGTGCCGCGGACACCCAGGCGGCCGCGGCGGATGTCGGTGGATGTCTCGAAGCCGCCCGGGCGGTTCTGGTGGAGGAACATGGCGCGGTCCACGTCCAGGCGCACCAGCGGCGACAGGGTGAAGTCCCCGTCGGCCAGGCTCAGGGTCAGGCGGTCGTTCTTCCAGGCCAGGCCGTTCGGGGTCGGTGCCGGGCTGGGCACCGGCGCGCCTTGGGAGGGTTCGGTGGAATTCTGACCGCTCGGCGTCTGGGCAGCGGCAGGAAACACACCTGAACAGATTACAAATCCGGCAAGAACAACAGTAGAGGCTTTCGGCATCGCAAGCATTTCCCAGAAGAGGACATGAACAGCAGCTCGGTGCTACCACCGAGCTGTCTGCGGCATCCATGACGTTCCGATGAAACCGACGAGCCGCACTGCCTCAGACGCCTTTGCGCACCACCACCGGCACGGACTTCGCCGCCGGCACCTTGCTGCCCTCGGCATAGTGCCACACCGGGATCAGGTTGTTCGCCTCCGGGTAGTAGGCGCCCACGCAGCCGGCCGGGATGTTGTACGGCGTGACCCGCAGGCCGCCGAGCTCGCGCTTGAAGCTGTCGCGGGTCGTGCTGGTGGCCAAGGTGACCATGTCGCCCTCGGCCAGCCCCAGCCGGGCGATGTCGTCGGCGTTCATCAGCACCACCATCCGCGTGCCGTAGATGCCGCGGAAACGGTCGTCGTAGCCGTAGACGGTGGTGTTGAACTGGTCGTTGCTGCGCAGCGTGATCATGCGCAGCACGTCCGGCCCGGCCTCCGGCATGTCGGCATCCTCGTCGAGCGCGCGCGGGACGATCATGTTGGCCTTCCCGGTGGGCGTCTTCCAAACCCGCTCGCGCGCCGGCAGCGGGCGGTGGATGCCGCCGGGCTGCCACATCCGACGCTCGTAGTCGGGAAAGATCTCGGGATAGGTCTCGCTGATCGCCAGGCGTATCCTGCTGTAGTCGTCCACCCAGGCGTCCCAGTCGACCTTCGGGTTCGGGTCCAGCATCCCCTTGGCCAGTTCCGCCACCACCCGCGGCTCGCTCAGCAGTGCCGGCGACGCCGGGCTTCGCACGCCCTTGGAACCGTGGATGCAGGCCAGGCTGTCCTCCATCGACACCGACTGCATGCCGCTGGCCTGTCGATCGTTCTCGATGCGGCTGATCACCGGCAGGATGTAGCTGCTCGCACCCGGGAACAGGTGGCTGCGGTTGAGGCGGGTGACGACGTTGACGGTGAGCGGGATGTCGCTCCAGGCCGGCTCCATGCGGTCGCGGTCGGGAATGGCGCGCAGGAAGTTGCCGCCGAACATGATGAACGCACGAACTTTCCCGTCCAGGATCGCCTCGCACGCCTCGACCGTATTGTAGCCGTCCTCGCGCGGCGGCTCGAAGCCGTACTGCGCCGCCAGGCGTTCGTTGGGCACCAGCTTGACCTTCTCGGTGATGCCGACGGTGCGCTGGCCCTGGACGTTGGAGTGGCCACGCACCGGGCAGATGCCGGCACCCGCCCTGCCGATGTTGCCGCGCAGCAGCAGCAGGTTCACCAGCATCTGTATCGTCTCGACCCCGGCGTGGTGCTGGGTCAGGCCCATGCCATACAGGCCCATGGCTGACGGCGCGCGGGAGTAGACGGCGGCGGTCGCTTCCAGCGCCGACCGGTGCAGGCCGCTGCGGGATTCGAGGTCGGGCCATTCCTGGCGGCGCAGGAACGCCGTCAGCGCGTCGAAGCCGGTGCAGTGCTCGGCGATGAAGCCGTGGTCGAGGCAGCCCAGCCCGCCGGTTTCGCGCTGGGCCTCGTCCATCTCGACCAACACCTTGCAGATGCCGGTCAGGGCGGCCAGGTCGCCGCCGGGCTTGACCTGGTGGTAGGCGGAGCTGATGCGGGTTTCCTCGCCGGACAGCAGCTCGGCCGGCGCCTGCGGGTTGGTGAAGCTTTCCAGGCCGCGTTCGCGCAGCGGGTTGAACACGATGATCGGCACGCCGCGGCGGCTCGCCTCCTGCAGCGGGTGCAGCATGCGCGGGCTGTTGCTGCTGGCGTTCTGGCCGAAAAACAATATGCAGCCGGTCTTGGCGAAGTCGTCCAGCGTGGTGGTGCCGACCGGCACGCCGATGCTTTCCGGCAACGCCACAGACGTGGTCTCGTGGCACATGTTGGAGCTGTCGGGCAAGTTGTTGTTGCCGTACATGCGCGCCATCAGGCCGTACATGTAGCTGGCCTCGTTGGACATCTTTCCCGAGCTGTAGAACACCACGCTTTTGCGGTCCTCGATCGCGCGCAGCTCGCGGCCGATGGCGGCGAAGGCCTCGGCCCATTGCACCGGCACGTAGGTGTCGCTGGCGTGGTCGTAGCGCAGCGGGTGGGTCAGGCGGCCGGCGCGTTCCAGCTGGTAGTCGTCCCAGCCGCGCATCTCGGCCACGGTGTGGCGGGCGAAGAAGCCGGGCGAGGCGCGGCGCAGGGTGATGTCCCACGCGGTCGCCTTGGCACCGTTCTCGCAGAACTCGAACGGCAGCGGCTTGGCGGGCTTGGCCCAGGAGCAGCTGACGCACTGGAAGCCGTCCACCTTGTTCTGCCGGGCGAGCGTCAGCCAGCCGCTGGCGGTGACGCCTTCCTGAGCCAGGATGTGCATGACCGATTTCGCCGACCCCCAGCCGCCGGAGGGGCGGTCATAGGGCTTGAAGGATGTTGGCCGCGGCATGGGGATGCTCCGTCGCTTCGCAGGTTGGAACATCCGCGCCTCGCCGCGGTTCCGATCGCATCGGCAGGGAGACTTAGATGGTCACGCAGGCCTACATGACGTCGCGGCCGTCAGCACCCTCGATGCTGCAGCTGTTCTTCGACCAGCGCGTCATCCCGGTGGCCATCGATGCGGCGGCCGGCCTCGATCGCGGTGCCGCGGTGTTGGCGGACCGGGCGCGGAAGGCGCCGTTGCGGGCCTGCCTGCTGGCCGGGCTGATGGGGTTCGCCACCGGCGTCGTGCTGCGCCGTCAGGCCTGATCGGCGCGCTGGACGAAGGCTATCTCGCGGGCCAGCTTCTGGCGCATCGCAGCCGCGAACCCGGCGAAGTCCTGGCATTGCAGCACGAACGCGCCCGGCCCGCCGATGACCTCGGCGCGGTAGCTGTCCAGCAGGTCGGGCTCGTCGTGCAGCACGCACAGCCCGTTGATGGTGACGCCGCGGTCCGCCAGCCGGTCGCGCACCACGCCGGGCATGATGCCCTCGTTGGAGCGGCCGTCGCCGACCATGTCGATCACCTGCCGGTGTGCCGCGGCGGGGATGGCGGCGAGCAGCGCCTCGGCCGCCTGCAACGCCTCGCCGATGGCGGTGGCCCCGGCGCGCACCACGCGGGGCACGCGGTCCACCTGTTCGGCGAAGGCCTCCAGTTCTGGCGGGCTGGCGACCCGGTTCCATTCCACCAGCACCTCCTGCGCGCCGGTGCCCGACCACAGCAACAGCGCCAGCAGACAGGCGCCGGCCGGGCCGCCGATCAGGCCGGCAGCCACGTCCGGCTCGCGCAACGCCGCCGCGGTGCCGCCCGCCAGCAGGCCGAACTCCTCATAGCTGACGCTGGCCGAGCAATCGAGCGCCAGGATCAGGGCCAGGTCCACGTCTTCCATGCCGTCACGTAACAGCCGCCGGCGCACTTGAGCAATTCGGCGAACGCGTGGATCATCCCGCCAGGATCGGGAGACGCTCCATGCCCAACGACGCCCAGCCTGAAGCCGCGGCACTGCCGCTTGCGCGCATCACCGTCATCGACCTCACCCTGGCGCGCGCCGGCCCCACCTGCGTGCGCCATCTGGCCGACTGGGGTGCCGACGTGATCCGCATCGAGCCGCCCGGCACCGGCGAGGAGATCACCGGCGACCGCGACGGCTTCGACTTCCAGAACCTGCACCGCAACAAGCGCGCGATCCGGCTGGACCTGAAGTCGCCCGAGGGCCATGCCGCCTTCCTGAAGCTGGCCGCCACTGCGGACGTGGTGGTGGAGAACATGCGTTCGGCGGTGAAGCACCGGCTGCACGTGGCGTATGAGGACGTGCGCGCGGTGAACCCGCGCATCGTCTACGGCAGCATCAGCGGCTTCGGCCAGGACGGGCCGTACGGCCTGCGCGCCGGCGTCGACCAGATCGCCCAGGGCATGGGCGGGCTGATGTCGATCACCGGGCTGCCCGGGCAGGGGCCGGTGCGGGTCGGCATCCCGATCGCCGACCTGACCGCCGGCAACCTGCTGGCCCTGGCGATCATGACGGCGCTGTTCGAGCGCGAGGCCACCGGCGTCGGCCGCTGGGTGCACACGAGCCTGCTGGAGGCGCAGGTGTTCATGCTCGACTTCCAGGCGGCGCGCTGGCTGATCAAGGGCGAGGTGGCGCCGCAGGCGGGCAACGACCACCCGACCGGCATCCCGACCGGCGTGTTTCCCACCAGCGACGGCCACATCAACATCGCCGCCAGCTCCAACCGGCTGTGGGAGCGGCTGTGCGACGCCTTGGAACGCCCGGCGTGGAAGACCGACCCGGCCTGGTCCAACCAGCAGGGCCGCAGCGACGGGCGCATCGCGGTGAATGCCGCCATCGGGCAGGTGACCGCCACCGCGAGTTCCGAGCACTGGATCGACCTGTTCGAGGCGGCCGGCATCCCGTGCGGCCCGATCAACACCATCGACCAGGTGTTCGCCGACCCGCAGGTGCGCCACCTCGGCATCGCCACGCCGATGCAACATCCGCGGCTGGGCACCGAGCAGGTGGTGGCGTCGCCGATCAACCTGGTGGGCGTTCCCAAGGCGATTCGCCTGCCGACGCCTGACGCCGGCGCGCACACCGTCGAAGTGTTGCTGCGGCTGGGTTACAGCGAGACGGAGATAAACGACATGCGGGGCAGAGGCATCCTATGACCAGCGAACATGCCGGTGGCAAGATGCTGTCCGAGGTGGATGCCGGCGTCGGTCTGATCACCTTCAACCAACCGGAAAAACGCAACGCCATGTCGGTGGACATGTGGCTCGGGTTAGGCGAGATCCTGACCGCGTTCGCAGCCGACGACGCCGTGCGCGTGGTCGTCCTGACCGGTGCCGGCCACAAGGCGTTCGTGTCCGGCGCCGACATCAGCCAGTTCGACACCCAGCGCGCCGACGGCCAGGCGCAGGTGCAGTACGATCGCCTGACCAGCGCCGGCCGGGCGCAGCTTGGGACCTTCCCGAAGCCGGTAATCGCCCGCATCCGCGGCTTCTGCCTGGGCGGTGGGCTGGGCATCGCCATGCAGGCCGACCTGCGCCTCGCCGCCGCCGACTCGCAGTTCGGCATCCCGGCGGCGAAGCTCGGCATCGGCTACGGCATGGAGATGGTGCGCAAGCTGGTCTCGCTGGTGGGTCCGGCACAGGCCCGTCTGCTTCTGTATAGCGGCGCCCGCATCGACGGTGCCGAGGCAGCCCGCATCGGTCTGGTGAACCGCGTCGTGCCGGACGAGGAGCTGATCGAGACGGTGCTGCTGCTGGCCCGTGAGATCGCCGGCAATGCGCCGCTGTCGCTGCGGGCGGCCAAGCTGGCGGTGGCGGCGGCGGTCGATCCGGCAGGGGATGCGTCGGCGGCGGAACAGGCGGTGCTGGCCTGCTTCGACAGCGCCGACTACCGCGAGGGGCGGGCGGCGTTCGCGGAAAAGCGCAAGCCGAAGTTTGCGGGCAGATGAAACCGGCGCTGCCAGGGACGGTCGCTCTCATGCCTGGGCTGGAGGTTCCGGATTTTAGCAGAAGTCTTGAATTCTATGTGCGGGTCATCGAGTTCACGATATCGACGTTCCGAGCGTCGACGCCCTGCAGGCACGCCGGCATCGGCGGCATGGCCACCGTTCAGGAAGGTCGAGAACGTGTGGTACAGGCGCGGCGCTGAACGTGTAGGTGCCCGGGAGCCGATCGTGCAGGACCCCGACGGCTATCTACTGCGCTTCTCGCGGCTGCTGGGAATTCCGGCTGCTTGACGCCGGCGGTGGTCGCACGTGGAGCGAGTTCGCTCCGCTGGCAGGCATCAGTTTCGCATGGTCAAAATGTAGCGGTCGCCGTGGCGATGTGCTATCTAGCCATCTGCCTAGCTAACTTGAAGGACAGCTGACATGCACACGGTCGGCGTGTTCGAAGCCAAGAACCGGCTTACCGCCCTTCTGGATGAAGTGGAGGAGGGTGGCGAAATATTGATCACCCGGCGCGGCAAGCCGGTAGCAAGGCTGGTTCCCGCCGAGCACGGCTTCAACCGGGCCAAGGCGCGCAAGGCGGCGGACGGCCTGCGTTCCGCCAGCAAGGGCCTGACGCTCGTGGGCCTGTCGATCAAGGACCTGGTCGCCGAAGGCCGCCGGTGAGCTTCATGCAGTGAGCTTCGTCCTCGACAACTCCGTGGCGCTGGCCTGGTGCTTCGAGGACGAGCAGACCGAAGCGGTGATGAAGCTGCTGGACCGCGTGACCGAGGCGGGTGCCGCCGCACCCCAGCTGTGGCCGATCGAGGCGCTCACCAGCATCGGCTCACGGTTTACGACGCCACCTATCTCGAGCTTGCCTTACGGCTCGGCCTGCCGCTGGTGACCAGCGACAGGCCGTTGATCGCCGCGGCGCGGAACGCAGGGGTCGAGCTGCTGCCGGCCTGATCGGCGGCGGAGCGCTACAGGTTCTTCGTCATGAAGATGCGGCTGGTGCCGGGCGGGTCGCAGGCTATCTCGCCGAACCGCTGCCAGCCGTTTCGTTCGTAGAAGCCCGGAGCCTGGAAGCTGATGGTGAGAAGGACGGCCGACCGGCAGCCGCGGCGTCGCCCTTCCTCCTCGAACAGCCGGAGCACCTCGGTGCCCGTGCCGCCATTGCGCAGCGACGGCGGCAGGTAGAACAGGTCGAGGAACAGCAGCCCAAGTGATGACCGGCCGGTGGCGCCTCCAAGCGTGGCGCCGGTGGCTGGATCGCGGAGGATGACGGCGAGCGGGCGCCGGTCGGCATAGCCCACGGTCTCATCGTTGAAACCGCTGAGACCTGCGCCGACCGCGGCCTCGACCTCCGGGCCGGCCGAGTCCGTCACGACGATGTCAAGTTTCTGCATGGTGCGTCCTTTTTCAGGCGGTGTGGACCTTCGTTCAGAATAAAGGATGTTGCAATTTCTGGCGCATCCTTGAACGGTGCGTCCTGGCCAGAACATGGGGACGAAACGATGACCGGTTCATATTCAGGTGCGTGCTTCTGCGGCGCGGTCGAAATCGAGGTGACCGGCGAGTCCAACGCCATGGGCTACTGCCATTGCCGGTCCTGCCGGTCCTGGTCGGGCGGGCCGGTGAACGCATTCTCCCTGTGGCCGCCCGAGGCTGTCAAGGTGACCAAAGGTGCCGAGAACATCGCCACCTACCACAAGACCGACATGAGCCACCGGCAGTTCTGCAGGCTGTGCGGCGGCCACCTGATGGCGATGCACCCGCCGCTGAAGATGACAGACGTTTTCGCCGCCACCATCCCGACGCTGGCGTTCGCGGCCAGCGTGCACGTCAACTACGCCGAAACCGTGCTGCCCATGCGCGACGGGCTGCCGAAGTTCAAGGACTTCCCGGCCGAGTTCGGCGGCTCCGGCGAGATGGCCGCGGAATAGGCTACTCTCCCGACAGGTCCCGTCGGCGCCGCTCCAGCTCCTCGCTGTAACGCCGCAAACAGTGCTGCTCGGTCAGGATGCCGATCACCCGGCGCGTTTCGCGTCCGTCCACCACGGCCAGCGCGTCGGCCTCCGCGGTCTCGAACATCGCCACCGCGTCCTTGATGCTCATCTGTGGCAGCAATACGTCGCCGGCGTGGTGCAGCAGCTCGGACAGCTTGGTGGCCTTGGTTTCGGCGGCGTGCGCCTCGGGCACCAGCACGATGCCGCTGTAGCGGCCGGCCTCGTCGATCACCACCACGCGGTGTTCGGCGCCCAAAGGGTAGTCACGGCGGAACGCCGACAGCGTGGTGTTACTGCGCAGGGTGCGCACCTCGCGCCGCATCATCCGCCCCACCGTCAGGCTGCGCACCCAGCCGATGTCCACCGCGCTGCGGATGGCTTCGCCGCGCAGGTGGAAGCGCCAGGTGGCGAAGGAATAACCGAAGGTGCGCCGCACGGTGATGGCGGAAACCACCGACGCCGCCACCACGGCGATGGTCAGCGGCAGGCTGCCGGTGGTCTCCAGCGCCAGGAACGCCATGGTCAGCGGCCCGCCGACGATGGCTACTGCCAGCGCGCTCATGCCCACCAACGCACAAACCACGTTGGGGATGGCCTCGACCGCGGTGACCATCGCCAGGGCTGCGGCAAACAGCTTGCCCATCAGCGCACCGAGGAACAGCGAGGCGAAGAACAATCCGCCGCGGAAGCCGGAGCCGAGCGACACCGCCGACGCCACCGACTTCAGAAGAATAAGCAGCGCGATGTGGCCCAGGCCGTACGGCGCGTCCAGCCCGACCTGCAACGCGGCATGGCCCGACGACAGCACCTGCGGCGAGATCAGCGCCAGCGCCCCCACGCACAGCCCGCCGATCGCCGGGCGCAGCCAGGGCGGCACGCCGCTGCGGCGGAACAGGCTGTCAGTCAGGGTCACGCCGCGCATGATGGCGATGCCCATCAGCGCGCCCAGCACGCCCATGGCCAGGATCGGCAGGTAGTTCACCGGGTCGATGGCGGTCGGCACGCGGATGTCGAAGCCGTACTCGTGCGGGATCAGCACGCGCACCACCGCCACCGCGCAGATCGCCGACACCACCACCGGCGCCAGCGTGGCCAGCGAGTAGATGCCGATCACCAGCTCGAAGGCATAGAACGCTCCGGTCAGCGGCGCGTTGAAGGCCGCCGCGATGGCGCCCGCCGCGCCGCAGCCGACCAGCAGGCGCAGGTCGTTGCGCCGCACCCGGAAGCTGCGGCCCAGGCGGGACGCGATGGCCGACGAGATCTGCGTGTAGCCGGCCTCAAGCCCGACCGAGGCGCCGACGCTGTTGGACAGCAGGGTCTGGCCCACCACCACCAGGCTGTCGTTGACCGACATGCGCCCGCCGTACAGCGCGTTCGCCTCGATCGGGTCGACCGCCTGGCGCGGCCACCAGCGCAGCACCGCCGCACTCAGCAGGCCGACCGCCAGGCCGCCCAGGCTGGGCACCAGCAACGCGCGCATCATGTCGATGTCGACCTGGCCGCTGAGCCGCTCGCGCTCGCCGATGCCGAACAGCAGCCGGTGTGCCTGCATCGAGAACAGGGTCATCAGCGTGACGCAGAAGCCGGCGCCCAGGCCCACGAACGCGGCCAGCACCACCAGCCAGATCTCGTCGGTGCGGACCAGCGCGCGCAAGGTGTGCGGCGCGTGGATCACCCAGTCGCCGATGCGCCGGGCACGGCCGACCTCCGACGCGTCGCGGGCGGCCGGCGGCAGCGGGTCCGATGCGCCGGGATCGACCGCATCGGGTCTGGCCGCGGGGCGCACGTATGCCTTCGGGGCAGGCGCCCTAGGCAAAACCGTGCCGGCACCAGGCACGGAGAACCGCAACCTGCCAAACCAGTCCAGAAGTCCCGCTTCCGGGTAACGCCTCATTTGATACGAACTCGATTCCGGACGCGGCGCGGCACAACCTATGTGAGTGCAATATTGGTAAATAATGTCTCAATTGCGAATGACGAAATCGCCATTTGCGCCATCACGTCGCATTACGGTCGGCCCGTGTGGCTTCCAGGTCGTCGGCCACGAAGGTGCGCACCAGCTCCACCAGGGCCTCATGCGGCGCGAAGCCGTGCGCCAAGCCGCGTTTCGGGTCGAACGCCGCCGGCCAGCCGCCGACGATGGCGAGCACCGCCGGGTCCGGCCGGCGTTCCACCAGGCCGGCCGCGCCCGGCCGCACCTGTTCCAGCGCCGCCAGGATCTCGCCGACCGCCACGCTGATGCCGGGCAGGTTGACGGCACGGTCGAGGCCGAGGCCGGCGGTTTGCATCGCGGCCGCATGCAGCAGCCAGCCGACCGCGCTGCGCGGGCTGGCCACCCACAGGCGGAAGTCGTCCGGCACCGGCAAGGTGGCGGGCAGGCCAAGCAATGGCTCGCGCACGATGGCCGACACGAAGCTGCTGGCCGCCTTGTTCGGGCGGCCGGGACGCACGGTGACGGTGGGCAGCCGCAGGCACACCGCATCCAGGAACCCGCGCCTGCTGGCGTCGCCCAGGAACAGCTCGGCTGCCGCCTTCTGCGCGCCGTAGCTGTTGGCCGGCAGCTGGCGGGCATCGTCGCCCAGCATCGCGCCTTGGCCGCCGGAGAAGCTGGCGACCGAGCCGGTGAACACCACGCGGGGCGGCCGAGCCAAGGCGCGGCAGGCGTCGATCACCGCGTCGGTGCCGCGCATGTTCACCCGCCGGCCGAGGTCGTAATCCGCCTCTGCGGCACCGCTGACCACGGCGGCCAGGTGGAACACCACGTCGGTCGCGGGTGGAATAGCGCCGGGCGGCAGCGCCGTGATGTCGCCGGCCAGGCTGCTGATCGGGAAGCCGGCCCGGGGCTGCGGCGGGGCGGCGATATCGAACAGGGTCAGCGCCGTGATCGGCCTGCCACCGAGATGGCCGTCCGCCGCCAGTCGGTCGGCGACCTTGCGGCCGAGGAAGCCCCCGCCGCCGAGGATGGATATGTGCATGATCGGTTCCTGTGCCTTTGCTTGCCGGCAAGCGGCCGACGCTCCACTGTGGCGCAATGTCCGCCGCCCTGCCATTCTCCCTGTTGCGCAACCCGAACCACGGCACGCCCGGCATGGTGACCCTGCCTGAAGGCGGCTTCCGGCGCGCGCGGACGGAGATCACCGGCTGGCCCGGTTATGCCGCCACGCCGCTGCACGATCTGCCGGCGTTGGCGCACCAGGCGGGCGTGGCCTGCGTGCGGATCAAGGACGAGGGCGGACGCTTCGGTCTGGGCAGCTTCAAGGCGCTGGGCGGTGCCTATGCGGTGGCGCAGGTGCTGGCGCTGGAGCTGTCGCGCGCCGGCGTGCGCGGCCCGGTCGGCGCCGCGGCGCTGTCGGACGGCACCCACGCGTCGACGACGGCTGCGGTGGTCGTGACCTGCGCCACCGACGGCAACCACGGCCGTTCGGTCGCCTGGGGCGCGCAGCGCTTCGGCTGCCGCTGCGTGATCTTCGTGCATGCGGCCGTCAGCCAGGCCCGCATCGATGCCATCGCCGCATATGGCGCAGAGATTCAGATGACACCTGGCACATATGATGACGCGGTGCGCGCCGCGTCCGCCGCCGCGCAGGCGAACGGCTGGCGCGTGGTGTCGGACACCTCCTGGCCCAGCTACATGTCCGTGCCGGTCGACATCATGCAAGGCTATCGGCTGATGGCGGACGAGGCCTTGGACCAGTGGCAGGGCGACGGCCCGACCCATGCGTTCATCCAGGCCGGCGTCGGCGGCGTCGCGGCTGCGGTGTCGGTGCAGCTGCGCCAGCGCTGCACGGCCGCCCTGATCGTGGTTGAGCCCGACCGCGCCGCCTGCCTGCTGGCCAGCGCCCGCGCCGGCCGTATCGTGTCGGTGCCCGGCGCGCTCGACACCATCATGGCTGGGCTGGCCTGCGGCGAGCCGAGCCTGCTGGCCTGGCAGGAGCTGGAACGCGCCGCCAGCGCCTTCATGGCCATTCCCGACGAAGCCGCGGTGCAGGCGATGCGGCTGCTGGCGCGCGACGCCGTCGTGTCCGGCGAGTCGGGCGCCGCCGGCCTGGCCGGACTGCTGCTGGCAGCCGGCGACGGCGCGGCCCGCGCGGCGCTCGGGCTGGGCGCCGGCAGCCGGGTGCTGCTGTTCAGCACCGAGGGCGCCACCGATGCGGCGCTGTATGCCAGGCTTGTCGGGCCCGCCGCCGCAATCTCACATTGATCCGCAGAGAGTTCCTGGCGCTGGCGCTGGGGACCTGCTGCACGGAGGCGGAGGCCAGGATGACACCGATCGAGAACGCCACCATTGACGGGCTGCGCACGGCGCTGGCCAACGGCAGCACCGCTGCCGACCTGGTGCGCGGCTACCTGGCCCGGATCGCCGCGCATGATCGCGGAGGCGCTGCGCTGAACTCGGTGCGCGAGGTCAACCCCGACGCGTTGGACGTCGCCAACCGCCTGGACCGGCAGGCAGGTCGCGCCAGGCTGCCGCTGCACGGCATGCCCATTCTGCTGAAGGACAACATCGCCACCGCCGACAAGCAGCACACCACCGCCGGCAGCCTGGCGCTGGAAGGCGCCGGCGCCAAACGCGACGCCACCGTCACCCGGCTGCTGCGCGAGGCCGGCGCGGTGATCCTCGGCAAGGCCAACCTGACCGAGTTCGCCAACATCCTGGCGACCGGCATGCCGTCCGGCTACTCGTCGCTCGGTGGCCAGGTGCGCAACGCCCATGCGCCCGAGCTGGACAAGAGGGGCGTGCCGGTGGTGATGCCGGGCGGGTCCAGCGCCGGTTCGGCGGTGGCGGTGGCGGCGGGGCTGGCAGCGGCTTCGATCGGCACCGAGACCTCCGGCTCGCTGCTGTCGCCGGCTGGGCAGAACGGCGTGGTGACGGTGAAGCCGACGGTGGGGCTGGTCAGCCGCGCCGGCATCATCCCGATCGCCGGCAGCCAGGACACCGCCGGGCCGATGACGCGCACGGTGATGGACAGCGCCATCCTGCTGAATGTGCTGGCCGCTGTCGATCCGCTCGACCCGGCCACGGCGAAGCTGAAGCGCCCGGCAGACTACACCGCCGGGCTCGCGCGCGACGGGCTGCGCGGGATGCGCATCGGCGTGCCGAGCGACCCGGCCGATCCCGGCAACGACACCTATTGGCGGCCGCTGTCGTCGTCGGCGGCGGTGGTGATGGCGTGCACCGTTCAGGCGCTGGCCGACTGCGGGGCCACGGTCGTGCACGCCAACATCTCCACCGCCGGCTGGATCGGTGGGGCCGGGACCGACATGCCGGTGCTGAACCGCAATCCCGAAAGCCCCGGCCTGCACGGCGTGGCGCGGGCGCCGATCGTGTTCCTGTATGAACTGAAGCACGAGATGGCGGCCTATCTGGCGGATTGGGCCAAAGGCACGAAGATGCGCGGCCTGGCTGACATCATCGCCTTCAACGCCGCCCCTGCCGACCGCACGTTGCGTTTCGGCCAGGACCTGTTCCTGGCCGCCGAGGCGACGCAGGGCGACCTGCGCGAGCCGGAATACCGCGCCGCGCGGCGCAGCGACCTGCTGCATTCCCGCAAGCTCGGCCTGGACGCCTACTTTGCCGCGCACCGTCTGGACGCCGTGCTGTTCCCCGGCGCGTCCGGTGCGGCTATCGCCGCGAAGGCCGGCTATCCCAGCGTGCAGGTGCCGGCCGGCATGATCTCGGGCATCGCCGGGCAGGGCACGCCGGACTACCCGCTGGGCGCCACCTTCACCGGCCTGGCCTGGAGCGAGGCGAAGCTGCTGCGCATCGCCTACGCCTTCGAGCAGGCGACGCTGGCACGGCGAACGCCCGAACTGTGACATCTTTGCCGATCAGCGTGATCAACTGCCGATCGGCGGCAATTCCCATCGCGTTGAAACTCGTGTTACAGCGGGCGTGTTAGAGCAGGCGTGCCCGAGCCGGATCATGCGGCCTACACCCGCGCCGATTCTGCGCGCCGAAGGATGTTTACAGAATGAGCCAAGCGTCGCAGACCCGGACCACCGCCCAGCCGACCGCGCTCGACGCGGATGCGGTGCGGGCAGCCTACAGAAGGTGGGCCGGCGTCTACGATGCCGTGTTCGGCGGCGTGTCCGGCTGGGGCCGCCGCCGCGCGGTCGCCGAGGTGAACCTGCTGCCCGGCACCCAAGTCCTGGAGGTGGGCGTCGGCACCGGCCTGGCGCTGCCGCACTACGCCCCGGACAAGCGCATCACCGGCATCGACCTGTCCGCCGAGATGCTGCGCCACGCCCACGCCAAGGTGGCCGGCCACTGCCTGACCCAGGTGGACGCGCTGCTGGAGCTGGATGCCGAGGTGACCGGCTTTCCGGAGGCCAGCTTCGACATCGCGGTGGCGATGTTCGTCGCCTCCGTGGTGCCGCACCCGCAGCGGCTGCTGGCCGAGATGCGCCGGGTGGTCCGCCCGGGCGGGCATATCCTGTTCGTGAACCACTTCGCTGCCGAGCGCGGCCCGCGCTGGTGGGCCGAGCGCGCCATGGCGCCGGCGTCCCGCGCACTCGGCTGGCATCCGGACTTCGCGATCGACGACCTGTTCGGGCCTGCCGGCCACGCTGCGGTGACGTTCTCGGCAGTGCCGCCGTTCGGCTTGTTTACCCTGGCCCGGCTGACCAATTGATTGGAACCCGCAGGTCATCGGCTCGGCAGGTGCTCTCCTGCTGGCCCTTGATCTGGACGCGAGGGTCATGTAGCCCAAATGTCGGAGCGCGGGGTCGTGTGGCCCGGCGTGACCTCAGCAGGATAGATCGTCCGATGCACCAGCTCCGGCGGCTTGCGGCCGCCATCTTCATCATTGCCCTCGCAGTCGCCGCTGCCGGTCCCGCCTTGGCCGACATGCCGCAGAACTGGGGGATGGGCTTCCAGACCGCCGCCAGCCCGGTGCAGAAGGATATCGAGCAGCTGCACGACCTGGTGCTGGGCATCATCACGGTCATCGTCATCTTCGTGGCCGCCCTGCTGCTGTGGGTCAGCTACCGCTACAGTTCCAAGCGCAACCCGGTCGCCAGCCAGACCAGCCACAACACCGGGCTGGAAGTGGCCTGGACGTTGATCCCGGTGCTCATCCTGGTCGTGATCGCCATCCCGAGCTTCCGGCTGATCTACTTTCAGGACCGCACGCTGGTGGCTGACATGACCATCAAGGTGACCGGCCACCAGTGGTACTGGGAGTACGCCTACCCGGACAACCAGAACATCAACTTCTCCAGCCGCATGGTGCCGGAAGCCGAAAGCAAGCTTCGCCAGCTTCAGGTGGACGAGGCTCTGGTGCTGCCGGTCGGCAAGAACGTGCGCATCCTGACCACCAGCGCCGATGTCATCCACAGCTTCTTCATCCCGTCGATGGGCGTGCAGCGTTACGCCATTCCTGGCCGCACCATCGAGACCTGGGTGCGGATCGACCGCCCCGGCATGTACTACGGCGAGTGCAACCAGATTTGCGGCACCATGCACCCGTTCATGCCGATCGGCCTGCGCGCGGTC
>JAABUT010001958.1_pt1 | contig 21434 bp, 15 predicted proteins | sample 5559281 | NCBI WGS metagenome assembly JAABUT01 (sample SAMN10711880, study PRJNA513359) | rock metagenome | isolation source: Antarctica rocks | place: Antarctica: Victoria Land, Ricker Hills nord | collected 2016-01-04
GGACCGCACCCAGGACTCCAACACTCTGCGATCGGATTCCGACACCACCGGGACAGGATTTCGAGACATGCTCCATTCTCTCGAAACGCTCACACAATGTAAAGCCAACACGCTAACGCGACACTAGGACCGTTCACGGTCACCGCGGTACCTGCCATCGACGGGCTCGGAGATCCCCAGGTCAATTGGGTCGTGGAAGCCGAGGGCGCCCGACTCTTCCACGGCGGAGACACCATGTTCCATGGCTACTGGTGGCTCGTCGCCGGTCGTCTAGGGCCGATCGACGTCGCCGCCCTTCCCATCAACGGCGCGGTAATCGACGTCCCTCATCTGCAGCCGGTCAGCACACTCGCTGCCTGCATGGGACCTCGAGAAGCCGTCCAGGCGGCAATCAGTCTGCAAGCGAAGATCCTTCTGCCATTGCACTACGGCGTCTTCGGGGAGACAGTGGTGTACATCGAAGACGATGCCCCACTCGAACACGTGAAAGAGTTAGCCGAGACGGCCGGACAGCGCGTGGTTTCGTTAAACCCGGGCGAGACATTCGATGTCTTCGAGAACCTGCGCTGACGGCCACAAACCGCACTCGCCGGTATCGCGGCGCGATGCGGCTGCTCTGCTGCGCCTGCTCCGCGGCCGCGGTCAGCTGCGAGCGGGCCCGGGCGATCCGCGCGGTGAACGCCACCGGCGTCACCCCGGCCAGCTCCGCCTGGCTGACGTCGGGGTCCGGCTCATTCGTGGTCATCAGTTGTCCCCCTCACAGTGGGTGTCCCGCACCGGCAATCTCGCATGTTCAGCTGTGCGTGGCAGTGCTGATCAAATGATGGATCCAGGTTTGCGTCCCGGCATGCGTGGCGGCCGCCGCGGCCACGCTGACGGCGATTCCGATGATCTTGTGCCAGGCGCGGTCGCCGCAGGCTGGTAGGTCAACTGGCGCACGTCGTTCGCCACCTGCTCCAGTTTCACCATTACCCGGCAGGTGGCGACCATGCCGTTGCTCGAGATGCTGATCGAGAAGCTCGACGGCGGCGAGGTTTCCGGGTACTTCGCCGACGTGGCCGAACCCGGCGATCTGGTGGAGGTCCGCGGACCGATCGGCAGGTGGTTCGTTTGGAACGGCTACCGCCCCGCACCGGCTATCGGCGGTGGGACCGGAGTGGCGCCCATCGTCGCGATGCTGCGGCATGCCAGCGAGATCGGGGCCACCGACCTGTTCACCCCGGTGGTGGCGGCCAGAACGATGGCAGATCTGCCCTTCGCCGACGAGTTCGTCGCGGCCGGTGCGACGATCGTGCTGTCGCAGCAGGACTTTCGCGCTCGTAAGGCCGGACGGCTGTCGGCCGCCGACCTGAAACCTTGATGGCGCAGGGACAAACCAGTTACGTGTGCGGTTCCGCCGGCTTCGCCGAATCGGCCAGCCAACTGCTGGTGGCGCTGGGCGTCGATGTCGGCAGCGTCCGGGTCGAACGATTCGGGTTCAGCGGGGGGTGATTGCCGCGGCTTCACACAGCCTGTCTCTTCGGTGGTGACCGAACCGACGAACGTGCACTCTGGCGTCATGACGTTCCGCGACCTGCATGCCGGAGAGCTTCCGCTGGTGCTGCCCAACGCCTGGGATGTGGCGTCGGCGCTGGCGTTCCTCGATGCCGGCTTCCCGGCCATCGGCACCACCAGCTTCGGCGTCGGCGCCGCTTGCGGCTATCCCGACGGCGGGCGGTCGACCAGGGACCAGACGCGGGCGCTGGCTGGGCTGCTCTCGGTTCTGCCGTGCTACGTCTCGGTCGACATCGAGGACGGCTATGACGACGATCCCGGCAGGGTCGCGGAATACGTCGCCAGCTTCGGCGTCGACGGGATCAACATCGAGGACAGCTCCGCGGGCAGGCTCATCAGACCGGAGCTCCACGCGGCCAAGGTCGCGGCGATCAAGGAACGCTGCCCCGGGCTGTACGTCAATGCCCGAGTCGACACCTATTGGCTCGGCCAGCATGCGACCGTTTCGGCGACACTGGCCCGGGCGGCGGCTTATGTCGGGGCGGGCGCCGACGGGATCTTCGTCCCCGGCGCCGCCGATCCGGCCGACCTGCAGGGCCTGACATCGCAGATTCCGGTACCGGTCAATGTGCTGGTGCTGCCTGGGGTCTCGCTGCCCGAGCTGGCGAACTGGGGCGTGCGCCGGGTGAGCACCGGCTCCCTGCCGTACCGGGCGGCCATCGACTCAGCGGTGACGGTGGCCACCAGCGTCCGGGACGGAAGTGGGGTCCCGCAGGCCACCCCGTACTCCGAGATGCAGCAGCGGCTGGTCCGCTTCCAGGGCCTGAACGCCCAATGAACCGAGCGGGCACCGGCACGAACGCTCGCAGCCACGGCTCCCCATACGGGCTCGCGGTGCGCCGACATCGGTGCAACCGCTGGGCGCGGGAATTCCGTCCTGCAGTCATGCACTCTGCCTGGCAGATAAAGGCAATCATGGGTCGGCGTGCCACTGTGCTCGCTGTGCTGGCAGTGGTGGCGGCTGCTGGCTGCGCGACGCCGGCCGCCTCGCCCGGTGTTGCTATCGAGTCACCTTCCGTGGTTACTCCCGCGCCGCGGGGCGCCACTCCCAGTGCTGGAGTCGAGTCACCTTCCGCGGTTACCCCCGCGCCGCGGGGCGCCACTCCCAGTGCTGGAGTCGAGTCACCTTCCGCGGTTACCCCCGCGCCGCGGGGCGCCCCGCTGAGCGCTGGAGTCGAGTCACCTTCCGCGGTCACCCCCGCGACGACGGCGCCCGAGGATCCGCGATACGAGGCGGCGGTCGTAGCAACGGCACCTCTTGCTGCGGGGAGATCCATCTCCTGCTACGACGCCCGAATCCCGGTCGCGAAGCTCGCCATGCCCGGGCAAGCCGAGAAGGGTTCCTCGCCGTCCTCGCGTGCGCTCCGAGCGTTCTTGGCTCACGACCCTTGGAACAGCATGTATCCGGTCACCGGCAGCGGCTGGATGTTGATCGCCGAGAACACCCGCGAGTACGTGTTCGGCCAACGAACGGGCAAGGTCGGGATGGGCGCCGTCGTCACTCTTGTCAACAAGGGCGGTCGGTACCTGCCCGACCAGCTCAGCGGATGTGGGACCGTCGTTCCGGAACCCGGAGAGGAGTCCGCGGTGATCCAGGCGGCGACGGTATCCGGCAGATCACTGAAGATGTCTTGGTCGAACGGGAGTTGCGGACAGGGCGCCCCGCCCGAACAGGTTGTCGTTCGGGTCGAGACGGTCCAGACCAGCACCTCGGTGCACCTGCTGGTTGTCACCAAGCCCAACCCGGCGTTGAACACCCGCCCGGCCAACACCGCCTGCGCCGGCGTCGGCCTCTCATCGATGACCGCTATCACCCTGAGCGCGCCGCTGGGCAAGCGGAAGCTGTTCAACGACGCGCACGTTCCCGCCGAGGCGATCACTGTGGGTTGAGCCGTGCCAACTTGCCCGTCCCTAGCGCGAGCCGCTGGCCGAGCCGTGTGATCCGACCCCTCCGGGGCCGGTGCCGGCCGACCGGCTCACTGCCCGCGGCGCAGCTGCGCCCGTTCACCGAATGGTGAGCGTGGTGCTCGCCTTGTTGTTGCCCTCCTGGGATTCGCGGATGGTGTTGGCGGGGTCGACGACCGCTGTCACCGTGTGGGTGCCCTTCTTGGCTTTCTGCCAGGTCACGGTCACGCCCATGGAGGCACCCGGTGCCAAGGTCACCGCAGCGGCGTCGCCGATCACGGTCGTGCTCGAGCCGGACGTATCGGAGAAGCGGGTGACGGCCCTCGTCGCGGTCGCTGTGCCCTTGTTGGTGACCAGGGCGCTCACCTGCTGCGTACCGTAGGGGCCCGGCTGGACCTGCACGCCGCTCACCGTCAAGTCGGGCAGCGGGTCCGCGGCCGCGTACATCCGCAGACCACTGCTCTGCCGGGCGATCGTCGCAAGCGCATCCCGGTAGCCGGCGGTGGTGCCCATCGGTGCCGTCGTGGTGACGCAGGCGGCGGTGCAACCGTCCGCGTAACCCACCAGCACCCGGCCCTGCCCATCGATGGTGGCATCGATGAAGTCCAGCAGGTTCCGGTCGTTGCCGCAGGTGGTGCCCCCGGTGCAGATGGAGCCACGCTGGACCGGGTCGCTGCCGGTGGCGTTGGAGGTCTTCCATGTTGCGCCGCCGTCGAACGTCGAGGCGACGTAGAGCTGCCAGACACCGTGGAACACATCGGTTTCCTGCGAGTTGCCCGGAGTCGTGGTGCCGATGAACGCTACCGCCGCCCGATTCCCGTCACCGGCGACCGCCGCGGGGAACACGATGTTCTGCAGGCCGAGTTGCGCGCCGACATCGTAGGGCTGGCTCCAGGTCCGGCCCTGGTTGCGGGAAACCGCGGTGTAAGCGTGGTTGTTGGCGCCGTTCCACCCCAGGTAGACGGTGCCGTCGTCAGCGACCGCCACGGACGGATCGCTGTCACCCGGGCTGCCGGTCGGCACCGGCCGGATGGCCCAGGTCAAGCCATTGTCGGTGGACACCACGACAGCTGGACGCCCGCCGCAGGACTTGTTGGGGACATATGCCGTCCCGTCCGGGCCGACCTTCACATGACCGTGCAAGCCGCCGCACTGGGTGAGGTTGTACATCGGAACAGCCGGGCCGAACACGGTTCCGCCGTCGGTGCTGGTGGAGCAGGACGCGGCGGCGGCGTCCTGCGAGCAGTAGTACAGCTCACTGGGGAAGGTGCGGGTGGCGGCGACGCCACCGGGCGCATACGGACCCCATCCGAGCGTCTGATGGTCGACCCCCGAGTTGAACCCACCGCCCTGACTGACCGACCAGCTGCCTCCGTCGTTGCTGGTGACGCACGCCAGGCTGCCGATGGCCCTGGCATCGGCCAGCTGCGACTCGATGGTCCGTCCGGTGCGTCGATCGGTGGCGAGGATCGGGTCCAGGCTCGCGGTGCTGCCTACCGGGCAGCCGGTGGCCAGGCTGGCGCTGCGGTCCATGTAGGTCGCCGTGGTCCCGATGCTGGTCTCGGCGAACCCGACCCGATAGGTGGACAGGTATGACTGGTACAGCGCCTTGTCGGTGATGCGGTTGTAACCGATGGACGGCTCGCCCGCGTTGTGCGCGTTGCGGAGCGACTCCGGTGCGGCGAAGTTGTTGAATCCCGAGGCCGGCGCGGTGGACGTCGGTGGCGCCGCCGGGTTGGTCACCAAGGCGACCGTCGCGGTGAAGCTCTGCCCGGCGGGGGCGTACGGAACCACCCGCACGGTGTACTTGCCGGCGTTCGGGGACACCTGGATGACCTCGGGGTCAGAGGAGGACGCCGCCACCCCGACCTGCCTGCCCGCCGAGTCGAGCAGGTAGACGTCGAAGTCCGCCGCCGCATTCGGCCACGACACGGTGACCTTCAGGCTGTGGGTGGTGCCGTACCCCGCCGGAGTGGCAACCGTGAGCGCAAAGTCGTCGCAGGACTGCGGGACGCTGCAGTTCACGGCACCCGAGGTGCCCGTGGCGTTCGGCGCGACAAAGGGCCCCGCGGTATACCTGACGCTCGGTGACGTCGGCGATACCGTTCCAGACGCCGGAGTCGCGGCGTCAGCGGGCGGAAGGAGAGCGGCCGAGAGGCCGAGCGCGAGCACAGCGGCTGCCATGCGTGGCCGAACCAATGACAACGAGCGCATGAATCCTCCAGATCACCCGGTATCGGCGTGGTACACCGGCCGGCCCGATGGGTCGTCCGCGACCGTACAATGCGTAGGATTGTTCCGATAGATCCACGGGTTCTTATGACCCATACGGGTGGTCCGCTGCACACCACTCTTCTCAGCGACGACAGGTTTCCCACACCGTCGTTCCCCTCCCACCAGGCCTCGCCCTGCACGGTGCGGACTACTTCTGGTCCCCTGCGGCCGCCGAATCCAGCCCGGTCACCCGCAGCGTGATGCTGATCCGACCGGCCGTCAGTCCGCAGCCCTCCGGCGCGGTACCCGGATAGATTCTCGGGACGCCGTGGTAGGCCAGCCGGGACGGGCCGCCGAAGACGAACAGGTCGCCGGAGGCCAGCGGGATGTCCTCACACGGTCGGCCCCGGCTCTCGGTGTTGCCGAACCTGAACAGGCAGCTGTCGCCGATGGACAGCGACACCACCGAGGCCCTCGAACGCTCGTCCTTGTCCTGGTGCATGCCCATCCGCGCCGCGGCGTCATAGAAGTTCACCAGCGCGGTGTCGGGGAGGTATCCGTCCCCGGCCCGCGGGTCGCCGGCCGCCTCGACCAGCGCGCGCCGACCGAGCCGCACCATCCAATCGGGAAAGTCCAGCACCCGGTTACCGTTCACATCGACGGCTTCCCGGCTGTACTCGTACGGCCGCCAATGCCAGCCCAGACATACGGTGCGCACCGACATCTCGTGTCCGCGGACCTTCGCCGCCCGGATCGGGACCGGTCCCGATGCCCATTCCCGGAAACGAGCCACGATCCACCGCTGCTGCTCAAGGGTCAGCCAGCCGGGGATGTGCGTCGCTCCAGGTGCCAGTTCTCTGCGCTGCGGCTGCGCTACCTGCCACAGCGGCTGATCTTCGGGGAACAAGGCGGTCACCGGTGTTCGTGTCCCCGCGTCGGTTGCGGCATGACGTCCATTGTCGCCACCAGCGTTGTCGCCACCAGGTGGTAGTCCGGCACTTGCCCGCGGCGCGGGAACGACTGTCCACCTGCAGGCGGCCGATCGACGCGCGCGAGATCCGGGGGCGGGTCAGAATGCTCTGAACCCCAGTGCTGCTCTGAAACGCAGATGCTCGGATCCACGACCAGGCCCCGACCGTGGTGTCGGCGCCACCCGATCAACACCTCAGGAGAGACGATGCCGATCGAGCAACAGGTGGCGGCGCACTACAGCCGCAGCGGCCTCAGCGAGGCGATACTGTCGGCGCTCGCCGCCAGTGGCAAGGACATCGACAACCTGGTGCCAGCCGAACTCGCCGGTGCCGACGAGTTCCACTTCGGCTGGCGACCGGCCACTGTCCGGTTCGCGCAGATGCTTGCCTTTCCTGTCGGGGCCCGCATCCTCGACATCGGAGCCGGCCTCGGCGGTCCGGCGCGTTACTTCGCCCAGGAGCGTCGGGTCGAGGTCACCGGGATCGACCTGACCGACGACTACGTGCGGGTCGCCGGTGACCTGACCCGGCGCTGCGGGCTGTCCGACGGCGTCTCCTTCCAGTCGGGGAACGCGCTGGCAATGCCGTTCTCCGACCATGAGTTCGACGGCGCGTACACCGTTCATGTGGCGATGAACATCAGCGACAAGCAAACCCTCTTCGCCGAGGCGCGGCGGGTGTTGAAACCCGGCGGCCGGTTCGGCATCTACGACGTCATGCGAGTGTCCGACGGGCAGATCCGCTACCCGATGCCCTGGGCGGACACCGTCGCGACCAGTTTCGTCGAGAGGCCGGAGACCTACCGCACGTGGCTCACCGCAGCGGGTTTCACCGTCGAGGCGCAAGAGGACTTCAGTGAGCTCACCCGGCAGGCCACTCGCGCGATGACCGAGAGCGCAGCGAAGGACGGTCCACCGCCGCTCAGCCTGCACACCCTGATGGGGCCCGCGACACCGGAACGGCTCGGCAACGCGATGCAGGCGCTACGACGGGGAACCCTTGCCCCCCTTGCCATCACCGCTCGGGCCGCCTAGCGGTGTCCGCACCCGGAGACCCACCGCACGACGCGAACGAACTGCGCGTTGGCGGTGAGCTGGTCACGGTCCCGAGCCGGGTAGCGTGCCGAGCTGGGCAGCGTGCCGAGCCGATTCCCGTCATCGCTGGACGATGTACCCCACGTAACCACCGCCGTTGCGCAACGAGACCAGACCCGGCACGTTGTGGATGGATCCGTAGGTATGGATGGCGTAATTGAGGCCCGCATACAGGTTCGCGGCGGGGTTGAACAGGTCGTCGGGCAACAGCAGCGTCCGATACTGATCGAACGTCGGTCGGATCACCTGGATCAGGCCCTCCGATGGATGCCCTTGCTGTGCGTTGCTGTCCCACAAGTTGATGGCATTGGGATCACCGCTGGATTCGTATTGGATCATCGTGTTGACGTCATCGAGATTGCCCGCCGATTGTCCGAGGGCGGAAAGGATGCACAGGGTGATCGGGTTCCACCGCGTGATCAGAGTGCCGGAGGGATCGCTCTGCACACTGTTACATCCTGCAGCACCGCTTCCCCCCAGATACACCCCGGCCACGTCCGCCAGCAGATTCACCGCGCCGCCGCTGGTGTTGGAAATCCGCACGCGACCACCGAGCCCGAACGGAACCGCAACGAGATTCGCCACCGTCTGCCGGGTGGCGAAGGCCAGGTTCGACCCCGTCGGTTTACTTCCTCCGTCCGGATACACCGTGAGGTAACCCTGAGCCGCCGACTCGACGACCGTGATGTTCAGCATCACGACCGCCGCCCCGGAACTGGGTACACCGCCCTTGCCGCTGACCGTGAATGACATCGAAGCGCCGGCTGGCAGCGGCGCTGCGACTGCGCCCAGGCCGGAGCGGGTATCCAGTAGGCGGGTGGCCGGAACGACCCGAAATGTTCCAGCAGCCGCTGCGCTTCCGGACAGGTAGTAGCCGACCACATCAGCCACCAGCTGCGTGGCTCCACCGGACTTGTTGAACACGCTGATCTTTCCGTCGCCGCCCAGTGGCACCACCACGAGATTGGCCACCGTCTGCCCGGACACGAAGTTGACGTGCGAGATCCCCTGCGGCGTCGAACCACTTGCAGAAGCAGCGATGTACCCGGCGGCCGCCGGCGCTGTGACGGTCATGTTCACCACCACCGCCGATACGCCGGTAGCCGGGATCCCGCCCACGCCGCTCATCTTGACGGCCGTGGAGGCCTGCCCCGGCAGCGGACCAGCTGCCCCGAGTCCGGTACGGGTATCCAACACGCGCCGGAGCGAGAGGGCCTGGAAGGTGCCGGCCGCGGCCGGCTGGCCGGCGAAGTAGTACCCGGTGACATCTCCGACCAGCTGGACGGAGCCGCGATCGGAACCGTTCGCCAGGCGGATCTTTCCGTCACTGCCGACAGGGACCACGACCAGGTTCGAAACTATCTGGCCCGGTTTGAAGTTCAGATTCGATCCGTCCGGGCGAGCCGCACCGTCGGCGTACGTCGCGATGTAACCGGTTGCAGTCGGCCCTGTCACCGTCACGCTCATCGTGACCGCCGCCACACCGGACAGCGGGACGCCACCCGCCCCCAGGACCTGCACCGCGATGGATTGCGAGGCGGCTACCGGTCCTCCGGCGCCCAGATTCAGGCGGGTGTCCAACACCCTGGTCGGGGAAAGTCCACGGAATGAGCCCGGCACCGGCGTGGATGCAGATGCCTGCGCAGCAACACTTCCGCTGGTGGATGTCGCAGCGCCCGCCGCGGTCGCAACCCCGGCGGAGGCAACTGTCGGTGGCGTCAACATGATTCCCACCAGAACAGATGTGCTGAGCGCGAGCAGGCAGCGCAGTTGTCGCGACACGAATTGCCTTTCATGATCGGGGCCAGTCCGCAGCGAACACGGCCGGCCGATACCTTGTGAGTAATGCGGGACGTCGAGTGGGGCTGCCACCGGATGGGGTGGTTCATCGAACGATTGCTCTGGAAGGACAACAACGATGGGCATCCCAGTGCGGCTTGTTAGCCCCTTCGGCACGCCAAGAGACGGTGGGAAGCCAGAACTCGCGTTGCCGGAACCATATTCCCATCGCCTGGTAAGCGGGGCCCCCATCCGGATGAAAGAATGCAAGGCCCACAACTACTTTGAGTAACAGACCGCACTGTCATCGGTCGAATTGGACCGAACCCCACGAGGAATCGAGCAGGTCATGACGACCATCGAGTACGACCTGATCGTGATCGGCGCCGGACCGGCGGGGGAGAACGTCGCCGACCGGGCGGTGCAGGGCGGCCTCACCGTCGCCATCGTGGAAAACGAGCTGGTGGGCGGCGAGTGTTCCTACTGGGCATGCATGCCGTCGAAGGCGCTGCTGCGGCCGGGCGCCGTGCGGCGCGCCGCCCAGGCGGTCCCCGGCGCTCGGGCGGCGGTCAGCGGGCCGCTGGACGTGCCCGCCGTGCTGGCTCGGCGCGACGAGATCACCGCCCGCTGGGACGACGCCGGGCAGGTCGGCTGGCTCGACGGCGCCGGCATCGTGTTGCACCGCGGCAGGGGCCGGCTGGCAGGCGTCAGAAAGGTCGAGGTGGTCGCCGGGAACGGCGACGTGAGCACTCTCACGGCCCGGCACGCGGTCGCCCTGGCCACCGGAACCGGCGCGCTGCTGCCGGACATTCCCGGGCTCACCGACGTCACACCATGGACCAGCCGGGAAGCCACCGCCGCCAAGGCGGTGCCGGGCCGGCTGGCCGTCATCGGTGGTGGCGTGGTCGCCGCGGAGATGGCCACCGCCTACAAAACCCTGGGCAGCGAGGTGACCATGCTGCTACGCGGCGGGCTGCTGCCCAGAATGGAACGGTTCGCCGCCGATCTGGTGGCCTCCGCGCTGTCCGATGCCGGCGTCACACTGCGAGACGGCGTCGAAACCGTCGGCGCCGAGCGGACACCGGACGGCGCCGTCCGGCTGAGCCTGAACAACGGCGAAACCCTTGAGGCGGACGAGGTTCTGGTGGCCACCGGACGCACCCCGCACACCAGCGACCTCGGACTCCAGTCCGTCGGCCTCACCGACGGAACCTGGCTGACCGTCGACGACACCATGCGGGTGCTGAACAAGTCCGGCGACGCCCTCGACGGTGGCTGGCTCTACGCCGTCGGTGACGTCAACCATCGGGCACTGCTGACCCATCAGGGCAAGTATCAGGCGCGGGCGGCCGGCGACGTGATCGCCGCCAGGGCGAACGGCATCCACGTCGACGACGCGCCCTGGGGAACGCATGTGGCCACCGCCGATCATGCGGCCGTGCCGCAAGTGGTCTTCACCGATCCGGAGATCGGGTCGGTCGGGCGGACGGCCGGTGAAGCGGAGCAGGCAGGGCTGACGGTGAGAACAGTCGACTACCAGATCGGCAACGTCGCCGGCGCCACCCTGCACTCCAAGGGCTACACCGGAAGCGCTCGGCTGGTGGTGGACCAGGACCGCGAGGTGATCGTCGGCGCCACCTTCGTCGGGCCGGACGTCGCGGAACTGGTCCAGGCGGCCACGATCGCGATCGTCGGCGAGGTGCCGATGTCCCGCCTGTGGCACGCCGTGCCGTCCTATCCGACACTGAGCGAGATCTGGCTGAGACTGCTGGAGACATACGGCCGTCCCAGCTGATGGCTTCCGGGCTCCTGGCCGTACGCTTCACGCACACCGGCCGGGTGCTGGGACCGGCGGGAGAACCCAACGATGGAACGCAGACGTGGGTGGGGGATCGTTCAACTGGCGTTCGCCGCTCTGGAAATCACGGCCGTCTCCTTCCAGGCATCCGCCCAACTCGACGCCGGTGCACCGATGGTGAACTTCTTCAGCTTCTTCACCATCGAGGCCAACATCTTTGCAGCCGTCGTCCTGATCGTCACCGGCATCTTCCTGCTGACCGGGCGCCCGGTGCACGGACTGACAATGGTCCGCGGCGCTGCCACCCTCTGCATGGTGATGACCGGGATCATCTACACCCTGCTGCTACGGGACGTCGACGTACAGATCCCGCTGCCATGGGTGAACGCCGTGCTGCACTACTGGATGCCGGTGGTACTGCTACTGGACTGGGTCGTCGTCGGCCGTGCCCCGGTGCCTTTCCGGCCCGCCGCCTGGTGGCTGCTGATCCCGGTCGGCTATCTCGCCTACAGCCTGATCCGCGGCCCGATCGCCGACTGGTACCCGTATCCCTTCATGGATCCGCGGCAGCACTCCACCGGCGCGCTGATCGTGAACATCGCCGTGGTCGCGGTCGGCGTAACCCTGGTGGCATTCCTGCTGAGCAAACTGCCCCGGGCGGGCTGCTGCCAGGTCGGCAGGACAGTGCGGGGGACCGCACCGCCAGAACTGCCTAGGCAGGACGGTGCCCGCGCCTCTGGACTCCCGATAGACACTCGGGAAGCGGTGGTGTCGGTTGCCCAGGTGACCGGGCAACACACAGTTCTGGGGGTGAATCAGTAGTCGAGATGACTCAGTAGTGGTCGGCGTCGCGTTCGGCGGCGTCCATCCTGGCGTTGGTGCCTCAGCCGGACTGAATGCTTGACAGCGCTGGAGGATCGCCATAGTGTCGGCGCCGGTCAGAAATCGATTTCAGCGGACAGTATCCTCGCCACCCGCGACCGGGAGAGCGACATATGACGACGGCGACGAAGCCAGGGTCTCCGCTTCTGGAGATGCGCGGCATCGGGAAGTCTTTTCCCGGTGTGATGGCGCTCCAGGACGTCTCCCTCACCGTGAACGGCGGCGAGGTGGTCGCGCTGCTCGGGGAGAACGGGGCCGGCAAGTCCACCCTGATCAACGTGCTCTCCGGAGTGTTCCCCGGCTACCAGGGCAGCATCCTCATCGACGGCCATCCGGTGTCCATCCACAGTCCCAGCGACGCTCAGCGGCTGGGGATCAGCACCATCCACCAGGAGCTCAACCTGGTGCCCGACATGTCGGTCGCCGACAACATCTGGCTGGGTCGGGAACGCGGAACCGTCATGGTGAACCGGCGTGAGACGAACGCGGAGGCCAGGGCGCTGCTGGACCGTGTCGGCCTGAAGATCAGTCCGCGGCGGCTGGTGCGGCAATGCCGGGTGGCCGAGCAGCAGCTGATCGAGGTGGCCAAGGCGTTGTCACTGAACACCCGGGTGTTGATCATGGACGAGCCGACCTCCGCCCTGGCCGACGCCGAGGTACGCCGGCTGTTCCAAGTGATCGAGAACCTCACCGCCGAAGGTGTTGCCATCATCTACATCTCCCACCGGCTGGAAGAGCTGCAGGAGCTCGCCGACTCGGTGAACGTATTGCGCGACGGTCGTTGGATCGGCGCCCGGAAGATGACCGGGACCAGCCGCGACGAACTGATCCGCATGATGGTGGGCCGCTCGGTGTCTGACCTGCCCAGACGGCCCGCCGCGCAGGGTGATCTCGACGACGGCTCCGAGGTTCGGTTACGGGTCACCGATCTGAGCCTGCAGGGCGATGCCAGGGCAGGCCGGGTGGCCTTGCACGGCATCAGTTTCGATGTGCGGGCCGGCGAGATCGTGGGCCTGGCTGGGCTGATGGGCGCCGGCCGCACCGAAACCCTCGAGGCGATCTTCGGCGTCTTCCCGAACCGCTCGGTCGGCGGGACGATCCTGTTGAACGGTAAGCGGTTCCGGCCGATCTCCCCCCAGCACGCCATCGGCCGCGGCATCGTGCTGGTGGCCGAGGACCGCAAGCAGCAGAGCCTGGTGCTGGACGCCACGGTCAAGTTCAACACCAGCCTGGCTGCGCTCGGGAAGTTCCTGCGGTTCGGCTGGGTACGCGGTCGCCGGGAGCGCTCGGCTGTCGCACGCGAGGTGAAGCAGCTGGGGGTGAAGACCCCGAGCATCAACACCAAGGTCGGCACCCTGTCCGGCGGGAACCAGCAGAAGGTGGTGCTGGCCAAGTGCCTGCTCACCGGACCGTCGGTGATCCTGCTCGACGAGCCGACCCGCGGCATCGACGTGGGGGCGAAGTCCGAGATCTACGAATTGGTGAACCAGCTGGCGGAGCAGGGGGTGAGCTTCGTCGTCGCCTCCTCCGAACTGCCGGAGCTGCTGCGGATGAGCGATCGCATCGTGGTGCTGTGCGAGGGCAGCGTCACCGATCGGATGGACGCCGAGAACGCCGACCAGGAAAGGATTCTGCACGCCGCGATGGCCCGCCAGAGTGTGGTGGCGGGGGCTGCCGGATGAAGATGAATGCCGGGAGCCCGGCGTGAGCACCCAGTTCGTGGCCGGCACCGGGCCGCCGGGTGGTTCGGGGACGCCGACCACGCCCGGCAGGATCAAGCGGATCGTGCCGCTGCTCGGATCGCTGCAGGGCTACATCGGCCTGGTGCTGATCGTGCTGATCGGGGTCTGGACCAAGGGCAACATCTTCTTCGACATCGACAACTTCACCAGGGCCATCGGCTATTTCGCCCCCCGTGGCATCCTGGCCGTCGGGATGACGCTGGTGATCATCGCCGCCGGCATCGATCTGTCGGTCGGTGCTCTGCTGGCCGTCGGGAGCACTGCGGCGGCCTGGCTGCTGACCGATCAGAACTGGCCGGTCGTCGCCATTGTGCCGGCCTGCATGGTGATCGGCGCCATCTTCGGCATGGTGAACGGTGCCGGGACGGCGCTGCTGCGAATTCAGTCGTTCGTCATGACACTGGCGATGATGACAATCGCCCGCGGCATCGTCCGCGAGTTCAGCGGGAACAGATCGATCGGCACCCTGGTGCTCGGCCCGGGCGGCGACATCGCCCCGGGTTCGGCCGATTTCTCGAAGCTGGGCACTCCGGGTACCAGTGTTCTGGGCGCCAGTGTCCCGTTCGTCAGCTACTTTCCGGTGCTGGCGCTGGTGGTCGTGGTGATCGTGTTCCAGCTGGTGCTGTCCAAGACGAAGTTCGGCCGGCACATCTACGCGGTCGGCGGAAACCCCACGGCGGCAAGACTTTCGGGTGTCAACGTGACCCGGGTGACGATCGCCGTGTTCACCCTGTCCGGCTTGCTGGCCGGGCTGGCCGGCCCGATCAGCGCCGCCTTCAACGCATCCGCCGACCCGGTGGCCGGATCCGGCTACGAACTGGACGCCATTGCCGCCGTGGTGATCGGCGGGGCAAGTCTGGCCGGCGGTCGCGGAACCGTGGTGGGCACCTTCGTCGGCGCGCTGATCCTCACCCTGCTGGACAACGTGCTCGGCCTCAACAACATCAGCGACAACTGGCAGCTGATCGTCAAGGGCATCATCGTCATCCTCGCCGTGGTGATCCAGCGACCGGACCTTTTCGCCGACCTGTCGGCGTGGATCAGCCGAACATTCCGCCGCGGGCCGGCGGACACCGGGAGCATCGAGGGAGCGGATCCGCTGGCGGCCAACGCATCGGTGCCGCTGCCGGTGAGCGCGAGCGCGCCCACCCTCCGCAAGCCGGACGATACCGCCGCCGCACGCGGTTCCGGCAACGACAGCGGTCATCCGTGATGGCGGGGATGCGTAACCGTGACCCGCGCTGCTGGTTCGCTACGCGCCGTGAGCACGTGCGCACAGCGGCTACACCACAACAGGTTCCACAACAGTTTCGCCATACCAGGTTCGCGACCACAGGTTCCTCCCCACGAAGTCCGCGGTAGAGGGATCGTCACCACAGATTCGTCACCACAGGTCCGTCACACCAGTGAACGTCACAACAAGGGAGTCGTGATGCACAGAAGGAAACTTGCAGTCCTCGGAGCGATGGGCGTCGCCGCGACGCTGGTACTGGGTGCCTGCAGCACCAATGCCGGCACCGGCGCGTCGACCGCAGCCACTGCGCCGGTAAGTGCCGGCGACACCGGCACATCAAGTGCCGCCGACAGCGGAACATCCAGCGCGGCCGACACCGGAAGCTCCAGCGCCGCAGGCTCCGGAACCTCCAGCGCCACCGACACCGGCATGTCGAGCGCCGACAACTCCGGATCGGCGTCGGGCTCGGCATCGGAGTCGGTGTCCGGGTCTGAATCGGTGTCCGGGTCTGAATCGGTGTCCGGGTCTGAATCGGCGTCCGGGTCTGAATCGGCGGCCGCGGGCGGCCCGATGACGAAGATCGAGCTGCCCAAGAAGGACAAGTACGTGATCGGCTACTCACAGTCGAACAACGCCGAGCCGTACCGGGCGCAGCTGAACACCCAGCTGACCTACTACGTCAAGCAGCAGCCGAACCTGCAGCTGCTGCCGATCGCCGATGCTGCCCAGGACAGTTCCAGGCAGGTCAGCCAGGTACAGCAGTTCATCCAGCAGAAGGTCGACATCCTGATCGTCTCGCCGAACGAGGCCGATCCGCTCACCCCGCCTGTCGAGCAGGCCTGCAAGGCCGGCATCAAGGTGATCATCCTCGACCGCAGCGTGAACACGAACTGCATCGCCGCGTTCATCGGTGGCGACAACGTCGCGATCGGCAAGGCAGCAGGCGAATTGGCTCTCAAGCTGCTGCCGAACGGCGGCAGCGTCGGCGAACTGCAGGGCATCCTGTCCAACCAGCCGCAGATCGATCGTGACAAGGGTTTCCGCGACGCCATCGCCTCGAACGCGAACATCAAGATTGTTCAGCACCAGGAAGCCAAGTGGCTCAAGGAAGATGCCACGAAGGTCACCCAGCAGTGGCTGCAGGGTGGCAGCAAGCTCGACCTGATCTACGCCCACAACGATCCGATGGCGCTGGGCGCCTATCTGGCCGCGGCCGGGCAGGGCAAGCAGAAGGACATCAAGTTCATCGGTATCGACGGGCTGGCCATCCCTGACGGCGGCATCCGCGCGGTCCAGCAGGGTCAGCTGGCCGGCACCTTCATCTACCCGACCGGCGCCAAGGAAGCCGTGGACACCATCGTGAAGATGACCAAGGGCGAGGAGATCTCCTCCAAGCAGGTGCTGCCGACCACGGCCGTCACCCCGCAGAACGCCGAAGAGCTGTACAAGAAGTTCGACTTCTCCAACAAGTGACCTGACTCCCGTCCCGACCCGGCGAGGATCGACTTCGCACTTCTGTGACTGGAGTGACGATGGGCAAGAAGGTGCTCCTCGTCAGCGAAGTTGATCCTCGCCGGGGTGGGCGACAATCCAGGAGGCGCGTGCAATGACGCATTCCGCTCAGACAGCTGGCCGGCGCCGGTCGGTGGTGCTCGCCGCGGTGGCCGTCACCATCCTGGCCACCGTCACGACCGGCGTGATCTCGGGGCAGGCCATGGCCGGCGAGCCCGCCGGCAATCGGGCGGCCGCACCGGCCGCCGCCGGTGGGGCGACGGCCGCGCGACCCGCCGACGCCGACAGCTCGTCACGGCCGCACGGTCGGCCCGACCCGAAGGGCCCGATCGGCTGGGACATCTACCGGCGGCTGGACAGGGTCGACGAACTCACCACCGGCGTCGAGACCCACCAGTTCTCCAGCTTCGACCGGGTCGGCGGCAACAACGACGGTTTCGCCGGCACCTTCAGTTGCCTGCGGACCATCGCCGAGGGCTGCGTCATCGCCGAAAGGGCCGGGGCCGGTGAGGTCGACTCGATCTGGTTCACCCGCGACGAGGGCGACATCACCCGAACCGGCAACATCCGCATCGACCTCGACGGAAAGACGGTGGTGAACGCCGGCATCCAGGACATCGTCGACGGAAAGTTGGGCGCACCGTTCGTCTATCCGCTGGTGGCGAACGCTGACCAGAGTTCCGGCGGCGTCTACATCAAGGTGCCGATGCCCTACCGGAACTCGATGCGGATCACCACCACGTCCAACCCGTACTTCTACCACGTGGACTACCGCACCTTCGCCGATGCCAGGGGCGTCGCCACCTACGACCCCGCCGACAAGGCCCTGGACGTGGTGGCGGCGGCGAAGACCTGGGGCACAAGAGATCCGAAGCCGACCGCCAAAGATTCCAGAACCCGCAGCGGCAACTTCACCATGCAGCCCGGGCAGCGGGTCACCCTCGCGGACGTCAAGGGGGCGGGTGAGATCGGCGAACTGAAGTTGCAGCTACCGCAGCTGGTCGGGCCGCCGAAACTGCCTCTCATCTCCGACGACGGTCGCGCGCACAAGGGCAGCAGCCAATTCACCGTGGCGATCGACCCGGCCAACACCGGCGTCCGGCTGACCCGCAGGTTCGACCCGGCGTCCGCCCAGCAGCGGGCCGACATCTTTGTCGATGGTGTCAAGGTGGGCCAATGGCCGCCGACCGGTGACACCGCGGGCTTCTGGGCCTACCAGACGATCACCCTGCCGGCCTCGGCCACCGCCGGCAAGTCGAGCATCACCGTCAGGAACGTGTTCGTCTCGGCGACCATAGACTGGAACGAGTTCACCTACTGGGTGGATTCGGTGGTCGGTGGCAAGAACGTGCGCACCGACACGGTGAATGTCGGCACCTCTGCGCAGGCACTGGCCAGCGAGAGCGCCCACCACTACCTGATCGTCGGGCAGACCTGGACCGGAACGCCCAACCAGACCGACCGGCCCGCGAACCCGCAGGACCCGAAAGTGCTGGCATCCAACGAACTTCTCCGCAACGTGATGGTCCGCATCACCTTCGACGGCCAGCACACCGTCGAGGCGCCGCTCGGCGAGTTCTTCGGTGATGGGCTCACCGAGATGCAGGTGAAGGCGCTGTTCTATCGGGTCGACACCGGCCCGAACGGCTGGTTCACCAGCTGGTGGCCGATGCCCTACGCCGCCAGGGCCACCGTCCAGCTGGTGAACAACACCGATCAGAGGATCAGTTCAGGAAAGTTCTCGATCACCTCCCGGGAAGACAAGTCGGTCGGAAAGGAATTGCGCAGCAAGGACTCCCGCATCGGCTACTTCAACGCCACCCATCATCGCGCCGATACCGTCAACGGCCAGGACTGGCTGTTCCTGGATACCGCCGGCAAGGGCAAGTTCGTCGGCGTCAGCCACACCATGCGCGGGCACATCGCCGAGGGCAATATCCGCGAATACCTGGAGGGTGACGAGCGGGTCGCCACCGACGGTTCCCGGACGCCGCAGCTGCACGGCACCGGCACCGAGGACTTCTACGAAGCCGGCTGGTATTTCAACCGGCGTGAGTTCAGCAATCCGATGAACGGGGCTCCGGCCATGCCGGCGAAGTCCTACGGTTGCCAGTACCAGTGCGATGCCCCGTACCGGTTGATGATCGCGGACGCTGTGGCTTTTCAATCCGGGATCACCTTCGGGATCGAACACGGCCCGACCGACAACATGCCGGCCGAATACTCCTCGACCGCCTACTGGTACGGCTTCGCGGGCAAGCCGGCCGCCAGGGTGACCGACACCGTCGACGTCGGCAACGCCGCCAGCGAGAAGGCGCACAGCTACCGCGGTTCGGGACAACCGGTCACCCTCACCGGAACCTTCGAGGCAGCCCACGACAACGAGCCGGTGACCCAGGACGTCGTCAACTCCACCGCTCCCTCCACCTTCACCGTTGCGGTCGACCGGCACAACGTGGGCGTCACCCTGCGCCGCACCTCCGACCAGGCCGCCTCCTATCAAACGGCCACCGTGACGGTGAACGGCAGGGCTGCCGGGACCTGGCTGCAACCGCTCGGCAACGCCACCCACCGCTGGCTGGACGACACATTCCAGATCGTTCCGGCCATCGCCGCCGGCCAGCGGAGGCTGACCATCACCTTGACGCCGGCACAGGGATCGCCGGCCTGGAGCGCGGCGTCCTACCAGGCGATCTCGCTGGTCCGACCGACAGTGGACCGCCGGGCTCCCAGCGCGATCAGAGATCTGGTGGCGGTCGGCACGCCCGGCAACTCGAACCGGTTGTCCTGGACACCGGCCACCGACGACGTGGCGGTGCATCACTACGAGGTCTACGCCTCGACGGTGAAGGGATTCGCGCCGAGTCTGGCGAACCGGGTCGGCACCGCGGCGCTGTCCTGGTTCGAGCACACCGGACTCGGTCTGAATCAGACCTGGTATTACCGGGTCAGAGCGGTCGACAGTTCGGGCAACAGGGGCCCCATCTCCGCGGAGGTGACGGCCACCACGGGCAACACCCTGCAGCTGGAGGGTGAGGCGTTGTTGCCGGCAAGGAGCGCCACCGCGGAAGCGGTGCCGCAGGGCAACTGCTGCGGAGTGAGCTGGTCGAACGATGCCCAGCTCTGGTTCCGGGCCACCAAGGTGGGTGACACGGTCACGGTGGCGTTCCCGGTGAGCCAGACGGGCACCTACGCCGCGTCGGTGGTGACGACCACCGCAGCCGACTACGGCATTGTCCAGCTGTCCGTGGACGGCGTCCGACTCGGCGTTCCGATCGACGGATACGCGCCGACCGGAGTCAACGTCGCCACCCACGAGTTGGGCTCCCTGCGGCTGTCCGCCGGAACCCAGACGCTGACCATGACCATCACCGGCAAGAATCCCGCTGCCAGCGGTTACTTCGCCGGTCTTGATCTGATCAGGCTGCGCCTGGCCGGCGGGTAGGCCGCCCGCATCGGCAGCGCACCTTCGGCAGCGCACCTTCGGCAGCGCACCGTCGGCAGGGCACACTCGGAGCGTGAGCTCATCCCAGGACGTCACGCTCGGGTCTGTCCTGCGCAGCCGCGGGGTGGTCCTGGACGGCGGCCTTGCCACCCTGCTGGAAAGCCGGGGCCACGACCTCGCGTCCAGCCTGTGGTCGGCGCGGATGCTGTCGGACGACCCGGATGCGTTGCTCCGAGCGCATGTGGCGTTCTACGCGGCCGGCGCCGAGGTGGCGACGACGGCTTCGTACCAGGCGTCCTACGAGGGGTTCGCGGCTGTGGGCGTGGATCGATCGGGCACCGAGGCGCTGCTGCGGCGCAGCTGCGAGGTGGCCGGCGCCGCTCGGCGAGCCCGGGCCGAGCAGGAGGCCATCGTTCGGGCTCCCGCCACCATCGGCGGCAGGGTCGGCGGCCAACGACCGAGATGGGTCGCCGCCTCGGTCGGCCCCTACGGCGCGGTGCTCGCCGACGGCTCGGAGTACCGGGGCGATTACGGGCTGACCGTGCAGGAATTGCGCCGCTGGCATCGGCCCCGGCTGCAGGTGTTGATGCAGGCGGTGACCGACGGTCTGGCCGATGTTCTGGCCATCGAGACGATCCCCTCGTCGGCCGAGGCGGAGGCGGTGCTCGCCGAGATCGCGGGAACCGGCGTACCTGCTTGGCTGTCCTACACCTGCGCCGAGGGACGGACCCGCACCGGCGAGCCGGCGGAGGACGCGTTCGGGCTGGCTCGCGGTCTGGACGAGATCATCGCGGTCGGGGTGAACTGTTGTCGCTCCGATGAGGCAGCCGATCTGGTGGCGTCTGCGGTCGAGGTCTCGGGGTTGCCGGGCGTCGTCTACCCGAACAGCGGCGAGGGCTGGGACCCGGTCGCCAGGCTCTGGACCGGGGAGCCGACGTTCGAACCGGAGATGCTTGCCCACTGGGGCGCCGCCGGCGCCGGGCTGATCGGCGGCTGCTGCCGGGTGTCACCCGCGCAGATCACTTCCGTCGCGCACCTGCTGGCGGCCTCCGGAACCGTGGCGCAGGGCGGGCCGGGCCGGCGGGGCGGCCAGGTCACGAAGCCATGACGAATCAGCCTCCTTCTGCGTGGTCAGCCCGGGATGGCTGCAACGGGTGTGCACACTGGCCGTCATGACCCAGTTCCCAGTACCGCGCCGACGGCTCGTGCTGCTGGCCGCCCCCGCGGCAGCGCTGATCCTGGTCGGATGTTCGCCGGTTGCCGGCAACCATGGCCCCGTCACCATCACGGCAACGGCGAACGCT
>JAABUT010001960.1_pt1 | contig 21429 bp, 23 predicted proteins | sample 5559281 | NCBI WGS metagenome assembly JAABUT01 (sample SAMN10711880, study PRJNA513359) | rock metagenome | isolation source: Antarctica rocks | place: Antarctica: Victoria Land, Ricker Hills nord | collected 2016-01-04
GTGCCAACGCCGCTTCTATCTGCTCGACTTGCACCCCGAGCATCCGCAGGAAGGGGCGCAGCAGCGGGAGGGCGCGCTTGAACTGCTCCAACGTGTGGATGTCGTCAAGCAGCTTCTTGACCGAGGGGAGATCCCGGATGCGTCCGTTCCCCATAGCATACAACCCCAATAAGCAGAATAGGCGTTCTGTACGAACACATTATCGCAGCTTGCACCGAGGAAGGGCAACGTAGATTATCGATAACATACACCGCGATGAGATAGGCGGTCAGATCCTGACGCGGCGAGACCGCGCTGGCCACGAGCGCGCGCGCGCGTAGTTGTCCATGATCGCAATGGAGTAGGCGCGCCCCGCGAGGTGGTCGTTCTTGAGGTACCGGATGTCGACCGACCAGATGTGGTGGCGGTGCCAGCCAGCGAAGGGCATCGGCCGCGGTTCCCTGGGCTCGGGCCGTGGGGCGACCGCCCCGTAGAGCGCGCGGTTCTTGGCCAGGAGCCGGCGGCAGGTCCGCACACTCAGGTGGATGCCCACCTGGGTCAGCGCCGCGTAGAGCCGGAACGCGCCCAACTCCGGGTTCTGCGCCAGGTCCCGGACGCGGGCCAGCACCGCCATGTCGACTTTGCGCGGGCCGTCCTTGCGAGCGTGCGATTTGTCGTCGAGCCCGGCCACCCCCTCGACAGCCCACCGCTTCAGGATCTCATGCACCGTGACCCGGCTGCACCTCAAGTACGCGGCGATGCTCGCTTTGTTCCACCCTTCGCTATGAAGCCTGATGATTGCCAGCCGGCGCTCGGCCGGATCGGCGATCTCTCGGTACAGCGGGAAGCGCCACGCCGGCGCCGGCGCCACCGGCTCCTCCGCTAGCACGCGCTTGACCGTGTGGTGGCTGACGCTGCGACCGAAGCGGATGTCGCAGATGGTGGCGATCTCCCGCAGGTTGAGCGGCGGGTGTTCCGCCTTGAGGTCGCGGATTGTCCGGCGGATCTCGTCGGGCAAGGTGCGGTGCTTGTCGGGCCTGGGCGGCGGGGAGAGACTCGCCATGCCGTCGCGGTCGAAGGCGTCCGCCTGTCGATAGAGGGTCCGCTGGGGGGCTTCGGTCTCCCGCGCCCGGGTCGCCGACGAGCGGCCGAAGAGGACGTCGGGCCGAATCAGCTCATAGATCCGCTGCTCCGTCGAGCCGACCAGCAGCTCCAGCTGGCTCCACTCCTCGGTGGGCGGGATGGGCTTCCATTTCTGCCGTGGCATCGCACGTCCTTGCAACGGGTCCCCTCAAGCCGGCGTGCGGCGGAGTATACCCCCTGCGGTGGGCGGCGTCTTCTCTTGCCAAGGACGCGGCCCATATGCGTACAGCCTCATTGGCCGCGCGTGCAGACGAAAGCCAGGGCTGCCGGCCCCGCCGTCTCAAACCTGACGCAACCGGCGGCGGGGCTGCCCGAGGCGCGGGGCGGCGGGCGGGTCTACCGCCCGGACGACCGCGTCTTGCAGCTCAAGAACGACTACACCCTGGAGGTCTTCAACGGTGACCTGGGGACCGTGCGCGACATCGATCAGGCCGAGCAGGAGGTCGCCATCGCGCTGGACGACGGCCGTGTGGTCAAGTACCCCTTCGCCAGCCTGTACGGGCTGACCCACGCCTATGCGATCTCGATCCACAAGGCCCAGGGGGCGGAGTTCCCCGCGGTGGTGATCCCGCTGATCACCGCGCACACGGCGCTCCTCGGGCGGACGCTCCTCTACACTGCGTTCACCCCAGCGCGGCAACTGGTTGTGATCGTGGGGCAGCGCAAGGCTCTCTCGATGGCGGTCCGGGACTGGCGGCGGGCACCGCGGTACACCGCGCTCGGCGGCCTGCTCGACGGGATGATGCGGTATGTATAAGCACGCGAATGGGGGGGCGAGACGACCGCAGACGAGGGCTGGTGGGAGGGACTCGTGGGCGCGGACGACACCCGTTAGCCCGCCCGCCCGCCTCCCGGCGCGTGCCGAGCGTCCGGGCACCCCGGACGGTGCTGGGGAACGCCCCGGACGCAGGGGCGATACCCCACGATGGTCCGGGGCGACCTCGCACGGCGCGCTGGCGTGCGTGTGGCCCGCAGCGATCCCGAACCGTGTCCGGCCCTCCGATCGAGTGGCACCGATCGCGGCAGCGCCGTCGTGCCAGTCACACCCGATGCTCAGCGCCCTCACACGTGTCGTATGCCGGGTTGACGCTGCGCGCGGCGTGTCTCCCAAGCGCACCCACCCGCTGGGGACCGGCCGCAGCATGCATACCACCCACACCGATGCGGCGGGCTGCATCGGCGAGCGAGCTGGACTGCACCCCGATGACCAGACCACGAGGCAAGCCAACCTTCCCCGGTGCGATAGACTCACCGCACGAGGAGGAGGAAAGCGATGCCTGGACGAACCCACAGCCGCGAGTTCAAGTTGGCGATCGTGCGCCAAGTCGCGAGTGGCGATCAGCGCCCGGCCCAGATCTGTCGCGAACATAACCTGGACGAGAGCGTGCTGCTGCGCTGGCGGAAGGAGTACGACGCACGCGGCGAGGCGGCCTTCACGACCCGCGAAGGGGCCGAGTCCGCGGGACTCGAGCAGCGGGTGGCCGAACTGGAGCGTTTCTGTGGCCAGCTGGCGCTGGAGAACCAGATCTTAAAAAAGGCACTACAGGGCGCGGCGTTGCGGAGCGACACGCGATGATCACCGCCGCCCACGCCGCCCATCCCGAGATCTCGCTCCGGCGGCTTTGCGCGCTGTTCGGCATCAACCGGGCGTGGTACTACCGCCACCGGCGCGAGGATCCGGTGGCCCGCGAGGGGGCGACACGCCTGCGCGACGCTATCGAGCGATTAGTCCTGGCATTCCCGGGTTATGGCTACCGCCGCGTCACCAAGGCCCTCCAGCGCGACGGCTGGGAGGTCAACCACAAGCGCATCCTGCGGGTGATGCGCCAGGAATCCTTGCTGTGCCAACTGAAACGGCGCTTCGTGGCGACCACCGACTCGCGCCACAGCTGCCGCGCCTACCCCAACCTCCTCCGCGAGGCCGTGGTGGATCGGCTCGACCAGGCCTGGGTGGCGGACATCACATACATCCGCCTGCCGACGACCTTCGCCTACCTCGCGTGCCTGCTCGACGCCCACTCGCGGCGCTGCGTTGGCTGGCATCTCTCGAGGACGATCGACACGCGCCTGACGCTCGCCGCGCTCGACCGGGCGCTCCTCGCCCGTCGGCCGACAGCAGGACTGATCCATCACTCCGACCGGGGCGTGCAATACGCCAGCGCCGCCTATGTCGCGCGCTTGGAAAGCGTCGGCGCACGCAGCAGCATGGCGGCGGTCGGCAATCCCTACGAGAACGCCAAGGCGGAAAGTTTCTTCAAGACGCTGAAGCGGGAGGAGGTGTGCCTGAAAGAGTACCGGACATTCGAGGAAGCCCGCGCCAATCTGGCGCAGTTCATCGACGACGTCTACAACACCAAGCGCTTACACTCGAGCCTCGGCTACCAGCCGCCCGCCGAATTCGAGACGCCCCGCCTAATGAACGGGAGAAGTTGACTTGCCCACTGGTCTGGTAAAACGGGTTCACTCCAAGCGGACTGCTTCCTCGGTCACGCCCTGGTCAAGCCCTGTGTGGGATCGTCTGCCGGTCGGCCGCCGTACCCCTCGCCCAGGGGATGCTCGTGCGCGGACGGTATGCGTAGCCTATGGAACCCGAGTTCGGCGCGCGCAATTGGGCGGCGTCAGACCACGCGGCTCGTAGCACTTATCCCCGGACTTGTCCCCGGGAAATGGGGGGTTATCCACCGGCACACCTGGAGGGATCGAGTGCCTCGCCGGACGATCGTGACACTCACTCTACTCTTCGTGCCGCCCCACATGAGTGCCAGGCAGCACCGATGAGGAGCGATAGCCGGGAGCGCTGGGTACGCTCGCGCCCTCGGCGTCGGACGACTGACCGAGCGTGGCGGCGAGGCGCGTCCGGAAGAGCGGCGCGGAGGCGGCCTCGGAGGTCTCGCGCACCATCTCCTCCGAGGCCGCCCCGGCCAGCTCGAGGAAGTGCCGCCGGGAAAGGCCCGAACGCCGCCAGAGGGCGACGGCCCAGTCCGCGAGCGCGACGGCGGTGGCGTACTCGGCGAACTGGCGGCTGAACTCGCGCACGACCGCCCCGATGATCTGCGCGTCCGTGTCGGCCATCGGCGGCGGCGGCGCGTCCTTCGGTGCGGTCGCAGGCGATAGGTGCCGGGACGGCGTGTCTCCGGGGCGCGCCACCTCGCTCGTCTCGCCTGCGGGTGGCACGCCCGGGATAACGGCAGTCGGTATGTCCCACACCGTCGGAGCGTCGTGTGCCGCTGCCGGCGCGGGGAGGGCCATCCCCTCCCGCAACCCGAGCGACTCCTCGAGCAGCGCGAAGAAGTATGGCATCTTGTTCTTCGCCGCCCGCTCGTTCGCCACCCCACGCAGCGGCGGACGGATCGCCGCAGTCCGTTCTTTCGTTCGCTGCCGGGCGGCATCGAACCGTTCGGCGAACGCGTCCGTCGGTAGGTCCGCGCGGTGGTAAAGATTCACCAGCCGCGAGAGCGTGGCGCGAAACGGTGCCCGATCGTTGAACTCCCGCGCGACGACCTCCGCGAAATGGTGCAACGTTTCGCGAGTTGGATCGTCTGCCGCTGTCGCACCGATCGGGCTCGCACTCGGCAAGCAGTCATCCCGTGTCCCACCCCCCCGCGAGGGGGTACTTGTCTGCGGGGTCCGATCGCCGCGTGGTAGTCGTCCGATCACTGCATCAGTCGCCGAACTCGATCGTCCCCGCCGTTTCCCTTCAGCCAATGCACGGTGAGTAAGTCGAGTATTCGAATGATCTTGTTCGTATTGTTCTTGTGACGCTGGGTTTTGTCTGTCGGTCTGACCCGACAGGGGGGTGTCTCGCCGACCCGACAGGGGGGTGTCGGTCTGGCCCGACACGGGGTGTATGATCTTGCCCCCCCTGTCGGGTCTACCCGACAGGGGGGGGGGCGTGGTTTCACGCTGCGGCGTGCCCGTACGAGCCTGCCGCTCTGCTGCCGAGGCCACCGGACCCGGCGTCGATGGAGCCCCAGAGCCATTCTCTCCGGCCCTCGCCTCGACCGCTTCCTCCTCGAGCTCGCCCTCGATCCACAGGATGTATTCGGTAGGCAAATCGCCGCGAGCGGGATCGCGGCGCGTCTTGCGCTTAATCATGCCCCAACCAGCGAGGGCATTGAGCGCGTCACAGGCCGTGCTCTTATGCAACCCCGTCCCCCGGTCGAGCCGTCTCCCGTCCTTACGGACGATGCCATTGCAGATCTGATTGAGGGAGATCGCGTCGCGCGTTTTATGGAATCCGAGTGTGCGTCGGACGAGGTAGAGGATCACCTTCAACTCGGCCCCCGTGAAGAAGGGCAGATACTCGTCGACGATGCAATTCGGCAGTGGGGTGGTATTCGGATTCGGCAAGCCCCGCAGGGTCGGCATGTCAGCAGGTCGTGGCATAGTCGCGCCCCCTGACGCCGGTGGCGATCCCCCGAATTGCTGTTCGATCGCGCATACGATCCTCCGCAGCCAGGCAGTAGCCCACTGGGCGCTCGCTAGAATCGGAAGAGGATGCCACACGCAACTTGCGTAGGGATGAGGTGTTGGCACGGTCCACCGGACTGGGCAAGCGCCTGTTCTTGTGTTCTTCGTCGCCCGTGTCACGCTCCCGCGTGGCGCAATATTCCGTGTCTCTGCCCGGCCCCCGTGTCATTCAGGACGGCCATGCGCCATGGCCAAGTCATGCCCACTCGCGATCCCCGCCCCATCTCCGGTAGTCACACGCACAGCGCGCCGGAGCGATGACACCGAGGATGGAACACGAGCCTTCTCTATCCTACTGCCATGGATGGGAGGACTAGACCATCGTCGATCGGCGTGGGCGAGAATTGTAGTCCTGGACCGGTGCTTGTCCGAGCGGGGCTTTGGCGCCAGCACAAGGATGTGCGTGAGCGCGCAGATCAGGATAACCCTCCGCCTGGAGCGCGATGACCCCCCGATGCAGTCCTCGAGGACTAATCTCGGGGCCGGGATCGGTTCATGATGACCCTCCGCCCGATTCCTGGAGGAATAGCGGCCCGCACCATACGCCGAACGGACACCGATGGAGCACGATAGCCCGCCGTCATAGTCATCGGGGACTAGCCGACCGCGATTAGGAGCATGCTGACCCGCCGCGGTAGTCGGCCAGGACTGCTCCTGCGGGGTTATCGGGTCCGGCTTGTGGCCACCCACCACACGCCCGGCCATGGCATAGGGGGACACATACCGGTCATACCGTTGGCCGATGAATTTGGCGTATCGTCACGCCGTTTTGCCCGTGTAACGCTGCACGGTCGGCCACCAATGCTACCAATATATGTCCCCCGAAGTGTTGGCCGGGCGTGCCCACCAGTCAGGATCGTGTCGATCTTCGGGGCGTTACGGCCTTTTGGGTTCCCTCTGGTCGCAACAACGCCCGGACTTGCACGGGAGCCTGAGCGGCGAGCCTGACCATTCCACTCGGCAGCGTAGGAGCGAGATAACCCTCCGCGATAGTCGCACAGGACTGATCCGTATCGGCGGCTGGGGATGATAACGCTGGCGTACCACGGTGGGTAGGGTGCCTTCGGCGGAGGTGCGGCGACCATGTCGGCCGATCACGACGAAGGGTCGAAGATGGTGCGGGTCAGTGCTCTTGTAACCAGTTGAACAGGCGCTGCTTCAGATCGGCCGAGATTTGCTTGTCCCCGGCCACGCCGCGTTCCAGCTTGCTGAAGTAGCTCTGCGTCACCCCGAGTGCGGCGGCGACGAGAGCCTGGCTGAGCTTCAGCTCCTGTCGGCGCTCCCGCACGCGCGCCATGAGTTCGGCGACGGGGGTGGATTGGCCGAGCCCTGTGTGCCCAGATCGTACCGGCGCGAGCGTCGCCGTCGGTCTGGACTCCTGCACCACGCGCGGGGGCTCGATCAGCACCGTGCTCGCGAGCCAGTGGCCGAGCCAGCCCCGCTTCGTGGCCACGTCCTCGTCCCACCCCGTATAGTGCCAGGCCGCGATGACCGCGTCGTCCTTCAGGGTGTCGAGCGCCTTCTCCAGGCGGTCTCGCGTGCGGTGCGGGTAGCGGAGATCGGTCGCCTTGCCAACCGCGTCGAGCAGCGTCTGCACCCGATACAGACGCGTCTGGTGGTCGCTGGTGCCGCTGGTGCGCCACTGCCAGCTCAGGAACCGGGCCAGCCGTTTCTCCGAGACCTGCCGATAGGGGTCGTACTTGAGCGCCCGCGCCGAGAGGAGCGCCGTCTGACTACCAGGGCCCATAAGATAGTGCGCGAAGACCTCACCGGGCCGGAAGACGAAGCGTTCGATGTCCACCATCTCGCCGTTCGGATCGACCTGGCCGACCCGGTCGGTGACGACGAAGGCACGGCTCTGCACAGCCCGCGTTGGCGCCCCCGGCCGGTCGTCCTGCGTCGCGGCCTCCCCCACGTTAATCCAGAGGTTCTGGATGTGCGCGACCGCGCGCATCATCTCCTCGCGCTGCTCCTTCTCGTAGCCGATTCGCTTCCGGCCCCCGTATTCGCGCTGGCGGGGTTGGATGCCGCGCATCGCCAGCAAGCCGTCGATGTCGGCGACCGCGCGGTCACCCGCGGTGCGTGCCTGGTAGAGCCAGATGGCGCAGAGAGCGTCGAGCGCATCGGCGTCGAGGTCGGACAGCTCCTTCTGCTGACGCCACATCGCCCGGGCCCAGTGTTCCACCTGCTCGATTGGGACCGTCATGCCGCTATCGGCGGCCGGCGGCCTGAGGATCGCCTGGCCGGGCACGCCCGCCGGGCGCAGATCGGCCGTCGGCCAGGGCTGGCCCTCGACGTGGGCGAAGGTGTTGAGGTAGAGGGCTTCGCGGAGCGCATGATAGTGGTCGGCGTTCATCACCCGCAGGTGATTATCCTGCAGAAAGGCCGGTCCCTGGCGCGACGCGCTCGGTTGTGCCGGTGGCAGGAGTTCCGTGACCACCGTCCAGGTGCGTCGCCCCAGGAGGCTGTCCCGCTGCTCGGGTTCGGCGGCAGGGAGATTGAGCATCTCGACGACGACCTTGGCGAACTCCTGGGCGTAAGCGAGGAGGAGATGGCCCAGCCGCGCGTGCAGGATTCCCGGCTCGATGCGGCCGATATAGGTGGCCCTGAGCCGCCGATATTCCTCGGGGCCCAGTTCGCGCACCCGGTCCGCCCCGAGTTGGTCGGCCATGTCGGCGACGGCCCAGGCGGCCTCGTGCGACCAGAGCCACTCGGCGAGGCCGACCCAGGGGTCGAAGGCGCCGCGGGTCGGTGCCGCGTACTGGTGCTCCAGCAAGCACTCCAGGTTGGCCTGCAACGCCCGCTGCGACGACGCCTCGCCGGGAGCGAGGGCCGCGGCGAGGTAGGGTGCTACCAGCGCTGCGGTGAGCGCGTAGAGCGGCGTCTGGGTCTTCAGCGCTGCCGCGAGGCGCTGCACCAGGTCGCGGTTCTCCGCCTCCAGGCCCACCGGCAGATCCCCCAGGTTCTGCTGGGCCAGCACCGCCAGCAAGGTTGCCGCACTGGCCGACACATCCACGGCGCGCGTGGCCTGGCTGACCCAGGCGGCCGGGTTGAAGGGTGGGATCGCCGCCGCCGCGGCGGCCTCGAGCACCTGGGCCGCCGACCCGCTCGACAACGGTGCCGGGCGACGAGAGGAGCGCTCGCGACGCAGCCGGCCTTCCGTCCCGGCCATTTAGCGCCCCCGAGCGCGCTGCAACTGGGCCACCAACCGGGCGGCGGCGCGAGCGAGTGGGGCGGCTTCCTCCTCCGTGAAGCGGCCCGCGTCGTGGCGATCGCAGAATGCCTCGATCTCGCGCGCCAGGTTATTGAGCGTGATCAGTTCGGGGCGAAGGCGTCCCGCGCTGTCGCCGGGCACGAATGTCGATGCCGCCAGGTCCCCGGAGGGTAGTGAATTCACTACCTCCTCCGTCGCCCCGCTCATCATTCCAATGTCCACCCCTCGAACATTTATCCCGCTGTTGGCTAGTGAATTCACTACCCCATCGGCCCGCGTCTCCAGCGGATGTGCCAGCCCCGGTTCCCTCAGGGTGGGGCGACCCGCGCGCACCATGGCGCGCAACTCATCGGCCGTGAAGTCGCGCCCCGCGCGGATCGCGGACACGACCACACCGCGTTCTCGATCCGGCAAACGCTGGATGATCGTGGCGGTCGAGGCGGGCAGCCGCTCGTCCATCACGAGCGTCGCCAACTCCTGATCGTCGCCGAGGCGCAGCAGGGCGGAGATGTCGGACTGGTTCCGGCCGGTTCGGCGCGCGATCTCGGCCCCCGAGAAGGTGAACTCGTCCCGCAGGCGCTTGACGGCCGTCATCATCTCGGCGCGGCTGAGGTCCTGCCGCCCCATGTTTTCCAGCAGCGCGTCGGCGAACGCGTCGCGGTCGTCGCTATCGGCGATCAGGCAGGGTAATTGCCGTACCCGCTCGCGCGCGACAGCATCCTCGCGTTGATCGACCATGCGCGCGGCGAGGAGCCGCCGGGAACCCGCGATGACGAGGTAGTAGCCGGGTCGCGCGGGATCGGCGCGGATCAGCAGCGGCAGCAGCAGGCCGCGGACCGCGATCGAGTCCGCCAGCGGGGCCAACTCCTCGTAGTGGGTGCGGGGGTTGTCCGGGTTGGGCGTGATCCGCTCGATCGGGACCCTGCGCGCGCGGTCGAGGCGCTCCCAGCCGCGCTCGGCGGTCTGTGCCAGCTCCGCAGGCGTGGCGGTGGTGTGGTCGCGGCCCTGGGGATCAATCGGCGCGGGCGCTCGCCGTCGCGATGCCGGCATGGGCGAACAACTCCTTCGCGGGCGCCGCGTACTCGGGCGCATCAAGGTCGAGGCCTTCGATCCGGGTACGGCGTGGCACCGGCGTCAGCATCGTCAACGGCGGGCGGTGATGGGCGGCGATCGCGCGGATATCCTCGAGGCGCTGGCTGTGCGTGAGCGTCCGCATCAGCATTGTCGGCAGCAGGGCCACGAGGCGCATGTCGGGGCTGACCGCGATACGGTGCAACTCCAGGTTGTCGAGGTATTCCGTCAGGGTGATGACCCCGTTCGTCTCGGGGAGGACCGGTACCACGACGAGTTGCGCCTGGCGGAGCGAGTCGAGCGACAGGTGGCCCGGTGGCGTGTCAAGCACGACCAGATCGAGGCCGCAGTCCGCGGGAGGGAGTTCCTCGCCCGGCAGGAAGATTGTCCCAGGGCGCAGCAGATCCGGTTCGAGCCGCAAGCGCTTCGTGAGGTTGCGCGATTCATCGCGGTCGATGATCCCGACGGCCGGATCGTCGGTCGTGCCGCCGAGCAGTCGGGCGGCCTGCGTGGCAATGTACAGGGCGCTGGTCGTCTTGCCCACACCACCCTTACCGGCCGCGACGGCCAGGATGAGCGGGTTCGGGCGACGGCGCCGACGCCGGGCATCGAGCGCCGTCGTCATGGTCGCCCCCCACCGGGTGTGGGGGCACCGGGATCCGGGTGAGCCGCACGCGCGGCGGGTCCTGTGGCGCCCTCCGCGCAGACGCCTGGCGGCAGGGGGCGGCGGGCGGCCACATAGTCGGTGAGGATCGCGCGCACGAGGTTCGTGCGCGTGGTGTGCTGCTCAATAGCCAGCGTGTCCAGCCCCTCCAGCACCGCCTCGGGGACGTAGCTGGAGAAGCGCTCGTTTTTCAAGCCCGGGGGCAGGGGTGGCCGCCCGAGGCGCCCATCGCCTCGCCGTGTCATCCTGATGGACCATCGGCAATCGCCCTCCCGCTGTCGCGCCATCCGCGACTTGTTTTATCCGCATAATGCGTACGTTCACTATACCGCCGCGCATCCCGCGTGTCAAGCGTCTCCCGCTCATGTGTCGCCGACTGGGTGGTATGAGACCGCAGCGTTTCGGTGTGTGGGCGCGCCGACTGGCCCACCGCCTCTCGAGCGGCCACATGGCTGCGTAGCGCCTCCCCGGATGCGCGCCGTCTTCGATTGTGCGTTGCCAGGTGCCGATCGCTGGTAATCCGTGCAGCGTCCGCAGAACAACGACACAGAAGCCCCGGCGTATTGCCGGGGGCTTCTTACGTTTCTGGAATGTGGCCTTGTGTCGTGCCGATATTCTCAAACCCGGCACTTTAGCCCGGAATAGGCCCGGTACGATCGTCTTTCCTCGCGCGGATCGTGTATGATTGCCGTACCCGACACTGCGCCACGCCAGCATTCTGGAGGGAGGTGCCATATGGACCTGTCGCCGACGACCCTCATCGTCGTGTGCGTCGTCATCCTGACGATGCTCGCCTGGGCCAACTTCGACTTCCGCGACATCGACACCATCTGAAGCCGCGCGCCCGTACGCCGTATGCATCCGCTCCTCCGCACCCGTAGCCCGGATCGCACCCACCGTCGCCAGGCGGATGGGGCGGCTCGGGTTGTGGTACGTGACCCGCATGGTGCTCGGCCGGGTGTCGGTGCTTTGCCTGCTACCTACGGAAAGATAGGACATCCCATGCGCCGCACCGCCTGGCAGGAAACCATCGAGGCGACCCAGCACACCCTTCGGGAGCGGCCCGATCGTTGCTTCGTTTGCGGGGAGACGGTCCCGGCGGACTACGATCGCTGCGCCGTCCAGGCGTTCCGCGACGCCGCGCACACCACGCGTCTCGCCGTCGTCTGCGACCGGGCCAGCTGCCTGCGCGCGCTGGCCGACGCCCACACCGGCACCTGGGACCGGCTCTTCCAGGCGCTGGCCCACTGGCCGGACCCTACCCTGTACCCGCTCGGCCCCTATTGGTGCCTCCGGGGCGCGCAGCGTTTCACCTTCCGCACCGCGCAGCGGCGCACCACGTATCTGGACTGAGGAGGCCCGAGGAGGCCCGAGGTCTTCAGCGGCACGGTGGCGCTTCCCGCCGATCAGTTCGACGCCCACTTCCGGGCCTTGGCCGAGGTGGAAGAGGCGCGTGCGCCCTTCCGCCGCCAACTCACCGGCTTGAAGGCGGATCTCGAGCGGCACGTGGCGACCAGGTACACGCCGAAGACGGCCCGAAAGCACGCCCTGATCGTGGAGGTGTTCATCGACTCCCCCTGCGACCACACCGATGTGGCGACGATAGAGGCGGTCACAGGGTCATGGCAAACAGCGCGTTTCGGCGCTGGTACACGGGCAAGGTCTGGGATAGCACGACCACCGATGATCTGTGCGTGGCGCTCAGGAGGTTCTTCCGGTAGATGTGTCAGGAATGGGACGACCGGAGCGGCCGGAGCGTGTGGTGGGCGGCGTGAAGGCGGCCCGGGCGGCGGTCACGCGGCGGCCAGCGCGGCCATAACGGTCGCCCAGCGCTCTTGGAACGCGCGCCGCCGGCCCCCGAGCGACACCATCTGGCGCGATCGGGCCACCGCACGGAAGTACCGGCGCTGTTCCTCGCAGCCGGTGCAGCAGCGCGCGGCGGCGGCGAAGCGCCCGAACCCCCGCATCGGGTCGTACCGTTGCTTCACGCCCCGATGGTCCTGCTCGCTCCGATTGTTCTTCTAGCGGCTGGTGCGGTGGCTGACGCCGACGCCCAGCGTCGCGCGGATAGCGCGCGGGGAGGCGTCGTGCCCGTCCGTCGTGACCTGCTCGGGGGCGCGCCCGGTGCTGTCGTGCGCCTGGGCGAAGAAGCGCTGGGCCGCGTCCATAGCGCGCCGCTCGCTGCGTAGCGCGTCGACGAGGGTGCCGTCGCGGTCGATCGCCCGATACAGGGAGCACCAGCGCCCGTCGACCCGGAGATAGGTCGCGTCCGCGTGCCATGTGGTGCCCGCCATCCCGCGCCGCTTGGCCCGTCGCTGTGCCGCCAGCAGCGGGGCGAAGCGCGCCGCCCACTCCCGAACGGCTGCGTGGGTGCAGACGAAGCCTCGTTCCAGGAACAGCTCGGCGAGGTCGCGCAAACGACGCTTGTGGCGCAGCCGCCACAAGACGACGAGCACGACCAGGTCGGTCGGATACTGGCGGTGGTCATACGCCGTGCCGGTCCGCTCGTTACACGTCCGGCGACAGGCGCGGCAGCGGAAGGTGCGCTAGCCGCGCGTCGTGCGGCGCGGCTGTTCGGCGGTCGCGGTCGCGACACCGTGGGGGCAGGGCACGCGCACCTCCTTCACGCAGCGATCAACGCCGCCACGCTACCAGAGAGCGACCGCCCCAACCAGCCCTTGTCTGATTTCTGACGCAACCTCGGGAGGAGCTACACCAGGCCTTCCTCGACCTCGCGCGTGCGTTGGTGTGCCTCAAGGCCCTGCGTCGTCACACCAAGGAGTTATGCAACGAGTAGTAATACTACAGTTGTACTTGACGGGCAGTCCGGCCGTGACGCTAGTACGAACGTTGCTGATGCTCCGCACCTAGCGCCAAGAAATCTAGTACGGACGTCGAACTACAACTGTAGTAGTAAGCGCTCTTGCCTCGAATGCGCCCTCGCCGGAGCGGGTTGCAGCCTCTCGGTGCATAGGGGTCCGCTCCTCTCTTTCGTCGTGTTCCTCCAATCAGACCACATCGAAGCGGGCCATCATCGCGTGATCCTCGTGCGCCAGATTGTGGCAGTGTAGGACGTACTTGCCGCGATAGCCCGCGAACCGCGCGATGACCCGCACGTCGTCGTGCGGGCCGACGCGGACGGTGTCCTTCCAGCCCGCCTCGTAGGGCGCGGGCCGCGCGCCATTGCGGTCGAGGATCTGAAAGTTCACGAGGTGGATGTGCATCGGGTGGTGCTGCTGGAGCACCCCGCCCGTGCGGAACCGCCAGATTTCGACATCGTCCAGGCGCGGCGTCGCGTCTACCCGGTCGGGGTCGAAACTCCTGCCGTTGATCGAGAAGGTGACCGGCGGGAGTGTGGCGGCGAGGATCGGCCCGATGTCGAATGTGCGCGTCCGCACCGCCTGATCCTCGGGGAGCGTTTCCACCACACCGAGTGTGTCGGGCACCGTGCTGTCGTCCTTCGCGTCGCGCACGACGTCGAAGCGCATGATGTCGCCCGCCCCTTCCGGCCAGCGGTTTTGCAGCACGACCTGCGTGCCGAGCGGATAATCGGCGAAATCCACGACAACCTCCACCCGTTCCGCCATCGAGAGGACGATGCTGTCGCTCCGCACCGGCGCGGGGAGCAGCCCGCCCTCGGTCGCGATCTGCACCAGCGGCCGCCCGGAACCGAGGGCGAGTTCGTAGACTGCGTCATGCGCGGCGTTGAGGATGCGGAAGCGATACCTGCGCCGCGCGACCTCCATGCGCGGCCACGGCGCGCCGTTGACGAGCGTCACATCGCTGTCCGTGCCGAATTTGGCGCGGTCATCGAAGACGAACGAACCGTCGGGCGCGAACTTCCGGCTTTGGATGACGAGCGGCACGTCGTACTCGTCGCGCGGCAGCGGGAGGTTCGCCTCGGCGTCATCCTCGATGATGTAGAGGCCACCGCCGAGTCCCATGAAATTGTTGCGCCCCGTGTGATCCATCGCGTGGTCGTGGTACCACAGCGTCGCGGCGCGCTGGTGGTTGGGGTACACATGCCGCGCCGTGCCGCCCGGCGGGACGAGATCCATCGGGAAGCCGTCGGAGTCCGCCGGGGTAAGGCCGCCGTGCAGATGCAGGACCGTCGGCACTTGGAGCCGGTTCGCCAGTTCGAGGATCGCGGTCCGGCCTCTGCGCGCCCGGATGGTGGGCGGAGGGAACTGCCCCTCGTAGCCCCAGATCGTCGTCTTAAGTCCAGGCAGGATCTCCTTTTGCACCTCTCGCTGTATCATCGTGTAGTAATCGGCATCCGTCTCGGAGCGCACGGGCGCAAGCACGGATGGGAGCGGGAGCGGCGACTGAAAGTGGGAGATGGGCGGCATCGCTGCGGCGGTGCTGTCTTGAGGGCCGGACCTGGTAGGCTGAGGCGCCATGGAGTGGAGGTGACCGCCCATTGCGTCGCTGCGCGGCGCGGCGCGGCCCCCGCCGTTGATGAGGGCGAGGATGCCAGCGGGGGCGACGAGCGCCGCACTGCCTCTGAGGCCAAGCCTGAGCACCTCGCGCCGATGCATCGTTGCTCGCTCGTTCACGGGTGTGGTCATGATTGCATTCCTTTCGTGGAGCGTTTGTCGAATAATGGCGGGCTTTGCGCAAATCGCATGAATCGGGGCGCGATGCATCGGAGCTGGCAGGGATGGCCTAGACGTTATCGGCGAGTAATCCGTAGGGCACGCTTCGACCGGGCCCGCACCGTGTCGCTCGCGCGCACGAACCGCTGCGCGCGTCGCCCCAGGGGCACCGAAACTCCGAGGAGGACGAGGGCATTGGGGGCATGCAGCCCGCTCACCGCGAACGCACTGAGATCGCGCGATGAGGAGATGAGCAGCGCTTGCAGGATGAGCAGCGCAATCACCAGCAGCGTGAGGATGAGCAGCGCGCGGGGGATTCTGCCAATCGCACCGAGCACGAGCATCAACAGAGCAATCCAGGCGAACCCATCGAAGAAGGCGACATCCACCGTCCGCCACGTCAGGTTAACAAGGACGGCCCATACGGAGAGGAAGGCGTGCATCGCGAGACAACCAACGAGGAGCCAGGTGAGATACAGATAGCCGACCCGGGCAAACTGCCGACCGGTCCGTCGGTCGGAGTAGGGAGATTCCATGGGGTCAATTTCTTGTCCTGAATGGCGCATTGCTTCCATGCCACTGCTGCTCCTTCGCTATCTTCAGTAATCAAACTGTACTGTACCGGTATTCGTCCCGTGGGGGCCTCTCGCCGATCCTCCACAGGCCACAGGGCGCACTCCTCCCCGCAGGATGTGCGGGCCGGACGTGTGGCTCGTTCGCCGTCACGCCGTGTCCTTCCGCCTACCGCTGCGCCGTGTCGTACCGCCCCATGATCTCGGCCACCCGCGCCGGGGGCAGCGATCCTGATGCGTCCATCGCTGCGGCGATCTCTTCGAAGTAGCGGATGTAGCGGTCGGGGGTGAAGGTGGTGAGGAACCGTGCCGGCGTCTCTCCCGAGTTGCGGAACGTGTGCGGCACGCCGATCGGCACGAGCACTCACCCCCCGGCCCCCACCCGCACCGTTTCGGCGCCCACCGCGAACTCGATCTCCCCTTCCCGCACGTAGAACCCCTCCTCGTGCGCATGATGGACATGGGGCGACGGGCTGGGGGCGTGCGGCGGGATCGTGGATTCGGCGAGCGCCATCGTCCCGCGCGTGCGCGTCCCGTCCTCCTTCACGGACAGTCGCACCGGCCCGATGGCAATGGCGCGTCCACCACCCGGTGCTAACACGACGGCATCCATCTGTTCTCCCGTTCCCTGATCGTTCGTGTACGCGGCGATGCGGGCGAAGGTGGCGGCGGGCTGTTCGATCTGCGGCAGGTGTCCGGCCTTCTCCACAATCTCGAAGCGGGCGTCGGGAAAGGCAGCGGCGTAGGCGGCACTGTAGGCCGGGGTGACGATGCGGTCGCTCTCGCCCCGGAGAACCAGCACGGGGATTGTGACGCCGCCGAGGCGGTGCAGCAGTTTCGGGTCGTGCATGTACGGGTCGCCCGCGACGACGCGCATCGTGGTCATGTTCGCCTGCCGGATCGCGGCCTGTTCTGCGGGTACCGTCGCCGGGTCGACGTAGAAGCGGTCGGCGTCGTGGAAGGAGTAGTCGGCGACTGCGCGTGCATCGAGGGCGAAGAAGTCCCGGATCGGTTCGCCCTCGACCGCGATCCCGACCGCGTCGATCAGGATCAGTCCCGTGATGCGACCGGCCCCGTCGCGCACCGTCATCTCGGCCCCGATCCAGCCGCCGAGCGACGACCCAATCACGAGGACATCGCGCAGGCCGTGATCTTCGAGGTAGCGTAGGTAGGTCAGGGCGAGGTCGTCAATACCGGAGAACCATGCGGGGCGGGGGTAGCGTTCCAGCCGGGGTGGGTCGGGGTAATGGTGTGCATGGTATCGGCGAGGTCGTTGGCGATGCCGGCGACGGTAAACGGGCCCCCGCCGCCATGCAGGATGAGGACGGGACGGCCGGTGTCGGCCTCGGTGAGGGTGAGATCGAGATCGGGGCGGAGGGTGACGGTGCGTGTGATGGAGGTAGTCATGCGTTTGTTCCTTTCGCGGCGGCACGGGTCGTGGGCAAGAGACGGGGTTGTGGCGCGGCCACAACGGGTTCCCGTGCGCGTTGACGCGCGCCGCGTCGGTCCCGCTCAGCCGTCTTCTAGGGCCGCCTCGGCACCCGGCGCGACGGCCCTGAGGGTGGCGCGCAGCCGGCCGAGGTCGTGGTCGGGAGCGAGCGCGCCGAACACGAGCGGGAAGGTGCGCGCGTAATGGTCGGCGAGGCGAGCGGCGGCCCGGTCGGCGTCGCCGGCGGCCGCCGCGTCGAGGATGGCCCGGTGTTCCGCGCGGCCGTCGTCCCGGCTCCCGAACGCGCCGAACCGCACCCGATAGCGCTCCGCGTGGTCGGCCAGATCGTCGATCGCGGCGACGACGCGCGGCCCGGCGGCGGCCACGAGGGTCCAATGGAACGCGCGGTGGGGGCCGCGGAATCCGGGCTGGTCGCCGACCCGCTGGTAGTAGTCCATCTGCGCCAGCTGACCCTCGAGGGCGGCGACGTCGGCCGGGGTGAGGGTCGGCACGGTGAGGCGGACCGCGACGGTCTCGAGGGCGAGGCGCGCGATCGAGAGCCCCTCGAAGTCCGCGGCCGTCAGGGGCGCGATGCGCACCCGCCGGTTGGGCGCGGCGAGCACGAGCCCTTCGTGTTGGAGCAGCCGCAGCGCCTCCCGGAGCGGGGTGCGGCCGGCGCCGAACACGCGGGCCAGGTGCGCCTGGGAGACGCCGCCCCCGGGCTCGAGCGCGCCGCGCAGGATCGCCGCCCGCAGGCCGTCGTGCACCGCGGCGACGCTCTCGCCGTCGCGGATCTTCGGCGTCGGCGCGTCCGCGTTCATCGGTCCCGGAGAGGAGTTCGCCGGCATGGTGCTACCTTTCCCCACGGTCCAGGCCTGCGCCGTCAGGCGAGCACCGTCGCGTACCGCAGCATCACCGCGAGGTTTTCTTCCGGGGAGAACTTTCCCTGCGCGCTCAACTGTGCCAGTTCGCGGAAGTAGTTGACGTAGTAGGCCGGCGTGAAGGTGCTGAGGAACTCGACGGGGGCGTCGGAGACGTTGGCGAATGTGTGCGGCGCCCCGACGGGCACGACGACGTAGTCGCCGACCGTGGCGTCCCGATGGGTGTCACCGAGGATGAACCGGAGGGTGCCACTGGTGACGAGAAACGTCTCGTCGTGCATGAGGTGGCGGTGTTGCGGCGGCCCGGAGACGCCGGCGGGCAACAGGGACGCGACCGCGCCGATCCGGTTGTCGGTGCGTGATCCGTCCTCGAGTACGCGGATCCGTGCCGGACCGATCTCGAGTGGCTCGCCGCCGTCCGCGGCGGTCAGGTTTACGTCTGGCATGGTCATTTCTCCATTGTAAGGATCGCGGTATGCGGTAATCGCGTCGGATCGGGGCGAACGCGGCCGACGCTCCCATGTGCATCCCAACTTTTACCAGAGATGCAGACAGGATTCCGGCACGGTCATTGGGCGAGGAAGGTCTGCACGCCGGTCGCGACCCGCCATGGCTCGGACGGGTCCCAGTCGGGGTAGCGGTCCCGGAGCTGCGGCGTGAGGATCGCGATGATCGCGCCGGCGTCGTGGCCTGCACCGGCCAGCCGCTTCGTCTCCGCCCGCAGCAGGGTCAGGTACTCGTGCGTCACCGCGAGGAGGCTCGCGTCGCCGAGGGCACCGTGACCGGGGACGATGGTCCGCGCCCCGAGGCGCTGAAGCCCCTCGATCGCCACGATCCAGTTGTTGGCGTCGAGGTCCGCGTCATAGGGCGGGAAGAACGGGAAGATCGGATAGAAGCGGTCCTCGACGAGGTCGCCGGTGAAGAGGATGCCCTCGGCCGGCAGGTAGACGGTCTGGTCCCCGCGCGAGTGCGCGGGACCCCACGTCCGCAGCTGCGCCACCTTGCCGCCGAGGTCGAGGTCGGCGCCGCCGTCGTAGACGACGTGCGGCTCGACGAACTCCACGCCGTCGAGCTCCGCCGCTATGGTACCGCCGAAGCCGCGGAACTGCGCGAGGTACCCGTCCCGCTTGCGGCGGGACTCCTCGTGCTGCGCGCGGTTGTAGAGGATCGTCGCGTCGCGGAACGCCTGGGCACCGAAGCCGTGCTCGGGATGGAAGTGCGTGGTCGTCACGAGGAGCGGGCGATCACCCGCGAGCTCCCGGGCGACCCGGCGCGCGATCGCGCCGTTGCGCGGCCCGAGCCCGGTATCGACGACGAGTGCGGCCCGGTCGCCGACGATGATGCCGATGTTGGGGACGATCGGCGAGCGGGGGGCCGGGATGACGAAGACGCCGTCGGCAACTTCCACGGCGTGGTCGCCCACGACGGGCGGCGGGGCCGTCGGGTCCATGGTCGGCGGTGCGGTGTCGAGGTCACTCATACTGGTCTCCTCCATCCTGTTGCGGGCCGGTGTCATCCCGGTCCCGGGGGGCGGGCGCGCGTCGGGCGTCGCGCCGGACCGTTGATCGTCACCGCTCCTCGGTCGTCACCGCTCCTTCCTGCTCCTCGAGCCTGGCGAGTTCCTCGCGCACGACCATCACCCCATTCGCGGCGCGCGGGTAGCCGGCATAGACGCCGAGGAGCGCCGCGAGCGCCTCGAGCTGCGCCCGCGTGCAGCCGTGGCGGATGGCCCAGCGGGTGTGGGCGCGGAGCTGCTGCTCGGCACCGCCCTGGGTGATCAGCGCCGCGACGACGACGAGGCTGCGCTCGCGCAGGCTCAGCTCGTCGTCGACCCACGCGTCGGCCCCGGAGCGGATCGACTCCTCGCCGAAGCGCGCGCCGACGTGGTCAACGAACCACGACGCGACTTCCTCGCGCGGGATCGCGAACTGGCTCGCGTAGACATCCAACCCGCGCTCGTACCGTTGATCGATCACCACCGCCGCACCTCCGCATACTTGCCGATACTTTCGCTAAGTGTATCCACTTTAGGGAATGCTGTCAAATGGGGCAGCGCCGGAATGTGAGGTTACCCCATTAGCGCGGACACAATACCGCTAAGCGGGTGAGCTTGACAACAACAACAAATGCTGCTCCTCATGGGCGACGGGCGTCAGGTAACCGAGGGTGGAGTGGCGGCGCTGGCGGTTGTACCAGACCTCGAGCCATTCGAAGATGGCCGTCCGGGCGGCGGCGCGCGTCGGCCAGGTCCGGGTATCGACCAACTCGGCCTTCAGCGTGGCGAAGAAGCTCTCGGCGACGGCGTTGTCGAGGCAGTTGCCGCTACGGCTCATCGAGGCGGTGATCGCCCGGTCGGCGAGCGTTGCCCGGTACGTCGCTGCGGTGTACTGGCTGCCGCGGTCGGTGTGATGCACCAGCCCCGGCGGCGGCCGACGCGCGCGGAGGGCCATGTCGAGCGCGTCGGCGGCGAGTGCGGCGCGGAGGTGGTCGGCCATCGCCCAGCCGACCACGCGACGGGAGTGGGCATCCAGCAGCACGGCGAGGTAGAGCCAGCCCTCGTGGGTAGCGACATACGTGATGTCGCCGAGCCACAAGCGATCGGGCACCGGTGCGGTGAAGTTCCGCGCGACGATATTCGTCGCGGGGACGTGCGTCGGCTCCGCGACGGTCGTGCGGGTGCGTCGCCGCCGGTGGCAGCCGACGAGGCCCGCCGCGCGCATCAGCCTGGCGACCCGCTTGCGGGCGCAGCGCACCCCCGCGGCACGCAGCTCGGCGTGGATGCGCGGGGCACCGTAGGTCCGGCGGCTGCGCGCGTGCGCCGCCGCGATCTGGGTCGCCAGTTCCGCATCGGCCTGGGCGCGGGCCGAGACCCCGCGGCGCGCCCAGGCGTAGTAGGCCGCGCGGGCGACGCGCAACACCCGGCACAGCGCCGTGATCGGATAGGTGGCCCGCTCCGCGTGGATGAACCGATAGTGGTTCACAAGGTCTCCTGCGCGAAGTAGGCCGCGGCTTTTCGGAGGATCTCGCGCTCCTGCTGGAGCGCCTTCACCTCGCGCCGCAGGCGGCGGAGTTCGTCCCGCTCGTCGCTCGTCAGGTCACCGGGCTGCCCGCGACCCGTGTCGGCAGCATCCTGGCGCAGCCAATGGCGCAGCGCCTCGGACGAGACGCCCAGGTCGGCCGCCAGCGCCGGGATCGATTGGTCACTCCCCCTGGCCAGGCGCACCGCCTCGGCCCGGAACTCGGGTGGGTAAGGAGCATGGGTACGCGGCATCGGAACACCTCCTCGGGGCTACAACCCCATCATCGGGTGTCCGTCGCATCGGCTCTCCCGCATATTCGATGCTTAAGGTTTTGCCAAAGGGATTTCGGCGCAATTGCGCGACTGCCGATTACCAGATGGCAGCGTCAGGT
>JAABUT010001961.1_pt1 | contig 21427 bp, 22 predicted proteins | sample 5559281 | NCBI WGS metagenome assembly JAABUT01 (sample SAMN10711880, study PRJNA513359) | rock metagenome | isolation source: Antarctica rocks | place: Antarctica: Victoria Land, Ricker Hills nord | collected 2016-01-04
CAAGTCCTCGGGCACACATCCATTCTCCCTGCACAGCAGGCACTTTCACCACCGCCACACCGCTATCCGCCCAACGAAAACCAGACCAATCCGTCGAGCTACGCAAGAAAGACGTGACCAGTCACCCCGCTGGTACGCAGCACCCGAGCCGCGATCAGCGCCAGCTCCGAGCTCATCCGTCAGCGCCGCGATCGCCTCGCCCCGCCCACACCCGCGGCGCCGGGCATCGCCGGGCGCCTTCTCGGTCGGGAGGCCGCCAATGACGCCTGACCAGACCCCACCCGGCGGTGACGCCGACGTGCCGAACCGGCTCGCCGCGCTGCCGCTGTTCGCGACTCCCGCGGCTGCGGTGCCCGGTCCGGTCGGGCTGCACGCCGTCCCGCCAGTCCAGGACCAGACCCCGGCGGCGTGGCAGCCGACGGTGCGCCCCCTCGCGGCGTCCCCCAGTCCGGCAGCACTGTCCGCGGCCGCCGTCTGGCACCCGACCGCGGCCGGCCAGGCCGCGCCTGCGGCGGTCCCGGCGCCGACCGGCGAGGTCGACTGGGGCCAGGTCAGGGCGTTCCGGCAGCAGGCCGCCGAGCTGCTCACCGCGCAGCTGCGCGACCGGCCAGGCCTGGACGAGGCGACCCGCCGCGAGATCGGCCGGGCCCTGATCGTGTCGATGCTCAACGACTACGCCGACAGCCTCCTCACGAAGGGCACACAAGCCCCGACCCCGGCGGCGCAGCACGCCTTGTCAACAGCGATCTTCGACTCGCTGTTCGGGCTCGGCCGGCTGCAGCCACTGGTCGACGACCCGAACGTGGAGAACATCGAGATCCGCGGTTACGACCGTGTCCACCTCGTCTACGGCGACGGCGCCGTGCAGGTCGGCCCGCCGGTCGCCGACAGCGACGAGGAGCTCATCGAAACCCTGGCGTTCCTGGCCGCGCAGTCCGGCCGGGCGTTCACGCCGTTGAACTGGGAGCTGGACCTTCGCCTGCACGGCGGTCACCGCCTGGCCGCCCGCGCCTGGCGCTGCCCCCGCCCGACCGTGGTGATCCGCATTCACCGCTACACCGACGTCGACCTGGCCGACCTGCAACGCCTCGGGATGGTCGACGGCGTCCTGGCCCAGTTCCTCGGCGCGGCGGTCCGGGCCGGCAAGGCGATCGTCGTCTCCGGGGTGCAGGGCGCCGGCAAGACCACCCTGGTCCGGGCGCTGTGCAACGAGATGGACCCGTGGGAGAGCCTCGCCACCATCGAAACTGAGTTCGAGCTGCATCTGAACGAGCTACCCGACCGGCACCACCGGGTCGTGCCGTATGAGGGCCGGCCCGGCTCGGCCGAACGCGGCCTCGATGGCCGCTCGGCTGGTGCGGTCACCCTGGACGGGCTGCTCTACTCGGTGCTGCGCACGAACGTCTCCCGGATCATCGTCGGGGAGGTACGCGGCCCAGAAGTGATCCCGATGCTGAAGGCCGCCCAGTCCTCCACCGGCACGCTCAGCACCACCCACGCCCACAGCGCCCGGGCCGCCATCGGACGGCTCGTGACGTGCGCACTGGAGTCCGGCCCGCACGTCACCGCCGAGTTCGCCTACCAGCTGATCACCGGCGGCATCGACCTGATCGTCCAGATCGGGGTGCAGGACGACACCCACACCGGCGGACGCAAGCACCGCTACGTCAGCGAGGTCATCGAACTCACCGTCGGCGAGCACGACCGGCCCGCCATCACCGACGTGTTCACCCCCGGCCCGGACGGCCGGGCCGCCCCGCGGACCCGCCCGTCGTTCCTGGCCGACCTGCAGCGCGCCGGGTTCGACCCGGCCTGGCTCGACCAGACCCACGGCACCTGGACCGAGAGCCCCCGGCCCAGCGGAGCGCCGCGGTGACCGCCCTGATCGCGGCACTGGCCGCCGCCGCTGTCCTGGGCGGCATCCTGCTCGTCGTCGCCGGTCTGCGCCCGGTCCCGGAGACCGAGCTCGTCGCCCGGCCGCAGTCCCCCCGGATGCTGCGGCTGCGGGCCGCCCTGAACCGCGCCCTCGTCGAGGGCCCGGACGTGCAGCGCCGCCGCGCCCAGCTGGTGCTCGCGGTCGGCGGCGGAATGCTCGCGTTCCTCATCACCGGCCTCGCGCTCATGGTCCTCGCGATCCCGGTGGCCGTCCTGGGCCTGCCCAAGCTGCTCGGCACCCCAGCCAGCGCGGCCGACGTCGACCGGCTCGAGGCGCTGGAGGAGTGGACCCGCAACCTCGCGGGCGTTCTGGCGGTCGGCGTCAGCCTGGAGCAGGCGATCCAGGCCAGCCTGCGCTCGACCCCGGAGCCGATCCGGCTGCAGGTCGAGACCCTCGTAGTCCGGCTCGCGACCCGCTGGCAGACCGACGCTGCGCTCCGGGCGTTCGCCGACGACCTCAACGACGCGACCGGTGATCTGGTCGCGGCAAGCCTGATCCTGTCGGCCAAGCGCCGCGGCGCCGGCCTGGTGTCGGTCCTGGACGGGCTGGCGGCCAGCGTCGCCGAGGACGTCCGGACCCGCCGGCAGATCGAGGCCGACCGGGCCAAGCCCCGCTCGACCGCACGGGCGGTCACGTTCATCACCCTGGGCGTGCTGGCGCTGCTCGCGCTGAACCGAACCTACATCCAGCCGTACACCTCACCGCTGGGCCAGGCGCTGCTCGCGGTGCTGCTGTGCGCCTACGTCGCGACGCTGCTGTGGATGCGGCAGATGACCTCCGGCAAGCCGGCGCCCCGGTTCCTCACCGCGACCGCGGCATCCGGCCCGGCGCTCGCGCCGGTCGAGGCCGTCGTGCCGCTGCGGGCCGTCCAGACTCCCACCCCGGGAGCGCCCGCGTGAGCGCCGGGCTGACTGCAACCGTGCTGTTCGGAGCGACCGGCGGGCTGGGCGTCACCCTGATCGCGCGCGAGCTGCTGCCCTCGGATCCCCAACTGGCCTCCGCTCTGGACCGGCTCGCGCCCACCCGCATCGGCCTCGACGGCCCGGCCGTCCAGGAACCAGCCGCAGGCGATGGCAGCACCGGCGCGCTCGAGCACCGGGTCGGCATCTGGGCGCAGCGCTACCTCGTCGACGCGCCGTTCGTGCGGATCCCGACCAAGGAGCTGCTGCTGCTGCGGATCCCGGTCGGCCGCCACCTTGGCCAGAAGGTCCTCATGGCCCTGCTGGGCCTGCTGTTCCCGGCCGTGTTCATCGTCGTGACTACCGCCGCCGGGTACGCGCTGCCGATCGCGCTGCCCGCCGTGTTCGCCCTGGTGCTTGCCGCCGTGCTGTTCGTCGTCCCGGACCTCGACGTCCGGCGCAAGGCCTCTGCCGCCCGTGAGGAGTTCGCCCGCGCCACCTCGGCCTACCTGGACCTGACCGCGCTCGAGCGGGCCGCCGGCGCTGGCGCCACCCAGTCCCTCGAGCAGGCAGCGACCGTCGGGGACAGCTGGGTGTTCGTGCGGCTGCGCGAACAGCTCATCCGGGCACGGCTGTCCGGCACCCCTCCCTGGGACGGCCTGCACGACCTGGCCACCGAGCTCGGCCTGCCTGAACTGTCCGACCTGGCCGACATCATGCGCCTGTCGGGTGAGGAGGGCGCCGCCGTCGCCGACACCCTGCGTGCCCGCAGCCGTGGCTTGCGTGCGGCCCTGCTGACCAAGGAGCAGACCCGCGCTAACGAGGAATCCGAACGCATGGTCGTCCCGGTCGCGTTTCTTGGCCTGATCTTCCTTGTCATCCTCGGCGCCCCCGCCATCGTCCGGATTCTGTGACCCGCCACGACGCCCCGCCAACGTGACCGCACCGGCACACCCCGCCCGCACCCCAATCACGACAGCCCACCATCTCAGGAGCCCGTCATGAACCCGCTCATCGCCCTGCACCTCGCGCTGCTGACCCTGACCGACCGCACCCGCACGGGCCTGGCCACCGGTCGCCAGCAGCGCCTGAACCAGGACCCGGAGGCCGGTCTGTCGACGCTGGAGATCACGATCATCGCTCTCGGGCTGTTCCTCATCGCCGGCATCGCCGTCGTGGTCCTCACCAACGCCACGCAGGGCCGCCTGAGCAAGATCAAGTAGTCACCGTGGCGACTCCCGACCGGCCGGCAGGCCCGGTGACCCCAGGTCGCCGGGCTGGTCTGCCGCGTCCGCGCCCGAGACGTGGGGACGGCGGCGTCGCCACCCTCGAGCTGACCGTGCTGTTTCCGGTCGTGCTGCTCATCTTGTTCGGCGTCATCCAGGGCGCGCTCTACTTCCACGGGCGCAATGTGGCCATGGCGGCCGCCGAGCAGGGCGTGCGGGCGGCCCGCGCCGACGGGCAGACCAACCGGCCCGGCACCGCCGCCGGCGAGGCCCGGCAGTTCCTGGCCGACACCGGCGAGCTCGACAACCTGACCGGCCTCAGCATCACGCCCGACGTCGACGCCGACACCGTCCGGGTCACGGTCAGCGCCCGGACGGTCAGCCTGCTGCCCGGCATCGGTGGCCCGAAAGTCAGCCAGACCGCCGCCGGCGACATCGAGCGGTTTACCAACGGCGGTGACCGATGAGCTGGCGCCTCGGCCGCAACGACCGGGACGACCGCGGCTCCACGACGCTGGAGCTGGTCGTATGGGCGCCTGGGCTGCTGCTGATGATCGGACTGCTGATCGTGGCCGGGCGGGTCAATAGCGCCAACGCGGCGGTCGAGCAGGCAGCTGTCGACGCGGCTCGGACGGCCAGCAGCGCCCGCAGCGCCGCCGGAGCTCGTCATATGGCCCAGGCCAGCGCCGAGAAGACCCTGGCCGCCCAAGGTTTGCAGTGCACGACGGCGACGGTCGTCCTGGACACGTCCGGCTTTGGCATCCGGCCCGGCCAGAGCGCGACCGTGACGGCCACGGTCACCTGCCCGGTGCGGCTATCGGACCTGTCCGTCCCCGGCCTGCCCGGGACTCAGACGGTCAGCCACACCGCCACCTCGAGCATCGACACGTTCCGGGAGCGCTCGTGAGCCGCCGACCACGCATGAACCGCCCACCGGAAGTGCGGCGACGCGCCCGCTGCAGTGGTGAGGACGGGTCGGTGTCGTTGCTGCTCGTCGTCGCGGTCTTCGGTCTGCTCATCGCTGTCGGGCTGGTCGTGGACGGCGGCCAGAAGCTGCGCTCCAGTCAGCGCGCCGGCGACGCCGCGAGCGAGGCGGCCCGCGCCGCCGTTCTCAGCATCGAACCCGGCCACACCATCCGCGGCGAACGCCCCAGGGTCAACGAGACCGCAGCACGCACGGCCGCCGAGGCCTACCTCCGGCGTGCCGGCGTCTCCGGCAGCGTGACTATCGGTGACGGCCGCGTGCAGGTCCGCACGACGAGCAGCTTCACGCCCAGCTTCCTGTCGATCATCGGGCTGGGCGCGCAGACCGTCACCGGCCAGGCATCTGCCCGGCTGGTCCGCGGCGTCGAACAGGAGCAGCCCTGATGAGCCGATCCACGAGCGGGCCGCCGCGCTCCCCCTCGCAGCCCCGCCACCGACCAGTAACGGACTTGCTCCGGGGGCTGCTGGCACTGTTGGTCATGCTGGCATTACTGGTCGGAATCCCGGTCGCCCTGTTCGCGCTGCGGGGCAACCCGCTACCCGATACCGGCACCGACCTGTCGGGCCTGCTCGACCGGCTGACCGCCCCGGATAAGGACGGCTCGTTGTTCCTGGGCGCCCTGACCTGGCTCGGCTGGCTCGCCTGGGCCAGCTTCGCCCTGACCGTGTTCTTGGAGGCCCTCTCCCAGCTGCGTGGCCTGCCGACCCCGCACCTGCCTGCGCTCGGCCCGCAGCAACGTGCCGCGAGCGTCCTGGTCGCCGCGGCCGCGCTGCTGTTCACCGTTCCGCTGCTGCGCGCCACGCCGGCCCTGGCCGCCGCGCCCCCGGCCACTACCGCGGCTTCGGTCAGCGCGCCCCTCACCACCCCGACCGCGGCTCGGGCCCACGAGCAGACCCTGCCCGCACCCGACACCGCCAGTCCCGCCCGCACGTACACGGTCCAGCCCGGCGACACCCTGTGGCGGATCGCCACCGATCACCTCGGCGACGGGTCCCGCTTCACCGAGATCGCGCACCGGAACTACGGCGTGACACAGACCGACGGCCATGCTCTGACGGCCGCGCACTGGCTCACCCCCGGTTGGCAGCTGACCCTGCCCGGTGACGCTGCCCCCGCGGCAGCCGCCGCTGAGCAGACCGTCGTCGTCGAGGCCGGCGACACGCTCTGGCAGATCGCCCAGAAACATCTCGGTGACGGCGACCGCTACCCCAGTATTGCGGCCGCCTCGACCGGCCTGCAGGACGACGGCGCCCACCTGGTCGACCCGAACGTCATCCGCCCCGGCTGGGAACTCACCATGCCCAGCAGCACGGCAGCGCCAGCACCCGCAGTGCCCGACGCGACGCCCCCGGCCGAGCGGCCCGGCGTGGCCCCGGCCACGGCGCCGGAGCGGCCAGCACCCGCGGCGCCTGAGATGCCCCCCGCGGCCGCGGCCCCGGCTGTGACAGCCCCCGCCAGCCCGGCCGTCGAGATGCCCACCCAGGCCCCGGCCGCGTCAGTGCCCGCAGCCGCGGCTCCCGCACGGAGCCAGGAAGCCGCACCGGACGCGGCTGGCGACCGGGTGAGCGTGCGGACCGCCGCCGGCGTAGGCGCGTTGATGGCCGCCAGCCTGCTCGCGCTGCTGGGTCTGAAGCGCAGCCGGCAGCAGCGCCGCCGCCGCCCTGGGCAGCGGATCGCGATGCCCCCGCCAGACCTGCAGCCCGTCGAGTTCGAGCTGCGCATGGTCGAGGACCCGACCGGCCTGGCCCGGGTCGACCAAGCCCTGCGCAGCCTGTCGGTCCTGCTCGCCGAGCTCGACCAGCCGCTGCCCGCGCTGCGGGTGGCCCGACTCGTCGACGAGGACCTCGAGCTCTACCTGGACGGCACGACCGTCCTGCCTGCCCCGTTCCTCGCCACCGGTGACCCGACCATCTGGACCCTGCCGGCCGACGCGCCCCTGCTGTCGGTCGCCGAGCTCGACCAGGTCGCCGCGCCGTACCCGAGCCTGATCACCCTCGGGCACGACCTGGACGACGCGAACGTGCTGCTTGACCTCGAGCACGCCGCCGCCCTCGCCGTCGACGGCGATCCGACCGCCAGCGTCGCGGTCCTGGCCGCGATCGCCGCCGAGCTCGCGACCTCCCACTGGGCCGATGACCTGCAAGTCACCGTCGTCGGCTGCCTTTCCCAGCTGCCGGACGCGATCGGTACCGGCCGGGTCCGGCACGTCGAGACGCTCGCCCAGGTACTGCCCGCCCTGGAGCGTCGCGCCGCGACCATCCGCGAGTTCATGGCCGACAGCGGACTGCCCGACCTGCAGCACGCCCGCTCGGCCGCCAACCAGCGCCCGCACTCCGGCGCCTGGTACCCCGAGATCCTTCTCCTGGGCGGCCCTGTCGACCCGACCGAACGTGCCCGCCTGGAGGCCCTGCTGCAGGACTTGCCCCGCATCAGCCTCGCCGCCGTGACGGCCGCCGACAGCACCCCCGCCGAGTGGACGCTGACCCTGGACCCGACCGACGACGGACCCGACGGCGTCGCGGTCCTGCACCCGCTCAACCTCGCTCTGCGACCGCAGCGGCTCAGCGCCGAGGACCTCGACCAACTGCTCGGCCTGCTCACCGTCGCGGACCTGCCCTGCCAGGACCTGCCCCGGGGCGACCCCGCAGCGCCGATCCTGATCGTCGAGGAACCTTCCCTGGCCGACCTTGGAGCCCATCTGGTGAGCCCGACGTCGATCCACCCCGTCCTTCCGCCCGAGCCCCCTGCGCCGAAGGAGCCCGAAGCCACCGTTGCGGACAGCACCGCCGCCCAGGGCGCCGTCGCACCCGTCGAGCCGGGACAGGCCGACACAGTCGAGGCCGTCGGCGAGCCCGCGCGGCCGGTCAAGCCCGAGGCCGAGCCTGCTCCGCTCGTGCAGGTCCTCGGGCCGGTCACCGTGCTGCACGCCCGCGGCCGGCTGGAGCCGGACCGGCGCAACCAGCTGACCGAGATCGCGGCGTTCATCGCCCTGCACCCCGGCCTTGACCACACCCACCTCGATGAGGCGAAGTGGCCCGGTGCCCGGAACCTGACCAATACGCGGAACTCGGCCGTCAGCAAGCTGCGCCGTTGGCTCGGCACGGCTGCGGACGGCACCGAGCATCTGCCCGACGCCGCGGCCGGCTACCGGCTGCACCCCGATGTCCGGTCGGACTGGCACGTGTGGCTCGAACTGCTGCCTGACGGGCCTGCCGTGGCCTCGACCGAGGCGCTCGCCGCCGCCTTGGAGCTGGTGAAGGGACAGCCGTTCGCCGGCGTCAACAAGCGCACCTACGCCTGGTCCGAGCGGGACAAGCAGGAGATGATCAGCGCTATCGGCGACGCCGCTCACGAGCTGGCTCGCCGGGCGCTCCTGGCCGGCGACGCGACCCTGGCCCGGCAGGCCGCGGCCGCCGGCCTGCAGGCCGATCCTGGCGCCGAGCTGCTCTGGCGAGACGCGCTCCGAGCCGAGTGGCTCGCCGGCGACCTCACCGGCCTCAACTCCACCGCGGACCGGCTGATCGAGCTGGCCAGCAAGCTCGGTGACGACCTCGAGCCCCAGACCGACAGCCTGCTCGAGGAGCTCCTCAGCCGCGCCACCCCCCGAGCCGGCACCCGATGAGCGTCACGCCCGACCGTCCACCCAGGGAGCAACTCATGGACCCGCCAGCCCCGGAAGTACCGACAATGGATGCAACCGACTCCCGGGAGCAACAGATGCCCAGTGCCGACTCACGCCGCGCCCGCAACCGTGCCTACGTGGCCGGCTGCCTCGTCGCGGCCGCGGGGGCGGCGGTCGGTGGCGTCGTGCTCCTGACCGGAGGCAACAACAAGCCCGACGCCCGGCCGACAAGCCCGCCGCCGCCAGTCACCACCAGCACCACTCCGGCACCGACGATCAGCACCCCGCTCAAGCCCGAAGACCTCGCCGTCGCAGCCGCCAAGGCCAAGTACCTCGAGTACGTGCGGGTTCACGACCAGGTCGCCAAAGGTGGCTACAAGAACCTCAAGCTTTACGACGCGGTAGCAGTCAGTCCTGAGCGCACGGAGCTCGCACTCGAAGCGACGCGCACTGCCGCCGTCCGGACGAGCGGAAGCTCTGTTGTAGCGACTCTTGGCGTGGAGTCGGTGAAGCTCACCACGGACCCGAAACGGTCGTTCTCCGAGGTGAGGTTGCGTGGCTGCCTCGACGTGCGAGCGGTCAAGGCCTTCAAGGCAGACGGCACAACCGCCATCAAAGCGAACCGTGTGCCTCGGATCGCGTTCACTGCCCTGGTCCAAATGGTTCCGGCGTCCTCCTTCAACCAGCCCGGCCGCGTCGGTGGCTGGTATGTGGCGATGGTCGAGTACCCAGGGGGTGGAACCCCGTGCTGAAGCGCACCGCACTGCTGTGGGCCGTCGCGCTGACGCTCATACTGACCTCGGCACCCGCGCGGGCAGTTGGCCCTACCTGCGAAAGGCCCAACCCGACCACTGGCGAATGCACGATCGAGGTGCCAGCGCCGACGCCTGGCCCCAGACCTAGAGCAATCGACGGAAAGCCGGCAGGGGTTGGGGCCTCGACGTGCACTCGCTCCCCCAACACCGCCGTGCCGTGTTCCGACCCGCAGCTGGGCTTTTGGCTGAACTCCCTCAGGGTCTACTGCGAGAAGGCCACCCCCCAGCCGCCGGCCACGGCCGGCGCCTGGCAGGGCCATGCCGGCTCCGGCGCGGTGTATGACTGCACAGACCCGTTCAGCGGCGGCAACTTTCCGACCGGTCAGCTGTGGCTCCCGGGAGCGCCCGGGACGACGGTGAGCCCGCAGGAAGCGGCGCAGGCGGTCGTGCGACGGATGGACCTGCGGGCTGCGGACATCGGCATCGTGCCGCAGGACAAGCCCGGGTCAATCGGTGCCGTGGGCGCGCCGGTCTACATGTGGACCACCCGCGGCCCGACCAGGTTCGGACCGCAGGTCCTGACAGCCAGCGAGGGAGGCGTGACGATCACCGCGACCGCGAAGGTCGACAGGATCGTCTGGGATATGGGCGATGGGGCGACGGTCACGTGCACTACGCCGGGCACGGTCTACCAGGACCGGTATGGCTTCGATGACAGCCCCGACTGCGGCCACCGCTACACCCGCACGTCGGCCGGTAAGCCCAACAATGCCTACCCCATCGTGGCGACGTCGTACTGGGTCGTGGACTGGACTGGCCCGGGTGGGTCGTCGGGGCGAATCACGCTGGACCTGGTCTCGCGGACCAACATTGTGGTGGGCGAGTTGCAGGCGCTCGTCACCAACTCACGGTGATCTGGCTCGAAGCGACGGTGGCCGCGGCGATGGGCGCCGCGGCGCTGTCGTTCGTCCAGCTGGCGACCGACCGGGCCGTCAGTGCGGTGGGGTTACTGGAGCGGTCGCGATGCCCCCGGTGCGCGACGGGGCTCCGCGCGAGGGAGGTCCTGCCGGTCGTGGGGTTCCTGCTGCTGCGCGGTCGGTGCCGCGGCTGCGGGGCTGCGATCCCTCGCCGGCACCTGGCCGGGGAGGTCACCGTGGGAGCGTTCTGGTCCGTCGCCGTCGTGCTGATGGGTGCGGTCGCCTGGCTGCCCGTCGTGCTGGTCGCGCCGCTCGTGGTGATGCTGCTGCGTAGCCCTTTTCGGGACGCCGCCCGGGCCCTGCTGGCTGGTCTGCTCCCACTTGTGGGGGTGGCCTTGCTGACGTTCGGTCTGGTCGGGCTGTTAGAAGGCCACTGGGCCATCTACGGCGCCGGCGGGCTGCTCGGGTCGGCCGCGCTGCTCGCGGGAGCTGCAGCGGCTCGTGGAGCCGCTGTCAGCAATCTCCCGGCATCCGGCAGCTGAGCTGGCACAGGCGGCAGCTCGCACGCCGCGCGGCGGCCCGCTCAAGGGTTCGTCCATGATCGTTTGTCACAGCCCCTCCTGAATCCGCACTTACCAAGGGTGTAGGGCGAAGCAGACAGCAGCGCCCCTCATCGAGAGGTGCGGCGCGGCGCATGGACCTTCGCAGCGGCACGAGATCCGGGACGGAAGGGACGGCGCGGTCACGTGCCGTGCCCGACGTCGACTCCGACGCGCTGTCGGCCGCGCTGGAGGACACCGGCGGTGTCCAGGACGTGCCGGAGGACCTGGCGCTGCTGCGCGACGCGGCAACGCTGGTGACGGCCCGCCAGCGCTTGGACGGGCTGCTGCTGCAGCTGACGGTCAACCCGTTCGACCCGGCGGCCTACCGCGGGCTCGGCTCCAATCTGGTCGGCCCGGGCGTCTTGGCCTTGGCTGCTTACGAGCGCGTGAGTGCCTCGACCGTGCGGGGCATCTGATGCGCCGAGAGACGGGCGAGGCACTGCTGGCCAGCAGCCCCCGATTAGGACCCGGTGGCCCGGCGTTGTCCTGCCTGGTCGGGCGGATCGCCGAGAGCCGCGGCCTGAGACTCGACGACACCCCGGCGCCCACATCGGCGGCCCCGGCCCCGCGGCGGCGCGTCCCGGTTCGGGCGCTGGCGCTCCCGTCGGCCGGGCTGGTGAGTGCGCCACCGGCGCGCCGGTCGCTAGACACGTCCGTCCGCATGGTCGACGGCGTCGCCCTGCTGGGCGCGCACGGCGGCGCCGGCGTCACCAGCCTGTTGCGCGCCGGCCTGGACCAGGTCGCCGTCGACGCCGACCGGTGCTGGCCGCGGGCCGGCCTGGTCCTGCTGGTGGCCCGGACGTCGACAAGCGGCCTGGAGTGGGCCCGCGACCTGGCCCGCCAGCACGCCAGCGGCCTCGTGGGTGACGTCGACCTGCTCGGCCTGGTCCTGGTCGCCGACGCGCCCGGCCGCCTCCCGACCCGCATTGCCGGGCTGCGGGACCTGGTGTCCGGCGCGTTCCCCCGGACCTGGCACCTGCCCTGGCTCCAGGAGTGGCGCCTGGCCGCGACCACAGAGCCGCTACCGATCCACCCCGACATGCAGCACCTCACCGCCGAGCTCACCCGCACCGCCCAGCTGTCCCACCCCCACCTGTCCCGCACCACCCGAACCCGAGGAGACCTGCTGTGAGCACCGTCCTTACCGCCCTGAGCACCGCCAAGGACACCCTTATCGCGGCCGGCATCAACACACCGGTGTCCGTGCAGCCGCCCGGCACGGCTGGGCTGCTGACCGTCGTGGGCTGGGTCGCTTGGATCGTCACACTTGCCTGCATCTGCGGGATCTTCGCGGTCGCGGGGAAGATGGCCTTCTCGCACCGGCGCGGTGAGGGCAGCGAGGCCGTCGGCCAGCTCGGCTGGGTCATGGGCGCCTGCGTCCTGATCGCCGCCGCCGGCCCCATCGTCAACGTCCTGATCTGAGATGGCAGGCACCCTGCGTTTTCGAGACACGCTCCCCCGCGACGTCGACGCCGACCCGGCCGGGCCGCGGCCGGGCACCGTCGCGGCCGGCGTCGTCGCCGTGGTGATCCTCCTCGGCGCCGGGGCCGTCGCCCTGTCCGGTGGAGCTAGCCCCTCGGCGGCACCCACGGCAGGACCGGTGGCGCCGGCAACGGCCGGCCCGGCCCGGTCGGCCACGGGCCCTGCGGTCGATCTCCCCCCGATCACCGCCCCGGCGGTGGCCGAGGGACCGCTGCTGGTCGCACCGCGGGTCGACTGGCAGCTGTTCGTGGGCGTCCCGCTCCCGTACAGCAAAACCGGCGGCCCCCTCAAGGTCGACGGGCCTGTCTACAGCGGCTACCAGCGGTCCCAGACCGGTGCACTCATCGCCGCGGCGCAGCTGGGCACCCGCTACCTGCTGACCCCGGGTGACGGCTGGCGCGAGCTCCTTGAGCGCCAAGTCCTGCCCGGCGTTGGCCGGGACACCTTCGCCCGGCTGCGCGCCACCGTCGACCAGGACGCCCCGCCCGGCAGCTACGGTCAGCCGGCCGGGTTCCGGTTCGTCGCCTTCACCCCCGACGTCGCCGCGATCCAGTTCGTCTCCCGGTTCCCAACGACCGGGAACCTGCAGGTCGTCGTCGTCACCGTGAAGTGGGTCGACGGAGACTGGCGCCTGGAACTGCAGCCCGACGGCGGCAGCAGCCCGACCGCGCAGGCCGTGCCCGACCTCGACGGCTTCGTCGTCTGGGGCGCCTGATGCCGAACCCCTGCAACCTGCCCCTGGTCGGCACGATCTGCGGCGCCGTCGGCGACGCGGCCAGCACCGCCGCCGGCAGCGCCTTCGATGCCGCGGTCGGCAAGATCGCCGACGGCTTCGCCAAGGCCATCCAGCTCGTCGTGACGTTCTGGACCGGCGTCGACGTGCCCGGCCTGGACACGTCCGGCGGACCTGTCGCGGAGATACGGGCCAACACCTCCTGGCTATCAGCGTTTATCGCGGTGCTGTCGGTCCTGGTCTGCGCCGGCCGGTTGGCCATGACCCGGTCGAGCCGCCCGGCGGCCGAAGCGTTCAAGGGCCTGCTGATCCTCGTCGTGGTGAGCGGTGCCGGCGTCGCCGCGGTGAACGCCCTGGTCGTCTTCGGCGACGGCTACAGCAAGTGGGTGCTGGACCGCAGCACTGACGGCCAGCTCGGTCAGCGCCTGGCCGTGCTGGCCACGGTCGGCAACACCGCCGGCTTGGGCACCGGCCTCATCCTGATCGTCGCGGTGCTCGGGATTCTGGCCTCGATCGCGCAGATGGGCCTGATGCTCGTCCGGGTCGGCGTCATCACGATCTTCGCCGGGCTGCTGCCCCTGGCGGCCGCCGGCACCTCGACGCAGACCGGCATGGACTACTTCAAGCGGATGACCAGCTGGCTGCTGGCGTTCGTGCTCTACAAACCCGCCGCCGCGACCGTCTACGCCTCGGCGTTCCTGATGATCGGTAACGGCAAAGACGCCACCAGCGTCCTCGCCGGGCTGTTCATGCTCGTCCTGTCGATCGTCGCGCTACCGGCAATGCTGCGCCTGATCACCCCGATGGTCGGCGCCGCGGTCGCAGCCGGCGCCGGGGCTGGCGGCGGCATGGCCGCAGCCGGGATGGTCATGGCCACCGGCGCCCGGATGAGCAGCGGCGGCTCCGGCGCTCGAGGCGCGCGGCCCTCCGGCGGCGGTAGCCAGCAGCCGGGTCTACTGCCTGGCGGCGCCTCCGGCTCGCCCAGCAGTGCCGGGGGCGGCGGCCCCCGTCCCGCCCCGACCGGCGGCAGCAGCGCCGGTGCTGCAAGCGCCGGGGGCGGCGCTGCTGGTGCCGCCTCGGCCGGCGTCCAGGTCGTGCAGGCGGGCGTGCAGGCCGCCCGCGGCGCCGCCGCTCACGCCGGGTCCCTTGACGGCACCCCGGCCCAGCCCAGCCCCCAGGCAGGCACCCGGTGACCGCAACCACCACGCAGCACGCCGCCGCGGCCGCGCACCCGCCCCGGACCTACGGCAACTGGCGCAAGCCGACCTCCCCGGGTCTGCCACGGCTCGAGCTGCTCGGGACCGCGATCGCGCTCAGCTCACTCGTGCTGGTCATGCTCGTGCAGATCGTCGCCGGCCTCATCGCCGCGGCCGTCTGCGCACTGCTGGTGTGCTTGGGCCTGGCGCCGCTGGTGTGGCGCAGCCGGGCCGATCGCAACGGCTGGCAGGTGCTGGCCGCGAAGTGCTCCTGGCGGCTCGGTCGGCGCCGCCGCCAGCACCTGTACGCCAGCTCCCTCACCGCTCCGATCAGCTTCGGCGCGGCCCGGCTGCCCGGGCTGCTGGCCAGCAGCCGGCTGCTGTCGGCGATCACCGCCCACGGCGAGCAGTTCGCGCTGATCCACCTGCCCTCGACCAAGCACTTCGCCGTCGTCATCCGCTGCGACCCGGAAGGCTCACAGCTCGTTGACGTCGAGACCGTCGACGAGTGGGTGGCCTGCTGGGGCGGCTGGCTGGCCAAGCTCGGTCACGAGGCCAACCTGGAGGCCTGCAGCGTCACGGTCGAGACCGCCCCCGACCCCGGGTCGCGTCTGACCGCCGAGGTCGACGCGATGCTCACTGGCGACGCCCCGGCACTGTCACGGGCGATGCTCACCGAGACCGCCGCGAGCTACCCGCACGGCTCGGCAGCGGTCACCGCCTACGTCACCTTGACGTTCTCAGCCCGCCGGGTCTCCCACAGCGAGGCCGAGGGCGTCATGGGCACCGGCGGTAGGAGCCAGGCAAAGCGCACCCCGTCGGTCCGCAGCCCGCAGGAGATAGCCGCCCAGATCGGCCGACGACTGCCGCTGCTGCTGCACCAGCTGCGCAGCGTCGGCGCCGGCACCGGCGCCGCAATGACCGCGGCTGAGGTCGCCGAGACCGTCCGGGTCGCCTACGACCCGGCCGCCGCCACGCTGCTGGACCGGGCCCGCGCGCAGCAGGCCCGTCAGGTCACCGCCCACGAGACGTCAGCACCGCTGGTCGCCTGGCAGGACGCCGGCCCGATCGCGCAGGTCGAGTCCTGGGACCACCTACGCCACGACAGCGGCGCCAGCATCACCTGGCAGATGGTCGACGTCCCGCACGGCGCCGTTCAGTCCCGCATCCTCGAGCAGCTGCTGGAGGCCGGCGAGCACCTGGCCCGCAAGCGCGTCACCTTGATCTACCGTCCGCACGACCCGGCCAGCGCCGCCCGGGTCGCCGACGCCGACGTCCGCACGGCCGTCGGCCGGGCCAGCTTGCGCAAGGGCGAGGTCAAAGCCGGGGAGTCCCTGGCGCTGGCCTCGGCCCGCCAGTCCGCCTCCGAGCAGGCCGCCGGCGCCGGACTGACCCGCTTCTCGATGCTCGTCACCGCCACCGTCGACGACCCCGCCAAGCTCGCCCAGGCCGCGGAGGTCATCGACCAGCTCGGCCCGGCCTGCCAGCTGCGGCTGCGTCGCTGCTACTTCGGCCAAGCCGCCGCCTTCACCGCCGCCCTCGGCGTCGGGGTGGTGCTGCCCAAGCACGTCGCCGTCCCCGAAGTCGTCCGCGACTACCTCTGACCGCCCGACCCGTCTCAACCTGCTCGAGGAGATCGCCATGGGCATCCGCCCGACCAAGCCCATCCCGACGCGCACCGCGGCCGGGCCAGCCAAGCCCGCGCCCGGTGCGCTGCGGACCGCCGAGCCCGGGCCCCGTGGCCTGCGGGGACCCGGCCGCGGCCGGGTGTCCTACGTCGAAGCTCCCCCGGAGTGGCGCGGCACCACCGTGCAGGTCTGCGGGCTGTTCCCGTTCGCCGTCGGCGGCGGCAGCCCGACCATCGGCGTCCCGCTCGGACGGAACCTGCTCACCGGCGCGACGGTCTGCTGCGACCCGCTGGCCTGGTTCCAGCGCGCCAAGCTGATCCTGAACCCGAGCATGTTCCTGCTCGGCCTACCGGCGCTGGGCAAGTCGACGCTGGTCCGGCGGATGGTGATCGGCCTGGCTGGCTCCGGGACCGTCCCACTGATCCTGGGCGACCTCAAGCCCGACTACGTCGACACCGTCCGTGCCCTGGGCGGGCAGGTCATCCGGCTCGGTCGCGGCCTAGGTTCGCTCAACGTCCTGGACGTTGGGGCGCTGGACGACGCCGCCGATCAGCTTACTGCGGCCGGGCTGGTCAAAGAGGCTGAGGCGCTGCGGGAGGAGGCCCACGGCCGGCGCGCCACGATGGTCGAGGCGTTGCTGACGCTGGTGCGCGGCACCCGCTCGACCGACACCGAACGCACGGTCATCTCCGCCGCCCTGCGGGTGCTGGCCGCGCAGCACCTGGCCGCCCGCACCCTGGAGCCGGACTCCCCGGCACCGCTGCTTGCCGACCTGCTCGAGGTCATGGAGGCGGCCCCCGACCAGGTCCGGCTCCCGACGTTGGACCGCGGCAGCATGGACGCCTACCGGACCGTGGTCGATCCGCTGCAGCGCTCGCTCTACAGCCTGCTCGACGGTCAGCTCGGCAGCGTCTTCGCCCGCCCGACGACCGAGCGGATCCGGCCGGACGCGACCGCGGTCTGCGTCGACGTCTCCGGGATCTCGGTCAACGACACCGCACTGCAGGCCGCGGTGCTGCTGGCCTGCTGGTCTGAGGGCTTCGGGGCCGTCGAGGCCGCGAATGCCCTGGCCGATGCCGGGCTCGCGCCGCAGCGCCGGTTCTTCATCGTCCTGGACGAGCTCTGGCGAGTCCTCAGGAGCGGTGAGGGGATGGTCGACAAGGTCGACGAGCTGACCCGCCTGAACCGCAACAGCGGGGTCGGGCAGGCGATGATCACCCACTCGATGGCCGACCTGCGGGCGCTGCGCAACGTCGAGGACCGGGACAAGGCCAAGGGTTTCATCGAGCGCGCCGGGCTAGTCGTCTGCGGCGGCCTGCCCGCCCAGGAGGTCGCCGAACTGTCCGACATCGTCGCGTTCTCCCGCGCCGAACGCCAGCAGGTCACCAGCTGGTCGACCCCACCCGGCTGGGACGTCGCTTCCTTGCCCCCCGGCGTGGGGAAGTTCCTCATCAAAAGCGGCCAGCGGCCGGGGATCCCGGTCAGCGTCGAGCTGACCCGCGCCGAGCTCGACGCCGCGGTGCACGACACCAACAAGCGCTGGGCGGTACCGGCGCAGGCTGCCGCAGGCGCCCGATGAGCCGCCCCGTGACACCGGGTGGCGGCGCCGGCGGCGGCAACGAGGCCGCCTGGATCATCCCCGGCATCGGCGCGCTGCTGCTGATCACCTCCGCCGCCACCTGGCTCGGCGGGACCCTGGGGGCCGCGCACGCCGGCACCGGCGGTCCACGGGTGTCGTTCAGCCTCGCCCTGTTCGTCCAGGTCCTGCGCGACGGCCCCGACAGCCGCTGGCCCGGGGTCTCCCCCGCCCTGGTCTGGGGCCTGACCGGCGGCCTCACGGGCCTGCTGACGGTGCCTCTGGTCGTCGTGGCCGTCGTGCTGTTCTCCCGCCGGCTGCGCGCTGATGACCCCCGCCGCTCGCTGGCCAGGGCCGGTGACGTCGCGCACCTGACGATGCCGCAGGTCGCGACCAGCGCCACCCGGCTACGGCCCTCTCTCGCCGGCCGCAAGCCGGCCGAGGTCTCGGCCGGCGACGCCGGCCTGGCACTGGGCCGGCTCGGCACCGGGGACAAGGGCCGGGTGCTGTTCAGCAGCTGGGAGGACGTCGTGCTGGCCTACATGGCCCCCCGCTCCGGCAAGTCCACCGCGCTGGCCATCCCGGCCGTGCTGTCGGCGCCGGGCGCGGTCATCGCGACCAGCAACAAGGCCGACGTCTGGTCGGCCACCGCGGCCATCCGGGCCGACGAGACCGGCCAACGGGTCTGGACCTTCGACCCGCAGCACATCGCCTGGGCGCCCCAGACCTGGTGGTGGGACCCGCTGGCAGACCTCACCTCCGTCGAGGAGGCCGAGCGGCTGGCGTCGCACTTTGTGCTGACCGTCGAGGACGACCGCGGCAAGGACATCTGGGGACCCGCCGCGCAGGAGCTGCTGGCGGCGCTGATGCTGGCCGCCCGCTCGTGCGGCGGGACCATGCACGACGTCTACGACTGGCTCAACGACGAGGCCAATCCCGTCCCGGTCCAGACCCTCAAAGGCGCCGGCTACCGCGGCATCGCCGCGAGCCTGGCCGGGACACAAGCCAGCCCGGCCGAGACCCGTGGCAGCGTCTACTTCACCGCCCGGGTCGCCGCCAAGTGCCTACGCAACCCGGAGATCACCGCCTGGATCACCCCGCCGATCGACCCGATCGTCACTGGCCCGGACGGCACCGCGGTGCGGGTCGAGCAGTTCCGGCCCGCCGCCCTGCCGACCAGCAAGCAGACGCTCTACCTGCTCAGCAAGGACGGCGGCGGCAGCGCCGCCCCCCTGGTGGCGGCCTTGACCGACCGGGTCATGCGAGCCGCGACGTTGGCGGCGGAGAAGGCCGGTGGCCGGCTTGACCCGCCCATGGTCGTCGTCCTGGATGAGGCCGCGAACATCTGCCGCATCGCCGACCTGCCTCAGCTCTACTCCCACCTGGGCAGCCGCGGCATCATCCCGCTGACGATCCTGCAGTCCCACGCTCAGGGCGTGGGGGTGTGGGGTGAGACCGGCATGCGGGCGTTGCTCGGTGCCGCGACCGTCAAGCTCGTCGGCTCCGGCATCGACGACGCCAGCTTCGCTGAGGACCTGTCCCGGCTGATCGGCGACCACGACGTCACGACCGTCAGCATCAGCAGCGGGGACGGCCGCACCAGCCGCTCCCGCTCGGTGCGGCAGCAGCGGATCCTGCCGGCCGCCGCGATCCGGGCCCTGCCCAAGGGGCAGGCGCTTGTCTGGCTGACCGGCAGCAAAGTCGCGATGGTCGCGACCCTGCCCTGGTACGCCGGACCTCGGGCCGCCGAGATCAGCGCCCGCATGCAGGCCGCCGAGGCCCGCACGACCGCCGCAGCCGCCGGCACCGCGCTCACAGCACCCGCGGCGCCGACGGCTGGTGCCCGGCCGTGAAAGGCGCGGGTGAGCTCGCCGAGCTGCGAGCCAGGGTCGACGCCCTCGACAACGAGATCACGGTCCTGGGCTCGGTGCTGGAGGACCTGCGCAACGGCGACCTGACGCTGCCTGGCACCGAGGGACCGCCGTCCCCGCCCGCCCCGCGGCCACCCGCCGCGGCCGACGGCGGCGCCGCTGAGGAAGAGCCGATCGTGCCCTTCTTCGGCTCCCTGCTGGAGTTCGTCGTCGAGCACTTCGGGCCGGTCTACGCCCGCAACACCAACCCGACCGTGCGGTGGTGCGCGAGCTGGTGGGACCACGCCGAAGCGCTCTACCGCCTGGAGGCGCTCTGGCGGACGTGGGAGCTCTACCGCCTCGAGCCGCGGCTCGGGATCGCGAGCTGGCTGCGGGACTACCTCGACCCGCAGCTGCGCGAACTCACCAGCCCGACCGGCCCGTTCGCCTCGTGCACCGCCGACCGGCACTCCCCCGTCAAGGCCCTGCGCACCAATCAGCCCCCGGAGGGCTACCTCAACGACCTCTGACGCCCCGAGCTCCATGCCCGTACCGGCAAACCCTGCATTCAACCCCTACATGAGCGGCCCCGGCCGTGAACCCGAAGGAGATCCGATGACCGAGCACGCTGAAGACCCTGTCGGCCACGCCAGCAGCAAGATCGTGCAGTACGTCTCTCTGGCGACCATGGCCGCCGAGGCGCTCGCCCAGCGCTCCCAGCAGCGCGCCGCAGCCGCGGCCGCCTCCGACCAGAAGGCCACCGCCGCGCTGCGCGCGCAGCAGACCGGCGCCCGCAACGCCGCCCGGATGCAGTGGCTGCCCGTCCTGGACCCCCGCCGCGGCGCCGACGCCTCCCTGGGCGACGCCGGGCTGGCCTGGGCCTCCAGCCAGGCCTGGCGCGACGTCGACCCCGAGGCCGCGATGGCCGGTGACCGTGCGCTTGAGCGGATGCGCAAGCTCCGCCCGGACGTGATGGCCCGCTTCGACCGGCTCACCGGCGACGGACTGGACCAGGTCGAGGCGATGCGTCGCGTCGCGTCGTTCTTCGACCGCCCCGCCGCCCGCGAGCACGGCGGTGCCGTCCGCCACAAGCTCACCGTGGGCGAGCCCGACGCGAGCCTGCAGGCGGCCGCCGACAGCGCCGACAGCGCCGCCCACGACGAAAGTGCCCAGTTCGCCGACCGCACGGCCGTCGTCGTCGACGCCGGCACCCGGCACGTCGACGAGCGCCTGGACACTGGCGCGCTCGCCGAGCCGCACCTGCACGAGGCCGCAGCCCAGTCAGGCCGGCCCGCTGCGCTGCAGAGCGCCGCCGACCTGTCCGCCGACGTCGTGCTGGTCGCGAGCGGCCGGACCCCGCCGCAGCTGGCGCACGACGCCTACCCCGAGCGGCTGACCGGGGAGGTCCTCACGGCTATCAAGATCAAGCCCAAGACGCCCGACCGCACCGCACCGGCCGCGGTCCGCTCGACGGGCCTGGCGACCGCCGCCCGCGCGACAGGCGGCCGGGGCCGATGACCGGCCCGGCGAACGCCCCCGTCGACGTCATGGCGATCTTGACCGACCTGCAGCAGCAGGTCTCCGACCTCACCGGGGTCGTCGAAGCGCAGCAGCGGACCCTCGGCGACCTGTCGCTGATCGTGCAGTCCCAGGACCACGCACTGCGCCAGTTGCTCCCCGGCAGCCCCCTGCTGTCCGCCGCGCCTGTCAGCCGGGGCGGCGCGTGATGGGCCGGTACACCCCGTCTGCCAGCCCGGCCGAGGCCGCCGAGCACGAGGCGGCCCGGACCGCCAAGCTCGAGCAGCTGCACGCCTCCCTCACCGAGCAGGTCGGCGCGATCCGCAACGGCCAGGACTGGCAGCGCTGGCTGCAGGTCGCCGCCACCTTCCCGTCCTACAGAGGTGGCGGAGTTGGGATATTCGAAGTCCGTGAATGCTGTCTTGCCGGGTCGTCAGGTGCTGCGGTTGGCCGCGTACCTGGCCCAGTCGCCGCCGGCTTGGCTGGTTCGGCGAACGGTCTG
>JAABUT010001962.1_pt1 | contig 21427 bp, 2 predicted proteins | sample 5559281 | NCBI WGS metagenome assembly JAABUT01 (sample SAMN10711880, study PRJNA513359) | rock metagenome | isolation source: Antarctica rocks | place: Antarctica: Victoria Land, Ricker Hills nord | collected 2016-01-04
TTGGCCCAAGCGCACATCGCCGGTGCCGGAGTCGATTGGCCCGTGTTTTACGCGGGTTCCGGTGCGCGGCAGGTGGAGTTGCCGACCTACGCCTTCCAGCGGGAGCGGTATTGGATCTCGGCGGGCGCGGGTGCGGGTGACCCTGCCGCGTCGGGGCAGGGCGGGGTTGATCATCCGGTGCTGGCCGCCGCCGTCGCGATCGGCGACCGCGACGAATGGGTGTTCACCGGGCGGTTGTCACAGGACAGTGCGCCGTGGGTGCGTGACCACGTGGTGCTGGGCGTCGTACTCGCCCCGGGGACCGCACTCGTCGAACTGGCGCTGACCGCCGGTAGGCACACGGGCTGCCCGGTGCTCGAGGAACTCGTGCTCGAAGCGCCCCTGGTCCTCCAGGAGCGCGCGGCGGTCCAGGTGCAGGTCACGGTCGCCGAGCCGGACGAGGCCGGCCGCCGCCCGGTCGCGATCTACAGTCGACCGGAAGCGGGCGCGGACTCCGACGGCGATGGCGAGCGCGAAGCCACCTGCCACGCCCGCGGCGTCCTCGCCGCGGATGCCGAGCCTGCTTCCCCGTTCCCCGTCCAGTGGCCGCCGGCGGGCGCCGAGCCGGTCGTGGTGGACGAGTTGTACGCGCTGCTCGCGGAGGCGGGCTATGAGTACGGCCCAGCCTTCCAGGGCGTACGGGCCGCGTGGCGGGTCGGCGACGAGGTCTACGCCGACGTCGCCCTCACCGACGACCAGGTCGATGCCGCAGGCGGCTTCGGCATCCACCCGGCGCTGTTCGACGCCACCCTCCACGGCGGGCTCGGCACGCTGGCGACGGGTGACGGAACCTCCACGCAGCTGCCGTTCTCCTGGGCAGGCGTGCGGATCGAGCAGACCGGTCGCAGCCGGCTCCGGGTGCGCATCGCGTCGGCGGGCGACTCCGCTCTGCGCATCGACCTGGCCGGGGAACACGGCGAGCCGGTGGCCACGGTGGAGCGGCTCGCGTTCCGCCCGGTCGAGCAGGCGAAGCTCGCCGGAGCACGGCAGGCGGCACACAGCTCGCTGTTCGATGTCGCCTGGACCCCGGTTCCCGCCGGGACGCGTGCCGGAGCCGGAAACCTCGCGGTTATCGGCGACCTCGCGGCGCCGGGTGAGCGCTTCGCCGATCTCGACGCGTTCGAGCACGCCCTCGACGGCGGTCGGGCTGTTCCCGAGGCGATCCTCTTCGCCATCGGGCATCCCGAGTCCGACGGTGACGCAACGGCCGTGCTGGATGTCTCCACCAGCACCTTGCGACTGGTGCAGCGGTGGCTGGCGAACGAGCGGCTGGCCGGCGCGCGCCTGGTCGTGGTGACCCGCAACGCGATCGCCGCCGGTGAAGAGTCACCCGACCTGGCGCAGTCGCCGGTGTGGGGCCTGGTGCGCACCGCGCAGTCGGAGCACCCTGGGCGCTTCCTGCTCGTGGACTTGGACGACACGGCCGGGGACATCGAGTGGGGTTCGCTCATCGCCGGGGCGGAGCCGCAGGTGGCGATCCGCGACGGGCGGGTGCTCGCGCCGCGGCTCGCCCGCGCCGACGCGGCCCTGGTGTCCCCGGGCGACGCGTGGCGATTGTCGATCGAGCGGAAGGGCACCCTCGACGACCTCAAGATCATCGGTTCGGACGCCGACCGCCCGCTGGAGCCGGGCGAGGTGCGGTTCCGCGTGCGGGCCGCGGGCCTGAACTTCCGGGACGTGCTGATCGCGCTCGGGCTGTACCCGACCGATGCGCCGCTGGGCAGCGAGGCGGCCGGTGTCGTGCTGGAGGTCGGCCCCGGGGTGACCGACCTGGAACCGGGCGACCAGGTGATGGGCCTGGTGACGGACGGACTCGGATCCGTGGGCATCACCGACCGGCGGATGCTCGTGCCGATGCCCGCCGGATGGTCGTTCGCGAAGGCCGCGTCGGTGCCGCTGGAGTTCCTGACCGCGTACTACGGAATGACAGACCTGGCCGGGCTGCGCCGCGGCGAGCGGGCTTTGGTACACGCCGCCGCCGGTGGTGTCGGCATGGCCGCGGTCCAGTTGGCCCGTCATCTCGGCGCCGAGGTCTTCGCGACCGCGGAACCGGCCGCGACCGCGGAACCGGCGCAGTGGGACGCCGTGCGGCACCTGGGCGTCGCCGCTGACCACCTGGCTTCCTCGCGCGATCTGGACTTCCGCGACACGTTCCTGAAAGCCACTGGTGGCGCGGGCGTCGACGTGGTGCTGAACGCGCTCGCCCGCGAGTTCGTGGATGCCTCGCTCGATCTGCTTCCCAACGGTGGCCGGTTTCTCGAGATGGGCAAGGCCGATATCCGCGATGCCGGCGAGGTCGCCGAGACCCGCCCGGGCGTCCGGTACCAGGCCTTCGACGTGTTCGAGGCCGGGCCGGACCGAATCCAGGAGATGCTGCGGAAACTGGTGACGCTGTTCGAGCAGGGAGTGCTGACACACTCGCCGATCCGGACGTGGGATGTGCGCCGCGCCGGGGACGCGTTCCGGTTCCTCCGGGACGGACGCAACACCGGCAAGGTGGTGCTGACGGTTCCGGTGCTGGTCGACGTCGACGGCACCGTCCTGATCACCGGCGGCACCGGAGGTCTGGGCGCCGTGTTCGCCAGGCACCTGGCCGCTCGGCACGGTGTCAAGCACCTGCTGCTGGTCAGCAGGCGCGGTTCGGCCGCCGACGGCGTGCCCGAGTTGATGGCTGAGTTGACGGCGCTGGGCGCCCAGCCCCGGGTCGCGGCGTGTGATGTGTCGGACCGCGACCAGGTGGCGGCGTTGATCGGTTCGCTGGAACGGCCGCTGACCGTGGTGATCCATGCGGCCGGTGTGCTGGACGACGGCCTCGTCGAGTCGCTGACGCCGGAGCAGTTCGAGAAGGTGTTGCGGCCCAAGGTGGACGCGGCGCTGCATCTGCACGAGCTGACCGCCGGGATGGACCTCTCGGCGTTCCTGTTGTTCTCCTCGGTCGCGGCCCTGATCGGCAGCCCGGGCCAGGCGAACTATGCGGCGGCCAATGCCACGCTCGACGCGATCGCCGCGCGGCGACGGGCTGCCGGGCTGCCCGCTCGATCGCTGGCCTGGGGGCTGTGGGCCGAAGAGCGCAGCATGGCGGGCACCCTCGATGAGGGCAGCGTGGCGCGCTGGGCGCGGATGGGCATCGAGACGCTGTCGAACGAGTTGGGTGTCGAGTTGTTCGACGCCACCCGATTGCTCGACACGGCGATGTCGGTGCCGGTGCGGCTCGACCTCGGCGCCCTGCGCGCGCAGGCCCGTTCGGGAACGCTGCCCGCGCTGCTGCGCGGATTGGTGCGGATGACCACCCGCTCTGCCGAATCCGCGGAATCCGCCGGGAACTCGCTGGCACAGCGGCTGGCGAGCCTGCCGGGTCCGGACCGGGAGCAGTTCGTCCTGGAGTTGGTGCAGGCACAGGCGGCCGCTGTCCTCGGCCATGCGTCGGGAGCGGCGATCGACACCAGCCGGACGTTCAAGGAGGTCGGCCTCGACTCGCTGGCGGCCGTCGAACTGCGCAACCGGCTCACCCAGGCCACCGGTCTGCGGCTGCCCACGACGCTGATCTTCGATCACCCGACCCCGGCCGCGGTCGCCCGGCTCGTCCTCACCCAGCTCGGTGGGACGCAAGAGAAGGCCGGCTCCCCGTTGGAAGCGGAGCTTCGGAACATCGAGACCCTGCTGAATGCGGTGGCCGGCGACGAGCGGCAGCTGGCCGAGTCCGAGCCGCGCCTGCGGTCCTTGAGCAATCGACTGAGGTCCGTCCTCAGCGGAATGAACAGCACCCGCGTCGATCTCGAGGAAGCGACCGACGAAGACCTCTACGAGGTGTCCGACGAAGACATTTTCGACCTGATCGACAAGGAGATCGGATCGGCATGACCCAAGCCACAGATGATTCGCGCGGAAGCGCTTCGATGACTGACGACCAGAAGCTTCGGCTGTACCTGCGCAAAGTGACGGGCGAGCTCCGCACGGCCAACCGGCGGGTTCGCGAGTTTGAGGAGCGCGACCTCGAGCCGCTGGCGATCGTGGGGATGAGCTGCCGGTATCCCGGCGGGATCACCTCGCCCGCGGACCTGTGGCGGCTCGTGGACGAGGGCCGCGACGCCGTGTCCGGGCTGCCCGATGACCGCGGCTGGGACCTGGAGAAGCTCTACGACCCGGACCCGGAGCAGGTCGGCACGCTGTACATGCGCAGCGGCAGCTTCCTGAAGAACGTCGGCGACTTCGACGCGGAATTCTTCGGGATCAGCCCGCGCGAGGCGCTGGCCACCGACCCGCAGCAGCGGCTGATGCTGGAGGCCGCGTGGGAGGCGTTCGAGGACGCCGGGATCGACCCGACGTCACTCAAAGGCTCGGACACCGGCGTGTTCTGCGGTGTCATGACGATGGAATACGGCGACTCGACGCCGGAGGTCGAGGGTTTCCGGCTGACCGGCACGACGAACAGCGTCGTTTCCGGCCGGGTCGCCTACAGCCTGGGACTCGAAGGACCCGCGGTCTCGGTGGACACGGCGTGCTCGTCGTCGTTGGTGGCGCTGCACTTCGCGTCGCAGGCTTTGCGCTCGGGTGAGTGCTCGCTGGCGCTGGTCGGCGGGGTCACGATCATGGCCGAGCCGTTCGTGCTGGTGGAGTTCAGCCGCCAGCGAGGACTGGCGCCGGACGGGCGCTGCAAGTCCTACGCGGCCGCGGCGAACGGAACCGGGTTCTCCGACGGTCTCGGCCTGATCGTGGTGGAGCGGTTGTCCGACGCCCGCTGCAACGGCCACAACATCCTGGGCGTGATTCGCGGCAGCGCGGTCAACCAGGACGGTGCCAGCAACGGTCTGACCGCACCGAACGGGCCCTCGCAGGAACGGGTGATCCGGCAGGCGCTGGCGAACGCCGGCCTGAGTCCGTCCGATGTGGACGCCGTGGAAGGCCACGGCACGGGCACCCGGCTGGGCGACCCGATCGAGGCGCAGGCGCTGCTGTCGACCTACGGGCAGGACCGGACGAATGGCCCGCTGCGGCTCGGGTCGATCAAGTCCAACATCGGGCACGCGTCGGCGGCGGCCGGTGTCGCCGGGATCATCAAGATGGTGATGGCGCTGCGCAACGGGGTGTTGCCGCGCACGCTGCACGTGGACGCGCCCTCACCCAACATCGACTGGGAATCCGGCGAAGTCACGCTGCTGACCGAGCCCCAGCCGTGGCTGCCGACCGCGGGCAGGCCGCGGCGTGCCGCGGTGTCCTCGTTCGGTGTCAGCGGCACCAACGCGCACGTGATCCTGGAAGAGGCGCCGAGCGAGGAGCAGGCCGAGGTTTCCGGAAAGTCCCGGCGGCTGCCCGTCGTTCCGGTGCTGGTATCCGGCAAGAGTGAGCTGGCGCTGCGGGCCCAGGTGGACCGGCTGCGTGCGCATCTGCTCGACCGGCCGGAACTCGACCTGACCGACGTGGCGTTCTCGGCCGCCACCACGCGCGCGCAGTTCGATTGCCGCGCCGCGGTGGTGGCCTCCGATCGGGACGGACTGCTCGCGGGTCTGGCCGCGCTCGCGGGGGGACAGCCGGGCGCGGGTGTCTTCGCCGGCGGGCCGGTGCCGGGCAAGTCGGCGTTCCTGTTCACCGGGCAGGGCGCGCAGCGCGCGGGCATGGGCGCCGGTCTGGCGGCCGCGTTCCCCCGGTTCGCCGAGGCTCTCGACGAGATCTGCGCAGAAGTGGACCCCCGGCTTGGCCGGTCGCTGAAGGAGCTGCTGTTCGCCGCCGAGGGCTCGCCCGAGGCGTTGTCGCTGGACTCCACGGAGTTCGCGCAGGCGGCGTTGTTCGCGGTCGAGGTGGCGCTGTTCCGCTTGGTCGAGTCGCTCGGGATGCGTGCCGACTTCCTGATCGGCCACTCGGTCGGTGAGCTCGCCGCGGCCCATGTCGCCGGTGTGCTGTCGCTGCCGGACGCCTGCACGCTGGTCGTCGCGCGCGGACGGCTGATGGGCGCCCTTCCGGATGGCGGTGCCATGGCCGCTGTCCAAGCTACTGAGGAAGAGGTCGTTTCCTCGCTGGCCGGCTTCGCGGACCGACTATCGGTCGCCGCGATCAACGGCCCGCATTCAGTTGTGGTGTCGGGTGAGCTGGCAGCGTTGGACGAGTGGCTGCCGGTGTGGAAGCACCGCAAGACCACCCGCCTCCGGGTCAGTCACGCCTTCCACTCGCACCTGATGGAGCCGATGCTGGCGGAGTTCCGGAAGGTCGCCGAAGGGCTGACCTTCTCCGAACCGCGCATCCCGATCGTGTCCAACCTGTCCGGCAAGCCGGTGTCCGCGGAGCTGACCGATCCCGGCTACTGGGTCGACCACGTCCGCCAGCCGGTGCGGTTCTTCGACGGCGTGCGGATGCTTGAGCAGTACGGGGTCCGGCGGTTCTTCGAACTCGGCCCGAACGGCGTGCTGACCGGGATGGCGCGCCAGTCGCTTCCCGATGACGGCGACATCGTCTTCGCGGCCGCGCTGCGCTCGCGGCACGCGGAGGCCGATACCTTCGCCGCTTTCCTTTCGCAGGCGCACATCGCCGGCACCTTGATCGACTGGCAGGCGTTCTACGCCGGCAGCGGCGCGCGTCGAAGCACGCTTCCGACCTACGCGTTCCAGCGCGAGCGCTACTGGCTTCCGTCCGGCGCGGGCGCGGGCGACCCCGCAGCTGCGGGTCTCGGGCGGATCGCGCACCCGGTGCTCGCCGCCGTGGTTCCGGTCGGCGACCGGGACGAGTGGGTGCTGACCGGTCGTCTGTCGCAGGACGGCGCGCCTTGGGTACGCGACCACATGGTGCTGGGCATGGTGATCCTTCCCGGCACGGCCCTGGTGGAACTCGCTCTGGCGGCCGGCAGCCACACGGGCGCTCCGGTCCTTGAGGAACTGGTGCTGGAGGCGCCGCTGGCTCTGCCGGACACCGCCGCCGTCCAGGTGCAGGTGATGGTCGGGAAGGCGGACGAGGATGGCAGGCGCGAGGTCGCGATCTACTCGCGCCCCGAATCGGGCGCGGACCGTACGGCGATCTGCCACGCCCGCGGAATGCTTGCCGCGGAAGCGGAATCGACCTCGGACTGGCTGCCTGCCAGGTGGCCGCCTGTCGGCGCCGAACCGGTTCCGGTGGACGGGCTGTACGCGCGCCTCGCCGAGATCGGCTACGACTACGGCCCGGTCTTCCAGGGACTGCGGGCGGCGTGGCGGGTCGGCGACGAGGTCTTCACCGAGGTCGCCCTTCCGGAAGGCGCGGGCGGCGACGGATTCGGTATCCATCCGGCGCTGTTCGACGCCGCGCTGCACGGTGTGCTGCTGGACCTGGAGCCGGGCGCCGCGCTCGGGCTGCCGTTCTCGTGGTCCGGTGTGCGTTCCAGCCAGGGCGGCGCGGGCTCGCCCGTGCGCGTCCGGATCGCCCCGGCGGGCGAGTCTGCGCTCCGTGTCGACATCGCCTCCGAACTCGGCGAGCCCATCGCCTCGGTCGACGCGCTCGTCGTGCGTGCGGTGGATCCGGCGCAGCTCCAAGGATCGGGGCGCGGTGGGCCGAGTTCGCTGTTCGAGGTCGAGTGGACGCAGGTCACGCCGGTCGCCCGCAACGGGCACGGCCCGGTGCAGGCGGTGGTCCTCGGCGAGCAGCCGGATGGACGCGACCTGACCGCGGCCTTGGACGAGCTCGAACTGGACTTGGTGACCGGGGCGAAGGCGCCCGAGCTGGTGATCGCGCGGATAGCGACGCCGACGGCGGAACGCGGCGCGGCGGCCGCGCGCGCGGTCGCCCGGAACGCGCTTGCCCTGGTGCAGCGCTGGTTGGCCAGCCCGTGGCCGTCGGACACGAAGCTGGTCGTGGTCACCCGCGGCGGCGTCGCGGTGGGCGAGGAGTCCCCGGATCTCGCGCAGGCACCGGTGTGGGGCCTGCTGCGCAGCGCGCAGTCCGAGCATCCGGGCCGGTTCGTGCTCGTCGATGTCGATGTCGATGTCGATGTCGACAGTCCCCACTGGGATGCGGTGGCGGGTCTGGACGAGCCGCAGCTGGCGGTCCGCGCGGGCAGCGTGTTCGTGCCGCGGCTGGCCCGGGCGGGCGAGCCCGGCGAACCGCTGTTGCCGCTGGATCCCGAAGGTGTGGTTCTGATCACCGGTGGCACCGGCGGTCTGGGCGCGGTGTTCGCGAAGCACTTGGTCGAGACCCGCGGGGTTCGGCATCTGCTGCTGGTGAGTCGCCGTGGAGCGACCGCCGCCGGTGTGTCAGAGCTGGTCGCGGAGCTCGCCGCGCTGGGCGCCGAAGCCGTCGTCGCGGCCTGCGATGTGACGGATCGCGATCAGGTGGCGGACTTGCTTGGGGGGTTGCGGCGGCCGTTGACCGCTGTCGTGCACGCCGCCGGCGTGCTGGACGACTCCGTGATCGAGTCGCTGTCCGTCGAGCAGTTGGAGCGGGTGCTGCGGCCGAAGATCGATGCCGCGCTGCACCTGCACGAGCTGACCGTGGGCATGGAGCTGTCCGCGTTCGTCCTGTTCTCGTCGATCACCTCGCTGATCGGCACCCCGGGACAGGGCAACTATGCGGCGGCGAACACGTTCCTGGACGCGCTCGCCGCGCGCCGACGGGCCGAGGGGCTGCCGGCCAGTTCGCTCGCCTGGGGTCTGTGGGCCGAGGCGGGCATGGCGGGCACCCTCGACGAGATCGAGATCGCGCGGCTGGCACGGATCGGCGTCCAGCCGCTGTCGACCGAACTGGGGCTGGAGCTGTTCGACCAGTCCCAGGGCCTCGACGTGGCGCTGCTCGCGCCGGTGAGCCTGGATCTCGCCGCGCTGAGCGTGCAGGCGAAGGCGGGCATGCTGCCGCCGCTGCTGCGCGGACTGGTGCGGGTGCCTGCCGAGCGAGTCGAGCAGCAGCTGTCGCTTCCGCAGCGGCTGGCGGGCGTCGGGCCGGCGGAACGGGAGCAGGTCGTGCTCCAGTTCGTGCGGGCACAGGTCGCCGCCATCCTCGGCCACAGCTCGCCCGAGGGCATCCACCCCGAGCGCGCGTTCCAGGGGCTGGGCTTCGACTCGCTGTCCGCGGTGGAACTGCGCAACCGGCTCAGCCAGGCCAGCGGTGTGCGGTTGCCGCCGACCTTGGTGTTCGACCATCCGACGTCGGCGTCCGTGGCTCAGCTGCTGCTGTCGGAAATGGACGGTGGACCGCGGGAGCCGGTCATCGATCAGGAACTCGCGAAGCTCGAGGGCCTGCTCGGCACGATCGAGACCGCCGACAAGCAGCGGGTCGCGACCCGGCTGCGCGTGCTCCTGGCCGGGATCACCGACGCCCCACGGCACACCAGTGAGCGGATCGAGGAGGCCTCGACGATGGACGAGGTCTTCCAGCTGATCGACGCGGAGTTCGGTGCGTGATGACGAGTGCGAGCGCAAGCCCAGATCGATCGAGGGACATGGCTATGAGCGGTGAAGTCAACGACCAGCAGCAGGAAAAGCTGGTCCGGTACCTGAAGAAGGTCGCGGTCGACCTCAGTGAGACCCGGGCCCAGCTCAAGGAGTTCGAGGATCGCGCGAGCGAGCCGCTCGCCATCGTCGGCATGAGCTGCCGGTACCCGGGTGGCGTGGCGTCCCCGGCCGAGCTGTGGCAACTCGTTGCCGACGGCCGGATCGCCACCTCGTCGGAGTTTCCGGGCGACCGCGGCTGGGACGTCGAGCACCTCTACGACCCCGACCCGGACCATACCGGCACGTCCACCGCCCGCGGTGGCGGCTTCGTGGACCGGGCGGGCGACTTCGACGCGGACTTCTTCGGCGTCAGCCCGCGCGAGGCCGCGGTCATGGACCCGCAGCAGCGGCTGCTGCTGGAGTCGGCGTGGGAGGCGTTCGAGGACGCCGGTATCGACCCGACTTCGCTGCGCGGCTCTGACACCGGCGTCTTCGCCGGGGTGATGTACCAGGACTACGGGTTCGTCGCCGGACAGAGCGACCGACGCCCCGAGTTCGAGGGCTACCTGACGATCGCATCCGCGGGAAGCGTCGCCTCGGGCAGGCTGAGCTACACCTTCGGCTTCGAAGGACCTGCGGTCACCGTGGACACGGCGTGCTCGTCCTCGCTCGTCGCCGTGCACCTCGCCGGTCAGTCGTTGCGGGCACGGGAGTGCTCGATCGCACTGGTCGGCGGCGTGACGGTGCTGGCCCGGCCGAGCGTCTTCGTCGAGTTCAGCCGCCAGCGCGGTGTCTCACCCGATGGCCGTTGCAAGGCCTACGCGGCCGCCGCCGACGGTGTCGGCTGGGCGGAGGGTGCCGGGCTTCTGGTGCTGGAGCGGCTGTCCGACGCGCGCCGCAACGGCCGCCAGGTGCTCGCGGTGATCCGTGGCAGCGCGGTCAACCAGGACGGCGCGAGCAACGGCCTCACCGCCCCGAACGGCCCGTCGCAGGAGCGGGTCATCCGCCAGGCGCTCGCCGACGCGGGTCTCACCGCCGCCGACGTGGACGCGGTGGAGGGCCACGGAACCGGGACGCCGCTGGGTGACCCGATCGAGGCCAAGGCGCTGCTGGCCACCTATGGGCGCGAGCGCTCCAACGGCTCGCTGCGCCTGGGCTCGATCAAGTCGAACATCGGCCACACGCAGGCCGCGGCGGGCGTTGCCGGGATCATCAAGATGGTGCTGGCGATGCGGCACGAGGTGCTGCCGCGCACCCTGCACGTGGACGCACCCTCACCCAACGTCGACTGGACCGCGGGCGACGTGCGGCTGCTGACCGAGGCCGAGCCGTGGCCTGCCGCCGAGCGCGTGCGCCGGGCAGGCATCTCGTCTTTCGGTGTCAGCGGGACGAACGCGCACGTGATTCTCGAAGAGGCGCCCCCAGCGGAGACGCCTGAGGAATCGGCGACGGATCCCACGCCGTCCGCTGCCGTGCCGGTGCTCCTGTCCGCGCGCGGGGAGGCGGCCCTGCGGGCGCAGGCCGACGCGCTGCGCGCCCACCTGATCGCCCGGCCAGACCTTTCCATGCTCGACGCCGCTTTTTCCTACGCAACAACGCGTGCGCACCTGGACCGGCGCGCGGTCGTCGTCGCGGGCGACCGCGGCGAGCTGCTCAGCGGGCTCAAGGCGCTCACCGCCGCCGAGCCCGCGGCGAACGTGCTCGAAGGCAACGTCACAGGCGGCAAGGCCGTGTTCGTGTTTCCCGGTCAGGGCGCGCAATGGGAGCGGATGGCGACCGAGCTGCTCGACTCCTCGCCGGTCTTCGCCGACGAGATCGCTGCCTGCGGCAAGGCTTTGTCGCCGTATGTCGACTGGCGGCTGGAGGACGTGCTGCGCGGGGCGCCCGACGCGCCCTCGCTGGCCCGGGTCGACGTCGTGCAGCCCGCGCTGTTCGCGGTGATGGTGTCGCTCGCCCGGCTATGGCAGTCCAACGGCGTCGTGCCGGTGGCTGTCCTCGGGCACTCCCAGGGTGAGATCGCGGCCGCGTACATCTCGGGCGGGCTGTCGCTCGACGACGCCGCGCGGACCGTCGCGCTGCGCAGCCGAGCGATCGGCGAGAAGCTCGCGGGCCACGGCGGACTGGTGTCCGTCGCGCTGCCGGTGGAGCGGGTCGAGGAGCTGATCGAGCCGTACGGCGGACGGATGTCCGTCGCGGCCGTCAACAGCCCCGCGGCGGTCGTCGTCGCCGGCGAGCCCGCCGCGCTCGACGAACTGGTCGCCGCGTGCGAGAGCGACGGCATCCGCGCCAAGCGGGTGGCCGTGGACTACGCCTCGCACTCCGCCTACGTCGAGGCGATCGAGGCCGACCTGCTCGAGGTGCTCGCGCCTCTCGAGCCCCGATCCGGCGAGATCCCGTTCTACTCGACGCTGCGCGGCGGATTCGTCGACACCGCCGAACTCGACGCCGAGTACTGGTACCGGAACCTGCGCGGCCGGGTCGGCTTCGAGCCCGCGGTCCGCGCGCTCGTCGAGAACGGCGTGAACTGTTTTCTCGAGGTCTCCCCGCACCCCGTGCTCACGATGGCCGTCGAGGACACGATCCAGGCGCTCGACGCCGGCGATCGGGTCGCGGCCTTGGGTACCCTGCGCCGAGGCGAGGGCGGCCCGGAGCGGTTCACCACCTCGCTGGGTGAGGCTCACGTCGCCGGTGTTTCCGTTGACTGGCGGGCGTTCTTCGCCGGAAGCGGCGCGCGGCGGGTGGAGCTGCCGACCTACGCGTTCCAGCGGCAGCGGTACTGGCTGGTGCCGGGCGTGTCCGGCGATCCGGCCGCGGCCGGACTCGGCCGACTCGACCACCCCGTGCTGGCCGCCGCCGTCCAGGTCGGTGACAAGGACGAGTGGCTGTTCACCGGCCGGATGTCGGCCGACGCGCAGCCGTGGACACAGGACCACGCCGTGTTCGGCCTGGTCATCGTGCCCGGCGCCGCGCTGGTCGAGTTGGCGCTGACCGCGGGCAAGCAGGCGGGCTGCCCGGTCGTCGACGAGATCGTGCTGTCGGCGCCGCTGGTTCTGACCGATGACGCCGCGCGGCAGGTGCAGGTCACCGTCGCCCCGGCCGACGAGGACGGCCGCCGCCCGGTGGCGATCTACTCGCGCCCGGAGGCAGGCGCGGACGGCGAGCGCGAGACGACGTGCCACGCGCGCGGCTGGCTCGTCCCCGACGCGCAGCCGCCCGCCCCCTTCCCTTCGGCGTGGCCGCCGCCCGGTGCGAAGCAGCTCGCGGTGGACTCGCTCTACCCGCGGCTCGCCGAGATCGGCTACGACTACGGGCCGTTGTTCCAGGGTCTGCGCGCCGCTTGGCGAACCGGTGAGTACCTGTACACCGAATTGGCGGTTCCCGAGGCCGCGGGCGACGGATTCGGCATCCACCCGGCGCTGTTCGACGCGGCGCTGCACGGCGGGCTGATCGAGAAGGAAGCCGGATCTTCTGCCGATCTGCCGTTCTCGTGGTCGGGCGTGCGGCTGGGAAAGCAGCCCTCGGGCTCGCGGGTTCGCGTGCGGATCGGGTCGGCGGGGGAGTCCGCGCTGCGCATCGACATGGTCGACGAGGACGGCGCACTGGTCGTCGCCGTCGACACCATCGCGGTGCGACCGATCGACCAGGCGCAGCTTGAAAGCGCACAGGGTGGCCGGCAGCGCCCGCTGTTCGAGGTCGACTGGGTCGCGGTTACCGAGGCGCCGCAGCGGAAGTCGGAGCGGCTCGCCATGATCGGCGAGTTCGCGGCGCAGGGCGAGCGGTACGCCGACCTCGACGCGATGGAACAGGCCGGAGCCGACGGCGCCGCGCCGCCGGAAGCCGTGTTGGTTCTGATCGAGCCCCCGGCCGGGGCGGTCGATGTGGCCGCGGCGGCGCGGGAAGCCGCCGTACGGACGCTCGACCTGCTGCAGCGCTGGCTGGCCGCCGAGTGGCTGACCGACGCGCGGCTGGTCATAGTGACCCGACGCGGCGTCGCGGTGGGCGACGAGGCCATCGATCTGAGCGTCTCGACCGTCTGGGGGCTGGTGCGCAGTGCGCAGTCCGAGCACCCGGGTCGGTTTATGCTCGTAGACCTCGATACCGGCATCAACATCGGCAGCGCTACCGGCATTAACACCGGCGAGCCCGACTGGGCCACGGTGCTCGGTCTGGACGAGCCGCAGGTCGCGGTCCGTCCCGCCGGACTGCTGGTGCCCAGGCTCGCTCGGGCGGGTGCGGACACGACCGGTGACGCGTGGCGGCTGGCGAGCACGCGCAAGGGTTCGCTGGAGGACCTGGCGATCGTCCCATCCGCCGGCGAACGACCGCTGGGTGTGCACGAAGTGCGGGTCGCGGTCCGGGCCGCGGGCCTGAACTTCCGGGATGTGCTGATCGCCCTGGGTCTTTACCCGGGTGACGCGCCGCTGGGCAGCGAAGCGGCCGGGGTGGTGCGGGAAGTCGGCGCCGGGGTGACCGACCTGGCGCCCGGCGACCGGGTCTTCGGCTTGGTGCTGGACGCGTTCGGTCCGGTCGCCGTGGCCGACCGGCGGACCATCGTGCCGATGCCCGAGGGCTTCTCGTTCGCCCAGGCCGCCGCGCTTCCGGTGGTGTACCTGACCGCGTACTACGGGCTGGTCGACCTGGCCGGGCTCAAGCGTGGCGAACGCCTGCTGGTGCACGCCGCCGCCGGTGGCGTGGGCATGGCGGCCGTGCAGTTGGCCAAGCACTGGGGCGTCGAGGTTTTCGCGACCGCGAGCGCGTCCAAGTGGGACGCGGTGCGGGGAATGGGCATTGCCGACGACCGGATCGCCTCGTCCCGCGATCTGTCGTTTCAGGACAAGTTTCTCGAGGTGACCGGCGGCGAGGGTGTCGACGTGGTCCTGGACGCGCTCGCGGGCGAGTTCGTGGACGCCTCGCTGGCTCTGCTGCCGCGCGGCGGCCGGTTCATCGAGATGGGCAAGGCCGACATCCGTGACCCGGAGGCGGTCGCCCGCGACCACGCCGGGGTGCGGTACCGGTCCTACGACCTGATGGAAGCCGGACCGGCGCGCATCCAGGAGATGCTGCACGAGATCGTCGCGCTGTTCGAGGCCGGGGCGGTCGAGCACTCGCCGATCCGGACGTGGGACGTTCGGCGCGGCCGGGAGGCCTTCCGCTTCCTGCGCGAGGGCCGCAACACGGGCAAGGTCGTGCTCACGGTTCCGGCGCCGCTGAACCCCGAAGGCACGGTGCTGATCACCGGTGGCACCAGCGGTCTGGGCGCGTTGTTCGCCAGGCACCTCGCGCAACGGCACGGCGCCAAGAACCTGCTGCTGGTCAGCCGCCGCGGTCCGGCCGCCGAGGGCGTCCCGGAGCTGATCGAGGAGTTGGCGGCGCTCGGCGCGCAGGCTCGGGCCGCCGCCTGCGACGTGTCCGACCGGTCGCAGGTCGCCGCGCTGCTCGGCGCGCTGGAGCACCCGCTCACCGCGGTGATCCACTCGGCCGGCGTGCTCGACGACGGGGTGATCGAGTCGCTGACACCAGCACGGCTGGAGCGGGTGATGCGGCCCAAGATCGACGCCGCGCTGCACCTGCACGAGCTGACCGCCGGGGCGGAGCTGTCGGACTTCGTGGTGTTCTCGTCGTTCGCCGCGCAGATCGGCAACCCGGGCCAGGGCAACTACGCCGCCGCGAACTCCTTCCTCGACGCGCTCGTCGCCAATCGCCGCGCCGGCGGGCTGGTCGCCAGCTCACTGGCGTGGGGCCTGTGGGCGGACGCGACCGGCATGACCGGCGACCTCGACGAGGCCGAGATCGCCCGCCTCGCGCGCCAGGGCTTTGGTGTCCTGTCCGCGGAGCTGGGTCTCGACCTGTTCGACCAGTCGCGCAGGCTCGACGCGGCCGTGCTCGTGCCGGCGCCGCTGGATCTGGGCGCACTGCGGGTTTCGGCGCGATCGGGCAGGCTGCCCGCGCTGCTGCGTGGCTTGGTGCGCGCGCCGGCCCGGCGGGTGGAAGCCGCCGGCGGATCGCTCGCCGAGCGGCTGACGACCGTTGCGCAGCCCGACTGGGAGCGGGTCGCGCTCGACCTGGTGCGCGCACAAGTCGCTTCGGTGCTGGGACACGCCTCGCTCGACGCCATCGACCCGGACCGGGCGTTCAAGGAGCTCGGCTTCGACTCGCTGGCGGCCGTCGAGCTGCGTAATCGGCTGACCCAGGCCACCGGTCTGCGGCTGCCGACCACGCTGGTCTTCGACCACCCGAATCCCCTTGCGGTGGCCCGCTTCCTGCTGCCGATCGCCATGCCCGGAGCTACCTCGACCGGGGACCGGCGCTCGGAGGAGAACGAGATCCGCGACCTGCTGGCGTCGATCCCGCTCGGCAGGCTGCGCACGGCGGGGCTGCTCGACGCCCTGCTCGAACTGGCGAACGGCGGTGTGGACGGCGCCGAGGACGGTTCGACGACGGACGAGGACGCCGAGGGGATCGACGACATGGACGTCGAGGCCCTCATCCGGATGACCCAGGAAGACATGACATGACACACCGCCCGGCCGGATCTGGCATCAGAACGATCAATCACGTGGTCGCCGCTGCGCGTCCGGATGGGAACTCCTGAGCAATGGCCGCGAACCAGAACGACCTCGTCGAGGCCCTCCGCAAGTCGCTCAAAGAGACGGAGCGCCTGCGGCAGCAGAACCGCCGGTTCATCGCCCAGTCGACCGAACCGCTGGCGATCGTCGGTATGAGCTGCCGCTACGCCGGTGGCGTCACGTCGCCGGACGAGCTGTGGCAACTCGTGGCCGAGGGCCGGGACGCGACCGTCGGGCTGCCGGAGGATCGCGGCTGGGATGTTGAAGACCTGTACGACGCCGATCCCGAGCAGCTCGGAAAGGTCTACGCACGGGGTGGCGGTTTCGTCGACGGCGTCGGCGACTTCGACGCCGGGTTCTTCGGCATCAGCCCGCGCGAGGCGCTGGCGATGGATCCGGCCCAGCGTCTGGTACTGGAGTCGGCGTGGGAGGCGTTCGAGGACGCCGGGATCGACCCGACGTCGTTGCGCGGCAGCGACACCGGCGTCTTCTGCGGAGCGGTGACGTCGTACTACGGCGGCGAGATGACCCCGGAGCTGGAGGGTTTCCGGCTCACCGGCACCGTCGCCAGCATCATTTCCGGCCGGGTCGCCTACAGTCTCGGGCTCGAAGGCCCCGCGGTCACGGTGGACACGGCGTGTTCGTCGTCGCTGGTGGCGATGCACCTGGCCGCTCAGGCGCTCCGGTCGGGCGAGTGCTCGCTCGCTCTGGTGGGTGGCGTGACCGTGCTGGCCGCGCCGTTCCTGCTGATCGAGTTCAGCAGGCAGCGCGGCCTGGCGGCAGACGGCCGCTGCAAGCCGTACGCGGCGGGTGCGGATGGCACCGGGTTCTCCGACGGTCTCGGCCTGCTAGTGATGGAGCGGCTCTCAGACGCCCGGCGCAACGGCCACCAGGTGCTCGCGGTCCTGCGCGGCAGCGCGATCAACCAGGACGGGGCCAGCAATGGCTTGACGGCGCCGAACGGTCCCGCGCAGGAGCGGGTGATCAGGCAGGCATTGGCGAACGCCGGCGTGAGTGCAGCCGAGGTCGACGCGGTCGAGGGCCACGGCACTGGAACCCGGCTGGGCGACCCGATCGAAGTCCAGGCGCTGCTCGCGACCTATGGCAGCGAGCGGGAGAACGGGCCGCTGCGGCTCGGGTCGATCAAGTCCAACATCGGGCACACGTCCGCCGGGGCGGGTGTGGCCGGTGTGATCAAGATGGTGATGGCGCTGCGCCATGGCGTGCTGCCGCGCACGCTGAACGTGGACGCGCCGTCACCGCACGTCGACTGGGAATCGGGGCAGGTCAGGCTGCTCACCGAGGCCGAGGAATGGCCCGCCGGGAAACGGCTTCGCCGGGCCGGTGTGTCGTCGTTCGGGATCAGCGGCACCAACGCGCACGTCATCCTGGAAGAGGCGCCCGCCGAGGAGCCCGGTCCGGTCCTCGACGCGCGCCCGATGCCCGCCGTGCCGGTTCTGGTCTCTGGCAAGGGTGCAGCGGCGATGCGCGCGCAGGCAGCCCGCTTGCGCGCGCACCTGATGGCCCGAGCGGACCTCGGCGTGCTGGATGTCGGTTTCTCAGCGGTGAAGACCCGTGCGCTGTTCGATCAGCGCGCGGCCGTGGTCGCCTCGGATCGGGACGGTCTGCTGGCCGGACTCGCGGCATTGGCAGACGGTCAGCCGGGCGCCGGGGTTTTCCAGGGTCAGGTGTCGAGCGGTAAGACTGCGTTCCTGTTCACGGGTCAGGGGGCGCAGCGCGCCGGGATGGGTATGGATCTCGCGGCGGAGTTCCCGCGGTTCGCCCAAGCCCTGGATGAGGTGTGTGCGGAGCTGGACTCGCGGCTGGGCCGGTCGCTGCGGGATCTGCTGTCGGCTGCGGAGGGTTCGCCGGAGGCTGTGCTGCTGAACGACACGGAGTTCACCCAGGCTGCGTTGTTCGCGGTTGAGGTGGCGTTGTTCCGCGTGGTCGAATCGCTCGGTGTGCGGCCGGATTACCTGATCGGTCATTCGGTGGGTGAGATCGCCGCGGCTCATGTTGCGGGGGTGCTGTCACTTGCCGACGCGTGCGTCCTGGTGGCGGCGCGGGGTCGGTTGATGGGTGCGTTGCCGGTTGGTGGTGGGATGGTCGCGGTGCAGGCGACCGAGGATGAGGTTCTTGCCTCGCTGCTCGAGGGTGTGTCGATCGCGGCGGTCAACGGACCGAATTCCGTGGTGGTGTCAGGTGATTCGGCCGTTCTGGACGAGTGGTTGCCGCTCTGGGAGCACCGCAAGACCACCCGGTTGCGGGTGAGCCATGCCTTTCACTCGCACCTGATGGAGCCGATGCTGGCCGAGTTCCGCCAGGTCGCCGAGGGGCTGACGTTCAGCGAACCGCTCATTCCCATCGTGTCGAATGTGACCGGTGGTGTGGTCTCGAAGGAGCTGACCGACCCCGAGTACTGGGTGAACCATGTCCGGCAGCCGGTGCGGTTTCTCGACGGCGTCCGCGCCCTGCACGCACAGGGTGTGACCCGGTTCCTCGAACTGGGTCCGGACGCGGTGCTGACCGCGATGGCGCGGCAGTCACTTGAGAACGACACAGTGGTGTTCGTGTCGGCGCTGCGGGGCCGCCACTCAGAGACGGAGACCTTCGCCGGATTCCTTGCCCAGGCACAGATCGCGGGTGCCGCAGTCGACTGGGACGCCTTCTATGCGGGCTCAGGCGCCCGCGCCGTCACCTTGCCGACGTATGCGTTCCAGCGTGAGCGCTACTGGCTCTCACCCACCAGCGGCTACGGCGATCACGGCACCTCCGGCCTCGGCCGGGTCGACCATCCGGTGTTGGCCGCCGCGGTCGCGATCGGTGACCGCGACGAGTGGCTGTTCACCGGCATCCTGTCCACCGAGACACAGCCGTGGGTCGCCGAGCACGTGCTCCTCGGTAACATCGTCGTCCCCGGCACCGCGCACATCGAGTTGGCGCTCGCCGCCGGCAGGCGCACCGGGTGTCCGATCGTCGAGGAACTGGTTCTCGAATCCCCGCTGCTCCTGCAGGAGCGCGCGGCGGTCCAGGTGCAGGTCACGGTCGCCGAGCCGGACGAGGACGGCCGCCGCCCGGTCGCGATCTACTCGCGACCGGAAGCAGGCGCGGACGCCGACGGCGCTCCCGAGGCGACCTGCCACGCCCGGGGCGTGCTCGCTCCCGAGGCGGCGCCCATGCCGGCGTGGCCGACCGAGTGGCCCCCCGCGGGCGCCGAGCCGTTCGCGGTGGACGAGATGTACGCGCACCTGAGCGGCATCGGTTACGAGTACGGCCCCATCTTCCAAGGACTGCGCGCCGCCTGGCGCGATGGCGACGAAATCTACGCCGACGTCGCCCTTCCGGATGAGGATGTCGACGCTGTTCAGGGCTTCGGCATCCACCCGGCGCTGTTCGACGCCGCGCTGCAGAGCGGCGCGGTGCTGCTGATCGATGGCGACGGCAAGCGCAAGATGCCGTTCAGCTGGTCGGGTGCCCGGCTCGCGCGCCCCGGAGCCACTCGGCTGCGGGTGCGTGCCGTCGCCACCAGTGACTCCGCCGTACGACTCGACGCGGTCGACGAGACCGGCGCCGAGGTGGTCTCGGTCCGGTCCATTGCCATGCGCCCGGTCGACCAGGCGCAGCTCGAAGGCGCGCAGCGCGGTGGGCAGAACTCGCTGTATGAGGTCGAGTGGGCCGCCGTGGCGGCCGAGGACACCGCTGGCCAGGCGAGTGTCGCTGTACTCGGCGGCTCGGACTATCCCGACCTAGGCGCGCTGGAAGCGGCGCTCAGCGACGGCGCGACCGCGCCGGCCGTCGTCGTGGCGGTGATCGACAGCGCGAGCGACGAATCGGGTTCGGTGGCGGTTCGGGTGGTCGCCGAGCGCACTCTTACGCTGTTGCAAGGCTGGTTGGCGAGCGAGGAGTTGGCGGACGCCCGGCTTCTGGTGGTCACCCGCGGCGCTGTCGCGGTGGGGGATGAGGCGCCTGATCTTTCGGTGGCGCCGGTGTGGGGTTTGGTGCGCAGCGCGCAGTCCGAGCATCCGGGCCGGTTCGTGCTGGTCGATGTGGACGACTCGGCTGGTGATGCCTCGGACTGGGGCAGGTTGGTCAACTTGGACGAGCCGCAGCTCGCGGTGCGTGTGGGCACGCTGCTCGCGCCGCGGCTTGCCCGCTCGACGGCTCCGCTGGCCGAGGCTCCCGCGCTGAATCCCGAGGGAACGGTGCTGATCACCGGTGGCACCGGTGGTCTGGGTGCGGTCTTCGCCAAGCACTTCGCCGGACGACTCGGGGCGAAGCAGCTGCTGCTGGTGAGCCGCCGTGGCGCGGCCGCTGAGGGTGTGACTGAGCTGGTCGCCGAACTGGAAAGGCTTGGCGCACAGGTCCGGGTGGCGGCGTGTGATGTGGCGGATCGTGCCCAGCTTGCGGAGCTGATCGGTTCGTTGGAGCATCCGTTGACGGCTGTGGTGCACGCCGCCGGTGTGCTGGATGATGCCGTGATCGAGGCGCTCACCCCGGAGCAGTTGGAGCGGGTGCTGCGGCCGAAGGTCGACGCCGCGCTGCATCTGCACGAGCTGACCGCGGGGATGGAGCTGTCGGCGTTCGTGCTGTTCTCCTCGGTAGCCGCGCTGATCGGCAGCCCGGGGCAGGGCAACTACGCCGCCGCCAACGCTTTCCTCGACGCGCTGGCTGCCACCCGCCGCGCCGAAGGACTGCCCGCCAGTTCCTTGGCGTGGGGCCTGTGGGCGGACGCGACCGGGATGACTGGTGCGCTCGACGAGGCCGAGCTCGCGCGGCTGGAGCGGATGGGCGTCGGCGCGCTGCCGACCGAGCTCGGCTTGGAGCTGTTCGACCGGACCCTGGGCCTCGGCAAGGCGCTGCTCGTGCCGGTGCGGCTAGACCTCGGCGCGCTACGAGTGCAGGCGCGTGAGGGCATGCTGCCGGCGATGCTGCGCGGACTGGTCCGCGCGCCGGTCCGGCGTTCCGGTGCGGGTGGCTCGCTCGCCGAGCGGCTCGCCGCGGTGCCGAAGGCGGACTGGGAGCGCGTCACCCTCGACCTGGTGCGCGGGCAGGTGGCGGCCGTGCTGGGACACGCCTCGTCAGCGGCGGTCGACGCGGATCGCGCGTTCAAGGACCTCGGTTTCGACTCGCTCGGTGCGGTGGAGCTCCGCAACCGGCTGACGCAGGCCAGTGGTGTGCGGCTGCCGTCGACGCTGGTCTTCGACCATCCGACCTCCGGCGCGGTCACGCGTCTGCTGCTGTCGGAGATCGAAGGGATCGAGCCGGTTCCGACGCCGGTCCGCTCCAAGCAGACCCGCAAGGCCGCGGCGGACGAGCCGTTGGCGATCGTCGGGATGAGCTGCCGTTATCCGGGTGGCCTGTCGTCGCCGGACGAGCTGTGGCGCTTGGTGTCCGAGGGTCGGGACGCGATCTCCGGCCTGCCGGAGGACCGCGGCTGGG
>JAABUT010001964.1_pt1 | contig 21398 bp, 20 predicted proteins | sample 5559281 | NCBI WGS metagenome assembly JAABUT01 (sample SAMN10711880, study PRJNA513359) | rock metagenome | isolation source: Antarctica rocks | place: Antarctica: Victoria Land, Ricker Hills nord | collected 2016-01-04
GCGGCGCGGGCTGCCCGTCAGTTGCCTGCGGCGCGAGGGCGGCGGCCTGCTGCGCGGCTTGGGCGTGGGCCTGGTCGTGCAGCAGGCGGGCGATGCCGGTGCCCATGCTGATGAGGTTGTCCAGGGCTGCGCCGTGGCCGCGCCCGTCCGTAGCGACGGGGCCGGAGTCGTCTTGCGGGGTGGCCTGGGTTGTTGGTGCAGACATAAACGGAAAAAGAACATTGTGGGTGTGCGGGTGTCAAGCATTGCGTGTGGGGTGCAGGGCCATTGCGTTTGACCGGGGTGGCTTCCTGGCCCTTCCGGCTCCGGGGTTGGGTCGCAGAGCAGCCTAGGGCGGGGGGTCAAGCATGGTCCTTGGGGTGAGCGAGCTTTGGTCTTGGTGCACCGGCGGTGTCCCGCTCCGCAGCCAAGACCCCCTACCCTAACCCTCTCTCTCCGGGCTACGGCATTCACACATCTTGTTCCGGTAAACTCGGCAATTCGCGCATCTACAAGGGAGCAGCAAGCAAAACAACACTCTATTAGATCCGATATCGATCTATTCTCGAAGGCGGTTTGATTTGCAAGTCCTTGTTTTCCTTGTTGGGCGAAGAGATGTGTGAATGCCGTAGCCCGGAGGGAGAGAGGATGGGGCGGTTCTTTGGCAGGTGAGATCGCGTTGGGGGTCGGGGGTGGGGTTGGCTGTTCCCTGCCCTCGCCCTTGCGGCATTGCGCTGGCTTCAGCCGCTGGCGGCGCGGTGGGGCAGGCGGATTTTGAACGTCTGGCGCACGGGTGAACGCTGGGCAAGCCTTTGCGGCCTGGCTCGCGCCGGGGGCAACGTGTGTGGCAGGCTGCGTGGGCTTGCGAGGATTTGACCGGAAAGGGGGCGCGTCAATGCCGCCGGGTGATGCTGCGCTGGTTGGCATCTGGGCTGCGCTCGGCGGTGCGGCTGAGCGGTTGGGGAACCTGCGGGTTGCTGGCGCGGGTGACCTGCCTTCGGTGTTCGCGGTGAGCGATCTCGCGGGTGCATCGGTTGGAGCTGCTTGCCTCGCGGTGGCGGAGCTGGTTGCGGCCCGGCACGGGGCCTGGCCGGCTGCGGCGGTGGACCGGCGCTTGGCCTCGCTTTGGTTCGGCAGTTCGCTGCGGCCGGAGGGCTGGAGCCTGGCGCCGGCCTGGGATGGAGTGGCGGGCGACTACCGGGCTGGGGATGGCTGGATCAGGCTGCACACCAACGCTCCGCACCACCTTGCAGCAGCCCTGGCGGTTTTGGACGTGCCGGCGGAGCGGGACCGGGTGGCAGCGGCGGTGAGCTTGTGGGAGGCCGGGGGGCTGGAGCGTGCGATCGTGGAGGCGGGGGGCTGCGCTGCGGCGATGCGGGACATGAACGCCTGGGCCGCGCACCCTCAGGGACAGGCGGTCGCTGCGGAGCCGCTGCTGCATCATGAGCCCGGCGACCCTGGCCCGGCGCCGCGCTGGACCGTGCCGGCAGACCGTCCGTTGCAGGGCGTGCGGGTGCTGGACATGACCCGCGTGCTGGCCGGGCCGGTGGCGACGCGGTTCCTTGCCGGGTTCGGCGCCAAGGTGCTGCGGATAGATCCGCCGGGCTGGGACGAGCCTGCGATCGTGCCGGGGGTGACGCTGGGCAAGCGGTGCGCCCGGCTGGATCTGCGCCAGGCTGGGGACCGCGGGACCTGGGAGGGCTTGCTGCGGAGCGCGGACGTGCTGGTGCATGGTTACCGGCCTGGTGCGCTCGACAGGCTGGGCCTTGGGGAGGGCCGCCGCCGGGCGTTGTGCCCTGGGCTGATTGACGTTTCGCTGGATGCCTATGGATGGCGGGGGCCGTGGCGGGGGCGGCGCGGCTTCGACAGCCTGGTGCAGATGAGCAGCGGGATCGCTGCGGCCGGGATGATGCGGCTGGGCCGCGACCGGCCGACGCCGCTGCCGGTGCAGGCGCTGGACCATGCGACCGGATACATCATGGCGGCGGCGGCGGTGCGCGGGCTGACGGGCCGGTTGACGGCGGGCGGGGGGTGCATCGTTCGCGCCTCGCTGGCGCGGACGGCCGCGCTGCTGACGGGGCTGCCGCCGGGCAATGCGGCGCCATTCGCGGCGGAGACGGCGGAGGATTATGGTGACGTGCTGGAGGCGACGGCCTGGGGGCCGGCACGCCGGTTGCGGCCACCGTGCTTGGTGGAGGGCGCCGAGGCTTGGTGGGGGTTGCCTGCTACGGCGCTGGGGACGGCGGCGGCGGCTTGGGTTGAGCAGCCCGGGCGGCACGACAAGCTGGTGTGAGCGCCTGTCCGGCATGGGAGGCCCTTAGGGAGGCGGCGTTTGAGTCCTTGGCTTGTGCCAACCGTTATTTCCGCTGACCCTTCTGCAAGCACGCTGTCATCGCGAGGCATGCAGCGCCGTAGCGATCCAGGGGCCGCAAGGACGGTGCTGGCGGCCCCTGGATCGCCGCGCCGCAAGCGGCTCGCGATGACGAACACGGTCGAAGCAAGTTACGGCTGGTGTTGTACCAATGGTCGTTGCTTTGATCGGTCTGGTAGAGGCGGCCTGTGTGGGGCGAAAAGGCGGCTAGCGCCCTCCGCGACCACGCAGTGCTGCGAGACGGCGTATGACGCTCCGCTCATACGCCCTACGGGACTTGCCGGGGAGAGCGGTCTGGGCAGATGGCGGTTGGCATCGGAACCGATCCCGGCAGGATGCGGACCGGTCCTGCGAGTCTTTTGCGCGCCCCGTCAGTCCACCTGCCGGCCGTTGCCGCGGATGTTGCCGCACGTCAGGAAGCCGCGGTTGTTGCCGATGTCACCCCGGCCACAGCGGTTGACGTTAATTGAACTCTCTACGCGGCGTCCCCTGCCGTCACCGCACACCGCCGACAAGGTGGACCCGCTCTGCCGGATGTCGCTACAGCTTTGCTGGTAGCTGCCGCCGCGTCCGCCGCCGCCCTGGCCATAGCGGTCGCCCTGGTCATCCTGCCTGCGCCGGTCCTGCCCGTAGCGGTCCTGCCCGTAACGATCCTGCTGGTCGTTGTAGCCGCGCGGGGGCTGGCGATACTGGTCCTGCCCGTAACGCGGGTCATCATAGCCGGGCGGGGGCTGCCGGTATGGGTCCTGCGCGTATCCGTCCTGGCGGAACTGGACCTGCAGCGCAGGGGATTGCGGGGGCATTGCTAGGGCTGCCGACGCGAGGGAGCCGCTTGTGACCAGCAGCGCCGATGCCAGCGCGTGCCGGAGGACGGCGCCCTTGGATTGGCGGAACAGCTCTGATCGGGACAGTCGCATTGGAACGTTCCTCCACTCCGGTTTTGCCAGCTACAGCCCCGTGCGGCCGAGCGGATGTCGTGGTCCCGTAACGGAACACGGAGCGAATTGTTCCCTGGCATAAGCTGAGGCGGCGCACGAGCGGCAATGCTCCCGGCCGTCCACCGTCCAGGGATGTCCGGCGCCGTCCCGGGCTAGACCGCCAGCAACGCCGCCCGGGCGGCGTCGTCGGCCTGCAGGGCCGCCATCGTGCCGGACCAGGCGATGCGGCCGCTTTCGATCACCACCGCGCGGTCGGCGACCTGGGCGGCGAAGTGCAGGTTCTGCTCGGCCAGCAGCACCGTCAGGCCGGCGGCCTTCAATTGCAGGATGGCGGCGGCCATTGACTCGATGATTAGGGGGGCCAGGCCTTCACCGGGTTCGTCGAGCAGGAGCATGCGGGGGTTGCCCATCAGGGTGCGGGCGATGGCGAGCATCTGCTGCTCGCCGCCGCTCATGCGGGCGCCGGGGCGGTTCTGCATCGTGCCTAGGTTGGGGAAGAGGGCGAACAGGCGCTCCGGCGTCCAGGGGTCGGTGCCGGGGCGAGGGGGCTGGCGTCCGACTTCGAGGTTCTCCGTGACGGTGAGGTCGGCGAAGATGCGCCGGTCCTCCGGCACCCAGCCGAGGCCGGCGCGGGCGATGCGGTGCGGCTCCCAGCCGGCGATGTCGTGGCCGGCGAAGCGGATGCTGCCGGCGGCGGGGCGGATGAGGCCCATGAGGGTCTTGAAGGTCGTGCTTTTGCCGGCGCCGTTGCGGCCCAGCAGGACCAGGACCTGGCCGGGGTCCACGCCGAAGGTCAGGCCGTGCAGGATGTGGGCGCGGCCTAGGTAGGCGTCGAGGGCGGAGACTTGCAGCATCAGTGGCCGCCGCTCGTGCTGCCGGTGCCCAGGTAAACCTCCCGCACCCGGGCGTCGGCGCGGATCGCGGCGGGCGGGCCGGCGGCGATCACCTCGCCGCGGTTCAGCACCAGGATGCGGTCGGCAGCGCCGAACACCACGTCCATGTCGTGCTCGGTGAACAGCACGGCGAGGCCGCGGGCGGTGGCTAGGCGCCGGGTGAGGGCCATGAGGCCGGTGCGCTCGGCGGGGGCCATGCCGGCGGTGGGTTCGTCCATCAGCAGCAGGCGGGGGTTGCCGATGAGGGCGATGGCCAGCTCCAGACGCTTGAGGTCGCCGTAGGCGAGGACGCCGGCGCCGCGGTCCGCCTGGTCGTGGAGGCCGACCTGGGACAGGAGGGCGTCGGCCTCTGGCTGCATCTGGCGCGTGGCGGGGCGCCAGGGGTTCCAGATTTGGCGGGCGGCGGACAGCAGTGCGAGCTGCACGTTCTCGCGCAGGGTCATGGAGGCGAAGGTGGCGGTGACCTGGAAGGTGCGGCCGACGCCGAGGCGCCAGATGGTGGGCGGGGGGAGGCCGGTTATGGGGCGGCCCTCTAGGCGGACGGCGCCGCTGCCGGGGCGGAGCTGGCCGCCGACCATGTTGAAGATGGTGCTCTTGCCGGCGCCGTTGGGGCCGATGAGGGCGAGCATCTCCCCGGCGGCGACGGTGAAGGAGACGTTGTATACGGCGGGGACGCCGGAGAAGGACTTGGATAGGGCGTCCACTTCGAGGATGGGCTTTGCGGGGCGCGGGGGGTGGTTGAGCTGGTCCGTCATTGCGGGGAGCAGGGTGGTTGCCTGCGGTGTGGAACGGCTGGCTGCTCCGTTTCCTGGGGGGTCGGGGTGAGGGAAGTTGCAAGAGTCATGGCGGTTCGGTTGCGGCGCCGATCCGCGCTGCTGTGGCTAGGGAGTGCGCTGGTTGCTTCCCTCACCCCAACCCTCTCCCGGAGGGAGAGGGAGGCTGGTCCGGTTCTCCGCTTGCGGGGGTTTGGCGTGGCGGCACCGAGTTGCTGGGACGCTGCGTCGCCGGCACTGGCGGGCAGGGCGTCATGCCGGGCGGGTCCGGGTCCATAGGCGTTGGGCGGCGCCGGCGATGCCTTCTGGGAAGGCTAGCACCAGGGCGATGATCGCGGCGCCGAGCACCAGGCGCCAGTAGTCGGTCGTGCGCAGGAGGGCGTCGTATAGGCCGACGTAGGCCAGCGCGCCCACGATTGGGCCGGAGAGGGTCTGCACGCCGCCCAGCAGGACCATCAGCAGGGCGTCCACCGACTTGGGGATACTGATGTAGGTCGGGAACACGCCGCCCTTGGAGTAGGCATAGACCCCGCCAGCCAGGCCCGCGGCGGCGCCGGCCAGGGTGAAGGCGGCCAGGCGGAGGCGGCCGGCGTGGAGGCCCACAGCCTCGGCCCGCAGGGGGCTGTCGCGGACTGCGCGCACGGCGTAGCCCAGCGGCGCCAGGGTGACCCGGCGCAGCAGCATCGTGCCGCCGAGGCATAGGGCCAGGGCCAGCCAGTAGAAGCCAGCCGGTGCCGCGGCCCAGCCGCCGGGCCGGACGCCGAGGATGCCGTTGTCGCCGCCGGTCCAGCTCACGGACTGGAACGCGACGGCCCAGACGATCTGGGCGAAGGCCAGGGTCAGCATGGCGAGGTAGACTCCGGACAGGCGCACGACGAGGGCGCCGAACAGGGCTGCGGCCGCGCCGGCCAGGAGCGGGGCGGCGAGCAGAGATAGGCCCATCGGGATGCCGAGGTCGCGCGCCAGGAGTGCTGCGGCGTAGGCGCCGATGCCGAACCAGGCGGCGTGGCCGAAGCTGGGCATCCCGCCGGGTCCCATCATCAGGTGCAGGCTGGCGGCGAAGAGCATGAGCGTCAGCGCCTCGGTCAGGATGGCCAGCAGGTAGGGGCCGGCCAGGAGCGGGGCGGCCAGGGCCAGCAGCAGGGCGGCGGCGGCCAGGAGGCGCAGGGCGCGGGGGGCGGGGCGGAGGACGGGAACCAGCCCGGGCGCCAGGCGCGCCTCGGCGACGCGGCGGCCCAGCAGGCCGTTCGGGCGCACCGCGAGGACGGCGGCCATGACCAGGAACACCAGCACGAGCGTCGCCTGGGGCAGGAGGGCGATGCCGAACGCCTGCAGGAGGCCGATCAGGAGCGAGGCTAGGTAGGCGCCGGGCAGGCTGCCGAGGCCGCCGACCACGACGACGACGAAGGCATCGGTGATGACGGCGAGGTCAATACCGGGGTTGGCGGAGGCGGATGGGAGGCCCAGGACGCCGGCGAGGCCAGCTAGGGCGGCACCCAGGGCGAAGACGCCGGTGAAGAGCCAGCGCTGGTCCACGCCGAGGGCCGACACCATCTCGCGGTCCAGGGTCGCCGCGCGCACCAGCGTGCCCCAGCGGGTACGGGTGAACAGCAGCCATAGCAGGCCCAGCACGAGCGGGCCGGCGCCGATCAGCGCCAGGTCATAGACGGGGAAGCGGCTGTCGCCGATCTCGACCGCGCTGCGGAGCCAGCGGGCGCGCGGCAGGGCCAGGTCGGCCGGCCCCCAGGCCAGCAGCACCAGGTCCTGCACGATCAGCACGACGCCGAAGGTTGCGAGCAGTTGGAACAGCTCTGGGGCGCGGTAGATGCGGCGGAGCAACGCGACCTCGATCAGGATGCCGATGGCGCCGGTGGCGAGCGCGGTCAGCAGGATGCCGAGGAGGAAGGAGGCGGGGTCGCGGGGCAGCCGGGTCAGGATGCTCCAGCCGATGTAGGCGCCGAGCATGCAGAGGCTGCCGTGACTGAAGTTGACGACGCGGGTGACGCCGAAGATGACGGTGAGGCCGGCGGCGACCAGGAACAGGGAGGACGCGCCGGATAGGCCGGTGAGGAGCGTGGGGAGGAGGTTCATTTAGGGGGAGTGTGCTGCCTGCTCCCTTTCCCTCCGGGAGAGGGTTGGGGTGAGGGAGGCGGCACGCGCCAGGTCCGCCCCTTGCAGAACCTCGATGGGACGGTGCGGCGCTTGCGGCTTTCCCTCACCCCGGCCCTCTCCCGGAGGGAGAGGGGGCAGTAAGCGTAGCCCATCAGTCCGCTGCGGGGCGCAGGGTGCGGACTTCGGCGTCGCTGGGGAGGGCGCTGGCGCCGTCCACGTAGCGCCAGTCCACCATCGTGCCGCGGCCGTCCTTGAGGCCGAGCCGGCCGACGTAGGCGCCGAGAGTGGCCTGGTGGTCCAGGGGGCGGAAGGCTGCCGGGCCGAATGGGGTGACGAACTGGGCGCCGCGGAAGCCGGCGACCATCGCTTCGGGGTCGGTGCTGCCGGCATGGAGCAGGCCGGCGACGATGGCGTTCACCAGGGCGAACCCTACGACCGAGCCGCATTTTGGGGCGTCGGCGAACTTTTCACGGTAGGCCTTGGCAAAGGTTCGGTGGTCGGCGGTGTCCAGGCTGTCCCAGGGATAGCCGGTGACGATCCAGCCCTCCGGCGTTTCGTCGCCTAGGGGGTCCAGGTATTCCGGCTCCCCGGTTAGGAGGGACACCACCGAGCGCCGCTCGAACAGGCCGCGGGTGTTGCCTTGACGGACGAAGTTGGTCAGGTCGGCGCCGAAGGTCACGTTGAAGATGGCGTCCGGACGCGGCTGGGCCAGCGCCTGGACGGTGGCGCCGGCGTCTATGCGGCCCAGAGCCGGCCACTGCTCGCCGACGAACTCCACGTCGGGGCGCTTGGCTTGCAGGAGCTGCTTGAACCACTTCACTGCGGATTGGCCGTATTCGTAGTTGGGGGCGACGGTGACCCAGCGCTTGGCGGGGAGCTTGGCCGCGTCCTCCACCAGCATGGCGGCCAGCATGTAGGTGCTGGGGCGCAGGCGGAAGGTGTAGCGGTTGCCGCGCTCCCATACGAGGGCGTCGGACAGCGGCTCGCCGCCGATGAAGGGGCGATGGTTCTGCAGGGCGACGTCGCTGACGGCGAGGCCGACGTTGGACAGGAAGGTGCCGGCGAGCAGGTCCACGTGCTGGTCGGACAGCAGCTCGTTCGCGACGCGGACTGCGTCCTGGGGGCGGCCGGCGTCGTCGCGGCTGATGATCTCCAGCTTGCGGCCGAGGACGCCGCCGGCAGCGTTGGCCTGCTCGAGCGCCAACTGCCAGCCGTTGCGGTAAGGCAAGGTGAAGGCGGGCTGGCCGGTGTAGCTGTTGATCTCGCCGATGCGGATCGGGGCGCTGGACTGGGCGCGGAGGATGCCGGGTATGGCCAGGGCGCCGGCGGCGGCGAGGGCTGCGCGGCGGGTCAGGGCAGCCGTGGAAGCGCGGGGTTCGCGGGGTTCGCCGTCATTGCGAGCGGCTTGCGGCGTGGCGATGCAAGGGGTGCCGGCATCCAGGGTCAGGTCCTGCGGCGCCTGGATTGCCGCGTCGCTGCGCTCCTCGCAATGACGAGGGGGGTTGGACGGTCCGGCGGCTGGTATCGGTGTCATGTGCCTGCTCCGGTTCATCGCAGCCCGTCCTGTCCCACGACCTCGTCCGCCTGCAGGCCGCCGATGCGCGGCAGGGGACGGCCGGCGCTGGTGACGACCACGGCGACCAGGATCTCGTCGCGGCGGGGGGCGTCGGGGATGCGCACCTCCATTGCGTCGAAGTGGCTGCGGACGTAGGCGGCGTCCTTGTGGCCTAGCGGCACGTCTATCGCGGCGCCCATGCCGCCGCGCTTCTGGGCGCTGGGGATCAGGGCTGCGCCGCCGCCGACGGCTTCGCGCAAGGAGGCGCCGAGCTTGGGGTGCAGGAGGGCGGCGGCATGCTCCAGCTCGCCGTCCTCGCCGACGACGGCGGCCTTGCCGTAGGCGTGCACCGGGGCGCCCAGCGCCGCAGCGGCCCGGCGGCCCAGCAGGTCGCCGAGCATGGCGCCGATCTCGAACAACTCGGCCAGATCCGGGACGTGGCGGCCGGCGTAGGGGTTGGCGATCACCGCCAGGGCCGCGGCCTTGCGGGTGGGCGGGGTGACGGCCTCGCCGGCCTCGCTGTAGGTGTCCTCGACCAGGGTGACGACCTTGCGGATCATGCGGTCTCCGGGGGTGGGGTCAGGCAGGTTGCGATCTAGCCGCGGAGCGCCAGCACGGCGCCGTGGATCAGGGCGCGGCGGCGCAGAGCATCCGCCGTCTGGCGCCCGGCGTCCAGCGCCTGCGCGACGTCGCCGGGCGTGAAGCGGGCCGAGGTCCCGACCTGCCGCGCCGCGTCCCGCAGCCCGTCGAACAGCGGCGGCGGGCCGGCGGCGATCAGGCCGGTCCAGGTGGTCAGGGCCGGGATGCGCCAGGCGTTGCCGGTGCGGGGGATGCCGCGCAGCTTGGCCAGGGCGGGGAGGTCGAGGATGTCCTCGTCGGGGTCATGGACGGCGTGGGCGGGGAGGTGGCCGGTGCCGCTGGCCAGGACGGTGCGGGGGTTGGCTTGCAAGGCGGCCGGGGGGTGGGTCAGCGAGGTCGGGCGCGGGTAGCTGGCCATGCGGCGGGGTGCCGCGGTCGTTTGTGTGCTTATGGGCCGGGGGGTGGGGGGCGGGTGTCAAGCGGAATGCCGTGGATCCGAATCGGCGCCCAATGAAAGATTGCCGGCATGTCCACCGTCCATTTCGTGCCCTAAGACATCGGCGAGCGTTACCAGGTCAAGGAGTGGCGCAACGCTGCCGGAGTCCTGACCACGGCGTGTCCGCAGGAATTGGCAGATCTTCTCGACGTGTTGCGCGGGTTCCGCCTGCTCAGGTCAGAGATCGTGGTCGGAGGTGGCAACCGGTCCCTGATCTCGCGGCGCATTGATGGCGCGTTCTATGACAAAGGCTGGCAGGAGAAGGATTTTGCGACTGCCTTCATTGTGGACGCCAACACCATCCAAAGCCCGATCCACGCCGTGGACTGCTTCCGCGGCGGCGTGGCGCTGGAAGTGGAATGGAACAACAAGGACCCGTTCTTCGACCGTGACCTGAACAACTTCCGCCTGCTGTTCGACCTGCGGGCGATACAGGCCGGGGTCATCATCACCCGCGCGACCGGGCTGCAAGCCATCTTCAAGGCGCAAGGCAAAGGCTCGTTTTATGGCGCGGCCACGGCGCATCACGAGAAACTATGGCCAAAGCTGGAGGGCGGCGGTGGCGGCTGCCCGGTGCTCACCTTTGCCATCACGGCTGCCTTGTACGAAGACGACGGCGACGAGGCGGTGAGGCACGCGAAGGCGGCGCAAGCTGCGGCCCGGGGAGAGGCCAAGCACAGGGGCGTGCCGCTGGATGACGAGGATTAGTCGCCAAGCGGCAGGCGTGGATCTGCCGCGCTGCTGTGAGCATAGGTCGGCCAGGATGGTGCATAGTTCTCCGCCTGCTCACCCCAGCACGTCCAGCCCGGCCGCGACCCGCGCGCGAACAGCTCCAAGCGGGGTCCGGGCGAGCAGCCCTCGATGATCGGGAAAATCTCATCGGGCTTGCGCGAATGCTCCCGCTTGCGCGTTCCCAGATAGTTCACCTGGCGCCGGCCCGGTGCCAGCGTCCGCGCGTTCTTGCCGCGCACGCCGAACAGCAGCATCTCCGTCACGTTGCGAAAGTAGAAGCCGACGCCGCGCCCATCGCTGCCGCCATCCTTGCGCAGCTTGTGCCAGACCAGGTTCGACTTGTAGCTGAACCCCCAAGCCCGCATTACGCCCAACCCTTCGGGCAACAGGGCATTTGGAATCCACAGATACAGGTGCGCGGTGCCGGCGGCGCAGTCCGCGACCGGCAACGCCTTGATCTCCGGCAACGTTAGGGTGGCGTAGCGGTTGAGCCGCCGGTGTTCCGGTGCGACCTTGCCGGTCGAATTCTGGAACTGCCACGGCGGATCGGCCAGGATGGTCGCAAAGCGGCGCCCCGCCACTACCGCGCGCAAGTCGGCTGCGGCATCGGGCGCGTGCAGGTGGGCGGAACCATCGGGCATGGGGGAGATAACCACGTTCAAGGGCGATTCGTCACCCTGCACGGGCGGGGCGCCTGGCTAATTGTGCGGAGACAGGGTTTACAGAGCGTTAGGCGCGCCAAGGCTGTGAGCCAGCCTTGCGACAGAGCAATCCAGGGTCGCCAGCACGATACTCCCGGCCCTGGATTGCCACGCCGCAAGGGCGGCTCGCAATGACGGTGCAGTTCCGTAAGGGTCAGGGTAGATGGCCGTTGGTATGAGCAGGCCGCCGTGTCAGGGCAGCCGTATCAGGGCACAGGCATCGCTGCTAATGCCACCGCTCCGCCCAGAACGAGTCGTAGTCTTCCTTCCCCGTTGCCTCGTAGCCTTGCAGCTAGGTTGGCACGATGTCCGGGTCCTCGCGGAAATAGAGCGGCAGCTCCAGCATCTCGTCCACGTAGATGCGCTGCATCTCGGCCCACAGGCTCCGCTGATGCGCCGGGTCCAGCTCGGTTTCCGCCTGTGCCAGCACGGCGTCCAGCCGTGGGTTGGACAGGCCGGATAAATTGTTGCCGTTGTAGTTGTTCGCCGCCGTTGGGATAGCCGACGAGGCATAGAACAGCGTCGGCACCAGCCCGACCCGGGTGCTGTTGGCGTATTCGATCAGGCCGGTGAAGGCGCGCTTGCGGGTCAGCTCGCCGAAGAAGCTGCGGGCGGGCTGGTTGCGGATCACGACCTCGACGCAGACCGCTTTCCAGGCGTTCTGCATGACCACCTGGCTCAGTTCGCGGATGCGGTTGCCGGCGGTGGTGGCGAATTCGAGGGACAGCCGCTCGCCGGCGGGGTTGCGGCAGATGCCGTCGGGGCCGGGGGTGAAGCCGGCGTCGGCCAGCAGCTTGCGGGCATTGGCCGGGTCGTAAGGGGGGAAGGTCACGCCGGGGTCGAAGTTCGGCTCGATGGCGTTGATCCAGGCCTGCGCCAGGGTCGCATGGCCGCTGAACAGCCGGGCGATCAGCGTCTTGCGGTCCACCGCTTGCAGCAGCGCCTGGCGGACGCGCTTGTCGGCCAGCAGCGGGTTGTCGGCCCTGACGTCAATCCGTTCGTAGCTCAGGGCGGGGCGGTAGATGAAGCGGAAGGCGCCGGGGTGGTCCTTTTCCAGCGCGACGGCCTGGTCGGTGGTGATGCCGATGCCGGACGGGGTCATGTCCACGTCGCCCGACAGCAGGTTCGCCATCAGGGCCGCGGTGTTGTCCACCAGCCGCACGACGATGCGCTTGAGCGCCGGTGGCGGGCCGGGCCAATGCGGGTTGGGCGTCAGCTCGACCAGCTCGCCGGACTTGTAGGTGCTGACGACGTAGGGGCCGTTCCACAGGCCGGGGGTCGTCGGCGCCGCGTTGTAAACGGTGTGGTTGATGTAATCGAGCGCGCCGCCGCCGCCGGCGATGACCGGCCCCTCGATGTGCTCCGGCAGCAGGTAGTCCCAGATCTGGTAGGTCACGAGGGTGCGCGGCAGGTGCAGCACGGCGGTGTGGTAGTCCACCACGTCCACCGAGCTGGCGCGGGACCAGGCATAGTTGTTGCTGAACCCGGCGGCAGGGTCGGCGCCGACGTGCCAGGTGAAGGCCACGTCGCGCGCGGTGACAGGGACGCCGTCGCCCCACTTCAGGTCGGGACGCAGCTTGATCGTCACTGCCAGGCCCTTGCCGCCGCCGGGGGTGTCCTCGATGCGGGCTAGGCCGTTCTCCAGGGTGGGAAGCTCGGTGCACAGCAGGCAGACGGGCTTGGCGTCGGTGTCGAAGGCGCTGACCGGGCGGGAGCCGAAGCCGATGGTGTAATACTGGACTGTTTGCGAGCTGATGTAGGGGTTCATGCTGGCGGGGAACTGGGCGACGCCGATGACGAGGGTGTCCTTTGCCATCGCAGGCTGTGATGCGGCCAGCCATGCGCCTGCAACGGAGGCGGTCAGCCATGCGATGGCGTGGTTTTGCTGCATCAGGTTGCTCCACTTGGCTGGAATAGGGCAGTGTCTCGGTTTTATTGTTTGCTTGTGGTGGAAACCGGACATGTACTCCTTCCTGCCGTTTTGGCGAAGGTTATCCCGGTAATCCCGCAGCAACAGCACCATCCCGCTTGTACGGGCCACTCTCGCAATAGTAGAATGCGCTTGGCCTTGATCCTCACATCCAGTTTGCAGCAACTGTTCGCAGTTGAACGATGAGGGATAACCACCTGATGTGCTTTGTCAGCAACAGCAGACAGGCAATGCGTGGACGGGCAGGTCTCCGCGCAAACGGCAAGTGGTTTACAGGCGTAGTCACGGCGCGACCGCGGCTTCCGAACCGGCTGAACGACTGCTGAGGACATCCAACATGACGCTGCGCACCAACCTTCTTATGGCCACATTGATGGCTGCCCCGTTCGCAGCGCAGGCGCAGCCAATCAGCGGTGTGTATATCGGTGTAGGCGCTGGCGTTAACTTCTTGCAGGACGAGCGGCTGCGATCCGCCACCATCGGCGGCTCCAACTTCGATCTTGGCAAGACACGGTTGCAGTTCGACCCCGGGTATCGCCTCCTGGCCAGCGTCGGCTACGGGCTGGGCAACGGCTTGCGCGTGGAAGTCGAGGGTGACTATTTCCGCAACAGCCTGTCGCGCGTCGGACGGCGGAGCTCAGGCTCCGTGTTCGACAGCAGCTTCCAAAGCCTGCCGGCCACCGTGCAGGGCGCAGAGGAGAAGTGGGGCGGGTTCGTCAACGCCATCTTCGACGTTGACCCCAACTTGGTCGGCCTCCGCCCGTTGCCGCTCGGCATAACGCCCTACGTCGGCGCGGGGGTCGGCTACCTGGTGTCGCACAACCAGAACGTCAGCCTGGCCAGCCCGGGACAGTTCCTGCTTCGCAACACCGGCACGGACGGCAACTTCGCCTACCAGGGCATCGTCGGGCTTGCGCTTCCGATTGATGTGGTTCCCGGCCTGGCCCTCACGGTCGAGTATCGCTTCACCGGCATCGCCGGGAACCGCGACTACAAGGGCCAGTTCTTCGCCCCGGGCGTTGCAACGCGCGCGCGGCTGCGGGAAAGCGACGACTTCAATCATAGCATAGTGGCGGTTGCCGTCCGCTACGCGTTCAACCACCCGCCTCCGCCGTCGCCGGTTCCAGTGGCAGTTCCCAGCACGGGACCATCACTCTCTCGGACCTACCTGGTGTTCTTTGACTGGGACCGTGCCGACCTGACCGACCGCGCGCGGCAGATTATCGCCGAGGCTGCCACGGCCTCCACCCGGGTGCAGACCACCCGCATCGAGGTGCAGGGCAACGCCGACCGCAGCGGCACGCCCACTTACAACCGGGGCCTGTCGCTGCGGCGCGCGCGCGCCGTGGCGGCGGAGCTGGTTCGCCGCGGCGTGCCGCAGGCCGCGATCAACGTCCAGGGCCTTGGCGACACCAATCCGCTCATACCCACCTCGGCGGGCGTGCGCGAGCCTCAGAACCGCCGCGTCGAGATCATCCTGCGGTAAGCCGGGAACAAGGCCGGAGCGCATCTGACCGGCGCAGGTCCGCCTTGGGTCAAGAGCCGACGTTCAAGCTTAGACACTGCCTTAGATATTGAAACTGCAGGTTTTGCAGTCTGGGCGTCAACATGCGGGATTTTGGCACGGGACGGCTGCCCTGGGATCGCGTCTCCTTCGCACCCTCATGTCGGCAAGTTTCAGCGACGGTTTTGTCATGCTCCCTGCGCCCCGCATCAGCGTCAGCCATCCCCTGCGCATAGACGCCGTCCCTGCCCCGGGCGGCGGGCTGATCGGCATGACGTTCTGCCCCGGTAAGGTGCAGCGGTATGGCTTCACCGGCGCGTAGGACGGCGACCTTGCCCTGGACGTGGATGCGATCCGGGACTGGGGGGCGGCGGCTGTCGTCACGCTGGTCGAGGGGTGGGAGCTGGACCGCTACCGGGTGCCGCGCCTGAGGGCGGAGGTGCAGGCGCGCGACATGAAGTAACCGGGATGCCGGAACGGTGACTGGACTTGCTGGTATGGCGCGCGGTTGCAGAAGGCGGACCGGCTGCTGGCGGCGTAGGGGCGCCTGCGATCGGGAAGGAAATGGTGCCCAGGGGCGGAGTCGAACCACCGACACTGCGATTTTCAATCGCATGCTCTACCAGCTGAGCTACCTGGGCCCCGTTGGGAGCCGTGAGGTAGCGCAGGCCGGGCCGGGGATCAAGTCCGGCGTGTGACAAAATAGAGGGCGTTGGGCTGGTGCTTTTTTCTTTGGGGTTAAACCGCAGGACGGTTTTATGGTGGGGTGAGGAACGCCTGTCGTGTCCCGCCGCGCAGGATTGGCCTATCCTGAGCGTCGCGCCAACCTGGCACTCAGATGGCACGTTCGGCGCTTGCCGTTTTCCTCACCCCGACCCTCTCCCGGAGGGAGAGGGAGCAGGAGGGGATTAGTCTTCCAGGGTTCCTGGCGGGTCTTCGTCCAGTTCGGGTGGGGAGCCGGGAATGGCGTATGCGCCGCCGAACCAGCGGCCCAGGTCCACGTCGGCGCAGCGGGCGGAGCAGAACGGGCGGAAGCGCGCATCGGTCGCCGGGCGGCGGCAGATCGGGCAGGGCTTGGCGGCGGGCAGCGGGTCAGGCACACGCGGTCCTTTCGACGGTCCAGCCCGATGGGGGCAGCCCCGGGCCGGGCTGCACTATCAGGGGCCGGCCGGTGCGGCGCGCAAGGTCCGGCAACGCCACGGCATCGTCTGCCAGCGCCGCCGCAACGTCCGGGGCACAGCGCAGGGTGAAGGCAACGGAAGGCTCGGCGACTGCGGCGGCCATCACTTCGCGCAGTGCCGCCAGCCCGGCGGCGTGCGGGCCGCGCAGCAGCTCGTGCAGCGGCGGATGCACCCGGGGGCGCATGATCTCGGCCAGGCCCAGCGCGGTGAAGCCCAGGAAGCGGGGGTGCAGCGGGTCGTCGGCCAGGGCCGCGGTGAAGGCTGGCGTCAGGGCGGAGCGGCGGCGGATGCTCATGCCTGCCACGTCAACCAGGATGGCGCCGGACAGGTTGCGCAGGCGTATCTGCCGGGCGATCTCCGGCAGCGCGGCGAGGTTGGCGGCCATCTGTGCTGCGGGCTTGGCCCGGCGGTCGGCCGTCGCGCTGCCGGCGTCCACGTCTATGGCGACCAGGGCGGGCGTCGGATGGATGCTGGCGCGGGCGCCGCCGGGCAGCGGGACGCCAGGGGCGGCGAGAGCGTCCATCCAGTCTAGCAGCCTGTCGTCCAGCACGGGGCCGGTGGCGATGCGGGCGCCGAGCGCCGGGCGGAGTTGCGCCACCAGGGCGGGGTCGTCGGCGGTGACGGGCGCATCGGGGTGCAGGGCGGCCAGGTGCTCGACTGCGCCGGGGCCGCGGGACAACAGGGCGGGCGGGCCGGGCGGGACTGGGGGGACGCCGTCCGCGGTCAGGCGCGGTCCCTTGCCGCCCTGCGCCGCCCGGGTCACGCGCACGGCGACCGCCATGCCGTCCGACAGCCCGGCGCCGCCCTCGCTGTCGGGCAGGAAGCCGTCCGCGCCGGGCAGGGCTACGAAGACGCCGGCCATTGCCGGCACGCGCGCGGAGACCCGTCCACGCAGGAGGTCGCCGACGCCGTCGGGGCGGCCGGGGCGCCAGATGGCGTAGTCCAGCAGGGCGCCGTCCCGGACCACCGCAACGCGCACTTCCCCGGGGCTGCACGCCGCCAGGATGCGGCCCGTCACGACGGCATCACGGCATGGGGTAGCCGCGGCCGCGCAGCACCTGCGACGCCTCGAACAACGGCAGGCCGACGACGCCGCTGTAGCTGCCGGACAGGAAGCGCACGAAGACGGCGGCGCGGCCCTGGATGGCGTAGCCGCCGGCCTTGCCCACCCCTTCCCCGGATGCGGCGTAGGCGTCCATCTGGGCCGGCGTCAGGCGGGCGAAGCCGACGACGCTGTCGGATACCCGGGCGGATATGCCGCCGTCAGGGGCGATCAGCACCAGGGCGGTCAGGACGTGATGCCGCCGTCCCGACAGCAGGGCCAGGCAGGCGCGGACCTCGGCCTCGTCTGCAGCCTTTGGCATGATGCGGCGGCCAAGGGCGACTACGGTGTCTGCGGACAGGGTGTAGGCGCCGGGTTCGGCGACGGCGCGGGCCTTCTCGGCTGCCATGCGCTCGGCATAGGGGCGGGGCAGCTCGCCGCGGCGGGGTGTTTCGTTGATGCCGGCGGATACCACGCGGTCTGGGGTGATGCCGGCCTGAGCCAGCAGGTCGAGGCGCCGGGGGCTGGCGGAGGCGAGGATCAGGGGGGCCGTGCTTGGCCCGGCAGGGAGGCTTACTTGAAGCGGCCCTACTTGAAGCGGAATGTGATCCGGCCCTTGCTGAGGTCGTAGGGCGTCATCTCCACGTTCACGCGGTCGCCGGCCAGCACGCGGATGCGGTTCTTGCGCATCTTGCCTGAGGTATGGGCGAGGATGGAATGCTCGTTGTCCAGCTTCACGCGGAACATGGCATTGGGCAGCAACTCCATGACGGTGCCGCTGAATTCGATCATGTCTTCTTTGGACATCAGGTTCCTTGATCTTGTTGGGTAACAGGGTTTGATTTCACGGCGAAATGTGATGTTGAAGGCGGGAAGGATCAACCCACGGCTGCTGCTCCCTCTCCCTGCGGGAGAGGGTTGGGGTGAGGGAGGCAGGCAGCGCTGACCCATCCCGTTGCAGCGCAGGCCGGGCTTGGATGGGGGGCGGCTGAGCTTGCGGCTTCCCTCACCCCGGCCCTCTCCCGGAGGGAGAGGGAGCAGGAGACGGCAACCGCACTGCTATGCTTCTTGCGTGGGCTTGCAGGCCTTCGGCTTCGGCCAGCAGCACTGCGGCTGGGCCGACATTGGCCAGGGCGGGGGCAGCGGCTTCAACCCATGTGGTGCGCTTGATGAAGTCGTATACCGACAGGCCCGACGCGAAGCGCGAGGTGTGTCCGGTCGGCAGCACGTGGTTCGGGCCGGCCACGTAGTCGCCCACCGCCTCCGGGCAATATGCGCCCAGGAACGCCGCGCCGGCGTGGCGGATTTGGGCGAACAGGGCGCGGGGATCGGGGACCATGACCTGCAGGTGCTCGGGCGCTAGCTGGTTGGTTAGGCGGGCGCCCTCCTCCCAGTCGCGCACCAGCACGATTGCGCCGTGGTCGCGCCAGCTCGCCCCGGCGATGGCTTCGCGCGGGAGGGCCGGCAGTTCGGCCAGGACAGCGGCGGCTACGGCGTCGGCGAAAGCGGGGTCGGTGGTGATCAGGATGCTCTGCGCGGCCTCGTCATGCTCGGCCTGGGCCAGCAGGTCCAGGGCGACGTGGCGGGGGTCGTTGGCGCCGTCGGCCAGGATCACGACCTCGGACGGCCCGGCGATGCTGTCTATGCCGACGCGGCCGAACACCTGGCGTTTGGCCTCGGCGACATAGGCGTTGCCGGGGCCGACGATACGGTCCACCGGGGGGATGGTTGCGGTGCCGTAGGCCATTGCGGCAACGGCCTGGGCGCCGCCGACGCGATACACCTCGGTCACGCCGGCGCGGCGGGCGGCGGCGAGCACGAGCGGGTTCAGCACGCCGCCGGGGCACGGGACGCACATGGCGATGCGGCCGACGCCCGCGACCCGCGCCGGCAGGGCGTTCATGAGGACGGAGGACGGGTAGGACGCCTTGCCGCCGGGCACATAGAGGCCCACGGCGTCGAGCGGCGTCCAGCGCATGCCCAGGGTCAGCCCGGCTGCGTCGGTGTGCTGCAGGTCGGCCGGCATCTGGACGCGGTGAAATGCCTCGATCCGTTGTGCTGCCAGGTCCAGGGCGGCGGCCAGGGGGGCGGGGATGCCGGCGGTGGCGGCGTCAATTTCCGCCGCGGTCACGCGCAGGGTGGCGGGGGTCAGCGTCTGGCGGTCGAACTGCGCGGTGTAGTCGCATAGGGCCGCGTCGCCCTGGCTGCGGATGGCGGCGATGATGGCGGCGACGGCGCCGTCCACGCGGGCGGTGGTCTCCCGCGCTTCGCCGAGCAGGGCGGCGAAGGCGGCCTCGAACCCGGGGTCCGCGGTGGAGAGGCGCCTCATGCCGTCCCGCCCAGCGCCGTGCGGAAGCGGGCGATCCAGGCGCCGACGGCTTCCGGCCGGGTTTTCAGGGCGGTGCGGTTGACGATCAGGCGGCTGGTGACGTGGGCGATCACCTCGGTTTCCTGCAGGCCGTTGGCCTTCAGGGTACTGCCGGTCTGCACCAGGTCCACGATCAGGCGGCACAGGCCCAGGCCCGGTGCCAGCTCCATCGCGCCGTTCAGGTGCACGATCTCCGCCTGGATGCCGCGGGCGGCGTAGTGGCGGCGGGCGATGCCGGGATACTTGGTCGCCACCCGCACGCGGGACCAGGTGGCGGGATCGCCGGTCCCCGCGGTTTCCACCGGCTCCGCCACGCTGACCCGGCAGCGGCCGATGCCGAGGTCGAGCGGCGCGTAGATCTCGGGGTAGTCGAACTCCATCAGCACGTCGGCGCCGCAGATGCCCAGTTGCGCGCCGCCGAAGGCGACGAAGGTGGCGACATCGAAGGGCCGGACGCGCACCACGTCGAGCAGGGGATCGTCGGTGGGAAAACGGAGGCGGCGGCTGTCCTCGTCATGCAGGTCGGGCGCCGGGCGGATGCCGGCGCGGTGCAGCAACGGTCCGCACTCGCGCAGGATGCGGCCCTTGGGCAGGGCAAGCACCAGCGGCGCCTGCACGTTCGGTGCAAGGGCGGCGGCGGGGAACGGGACTGTCATGGGTTCGGGGTGGCACGGGAGGGCATGGCGGGGCGTCTAGCACCGCCGGGGCGGGGCCGGAACCCCGGATGCGGCATGGCGGGGTTGGCGGATGCGGCGGCCAGGAGCAGGACCGCACCCGTGCCCAGCAGAGCGGGGGATGGATCGCCTGAAGGCGCAGCCCCTTATGCCAGCGGCCTCTGACCCTGATCTGTCATCGCAAGGAGCGCAGCGACGCGGCAATCCAGGGGCGGCCAGCGCAGTCCTTGCGGCCCCTGGATTGCCACGCCGCCAGCGGCTCGCAGTGACAAGCTGATGTCACCGGTCAGAGTTCAACGCAAATGGCGTTACGTGTGAACGAAGGGGATGCCCAGCAACGTGCTGTCGGCGTCGCCGCCGGCAGCGAGCAGGGCATTGCCCGATCCCGCCACCGGGACATGCGCCGTGCCGCTTGAATAAAGGACCGCCGTGCCCCCCGCCTGCGGCGTGCCGTTGAGGTCCACGCCGTCAACATACAGGTTGCGGTCCGTGTCGGGCGTCCCGCCCCAGGCGTCGTTGATGAAACTGATCGCCAGGTCATGCGCGCCGACGCTGAATGCGCCCTGGATGTTGAAGGTCTGGTCCTGTCCCAGGCCGTGCAGGGCGGTGACCGTCTGCACGCCGCCGAACTGCTGGCCGTCCACGCTGACGATGAACTGGGCGTCGCCCATCCAGGCGTCTTCCGACAGGTGCAGCGCGATCACGTCGGTCGTGCTCGGTGCGGCCGTGGCGGTTGGGGCCGGCGTGCTGGCGGGTGCGCCGTACAGGCTTTGGATGCCGGTGATGTCGGTCCCGTTCAGGGTCTGGTTGTTCGCGCCGACAGAGGCATACATGACTGCATACGGGTCCGACGCATGGCCGAGGCCCAGGGCATGGCCGATCTCGTGCAGCGCGACCTGCTGCAGCGTGGCCGGGGTGCCAGTGTAGCCGTAGCCGCCGGATCCGTTGGGATTAAGTGCGAACTGGCTGGGGTCCTCCAGACGGACGACCTCATCCGACACGAAGGCTCCGGCGCCGGTCCAGCGCAGGTTGGTTTGGCCGATCACCCCGGTGGACGGGGTGCCCAAGGTGCCGAAGCCGATGCGGATGTCGGCGGCCAGGCTGTCTGCAACCTGGGTAAAGGTCAGTGGGGTGACGGACGCCCACTGCTGCAACGCCCACTGGATGGAGCTTTGGTAGCCTCCGGTGATGGAGCTGCTGAAGGGATCGGAGGGATCATTGCTGTAGCTTGCAGTTGCGAAGCTGTATGTAATGCTGGTGGTGGACCACCTAGCTCCTTCAAGAGTATAATCTGGCATTGTCCCTCCTTAGATGCAGTACAAAGGTTGCTCGCGAGGCAGGCATGTTGGCCTGCATTCTATGCTGCATGGCCTTTCGTCTGCCGCTCCGCTTCATGCCAAGTGCGTCTGTTCTTCGTCTGCCATGATGCGTGGCGCACGTCTACCCCCCAGGGCCATTCAGTTCTGGCATATCGGCCTGTGCGTGAGCGGTGGCGGGGTGACGTAGCGGCTGTATGGAGGCGACTTTCCCGCTTCGTGAGGTCGCCCTGTGCCATTTGCTGCCCTGCTTG
>JAABUT010001965.1_pt1 | contig 21398 bp, 22 predicted proteins | sample 5559281 | NCBI WGS metagenome assembly JAABUT01 (sample SAMN10711880, study PRJNA513359) | rock metagenome | isolation source: Antarctica rocks | place: Antarctica: Victoria Land, Ricker Hills nord | collected 2016-01-04
GCAATTTTTAGGATATGCCATCCCAAACCTACTTTTTGGTTTTTGCCGAAAGTAAGTTGATGCGTCAATTGAAAAGCTTTAAAAAGCTCATCCTGACCGGTTTTCATATTCGCTTCCGCATATTTTAACAAATCATTTACGGTTGACCGCAGCGAACCGCAAGCTTGTAAAGCATCAAAATCCCAGGCTGGTGTTTCGTTGCCTTCTGCATTATAAACTTTAACAAAATGGGTTTTTTCCTGCGGAGATAGATGCTCAGCAGTACTTTCCATTTTGAGCGGTTTGCAGATAATTGTTTTGACCAATTGCTCGTAACTTTTACCGCTGATCCGTTCCAAAATCACACCCAGCAAGCCAACAGCCATATTAGAATAAGCGTAAACTTCGCCTGGTTCCGACTTCAATTTACAAGTTTTCAGGTACGAAAAAAGCAGTTTTCGCGTATAGTTTTGATACGGATTAAGCGGATTGTAATTTCCGGTTTCAAAATTATCCGGCAAAGGTGCCAGGCCGGAAGTATGATTGCTCAGCATCCGGATCGATACTTCTTTTAGCAAGGTATTTTCAGCAACAGAATCGGGTAAATATTTGGTGATTGGATCAGAGAGTTTGATTTTCCCCTGGTCCGCAAAGTAAGCCAGCAATGTGGCCGTAAATGTTTTGCTGATCGAACCGATCTCAAATATCGAATTGGAATCCAGCAATTTGCCGTTTCCTTTCGCCGTTTCGCCATAATGGTAGATGCTGTTTTTATCGGCATAAAATACGCCAATGCTCAAACCAACCGTATTCGGCTTTTGGATATAGGTACGAACTACGCCATCAATCTTTTTTTCCAAACCGGTTTGTATTGGGTTAGAAGTGGCAACTGGCACAGGTTTATTGGGTTTTTCAGGCTGATAAGGTTTGAATAACAAGCCCGCAATTTTATTTTCTTTATTCAGCGTCATGGATAATTGCAGCGTATATTTCTCAAACGCTAACTTGTAATTGCCCAATCCATCTTTAAAACTTAAAAAAATAGTTTCCTTCAGCTGGCCAAAAGGAAATATTTGTTTTTCAAAAAAGCCTTCAAAATCAGTTTTACTTGTTGCTTTTTGATAGTCTTTTCCAAGCAAATCATAAATCGCATCCGTGTTTTTTGTGCTGATTGCGTTCTTGAGCAACACGAAAACTGAATCATTTTTCTGCTTCATATTTTGTGCCGATGAATAAGCAAAACTGAAAAGCAAGATTGCTGCTGCAACCAACTTATAAATGGTTTTTGTACCAGCCATCAAACGGATTTTTCAGCAATAATAAGTAAACAATGGATTTTTTGGGCAAAGTCACATCTGCCCGGCCAGCAAATATAAAACCGCCATCCGCACGGCCACACCATTTTCCACCTGATCCAGAATGATGGATTGTTTGCTGTCGGCTACATCACTGGTAATTTCTACACCGCGGTTGATCGGGCCGGGGTGCATTACCGTAATTTCTTTGTCCAGCGAATCCAGGATTTTTTTATTCAGTCCGTAAAGCATTGTGTACTCGCGCAGCGAAGGAAAATATTTAATGTCCTGCCGTTCCAGCTGAATGCGCAGCATGTTGGCCACATCGCACCAGTTTAAGGCTTTTTGCAGATTGTGTTCCACTTTTACGTCCAACGAACTGATAAATTTCGGGATTAAGGTTGTCGGGCCGCAAACCATCACTTCTGCACCTAACTGTTTCAAACACAAAATATTGGATAAAGCCACACGCGAATGCAAAATATCACCCACAATCACCACTTTTTTGCCGCTTACTTCGCCATATTTTTCTCGGATAGAAAAAGCATCCAGCAAAGCTTGTGTCGGGTGTTCATGCGCGCCATCGCCTGCGTTAATGATCTGTGCCTTAATGTGTTTTGATAAAAAAATCCCGGCACCGGCATACGGATGGCGCATCACCACCATATCCACTTTCATGGCCAAAATATTGTTCACCGTATCAATCAGCGTTTCGCCTTTGCTCACTGAGGAAGAAGCCGCTGCAAAATTAACCGTATCCGCAGAAAGCCGTTTTTGGGCTAATTCAAAAGATAAACGGGTGCGGGTAGAATTTTCAAAAAAGATGTTGGCAATGGTGACATCGCGCAGGGAAGGGACTTTTTTGATTGGCCGGTTTAAAACTGCTTTAAAATTTGTTGCCGTTTCAAAGATCAATTCAATATCATTTCGGTTGAGGTCTTTAATGCCGAGAAGGTGTCGGGAGCTGAGTTTTTGCTGATCGGCCATTGTTTATTTTTCTGATAACAAAACCACTTTGTCTTCTTCGTCTGCTTCTTTCCAGCTCACAATTACTTTTTGCGAAGCCACAGAATCTACCTGAATGCCAATATAATCTGGCTCGATAGGCAAGTGACGTGAATATCTTCTATCTACCAAAACCAGCAGTTCTACTTTTTGCGGCCTGCCGAAAGCCAGCATCGCGTCCATTGCTGCGCGGATGGTACGGCCTGTCCACAATACATCATCAACCAAAATTACTTTCTTATTCTCGATGATGAAATCGATCCTGGTTTGGTTTGGGACCAAAGGATTTTGTCGTCTGCGGAAATCATCCCTAAAAAAAGTAATATCCAGATCGCCCGAAAAAATTTGATTTCCGGGCAAAATAGCTTTCAGTTCCGCAGCAATACGTTTGGACAGGAAAGGGCCGCGCGGCTGGATACCAAGGATAACAGAATCAGAAAAATCGTTGTGGTTTTCAATTAACTGCCGACAAAGTCGTTGTATGGTGATCTGAAATTTCGGACCGTCAAGCAGTGTAAGGTTTTGCATTACCGGGTAGGTTTTGGCAAAAGTAGGAATTTATTTGAAATGGCCGAATCCGTTTTTTGATTTCTAAAGATAGATTTTAGGTCGATAAAAGAAGCATCTGAAATTCCAAACCTAATTTTATACCGATAAAAGAAGCATCCGGTTTTCTTCACAAAAAAAAGCCCCTCCAAAAAAGGAGAGGCTTCAATATTAAAAATGAGAAATAATTATTCTGGTTTATCAGTGTTGCGTGCATCATTTTCTGCACCTTCCATCTGTTGTTTCAATTGAGCCAAAACACCTAAATCGCCAAGCGTAGATTTTTCAACGGAATCTTTAACTTTCTTAACCGCAACGGTTGAAGCTTTTGCTTCTTTTTTGCGTTTGTCAAACTCTTCCATACGGGCTTCTGCGCGGGCATCTTCCCAAATACGGGAGTGGGAAATCACAATCCGTTTGTTTTCTTTGTTAAATTCAATTACTTTGAAATCAGCAACATCTTCAACTTTCAGCGGTTTGCCATCTTCCTGTATGGCATGTTTTGTTGGTACAAAACCTTCAACACCGTAAGGCAAAGCTACTACAGAACCTTTATCTGTTACTTTAATCACCGTTCCCTGATGGACAGAATCTACATTGAAGATCGTTTCAAAAGTATCCCAAGGGTTTTCTTCCAGTTGTTTGTGGCCTAAGCTCAGTTTGCGGTTATCAACGTCAAGTTCTAAAACCACAACGTCTAATACTTCACCAACTTTAGTAAATTCATTTGGATGATTTACTTTTTTAGACCATGACAAATCTGAAATATGGATTAAACCATCAATTCCGTCTTCCAGTTCAACAAACACACCAAAATTGGTCATGTTTTTAACAGTTGCTTTGTGCTGGCTGCCGACAGGATATTTGGTAGCCGCTTGTTGCCAAGGATCAGGTGTTAACTGTTTGATACCCAATGACATTTTGCGGTCATCACGATCTAAAGTCAATACTTGGGCTTCCACCTCATCATTAACTTTCAAAAATTCCTGAGGGCTGCGTAAGTTTTGAGACCATGACATTTCTGAAACATGGATCAATCCTTCTACACCGGGAATAATTTCTAAGAAAGCACCATAATCTGCAACAGTAACAATCCGGCCTTTTACGATAGAACCGATCTGAATATCTTCAGACAAGCTTTGCCAAGGATGCGGCGTTAACTGTTTTAAGCCCAAAGCAATACGTTTTTTCTCATCATCAAAATCCAGAACAACAACGTTCAGTTTTTGATCCAATGATAAAATTTCGCGCGGATGTTCAATACGGCCCCAGGAAATATCTGTAATGTGCAACAAGCCATCAACACCGCCCAAATCGATAAATACACCGAAATCGGTAATGTTTTTGACAGTTCCTTCCAGAATCTGGCCTTTTTCTAACTTAGCAACGATCTCGGTTTTTTGGTTTTCCAAATCATCCTCGATCAATACTTTGTGAGAAACGACTACATTTTTAAATTCATGGTTGATTTTGACAACCTTAAACTCCATCGTTTTGCCTACATAAATATCGTAGTCGCGGATAGGTTTAATATCAATTTGAGAACCTGGTAAAAAGGCCTCAACACCAATAATATCTACAATTAAACCACCTTTGGTCCTGCTTTTCACATAACCTTCAATGATTTCATCTTTTTCTAATGCTTCATTAATGCGTTCCCAAGAGCGTTGGGTTTTGGCACGTTTGCGGGAAAGGACCAACTGACCATTAAGATCTTCCTGAGATTCAACATAAACGTCCACTAAATCGCCTTTTTTCAAATCAGGCATATCGCGGAATTCAGATACAGATACCAAGCCATCAGATTTAAAACCAATGTTCAGCACTACATCTTTTGAGTTGATGGTAACTACGGTGCCGCTAATAATTTCGCCTTTGGTGATAGAATGAAATGTACCATCGTACATATGTTCCATTTTTTCGCGGTCCTCATTCGAGTAATTACCGAATTTTTTTTCGTCGGCATCCCAATCAAAATCTCCGGCAGGTTGTGCCATGTTTGATTTGATGGATTCGATCAGGGTCTGGTCTGCTTCTGATTCAATGTTTTCTTTCTCCATAAAACGGGTTGATCCGTCTTGAAGTTCAGCTTGTTTTGCTTGTAATTCTTTTTCTGCTTCTTGTTTTTTTGCCATTAAATAATTTATCTCCTTTTCCCGAAAATAGATCGGGCTGCAAAAATAAAAAACTTTAAAGCTAAGTCAAAAACTTTTTTCGCTATTTAATTGATTTTGAAGCGATTTTATTCAACTTAAAACCAAAATAACTAATAGGTTTAGTTTTGAATCAGGAAAAATTCTGTTTCGTCAAAAATCAGCATAAAATCTGTCGCTAAAACGTTAGTGTAAAATCTAACTGCTTCTATAACAGCTGCTTCCTGATTTTTTGTGAACGAATTTTTCCAGATGCGCCGGCAAACACCTTTCAGCGCATGTGCCACACTATCCAGTTGCATGTACGAATACAGGTATTTTTCGTGGATAAAAGAAGCATAGAAGTTCAAAAATTTTTGCGGATCAACATGGTTCAGTTCCAAAAATGTGCAAATACAATCTGTTTCGGCATTTTTTAAGTGATCGTAAAAATCATCTGCAAAAACAGTATGGTTGGTTAAAAGTAAATTATCCAGGATCAGTTCCAAGGCAATATGGCCTAGAAAAAACGGTTTTACATCTGATCCGGAAAGTATCGGAACGAACATTAATTTTAGCTGATGAGAATGTGTTTTGAAGAATCGGGACGAATGAAAATACCGGTCAATCTCCAGGTGTTTTTTCCAACCGCTTATTATTGAGTTGATTGCATCATCCGTTTGCGGCAGCAAATGCCCGATATTGATTTTCGCTTCTTTGTCCGCATTTCGTAAAAGATCGGGCATTACGCTGCCCAAAACGTGATAGGCATCGTTGCAATTCCGGTCGAAATAAAAGTGCGATAAAAAGTTCATTACCCGTAAATATACAAAACGGAATGGAAGAAATAACAGTTTTATGCCGATAAAAGAAGCATGACATAGAAATTGCTTTTGTCCGATTCTGTTATCTTTGCCGCTTTTAATTTCTATAAAGATGAATTTTGTTGAAGAGTTGCGCTGGCGCGGGATGCTCCATGATTTGATGCCCGGCGTGGAAGAAAAACTGCAAACCGGCATGGTTTCCGGTTATATTGGTTTCGATCCGACGGCGGATTCGCTGCATGTGGGCAGCTTGGCGCAAATCATGACGCTGATCCATTTTCAGCAAGCCGGGCACAAACCTTTCGTGCTTGTTGGCGGCGCAACGGGCATGGTTGGCGATCCTTCCGGCAAATCTGCTGAGCGAAATTTGCTTTCTACGGAAGTTTTGCAGCACAACTTAAATGGTATTCAAAATCAACTGGAAAAATTTCTCGATTTCAAGATCGGTGAAAACAGAGCGGAGATCGTGAATAATTACGACTGGTTCAAAAACGTTTCTTTTCTGGATTTTATCCGGGATGCAGGAAAGCATATCACCGTCAATTATATGATGGCCAAAGATTCGGTAAAAAAGCGTTTGGAAGGCGAAACCGGCATGTCGTTTACCGAATTTTCTTATCAGTTGATCCAGGGTTACGATTTTTATTATTTGTGGAAAAACCGCAATTGCGTGCTGCAAATGGGCGGTTCAGACCAGTGGGGAAATATGGTTACCGGCACCGAACTCATCCGCAGAAAAGATCAGGGCGAAGCTTTTGCCTTAACCACACAACTGATTAAAAAAGCTGATGGCAGCAAATTCGGTAAATCCGAAGGCGGAAATATCTGGCTGGATCCGGCCAAAACCTCGCCGTATCAATTTTATCAGTTTTGGCTGAACGCAAGCGATAATGATGCGAAAAGTTACATCCGGATTTTTACCCTGCAAAAACAGCATGACATTGAAGCTTTGGAAACCGAACATGATGCCGCGCCGCATTTGCGTAATTTGCAGAAAGCTTTGGCAAAAGATATCACCATCCGGGTTCATGGAGAAGAAAATTTCGGATTAATAGAAATCACTAATGAATTTACTTTCAATAATAACTTCAAATGGAAAGATTTATTTGACTTAGAAGAAGGACAATTTCTAAAAGTTTTTAAATCTACAAAACAATATTTTGCAATCGACGAGTTGGGTTCAAGTACCACTTTTTTTGCGATTAGGGAGTCTATTAAAGAATTTGTTAAAGATGATCTAATAAGCTTTTTAACGATAGTTAAGAGTTTTGGTGAAGAAGATGAATCTTATAAGCCGATGTTTGAATCTAAATCAGAAGCAAGGAAATTAATTTTAAATGGAGGAGTATATATTAACAAGATCAAGGTGACATTAGACCAAAAATTGTCAGATTTTGAACTATACAAAGACAAATACATGTTTGTTCAGAAAGGAAAAAAGAACTCTGCTCTTGTTAACTTTTGTAATGATGTTTTCTCTGAATTACACAGAATGGAAGAATTATTAAAGCAGTAAAAATTATAAAAACCACTTCTGCTAATAAATTCTACCTGATATATATAATTTCATTAAGTTTGAATATGCAAGTTTCAGAAATTCAGTTGTTTCAAATTTTAAAAGAGAAAGTTGGCGAAGAAGAAGCCCAGACATTAACTGAATATATTGAAGCGAAAGTTGGAAAGCAGTTAGATTTTAAAAAGGAGATTTCTCCAAGTAGATTCAACCACAGTAAAAATCTTGAATTAGCTCAACTTAGAACTGAATTTTATATCGAAATCAACAAAAGTAAGATTGAAACCATCAAATTACTGGTTTTCGTGGTGATAATCTTGATATTAATTTCTATGATTCTTGTCGGATTCAGTCGCTAATCTTACAACTCACTCAGCAACTCCAGCTTCTTCTGATTATATTCTTCCTGTGTAATCAGGCCGTTATCAAACAGCATTTTAAGCTTTTTTAGCTTGGCAGTCAATTCATCCGGTTTAGTTTCTTCAACTGGTTTTGGTGTAGTTGGTTGCATGTTTTGGGTTGAAGCAAAGCGGTTCATCTCCGGAATAATCGTTCCCGAAGCGGCACGTTTTTCTTCCATATCGCGCTGGCGGCGTTCTTCGCGTTCGGTTTGCTCGCGTTCCTGCCCGTATTGATATAGTTTTCGGGCTTGCACTTTCGGCAGAAAATCTACGCTGGTTTCGGCACCGTTGAAAGTTTTTATGCTGAAAACTGCACCCAAAAGTTCCTCTTTGATCCGTACTTCGATCACATCTTTCCAAACAAAATCAATAAATTTGATCGACAAGCCCAGGTTGGCAGCTGTAAAAAAGAAAATCCGTTTGTCGGTTATGGCCACGCAATCCGGCGTAATATTCACCAGCGGTTTTTTCTGTACAGCGATGTAAATTATCTCCTCGCCGCCGTTCAGCAAATCATTTAAACGGGAATAAATTTTTTCAACCGCTTTTGGTTCTTGCTGGTCTTTCAGAAATTGTTCGATCATTTCAAAGGAAATTTATTGGGCAAAAATAGCATTTCCACACCAATTTTTAGGTGATAAAAGAAGCATTGGTCATGCCAAGCCTGTTTAGGCATCTCACAAGTAAAGTTTCAACCAAGCACGAGGGATCCTGAAACAAGTTCAGGATGACAAACTCAATTTTATACCGATAAAAGAAGCATCAGCCAAGCAATAAGTTGCAGCCGCGGATGTCGGAGAAATCAAACCTGCCCAAAACTTCAAACATATTATTCGGATGGATTTTTCCCAAATCCTGCGTAGCAATAAAAGAGCAGGAATTGATATTGGCCAAATCAATCACGTTGATGCCGCCGGTTTTTCCGTTGGGAAGCAGGGTAAACGGATCGTTGGTATCGCGGATCAAAACCTTCATCCAGGGCACGCAATAAAACAAACCTTCGCCCAAAGAATAAGCTTGCGAAAGCAGTTCCGTCATGCCATATTCGGAGTGGATTGCCGGGACGCCAAAACCTTTGCAAAGCGTTTGGTGCAGTTCTTCGCGGACCATTTCTTTGCGCCGGCCTTTCATGCCGCCGGTTTCCATCAAAATCAGTTCGGGGAAATTAAGCTGATATTTTTCGATAAAATCCAGCAGGGCAAAAGTAACGCCGATTAAAATTGTGGGTTGTTTTTTTTGCTGAAGATAGATCAGTTTCCGGTACAATTCTTCATCATTGTACAGGTAAAAACCGGTGTTGGGATTTTCGGTTTCAGTGATCAGATCCTCCACCATATAAATCAAAGAAGAACCCGAACGTTCTAAATAGGAGGGCAGCAGCGCCAGAAAAGCATAGTTTTTGATATCGCCATAAAACAGCTCAAAACCCTGGCGGAAGCTTTTTTGATACCAGGAAACATCTGTAACCAGGTGCCGGCTTGTTGTAATTCCCGTTGTGCCCGAACTGGTAAAAATAACCTGCGGTTCCTGTTTATTGCTGATAACAGGATGTGTTTTAAAAAAATCGATCGGTAAAAAAGGTATTTCTTCCAGCGTTTTGATTTCCTGCCGACGGATATTTAGGTACGATAAATAGGTTTTATAAACCGAACAATTCTCTGCCTGAAAGCGAAAGATTTGCAAAGCGTTCTCCAAAAATTGTGCTTCGTTTGCAATAGAAAAAATGGTATGCTGCTGCGGCAAGATCATCTGCAAAGATAAAACGGAAAAGTCGGAAAGTTGGAAAGACCGAAAGTCCGCATGGAATTTACTGGTAAATTACCTTATTCAAACCCAATATAATCTTATGGACCTGTTTTTTACCGGAATTGAAATGCTCCACAGCCAATCGCATCAACAGATACCCATCTTTTTTTAGCATCCAGAAAAATTATTTTAATGTGTCTGCCTTGCCGGCTTTTCCCTGATGCTTCTTTTATAACGTTAAAATTTATACTTTTCTTTTTAGTTTTTTGCCGATCACCAATAAAAAAAACACTGATTTGAAGGGTATAAAAGAAGCATTAGGAAATAATCCAAACAAAGATACTTTCTCGATACTTTAATTGGCAAACAACTTCAAATTTTGTTCTTTAAATTATAAAAAAGAGATAGACCGAATAATTCTTGTTTTAATAGGATTAAAAATAAGGCCTTCAGGCTGCTTAAAACGCAAACCAAATACAGTTTATTTTGATCTTTATTTTCAAGACAACACGACACCTTCTTTTAGCGCATTATCATATTTTTCTTTATCAAAACTATATAGGTGCGGTGAACGGTGCGCGCCGATGCTACGTTTTTCATTCAGTTTCTTCAGTAAGCCCAGGGCAATCAATTTTTTCGGAAAATTACTGATGTCAAGCTTTTTGCTCAGCAGCGTTTCGTATAAAGCATGTATTTCGGCAAGAGTGAATTTTTCGGGCAGCATGTTATAGCCGATTGGGTAATGGTACAACTGCACACGGATGGTATGTAACGCTTCTTTTACCATCTCATTATGGTCAAACTCCAAATCCGGAAGGGCATCTACATCGAACCAGCCGCACTCTACCGCGATCAAGTCAGACTGCAAAATGGTTTTTGAAAAGTCAGTGATTGCATAAAAGCCCACAGATATGGTTTGGTCTAACAGCCAGTTGTTTTTGCCTACCCGGCAACCGGTCATTTCAAACCATTTTTCTTCGTCAAAATCCTCAAATCTGGTCCGGTCCGGTCCGCCGAAAGTTTTAAACTGCTGAAGGAAAAGATTATCCACACCGGTACGTTCCTTTACGTTTCTTGAAGCAGCCTCAACCAGTTTTTCTGTCCGCCTGATGTAACCGCCGGGCAAGCACCAGCCATTCACAAACTTATTCTTAATAAGCAGCAACTTCAATTGCTGGTCATGATAGCCAAATATTGCACAATCGATTGATACATGTGGAATAAAATGCAAATGTCCGTTCAGTATAAAATCCTTTAATTCAGCTTTGGTTTTCATGTCCAAAAATAGCAATCCTTGGTTCAGAACTGTTTAAATTTTTTCTCCGGAAGGTTAGGATGCTTCTTTTACCGGATAAAAATAGGTGTGTCCGCCACAGCGTTAAAATTAACATTGTCTATATTTCTCATCAGTAAAAGAAGCGTGGGAGGGCTTACAAATAATATTAAAAAAATTATATTGTAAAATTTACCAAATGACATTTTTTTATTTATACCTTCATTTTGTAAAACTTACTAAATAAATAAACCAATCGACATGAAAACCAACAGAAGGGAATTTATCAGGAAAACTGCGATGGGCGCAGCAGGTATTGGCTTAGCAGCTTCGCTACCCGAATACCTGTATGCTGAGGCAGGGAAAGAACTTTTTTTCAAGATTGCTATTTCGCAGTTCTCATTTGCCAGTCAGTTCTGGACAAAGCAACTGGACGCGCTTGATTTTCCGGCCAAAGCAAAAGAACTGGGCATTACCGGACTGGACTACTGCTCTATGTTTTTTGCAGATAAAGCCAAAGACCAGATTTTTTTGAAGGAGCTAAAAAAGCGTTCGGGTGATGCAGGTTCCTACAACCTCCGTATCATGATTGATGGTGAAGGCGTACTGGGTGACCTTAATGAAACAGCCCGGTTAAAAGCGGTAGAAAATCATTACAAATGGATAGACGCGGCATCAGCTTTGGGTTGCCCGATGATCCGGGTGAATGTAGAGGGGGAAGGAAATCCTGCCGATGTTGCCAATGCAGCCGTTGACAGTTTAGGCAGATTAATCGCTTATGGTAGCAAGCAAAATATAGATGTTGTTGTAGAAAACCATATCGGTATTTCCTGCAATGGTGCATGGCTGGCTGGTGTAATGAAACAGGTGAACAACAGCCATTGCGGTACGCTGGCCGATTTCGGAAACTTTTGTGTTAACCGTACCAAACCGGAAACCAATGATATTGCCGGCTACATAAAAACTAAATGCTTGGAAGAATATGACCGGTACAAAGGCATAACCGAATTGATGCCCTATGCAAAAGGCGTTCATGCTAAAACCCATGTTTTTGATACGACTGGCAATGATGTTGAAACGGATTTCAGCCGCATGTTTAAAATTATTAAAAAATCCGGTTTCACGGGCTGGGTAAGCGTTGAGTATGAAGGCGGCTTGCTGAAAATGTACTCCAAAGACAATAAATACCTGGACGATTACGCAGGAACAACGGCCACAAAAAATTTAATTGTAAAAGCGGGCAGTTTAGCCTGATCCATCATAAATTAAAGCTTTAGAAAAAATGCAGATAAAAAAATCATCAATTGTATATGATGTGGTTATTATTGGTTCTGGCGCAGGCGGCGGCATGTCGGGTTATGTGCTGGCCAATGCAGGAATAAAGGTATTGATGCTGGAAGCAGGACCTTTCTTTGATCCGGCTAAAGATTCTCAGCAGTTAAAATGGTCTTACGAATCACCGCGAAGAGGTGGCAATGCAACCAGGCCTTTGGGTGATTTTGATGCTGCTTATGGTGGCTGGCAAATAGATGGAGAACCTTATACCCAAAAGGAAGGTTCTGAATTTCAATGGTTTCGGGCAAAAATGCTGGGCGGCCGCACTAACCACTGGGCGCGGATTTCCCTGCGGATGGGCCCGATGGACTTTAAATGTAAAACCCATTATGACGTAGGGGATGATTGGCCGCTTACTTATGAGGAGATTAAACCTTATTACGATAAAGTTGACCGTTTGCTGGGTGTGTACGGCTCTATGGAAGGTTTGGAAAATGACCCAGATGGCATTTTCCTGCCACCGCCTAAACCCCGGCTGGGTGAACTATTTGTAAAAAAAGCGGCAACCGGACTGGGCATCAAAGTGATTGCAGGCCGAGGCTCGGTGCTTACCGCGCCTTTGCCAGGAAATAACGATCGTAAGCCTTGCTTTTATTGCGGCCAGTGTAACCGCAGTTGTAAGATATATGGTGATTTCTCTGCCTCTTCGTGTTTGGTAATACCAGCTTTGAAAACCGGGAATCTAACAGTAATAACTAACGCAATGGTGCGTGGGATATTAACCGACAAGGAAGGGCTTGCAAAAGGGGTGTCTTACATCGATAAAAATAATATGCAGGAATACCAGGTAAACGCCAATACTGTGATCCTGGCTGCCAGCACCTGCGAGTCTGCACGTATTTTGTTGAACTCTAAATCAGACCATCATCCCAACGGCTTGGCCAACAGCAGCAATGTTGTTGGTAAATATCTGCATGATTCAACACAAGGAGGCGGCGCAGCAATTTTGCCACAACTATTAGATAGGAAACGCTTTAACGAAGACGGCGTAGGCAGTCTGCACTTATATGCCCCCTGGTGGTTAGATAGCCGTAAACAAAAATTTTCAAGAGGTTATCACCTGGAATTGTTTGGCGGCATGTTCATGCCGGGATACGGCGGATATTTTGGTTTTGAGGGAGCACCTGTTCCGTTTTTAAACGGTTATATACCGGGCGCGGATGGCAAAACAAAAGATGGTGGCGGTTATGGTGTTTCCTTAAAAAATGATTACCGGCGCTTTTACGGCAGCATGGTAGGTATTGGATGCCACGGCGCTTCTACTGCCAGGGCAGATAACTATTGCGAAATTGATCCGGCTATGGTAGATAAATTTGGTATTCCGGTATTGCGTTTCCGGTACAAATGGAGCCAGGACGATATCAAACAGGCGAAACACATGCAGGAAACCACACAGGAAGTTTTGAAAGCGACCGGAGGCATCTCCTTATTACAGCCTGCCGGACCAGAAACTAACTATGGACTGGATAAACCGGGAAAAGGCATCCATGAATTAGGTACGGTGCGCATGGGTGATGATGCCAAAAAAGCACCGTTGAATAAATGGGGGCAGGCGTATGATTGTAAAAACCTGTTTGTTACAGATGGTTCTGTATTTACACAACAATCTGAAAAAAACCCGACCTGGACAATCCTTGCGCTGGCTATGCGGACGGCCGAGCACCTGATCGAGCAGCGTAAAAAACAAAATGTTTAACCTATAATCCGAATATAAGAATATGAACAGAAGAGAAAGTTTAAAAGCCTTGGGAATAGGTACTTTAGCTGCAACATCGCTAATTGCAGCCTGCAAAACCGGAAGCGAGGAAAAAACTACTAGTAAAATTGCGGACACAGATCCTACCGGCCGGCAGGGTTTTGAACTGGAACGGGACAAGGAGCTGAACAAAGAAACCTACTTTGATGCCCATGAAATAGCTACAATTACCATCCTGGCAGATATGATCATTCCCAAAGACGGAAAAAGCGGAAGTGCGTCTGATGCTAAAGTGCCGGAATTCATAGAATTTATCGTGAAGGACGAACCCGAACACCAGTTGCCCATGCGCGGTGGGTTGCGCTGGCTCGACTTGCAATGCCTTAACCGGTACAACAGTGATTTTAAAGCTTGTACTTTACAACAGCAAAAGGCAATAATAGGCGAAATTGCTTACCCTATGAAAGCAAAGCCAGCAATGCAAACAGGTGTGGCCTTTTTTAATAAAATGCGGAACTTGACAGCAATCGGCTTTTTTACCAGTAAAATGGGTATTGAAGACCTGGGTTACAAAGGCAATGCGCCAGGCAAATGGGAAGGAGTCCCTTTGGACGAATTAAAAAAGTACGGGTTGGAAAATGTATAAAAAATCCTGTAAATTAGGTATTGCTTCTTGTTGTTCTACAATATAGACGACGATATGAATCTATATCTGAAAATTATAATATTTCTTTTAGCTTTAATAAACACCGTGCCTGGTCTTGCACTTAAAAAGAGTAACTCATTTTGGGATTGAACATGCATAATACCAAAATCAATGTTTTTATTTTGTGCAGAAAGATGCTAAAATATAATAAACATGTCTTGTAAATATACAACGCTTAATTAGAAACCTAAATTGTAAAGCAATTTTTCATCTTAAAATTTAGACTGATAAAGATAGCATCACATGGCAATAAACAAAAAATTGAGGCATTTCTGCCTCAATTTAATCTATTTCTTAAACTAAAAAGCTAAGCAAGCAATTCAGAATCAATTGTAATGGTAGCTGCTTTCAGCACTTTAGAAACCGGGCAATTTTCTTTAGCATCAGCAACCAAAGCATCAAATTTTTCTTGCGATAAACCGCTTGCTTTTACTTTTACATCCAAATGGATCGCATCAATTTCGCCTTTTTCCGGGTTCAGGTTTACGGCTGCTTTGGTCGTAATTTCTTCCGGCGTAATACCTTCCGCAGAAATATTAAAACTCAATTTCATGGAGAAACAACCTGCATGTGCCGCCGCAATCAGTTCTTCCGGGTTGGTGCCAATCCCATCTTCAAAACGTGTTTTAAAAGAAAACTGGCTATCTTTTAAAACACCGCTTTGTGTGCTTAATTTTCCGATTCCTTCTTTTCCGGTTCCGTTCCAAACGGCAGTTGCATTTCTTTTCATATTTTAGATATTAAATTTGTTGAGGTAAAAGTAGTATTACACAAATTGTGTTTTGCTCGATCTAAGTCATTATTGTGATATTTCAGGAAGCAGCTTTCAAAATCAAATCTTTAACCTGATCGGTCATGCTGATTTTTAAAGCTTCCTCAATACCGTGCGGCGAAATCTTTTTTAAAGTCTTTTTTAAAATATCAACCATTTTTTCTTCGCTGTGTTTTTTGATGAAATCGTCCAGATAAAATTCTACAAAAACCAAACAGATTACATCTTCAATCAGCTGTGTATCAGGATTTTGGTTGAGGTTTTTTTTCAGCAGCAAAGCTTTTACTTTGTTGATAGTTTCTTCATCATAACCAATAGCTGCCAAAATCGGTTCGGCAATTTTGGTATGATGCAATTTAAGCTGACTCCGCCACATCAAATATCCGGCACGGTCCATCGGATAAGCATCGCGTGCAATTTCCCAGCGGCCAATATGCTGACATCGAACGGCCAATTGCATATATTCCGGTGCATTTGATGCATAATCGTTCAGCTTTTTCGTCATCCGCTTGGAATATAATACTTCTTTTGGATAGGTTTTTCCTTCAACTTCTTCCTGGTTCGGGTCGGTTGCATTGTAAGCGTCGAACTTTGCAAATGCTTCTTGTAGTGGTGTTGCAGACATGTTTTAAAGGTACAATTTTTTGAGGTTGAAGTTTGAAAGGTTTGTATCATAGAAAATACTTTTCCGCAGAAAATAAATGTTTAATTTTAGCAAAAAGGATTGTTTTAATATCGAAAAGATGAATAAAAATTTACCAAACCAGCAACCGGAAAATTCACGCCGTAATTTTCTAAAAAAAACAAGTTTAGGCGGAATCGCAGCATTAACTGTAGGAAGTTTATCGGCAAGTGCTTCCGTTTTCAATGATTTTGTGCCGATAAAAGAAGTATCGGCAGAAAACGCAGCCATAAAACCTGATATTACGATCAGGACAATCCCCGAAAACATGGTGAACGGTTTTTACGGTGCCGATGTGAAACCGGTAGCAACCGTAAAACCCAGACAAATTGTGGCGATTGAAACCATTAATACCGTTGGCATCAATAAAAAGAATCCGGAAGAATTTTACCAGAAAAATAACTTGCCGATTGATGAACACGCGCAGGAAATTATTACCATTCTCAAAACGATAAAACCGGAACCGTCGGGTTTGCGCGGACATATTTTGACCGGACCGATTTTTATTGAAGGAATAGGACCAGGCGATATGCTGGAAGTGCAGATCCAGGATATTCTGATCCGCAGTAATTATGGCGTGAATAGTGTTTGGCCAGGCGGCGGTGCCATCCCGGACCAAGTAAAAACGCCGGAAGCTTTTGTTTACCGTTACGATAAAAACAAAAAGTTCGGCTCTTTTAAAGAAGGGATTGAAATTCCGCTGAAACCGTTTTTTGGCGTGATGGCACTTTCGCCTCCTGCTGATTTAGGCCGCATCAGTTCTATTCCGCCGGGTTTTTATGGCGGCAATTTGGATCTGAAACGTTTGGTAAAAGGCACTTCTTTGTTTTTGCCGGTTTCGGTTCCCGGCGGATTGTTTACTGTTGGCGATTGCCATACTGCGCAAGGTACAGGCGAAGTGAGCGGTGTTGCGATAGAAGCATCGCTGACGTTGGTTGCCAAATTTGTAGTGCATAAAAACAAAAAGATCACCGAACCTCGTGCCGAAACGCCCACACATTTTATCGCGATTGGTTTGGACAAAGATTTGCGCCAGGCGATGAAAAATGCAACTTTGGCCGCCTGCAATTTTATTAAAGATGATCTGGGTTATACTTTTAACGAGGCTTTATCAATCGCCAGTACGGGCGTTGATTTTGAGGTAACGCAAGTGGTTGATCAAACTGTTGGCGTAAATGCTATGATTCCGAAAGCTATTTTTACGAACAGAAAGTTTGAGTTTTGGAATAGTTGATGCTTCTTTTAGCATAATTTTTTAGTGCTTTTTGAAACAAGTTTAAATTTCAATTTCAACTATTTTGGCTAAAGCCAAATCAAGGTTTATATAATCCACGGCCTAAAGGCCGTGGCAATTTGTTCGCCTTGTTTCACAACATTTCTTTTATGTGTAATCGCAACCAACTTTTACCTTTCCAGGAAAGGATTTAATTTTTGAATTTAATTGCCACGGCCTTCAGACCGTGGACAAATGGAAGCAGATAACTGGCTTTAGCCAAAACTCAAAATCATTAGACACAAGATTTGATGGCATAAAAGAAGCATCAAAAACAAAGTAAAATTTAAATATTCTTCAAAACTTTAACCGTTACCAAAAGCTGGCCAACATGCCGCTGTGTATGCTCGGCGGCATGGATCAGCAAACCAAAAACCGTGGAAGGCAATTGTTTCCGGCCTACGCCTCTTGGTTCTGTCAAAGTTTCTAATTTGATGTTTTGTAGTTTTTGAAGCGATATTTCGATTTGCTGATTGAAAGCATCAACCAAATCAGAAACAGAAATATTCTGATCCTGCGGTTTTCCTTCCTGGTGCAGCCAATTCAATTGTGCTTCGTTTAGCGGCATATTTTCAGCATAAGTAAACATCCGATCCAAAACGCCGGTAAGATGTTGCAGATGAAATGCCGGAGAAGCTGCTCCGCCGGGACGTTTCCAAAGCAAATGATCCGGAAAATCAAGCGTCATTTCGTTTACATCTTCCTGAGCTTGCATCAAAGCAAAAGCGATTGGTTGAAGAAGAACCGGAAAATCAGGAATCAGACCACGAAGCCAGACTTCCGGAGGTTTGTTTTCAGCCATAAATAATTGAAATAAACAGATTTAAAAAGGTAATAACATAATTTAAACACCGGTATAAATATTATTTAAGAAAGTCTAACTAATTTAGGCTTATGGAAACATTTAAATTTGAACAATCGATAAAAGGTATAGTAAATTATCTTGACCAATTTATTAGGCATCATAATTATTCACCATTAGATATTCATTTAAAAGTCATCCCACAAGAAGAAGAAATAGATAAATTCGAAGGAGTTAACTTTTTGTTTGATAATAATTCTCAACTTAAAGAGGTACTTAAACAAGTAATAGAAATTGTCTTTGTCAATAATAGTACAATTAAATTAGGGATGTTAAATTATATCGACTTGTCAAAAGATAATGTGGCACGCTTTTATTTTAAATGGGAAAACCATTCGCAATTTTAATTGAAATCTAATTAAAGATTAATAACTGAATTTTGTAAGTATTAACTTAAACCAAAATGAATTTTAAATGGATTGCTATACATTATTTAGTAGCTGTTTCGTATTTGATCTTATTTAAAGGAACTATTAGTTTCACAAAATTTGTTTTGAAGGATTATAAGGAAAAATTTAAAGGTTACACTCCAAGCAAAGGTGATAAACTATCTATTTATTTTAATTTTGTAGGAAAAGCTTTATTTTCAATTTTAGTTATATGTGTCTTATACTCCAGAATATTATTTAATCCAGATGCCGATTTATCTGATGCTGAAAATTTATTTTTTTTATTAACACTTTTTATAATTCCAATAATAGTATTGATGATAATAGATTTCTTTGACAAACTAAAATTGAAAGAATAATATATAAATGTTGATTAAATACTTTTTAGAGTAAGGTACTTAAACGCTTAAAAAATATACCGAATACCGCACCAGGGAATTTCTTCAGTCAAAATATTGATAAACGTATCAATCATCCTTTTTTTCATTTGCACTTTGTACCGAATGTTGATCCCGCCAAACATGCTGCGTTTAGTTTCCTGGAAATCGGGCATCCAAAGCAAATCTTCTGCTTTTGGGTTGATGCCGAGATTGGTGATATGTTGCGCTTCATTATGCGTTAAAAAGATAACTTCACATTGCATTTGTGCTTTCACTTCCTGGCGCACTACTTCGTTTAGCTGCCTAAAAAGTTCGCGGTAATCATCGCGCCAGTCGCGGTCAGTATTTAAAACCTGATTATAAACACTTACCGGAGAAAAATTGATATGCACATCATATCCGGCATCGTAAAAATCATTGATCGCCAAAAGCCTTTTTTCGATGCTGTCCGTCCGCACGTCAACCAGTTTACTTACTTCGGATGGCATCAAACTCATCCGTATCCTTACTTTTTTCTGCGGATCAAAATCAAGCAGATCACGATTGACAAACTTTGTGGCAAAAGTAGCTTTGGCACGCGGATGATCTTTGTAAAACTGCAATACTGTTTTTATGCCACTAAAAATAGCATAGTCAACAGAAAGATCGGAGTTGCAGCCGATGTCATAAGTATAAAAAATCGGATCGGTTTGGTTTGGGGTTTTTGGCCAGGACAAAGCCAATACATGTTTATTTACAGCAGCTAAAATCTCATCCGTATTGGTAAAAATCGTAATCGGGTTGATTTCTTTATGCCGGTCCACATAGCAATAAGCGCAACCGCCATAACAACCGTTGGCCAAACTGGGCGCAATAAAATCAGAACTGCGGCCGCTTTCCCTGATTTGTTTCGATTTCAGTTTACCCAAAACCAGCAAATCCGACTTGGCTTTATAATGCTTTAAACCCGTGTCCGGAAGCTTGTTATGCTGTTTTACTTCCTGCAAAGTTGCATCAGGATATTGGTTTGCAAGTTCCTTAGCGCGATCATTTAAGGCATCGGGCGTGTAAAGAATTTGTTTGGGGTTGAATTCCGGCATCATTAAGGTTGTTTGTCCAAAGCTGGTTTTTGCAGCGTTTGCGAAACTATCCAACCGGTGGCGTACCACCATTTAGACATTTTTGCTAATTTGGAAATATCGATGTTTTGCGGTTCGTCTTTTGGCGTGTGATAATCAGGATGAAGTAAAGTGGTAAAAAAGATAGACGGAATCCCGATTTGCGCATAAGGCAAATGATCGCTGCGGAAATACCAGTTTTCCGGATGTTTGGCGTCATCCCAGGAAAAATCTACTTTAAAATGAGTAACCAGACTATTGGCTTTCATTGCCATTTCAACCAATTGCGTCGAGTTTTTGTGTGAAGTTGTGCCGAGTAAAGCAGCAGAATCAGGCGCGTTGCGGCCAATCATATCACCATTTAAAACCGCAACAATCGCTTCTTTTGGTACGGTTGGATGCACGGCGTACCAGCGCGAACCCAACAGGCCCCGTTCTTCCGCTCCATGCCAAACAAATAATGCTGAACGTTTGCCTGGTTTTGCTTTCCAGGCACGGGCAATGACCAGCATGCCCACCGTAACAGAAGCATTGTCATCCGCACCATTCCAGATAGAATCTTTACCAGCCATATTATAACCAACGCCATCATGGTCATGATGGCCGCTAAACAAAACGTACTCTTTTTGCAATTGTGCATCCGTGCCTTCAACTTTGGCAACCACGTTTACAGAAGGGTACAAGTAGTCATCAACTTTACAATCAATTTTAGCTGAAGCATTTTTCTGTTGCAACATTGTACCAGAAGCTGAACGCACCAATATTATTGGAACTGGTGTTAACGCATTGGGTCGAACGGCATTTGCAGCCAAACCTTCATTTCGGTACGTACCTTTCTGGAAATTATTTCCGACAAAATCCAAAGCGTTTTCTGTAACTTCATCAGCCACCAAAATAACTGCCGCTGCGCCTTTGCGCCTTAAGATCATACTTTGCTGCCGGATAGCCGATGCTGCATATCGATAACCCCAAAGGCTCATGCCGGGAGCAGGCATTGGCGTAGGGGCAACTATTTTTACCCCAACTATTTTGCCTTGAAAATTCTGCGTAGTGTCTGCCATAGAATTCAGCCAAAGCAAAGGAGCTTCTACATGCGTTGTAAGTGGTTGCGTCATCCAGTAATCCTTCCACAAAACCATATTCTGGTTGTTGATTTGCAAGCTGCTAAGGTTGGAAGTTTGGGTACGGTGCATATTAAAAAACTGAAAATAAGTGCCGTCATCTCCGGCTGGTTTCAACCCTATTTCCTGTGCTTTTTGCGCTACCCATGCCCCGGCGCGCATCTCATCCAATGTTCCGGCCCGTCTCCCGCGGAAAGCATCTCCGCCCAAATCAAAAATATCCTTTTTAAGTTCCGCCTCTTTCATCAATGATAACTCTGGAGGGTTGGTTGCCGTTATCGTTTTTTTGGCAGATTGGCCAAAGCTTGGCAAAGAAATACCTGCTAAAAACAGTATGGTAAATATTTTTTTCATGTTGAAATAGATTAATC